>Ga0315289_10014781_pt1 | contig 10872 bp, 7 predicted proteins | sample YL17G11_40_MG_FD_203452 | JGI IMG/M metagenome (GOLD analysis project Ga0315289, IMG submission 203452) | Sediment microbial communities from Yellowstone Lake, YNP, Wyoming, USA - YL17G11_40 | ecosystem: Environmental > Aquatic > Freshwater > Lake > Sediment | place: USA: Wyoming | collected...
TCAAGCGGCTTCGTTTTCGCCGTTTCCGAAACTATCCGCAGTGAAACGCGTTTCCGAGCTTTCCGAGAGACTCGCGCCGAACTGTCGCGAAAGCGCGCGATCCGATACGTCGTTCACTTCAACAGGCCGGCTGGTTTTTCAAAGTGAGGTGGTCGGGCTCATGCACAGGATGTTATTAACCAGAACACGTTGGAGCAGGCAGATTGTTGGGGTTGTGATATGATTCGGCGTTATGAACAAGCGAGATGCTCGATTCTTTACTCCGGAAGCCCAGGAGTCCATTCGCCTGCATGTGATGAAGGCCGTTCTGGGCGGGATGAAAACAGGTAGAAGGGGTGTGCGTGTTCGGGGTGTCGCGCCGTGGCGGGATCGGCGAGTGGTTGGCGGCGTATCGGGGGGGCAAGGCGCTGCAAGGACGCCCCGGAGGGAGACGGAAGGGCGAGGGTCGCCTCAAGGGGTGGCAGGCCGGGCAGGTCGTGCGTGCTATCCGAGACCGAACGCCAGATCAGTTCAAGCTCCCCTTTGTCTTGTGGACGCGAGAAGCCGTGGCGGCTCAGGTGTAGAGATGATTCGGGGTGCGGGTCTCTCTGATGACGATGAGTCGGTGGTTGAAGGGGTGGGGCTTCGCGCCCCAGAAACCCATGCGCCGCGCATGGGAACAAAACCCCAAGGCGGTGGAGCGTTGGCTGAAAGTCCGCTATCCACAAATCCGGCGAGAGGCTCTGGCAGAAGGGGCGGAAATCCACTGGGGCGACGAGATGGGGCTTCGCGGCGACCATCAAGCAGGGACCACGTACGGCCGCAAAGGACAGACACCGGTCATCTCGGGCACCGGGCAGCGGTGGCGGTGCAACATGATCTCCACGGTTGCGAATCGAGGCACGTTGCGGCTCATGGTGTTCAAGGAACGCTTCACCGGCGATGGTGCGGAAGAGGCGAACGCCTATTTGACACGAAGCTATCGCGCGCCGTTCGTCGTGCCGGAGCATGTGTGATTGCCAGATACATTCCGACAGGAACTCGGAGCAACCGTCATGCACACCGCCCTGCACTCGATCAGCTACTCGGGCTCGTGGGCGCAAGCACGGCTCTCGGTCGAGGAAACGATCGTCCGCAATGTGTGCGAATTGGTCGGACACGCATGCGTCCAATAGCAATGCAGGGTCTTGTTGATCCGAGGGGGCAGGGATGCAGGAAAAAGCCAGAGTCTTGCGCTCGTGAGGCGAAGGTCCTTTTATGAACGCAAGTTACAGAGGTGCGAACAATGAAAGATAGAACGAACCTGACGAAATCAGTGGCGACGCGACGACCGATGAGACCAGAACTTCTCTCCATCCATCTCACCGGCTGGCTACTCATGGTCGCCTGCTTCATTCCGGGGCTGGCGGCAGCCCAGCTCCGCATCTACATCGTCACCGATCTGGAGGGAGCAAGCGGTGTGTACCAGTTCGCTCAGACGCGCGAGGCAGAGAGTCCGCTGGGCGAGAAAGCGAAGGAATACTTGATGGGCGACATTGCGGCCGTAGTCCGGGGGCTGCGGGCCGCCAATGTGACCGAGATCGTGGTGCTCGACGGCCACGGATCGCAAGCGTTTGTTCCGCACCTGATGGAGCCTGGCGCCAAGTACATCACCGGCAAACCACGTCCGGGTCCGCTGACTGGCCTCGATGAGTCGTTCGCCGGTATGATCCAACTGGGTGCCCACGCCATGATGGGCACGCCCGACGGCTTGCTGGCCCATACACAGTCATCGCGAACGGAAAACCGATACTGGTACAACGGGGTGGAGTCCGGTGAGTTGGCCCAGTGTGCGGCCATCGCCGGGCACTATGGCGTCCCGACCATCATGGTGACGGGCGATGAGGCGACCTGCCAGGAGGCCGCGAAATTCTTCGGGTCCAATTGCGTGACGGTGGCCGTCAAACGTGGCATCACACGCGAAGCAGCGGTGCTTTATCCGTTCGACGAGACTCGCCAGGCCCTCTACGAGGGGGCCAGGCGCGCAGTGGCTGCCATCGCGCAATGTCAGCCCTACAAACTCTCGGTTCCTATACAGGCGAAGAAGGAGTATCTGGTCTTTGACAGTCCCTCTGGGCCGGGCCGCCGGATCAGCAATGAGGGCACCATCGAAGATGTCCTGAAACTGCCGGATTTCTGAGGCGATGCGGAGAGAGAAGGGTTGTGCGATGAGCCAAAGTCAATGCGCTGCTCACCTGGAATTATCGCCCGCCCTTTGTTGTACCGGACAAGCTATGGCGGGGAGCGTAAATGCCCCAAAATGAACTCTCCGCAAATGCCGTTCTCCAATAGGGAGAAACACCATGACACCGTTTAACTCCCGGAGACTTGGTCGCAGGCAGTTCCTGCGAAACGCCAGCGGTCTGGCCGCCAGCATGTTTGGCTCAATACTGACGCGGGCCGATGACTTCCCCAGGAACACCAACCCACGGGCCATCTTCGGTGATTCAGTCGAACCGGACTGGGACAAGCGCCTGACCATCACCGTTGGCCCCGAGACGGCAGATCTCGTCGGCACCAGTGATCGCGTGATTCAAGCCGCAGTTGATTTCGTCGCGCGGCGGGGAGGCGGCACGGTCCGCGTCCTGCCCGGCGTGTACCGACTGCGCAATTCGATTTTTCTTCAGTCGAAAGTGCGCCTCCTGGGCAGCGGGACAGACTCGGTGCTATTCAAAGAGCCGTCCGTCACCACCAAACTCATCGTGGACGGCGATCACTGGGACCAGGAGGTCACCCTTGCCGACCCCAAAGGGTTTCAGGTGGGCGACGGCGTCCGCCTCGTCAGCAAGGACCCTTACGGCAAGGGAACAAACATCATTCAGCGAACACTGATTGCCTCTTCGGGCAATCGCTTCAAACTGGATCGTCGCCTGGAGGAGCGATTCCACCTGGAGGGCGACCCTCAAATCGCCACCAATTTCGCGCTGCTTCAGTGCACGAGCGTCGTTGATGTTGTGATCGGGAACATCGCTCTGGATGGCAACAAGGCTCACAATGAAATGATCGATAAGGGAGCGTTTGACGATGGCAGCATTCGCCTGGACGAATGTAGCCGCATCACAGTAAGTGAGGTGACCCTGCACGATTTCTACTGCGACGGCATCGTCTGGGGCATTTCCCACGACGTGCTTGTCGAGAACTGTCATTTGCGCGATGGCGCCAGACTTGCCCTTCACTCGGGTTCGGGCTCCCAGCGTTCGATCGTCCGGGGCAACCGCGTGCGCCATTGCGCCGAGGGTATTTACTTCTGCTGGGGCGCGCAGCATGGACTCTACGAGAAGAACGTCATCGAAGACTGCACGTACGGGATCACCCTTGGTCACAGTGATACGGATAACCTCATTCGTGATAATGATATCCGGCGAAGTGGCGAGGGCGGCATACACTTCCGTGGCGGGAACAAGGCCTTCGCGCCGCACCGGAATCGCTTTGAGCGAAACCGCATCGTTGACAGCGGGGGCGAAAAAGGCGTTGCCATTGATATCAACGGCGAGACCGAGTCGGTCATGGTGATCAAGAACGAGCTTCGGGAAACGCGAGAGCCGCTTTCCCGGATCGGCATCCTCATCGGGGCCGAGACCCGCGACATTCGCTGCGAGGACAACCAGATCGAAGGCTTTGCCATTCCGATAAAAGATCTGCGTAAGGGGTGAACCAGTGGACAGGTTTTCTTCAATGAACACAACGGCCTTTTTTTGGACCAGGATGTTTGCCGGTTTGCTGCTAAGCGTGAGCTGCGCCGTTGCCAGCACCGATCCCTGGCGTGTCGCCAAGCAGCCGGAGTTGGAGCAGGCGCTGGAACAGGCCCCCGTTCTGCAGACCGAGTCGCTGGGCGAGCCGGCGCGGGGGGTGAACGTCTGGGAGCGCTGGCTCGTGCCAAACCTCGACGGCAAGACCTGGGACGTCCTTCAGGTGTACTTCAAGGAGTACTATGGGCCGACGTGGCTCTATGTTGTTGACCTGGGCACGGGGCAGGTGAAGAAGCAGCGGTTGCCGGACGGCCACCAGTTTTACCTGTCAGGACGGGCCCTCGGCTTCGACGGCAAGTACTACATCACCTCGCCGGCGAGCGGCGTAGGCACGTTGCTCTTCGTGTACGATCTGGCAACCGACGTGCTGGAGGATCGCGGCGTGATCGTTCCCCGAATGGGAGGCGAGTGTCGGCCTATCGCCGTGGGGCCGGACGGTCGCATCGTGTTTTCGCAACTGGACCTCCAACGCCGCTTGGACCGGTCCCAACCCAGCTACGATCCCGTGGCCGAGCGGATTCTGCTGAACCTGCTTGATACCCAATCCCGGTCTGAAACAGGAAAGGAACTGTCGCGATGAGGACCTGTGTCTTCTCGTGCGCTGCTGCGGTGGCGCTCTGCCTTTTGGCAATGCCCGCGCCGGTGGCGGCAGCTCAATCCGTCAAAGCCTTCCCGACCGCCGAAGGTTTTGGCGCCAATGCGGTGGGCGGCCGCGGCGGACGAGTTCTCGAGGTAACCAATCTCGATGATTCAGGGTCCGGGAGTCTCCGCAGTTGTATGGAAGCTTCCGGACCGCGAATTGTCGTCTTTCGGGTCAGCGGCACGATTACTTTGAAAAGCGCGATCAGGGTGAGCACACCGTACCTCACCGTAGCCGGACAAACCTCGCCGGGCGGCGTGCAAATCAAAGGGACGGGAGAGCCGGACGGCGACTGGGGCGTTTGGTGCGTCAACGGCGCCCACGACATTATTCTTCGCCACCTGCGCGTTCGAATGGGCGGCAATATGAAGCACGACGCCGGCAACAACATTCTATTTTACGGAACGGCCGAACCTGGAGTTCACGACGTTATTGTGGATCACTGCTCGGTCTCCTGGGGCTCCGACACGCAATTGGACTGGTACGGGTCCTACTTGGATCGAGCCACGTTTCAGTGGAACGTCATTGGTGAGTGTTTCATGGGCCAGCACATCGGCGGAAATCGCGCCCCGAAGAACATCACGCTCCACCACAACCTGTATGCGAATCTCGGCTCGCGGACCCCTTTGATGCAGCACGCGGACGTGTTCGATTTTCGGAACAACGTCATCTACAACTGGAGCGGCAACAACGCCTCGGTCTTTGGACAGTTCGCCCTCAATAGCTCCGCTTTTGGCAACGTTATCAACAACCTTTGGCTCGCGGGGCCGGAAGGCGGCTATCCCTATCTGAACGTCGGTAACGGTGGCCCGGTGCGCATTGACGGTTCAGCCGCAGAAGAGGGCGGAACCAAGCTGTACTTAGCCGGCAACTGGGGACCTCGCTGCCCGACCGGCTGCACGAACGATTGGATCGGACATGGCGTCAACACATGGGACTATTACGAGCTCAATCACGACGGGAGCACACACCTCGTAAAACAGACGCAGTACGACGCCAGAGCGCCATTTCCGGCACCACCAGTTACGGTGGATCCAGTTTCGAACCTGTTGGACAAAGTGCTGGCCACCGTCGGGGCATCCCGGCCGTCGCGTGACGCCATTGACCAGCGCATCATCAGAAGCGTGCGCGATAGGACCGGCTCCTCCCGGGTCAACACCACCGGTCCCTGGCCTGATCTCGCCACCGGCGCGCCTGCCCCTCCCGCGGACTCCGATCACGACGGAATGCCCGACGCCTGGGAGAAGTCCCAGGGCCTCGATCCGAACAACCCCGCGGACGGAGCCGCCCTCGCATCCAACGGATACACCAACTTGGAGAACTATCTAAATGAACTGGCCGGTGACCGCATTCCGGGATTTGGCAAAACACCGGCAACGCCCACACCTCAACATTGAGCAAAACAGCGTCGGCTACAATGGAGCGGTGAACTTCGGAGAGACCCAGATGATAATGACACGACCGGGGCGCCGGTCTCCAGATCTCGCAGACTCTCGCTTCCTGTGAACTGTGCATGAAGCATGGAACCCAATTGAGCCCAGCAAGGAAACCGACGAACCCGAAAGTCTCCTTTGAACAACCCAATAACTTTCTCGAAAAAGGACCTGGGCAAAAAGGTTGTTAACTGAGCAAACACCGTGTTACGATGTCCCATGGCTTGCGGCTCCTATTCAGGGGTTCCGTTTTGGGTCTTTCCCCATGGTGCACAGTGGTGTACAGGAGTCCAGGCCCCTTTTCGGTTTTATTCGTCACGCGATGAAGACGGTCGAAATCACTCCAAGCCAAAACCATGTCCCCCCTTCAGAATCCCCGAGGTAGGAAAAATGCGGTTGTTCACGCTTCTTTCATCTGCTCGCTGGGTTAGGCATTCCGCTGGAGGGCCCAAACGGCAGTTATCCACAACCTTTAACCGGACAACACTGGGGAACCATCATATCCGTTGGTGCCTCCTCAGGCGGCGATAATCGCGTTTTCAAAGTACCCCTTCAGCGGCGATGCCGTTCTCTATGTCTGATACAAGGAATAGAAAGGGAGAATTAGTATGCAAATGGTGTCCAGCAGTTGTCCTTCGCTCGTAAGAGTGGCGTTGGCACTATTGACCGCGGGCATTCTCATGGGATTGGTCACAGGACAAGGCAGGGGACGGGAATCCGCCGGGCCACTACGGGTTCATCCGACGAACCCGCGCTACTTCACAGATGGGTCGGGGAAGGCGATCTACTTGACTGGCTCTCACACCTGGCGGAACGTGCAGGACTCCGCCAATGTCCCCGATTTTGGCGCGTTTTTGGATTTTCTCCAAAGATATGGCCACAACTACACATGCCTTTGGGCTTACCGGGGAACCCCCGGGGGACCGGCTCCGACGCCGACGGTCTATGCTCGAACGGGCCCCGGCACGGCGCTGGACGGGGGACTGAAATACGATATAGGCAGGTTTAACCAAGCATTCTTCGACCAACTGCGAGCGCGGTGCATCGCGGCCCGAGATCGGGGCATCTACGTGCAGGTCATGTTGGATTCGTCCGAAACGGCCAGGACTGAGCCCCCGGGGAACATCAACTGGCCCGGCCATCCTTACAATTCGGCCAACAACATAAACGGAGTCAACGGGGATCCGAACGGCGACCAGTGGGGTTACGAGATCTTCACCTTGCAGGTCGCCGCACTCACGGCCTTGAACGAGAACTATGCGCGTAAGGTAGTGGACACACTGAACGATCTCGATAACGTGCTTTACGAGATCGTCAATGAAGCCAATCATGATTCGAAGGATTTTCAATACCACATGATCAACTACATCCAGAATTACGAGGCCGCGAATAAGCCCAAGCGGCATCCCGTGGGGATGACGTCGTACCGTGACCCGGGCAACGATCCCGGCGGTGCCAATTCCGATCTGTTCGCGAGCCCTGCGGACTATATCTCGCCCGGACAAGGGAATGTGAATTCCTACAAGGACAATCCCCCGGCGGCGGACGGTCGCAAGGTCATCATCCTGGACACGGACCACATCGGGGGCGGGGATGTGAATTGGGTGTGGAAGACCTTCACCCGAGGGATGAATCCCATCTACATGGACACCTGGGACGTGTCCGACGCGACGCTCGAGAGGACCCGCAAGGCCATGGGGCAGACGCGGAAGCTTGCGGAGAAGATAGACCTGGCGGCGATGGAGCCACGCCCCGAGTTGGCCTCCACCGGTTACTGCCTGGCTAATGCCGGTGTGGAATATTTGGTTTATCAACCCGATCCGGGTGGGACCTTTTCCGTCCAAGTCAAAGCCGGGACGTATCGCTACGAGTGGTTCAACCCGACGAAAGGTGCGGTTACAAACACTGGCCGCCTGGAGGCGGCAGACGACAGACAGCGGTTCAAAGCACCCTTTGAGCGGGAGGCGGTGCTTTATCTTGAGGCGCAATGAGAACCAGTTTACAGAAACCGCCCGTCAGGAGGATCGGCATGCGAGCCGGAACCAACGCGATGGTTGCCACCGTGAGACTGAGCCTTGTGCTCGCGACGGCGTGTGCTCGGCTTTGCAGGTTGGGAGTGGCTGTGACCCTGGGTGCGGGATCGGCAGCGGCGGATTTCTTTGTCTCTCCGCAGGGAAAGGATACGTGGTCGGGGAAAAGAGCCGATCCAGGCGAGAACGACGGGCCATTTGCGACGGTGGTGCGCGCTCGTGAGGCCGTGCGAACCTGGCTCCGGACACAGCCAGAGCCGCGGCCCGTGCGTGTGGTGCTACGTGCCGGGACCTACTACCTCAACCAACCCCTGGAGTTCGGTCCAGAGGATTCGGGCACGGAGAACGCGCCAGTCGTCTACGCGGCGGCGCAGGGAGAGAAGGTCGTTATTAGCGGCGGACGCCGTCTTGAGGGCGGTCGTTGGGGCGAAGTCAACGGTCGCAAGGCCTGGGTGGTGAACATTCCGGAAGTGAAGGAAGGCCGATGGCGCTTCCGGCAGCTTTTTATAAACGGCGAACGCCGCCCGCGGACGCGTCTGCCGCGGCAAGGGGCGTACCGCATCGAATCTCTGCCGGGCTATACCGGCGACTTTCTCCGGAGCCCAACGAGGCAATTCGTTTATTCGGGCAATGACATCCAGCCTGCGTGGCGCAATCTCCGTGACGTGGACGTGATAGGGATCTGTTATTGGATAGACAACCGGCTGCCGATCGAGAACGTTGACGCCCAGACGCGCACAGTCACCTTCGATCGATCCAGTCTGTTTGCTCTCGAAGACCGAGAAACCAAGCAGCCTGGGACTTACTGGGTGGAGAACGTCTTCGAGGCGCTGGACACTCCGGGCCAGTGGTATCTCGACCGTCCGCAAGGAAAGCTGTGCTATCTGCCGTGGCCGGGCGAGGACATGACGACTGCCGAGATCATTGCGCCGCGGCTCTCGCGGGTGCTGCAGGTGGTCGGGCGTCCGGGGGCGGCGGTGCACGACCTACGCTTCGAGGGACTCACGTTTTCCCACACCGAGTGGCAACCGCCGGCGGACTATGCGTCGTCGCTGCAGGCCGGAATCGAAGTACCCGGCGCGATGCTGTTTGACTACGCCGAACGCTGCGCCGTGACCGACGGCGGCGTGGAACACATCGGCAACTACGGCATCGAGGTGGGGGTAGGCTGCGCGGACATCGAGATATCGCACAACCGCATTACGGATATTGGCGCCGGCGGAATCCGGATCGGCCACTCCTTCTCGTGGGAAGAGGACGGGCATGGCATTACGGAGCGGGGACTCCAGCGCAAGGCCGCCATGCCGAAAGGCCCGCACAGCCAGCGAATCACGGTGGCCGACAACGAAATCGCCCACTGCGGGCGGTTTACTCCGGAAGCGGTGGGGGTGTTCGTGGGCGACAATGCGAACAACAAGATCATTCACAACCACATCCATGACATGTTCTTGTCGGGCATCTCGGTGGGTTCGGTGCAGAACGTTGATGATCCGGCCGAGGCCACGAACAATGTCGTCGAGTACAATCATGTGCACGATATCGGCCATGGCATGTTCCTCGACCTCTCTGCCATTTACACATGCAAAACCCCCGCCAGCCGCATTCGCTACAATGTGGTGCATGACGTCAACGGAAGAGGCACGGGATGCGGGTTGGGAATCGGCCACGATGAAGGCAGTTGCAATATGTTGATTGAGAAGAACCTCGTCTATCGCTGCCAAGCCCCCTGGGGTTTTTCATACGAGAGTCGTGACATCACGGTGCAGAACAACATCCTCGCCTGCGGCACGCAGAAGCAATTGATTGGGTACAGCGGGGAATACCCTCATCAGTTCACGTTTCGGCACAATCTGGTTTATTACACCCAGGGAGAGTTGGGCTCGAGCTTCACCCGATCCCAATCCAGGTTCGACTACAATCTCTACTGCAGGAGCGGGGATGGCCCAGTCATGTTCGGCGACAAGACCTTCGCCCAGTGGCAGACAACCGGCCAGGATTCGCACAGCGTGGTCGCTGATCCCTTGTTCGTGGACCCAGCGCATGGTGATTTCCGGCTCCGCCCCGGCTCGCCGGCGGCCAAAATCGGCTTTGAACAGTGGGATTTCTCCACCGTTGGTCCCCGTTGTGATCCAGCGGCGCGGAGGGCGGGAAGTGTATCCAGACGATGAAAGGGGCGGTGACCATGGCGGTAGAGAAGCAGGCCCAACGGCACCATGCGGGGCCGACTTCCGGCAACGGCAATAGGAGAGACATCCAATGAGCTTCCGGCCACAGACAAGATGCTTGGGGCCCGGTTCTGTCCTTATGAGGACACCGGCGGTCATAGCGGTCCTGGCGGTTCTGGCGGGAACCGTGCCGAACACTGCACAAGGTCGTACATTCCACGTGAGCACCCGAGGGGACGACAACAACCCTGGGACACAGCGGCAGCCCTTCGCCACGCTGACGCGGGCGCGAGCCGCCGTGCGCGCAGAAGCCAAGCTGGGACTTCAGGAGGACATCACCGTCCTGCTTTATGGCGGGACCTATGAGTTGAATGAGCCGTTGGTCTTCGGACCGGAGGACTCCGGCACAGACAGGTTCTCGATCACGTACGCGGCCGCCCCCGGCCAGAAACCGGTCATCAGCGGCGGGCGGCGAGTTCGAGGCTGGAAGAAGGGCGCGGATGGTATCTGGACGGTTGAAATCCCCGCTGTCAAGGCGGGGAACTGGTACTTCAGACAGCTCTTCGTGAACGGGCGGCGTGCCACGCGAGCACGGACGCCAGATCAGGGCGCGGATCCGGCGGTCTGGCGGCTGCTCGGGGCAAGCGCCGAGGGCCTCTCCCTGGCTCCTGGGCAACTCAGGACCTGGCGCAATCTGGCCGATGTCGAGGTCGTGGTCCTTGGCAACTGGGAGATCACCCGTAAGCGGCTGACGAGCGTAGATGAGGCCACGGGATCGGCCGCGTATGCGCCGCCGAACATGGTTCATCACCCCATTCTCCGGCCGAAGGCGGGCAT
>Ga0315289_10014783_pt1 | contig 10871 bp, 9 predicted proteins | sample YL17G11_40_MG_FD_203452 | JGI IMG/M metagenome (GOLD analysis project Ga0315289, IMG submission 203452) | Sediment microbial communities from Yellowstone Lake, YNP, Wyoming, USA - YL17G11_40 | ecosystem: Environmental > Aquatic > Freshwater > Lake > Sediment | place: USA: Wyoming | collected...
CCAAGCGCGCGGTGAATGAGGTGTGGAGCGCGATGCGTGAAACGTAGGGACGGATGAGTCAGGTTTGAAAGGAAAGTGCAAATGCGCGTCAACAGAAAAATCGCGTGTAGTGCTTTTCCCTGTAACGATGTCAAGCACGAGTGCTACATCGTTCCGAATGTCGAGGTCAACCCAGACGATGTCTCCGTCGTGCTGATCGCGGAAGCCGCGCCGCCGGACCCCGGCGACTATTACTATGCCAAAGGGAATCCGCTCTTTCAGCAAACGACCGTTCAGGCGTTCCAAGACGCAGGCGCCGCTGTCTCGTCTGTGCGCGATATTCTCGAGCTCGGCGTGTATCTCACGACGGCGGTGAAATGCGGGAAAACCGGATATGGCATCGCGACGAACACCATCAAGGAATGTTCGTCGCTGCTAGAGAAAGAACTGGCTGTGTTTCCAAATGTGCAAGCGCTTCTGCTGATGGGCGATGTCGCGATCAAAGCGGTGAATTACATCGCGCAGCAAGCGGGTGAAGGGAGAGTGCTTCCCGCCAGTTCCACATACAAGATTCGCGGGCAAAAATATTTTTAGAAAGGGAGGCGAGTTTTCCCGTCCTATCTGCAAGCGGGACCGAGTTTTTTCATCGAGAAGAGCAAGCGCAAGATGATCGCGGAAGATATCGCGAGCGCGCTGCGCCTGGTCAAATAGTCAACGACGAATGATGGAACTCTCTCTACCCAAACCGCGAGCCCACACACTGCCGGCGCTCTGGCAAGCGATGTTCTTGATCTCGCTCCCCTTTGGCATTCTCTCGTTCGTGATGCCGGTCTATGGCAAGGAACTGGGTGCAACCGCGCTTGAGATTGGCGGACTGTTCTCCGCGCTCGCGTTCGTGCCGGTCATCGTGCGCCCGTTCCTGGGTCGCGCGCTGGATCGTTGGGGACGACGACCATTTCTGCTTTTGGGCTTGGGTGGTTACGTCGCGGCGATGATCGTCTTTTGTTTATCGAACACGGTGTGGCTGTTGACCCTGGCGCGATTCATCCAAGGATTGGGGCAAGCGTTTCTCTGGCTCTCTGCGATCACGATTGTCGCGGATGTCGCAAGTGTGACGGGGCGCGGGCGCGACTTTGGGCAGATTGACGAGGGAGTGAATCGCGGCGCGCTCATCGGCACGATGGCGGGTTTCTTCGCGATTTTCACTTTGATTAGTTTCAGACTGAACATGACGCAGGCGTGGTTCTGGCTGTTTCTCGCGTACACCATCCCCGCGATGATCGCGCTCGGAATCGCGTGGCGCGGAATCGGCGAGACGCGTCCGCAAGCAACGTTTCAGCCGATTGAAAAGCGACCATTCTCGCGGCAACTCTTCGCGCTGATGTGCATCGTCTTTGTGACTGGCGCGTCAACGGCGATGGTGTGGCCCCTGCTGATGATTTTTCTGCAAGACAATCTTCACGCCGATATTGGCGCGCTCGGTTGGGCGTATCTGCCGGCGGCGTTGATCAGTTCATTTCTCCCTTCGCGTCTCGGGCGCATCGCCGACCGCTGGGGACGCAAACTGCCGATGATCGGCGGGTTGATCGTGGGCGCGTTCGCTTCGGCGCTGATTCCGCACCTGGGCAGCCTCGTCGCGCTCGCAATGCTGTGGGCGGTCGAGTCCGCGAGTTATGCCGCGTCAACTCCGGCGGAGCGCGCGTTCGTCGCCGACATTGCAGGCGAGGATGTGCGCGGCAGCAGTTACGGGCTGTACACGTTCGCATATTTTCTCGGCGCGGCGATGGGACCGCTCGCGGGCGGCTGGCTGTACGACAACACGAATCTCGCGATGCCGTTTTACCTCAACACCGTCGTCCTGCTCATCGGCGCGGTGTTGGTGGCGACGGTACTGCGCGAGACGCGCGAGATGAAACGCGCGGAAGTGGTTAAATCGGCGCGCGGTGAGTGTGGAGAGACAGAAATCCTTCCTGGCGGTTCTCCGAAGCCAAACTTGATGTAGTTCCCGCCTTCATTGAAGTTATCTTCACATCCTTAGTTTCGTAGATTTTCTATTTTTTGCATCATGCCATCGCAATCCAACGACGCGGGCTAACCGGGAATTGGACAGCGTGGCGAAAGGAGTGTGTGAGAATGAATTGCCCGAGTTTACCCTTTAAGACACTTGGACTGGTATTGGTCACTCTAATCGCGATGTCAATAATGGGTTGTGGTGCAGTGCAGGAATTTTTTGCCACGCCGACACCGACGCCAACCAACACGCCCACATCAACCCCAACGAGCACACCAACGCTCACCCCAACCACGACACCAACGCTCACCCCAACCACGACGCCAACACCCACACCTACTCACACAGCAACTCCAACAATGACTCGTACACCATTGCCAAGACGATTGAACACAGGTATCGTTGTCAAAAAGGATTCAGGTTGGAAGGTCAGTAGCACCGCACCTATTCTTGCACTCACAATTGCCAACGAGAGAAGTGAAGACGCTGTGGCGGTGTTGACGCTCAACAGTATCGCAATGTTTGCCGTATACATTCGCGCTGGTCAATCCTTCACCATTTCAGGAATTGTTAAGAATTCCTACGTGCTCTACATAGGCTTTGGGGAAGACTGGGATAGCAATACGGCAAAGTTCACGCGAGCAGCGCAGTACGTTCGCCACAATGAACCAATCACGTTCGAATCAATGGATACATCTACAGAACCTGGCCGAATAGTGATAGACGGATATGAATTTCAACTTCCACCTGGAATACAAAAGGGGACTCCATTGACCAGCCGCGTGTGGGTATATCTGGACGGGCGCAACGACAAGACCCATGATATAACGGCTTCTGAGTTTCCTAACCTGAAGTAGGCGCCGAAAGGTGATGGTAGGTGTTTTTGTAATGTAATAGAGTAAGGACAGACATACGCGGACGCGCATGGCTTTATGTGCATTCGCTCTGAACCAAGAGAGGAAAACCAAATGAGCTATCAAACGTTTGTGCGACTGGTGATTTGTTTGACGTTGTTCTTGCTACTGCTTGCCTGTGAGATACTTGAACCCGGACCCACTCCCAACGCGATAGCCACTGATGTAGCGGGAACAAAAACTGCTTGGGCGAGGGCAACAGCTGTCGCCAACACATTGATAGCGGAGGCACCAACAGTGGCTCGGACACCCACGGCAGTACCGCCAACATCCACATTCACCCCCGTACCGCCAACACATACGCCGACAAATACGCCAACACGAGTACCGCCAACAGCCGCCTCTATTCCCAGGACCAATACACCAACACGCGTCCCAATAAAAAAATTCCCTTCTTCCTCCCTTTTCGGTGCCGTGGTGAAGGGGTGGTTAGTGGACGACAAGACCGGCCAACCCCTAGCGAACGTCAAAGTAGTTCTTCTCTATGAGCAAACCCGTGACTGCCCGGGATGCGATCCCAACGCGAATGCTCTCGGTATTAACGTCGACGGGGAACCAAAGCAGCCCAGCGCAAACACAAATTCGCAAGGGTATTTCGAATTCCGATTCGATCCTGAGAATCCGTACAGTTCTATGAATCCGGACTTCGATGACCGGTCCACTCCTTGCTTCTTAGAAATATACTCCGAATGGAGCTATTCCGATTGGAATTTGCATTATGTTTTATTTGGTGTGGTTCCCTTGGAAGATTTGGCGCGGTGTGGGCGCGCTGATGCGTTTCGCATCGGCAAGGGAGAGATGGTAGACCTTGGCATAGTCAGGGTTCGACCCCGACAGCAATGCGGATCGCACGGATGCCATTCCTGCGTGACTGTGCCTACCACTTGTCTCACGCAATTGGTAGATTCAAAGTGGATTTCCCAAAGTAAGAACTGCGGTTCCGCCAATGGCATAGAGCTACCATGTATCACATTTCACGCATCACGAAACACGTAGAAAAATATGTCCCAACACGAAATTAAATTGAAAGTCAACGGCACGACCGAACGCGCAACCGTTCCATCGAACATGACACTGCTGACAATGTTGCGTGAAGTGCTTGTGCTCACCGGCACCAAGAACGGCTGCGCGGCAGGCGAGTGCGGCTAATCGAGCAGTTCTTGAACCGAGTTAAACCCGCATCACGTCCTAGGTTTTACGAACAGGAGAATAGAAATTGACTGACAACGCAACCCAGTTCGATGCTTTCTTACAAACGAACCTCGATAAGTACATCGGCGAGACAGCACAACTCTGCGCGCAGCCCAGCGTCTCAGCCAAGAACGATGGTGTACGAGAGTGTGCGGACCTCGTCGCGCAGGTTCTGGAATCCCATGGCTTGCACGTTCATACATTCCCAACTCCAGGCAATCCGATCATTGTCGGGCATGCCGATGGAGAGTCTGCGCGCACGCTGATGTTTTACAATCACTATGACGTGCAGCCGCCGGAGCCGCTCGAACTTTGGACGACACCACCTTTCCAACCGACGATCCGTGATGGCGCGTTGTTCGCGCGCGGGGCAAAAGATGACAAGGGCGAGTTCGTGGCGCGTTTGGCTTCGATGGATGCAGTTCGCGCCGTACACTCCGGCAAGTTGCCCTGTGGGATCACGTTCATCCTTGAAGGCGAAGAGGAGATCGGTAGCCCGCATATCGCGCAGTTCGTGCGCGAGCACACTGATCTGTTGAAATGTCACGCGGCGATTTGGGAGGAAGGTGGCATCAATTTTGAAGGACATCCGGGAACCGCGCTAGGGCGGCGCGGAGTTCTTTCCGTCGAACTTGCCGTGCGAACCCTGAAATTCGACGCGCATTCCGGCGCGGCATCCCTACTCCCGAACGCGGCATGGCGATTGGTCAGAGTGCTGGCATCGCTCAAAGACGCAGATGAGCGAATTTGCATTCCCGGCTTTTATGATCAGGCGCGTCCGCCCTCGCCGCTTGACTTGAAATTGTGCGAGGCACTGGCTGATCGCGAAGCGTGGCTGCGCGAAAATTTTGGCGTCAAGGAATTTGTCGGCGGCAGGAAAGGCAAAGCGTTGAATCGGGCAGTGTTTCAACCAACGTGCAACATCGCCGGCATCACGACGGGTTATCAGGGTAAGGGAATGAAGACAGTGACCCCGGCGCACGCATCGGCAAAAATAGATTTCCGCCTCGTGCCTGACCAAGACCCTGACGATATTTTCGCCAAACTGCGTGCGCATTTGGACGCGGCAGGTTTCGCCGATGTGACAGTCACATGGCTTGGCGCGATGTGGCCCTACAAAGCATCTGCCGATGATCCATTTATCGCGCTGACCGCGCGCGCCGCCGAAGCAGTGTATCAACTCCCATATGAAATCGAACCGTTGGGCGGCGGCAGCAGTCCGATGTATGCGTTTGCGTCTCCACTCGGCGGCATTCCGATTGTGACGGCGGGAGTAGGTTATGCAGACAATCGCACCCATTCCCCGGATGAGCATGTGCGATTCGGCGATTTTCTCAACGCATCGCGTCACATCGCGCGGATCATAGACGGTTTTGCGGATCTCTAGTCGTGCATTCTGTCCAAAGTTTCTCTTCTTGGAGAAAAATATGTCCCAACACGAAATCACTTTGCACGTCAACGGTACAACCGAACGCGCAACCGTTCCATCCAACATGACACTGCTGACAATGTTGCGCGAAGTGCTCGTCCTCACCGGCACCAAGAACGGCTGCGCGGCAGGCGAGTGCGGCGCGTGCACCGTTTTGATGAACGGCGAGCCAGTCAATTCCTGCATGGTGCTCGCGGTCGAAGCGGACGGCGCAATGATCGTCACCGTCGAAGGGCTTGCGCGCGACAGCAAACTCGACAAGGTTCAGCAGGCGTTCGTTGATCTGACCGGCGTGCAGTGCGGCTTTTGCACGCCCGGCATGCTCATCAGCGCGCGCGCGCTGCTCGACCGCGATCCGCATCCAAGCGAAGACGAAATCAAAGACGCACTGCGCGGCAATCTGTGCCGGTGCACCGGGTACACGCGGATTGTCGAGGCGGTGAAACAAGCCACAAGAGATTAGAGATTGGAGATTGCTTGCCAACCTCCGATCTCCAACATCCAACCTCTAACATCGAATCTCTAATCTCCACGAGGAGAACACAATGCCAAACACACAAACCATTCCCAGCCCCATCGGCTTAAGCATCCCGCGCGTTGACGCGGTGGATAAAGTGACGGGCGCGGCAAAATTCGCGGACGACATGCAGTTCGGTCCGGGGTTGCTATACGGGCGACTCGTTCGTAGTCCGTACGCGCACGCGCTCGTCAAAAAGATTGACGCGACGAAAGCGCTTGCGTTTCCCGGCGTCAAAGCGATTGTGACCGGTGCGGATACACCAGGTTACATAGGATTGTATTTGCAAGACCGCCACATCTTTGCAACCGACCGCGTGCGCTACATCGGCGATCCGGTCGCGGGCGTCGTCGCGACGAGCGAAGAGATCGCGGAGCAAGCGGTCAAGTTGGTCAAGGTTGAGTATGCAGAACTGCCCGCCGTGTTCGATCCGCTCGACGCGATCAAACCGGACGCGTCGATTCTGCATCCCGATCTCGGCAAGTACACCGTTGCGAATTTTATTTTCCCAAAGCCCGGCACGAACATTTCGAATCATTTCAAGGTTCGTAAAGGCGACGTCGAAAAAGGGTTCGCGCAGTGCGACGTAATCGTCGAAGGGGAATTTCGCGTCCCGCAAATCCAGCACGTCCCCATCGAACCGCACATCGCGGTCGCGCAAGCGGAGCAATCGGGCAAGATCACGTTGTGGGCAAGCAGTCAATCGCCGTTCGCGCAACGCAACCTGATCGCGAAAGCGCTCGACATGAGTCAGGGCGATCTGCGCGTCATCGCGCCGTATATCGGCGGTGGATTCGGCAGCAAAGCCGGAGTTTCGATGGAAGCGTGCGCGGTCGTGATGGCGCTTAAAGTACGGGGGCGACCGGTGAAACTGCGTCTCACACGCGAAGAAGAATTTTTCTGCGGGTTCGTGCGGCAGGGCTTGGTCGCGCACACAAAAATCGGCGCGACGAAAGAAGGTAAACTCGTCGCGATGAAGACGGAGTATTACTGGGACGCGGGGGCATACACGGAATACGGCGTCAACATCACGCGCGCGGGTGGCTATTCGTCCACGGGTCCGTACGAGATTCCAAACGTGTGGGCGGACTCGTACTGCTGCTACACCAATCATCCAGTCGGCGGACCGATGCGCGGCTTTGGAATGCCGGAAATTCATTGGGGCATCGAGCAATTGATGGATCAAGTCGCGGCAAAACTCGGAATGGACGCGCGCGCGTTTCGATTGAAGAACTGCTTGAAAACCGGCAGTGAAGTCGTCACCGGTTGGAAGATGCACCCGACCGGCTTGAGTGAGTGCATCGAAAAAGCGACTGCCGCGATTGATTGGGGCAAGCGCGAACCCGCGTCCGCGCCACACAAAAAACGCGGCAAGGGGATGGCGATTATGTGGAAAGCCCCGGCCATGCCGCCGAATGCCGGGTCGTCCTCGTACGTCCGCTTGAACGAAGACGCGACGGTGACGGTTGGACTCGGCGGGCAAGAAATCGGGCAAGGGACGCACACCGTGATGGCGCAGATGGTTGCCGCCGCGCTCGGCGTGCCGGTCGAATGGATTCGCATCGCGACGCCAGTCGACACGCAGTACTCACCGTACGAATGGCAGACCGTCGCCTCGCGCTTGACGTGGAGCATGGGCAACGCGGTGGTCGCGGCAGCGAAACACGCGCGCCAACAAATTCTCGAACTCGTCGCGGAACATTGGAATGAAAAAGTCGCAGACCTCGACATCAAAGACGGCAACGTGAATTCGTATCGCTCGGAGCAGACCCTGCCGCTGAAGAACATGGTCGTCTACGGTTTGCCGAAAGAAGGCGATTGTGGTTGGCGCGGCGGTCCAATTGTCGGACGCGGGAATTTCATGCCGACGTACGTCACGGGTCTCGACGCCGAAACCGGGCAAGGTCCGCGCTCCGTCGTGCATTACACCGTCGGCTGTCAGGCGGTTGATCTCGAAGTGGACACCGAGACCGGGCAAATCGAAATTTTGCGCGTCGCTGCCGCGTTCGACGTGGGCAAAGCGATCAATCCCGATCAAGTGCGCGCGCAGATGGAAGGGGGCGTCGTGCAAGGTGCGTCCTCCGCGGTTTTTGAGAAACTCGAACTGCGCGAGGGCAAGGTGCGCAATCCATCGTTTGTGGATTATCGGATTGCGACGACGGTGGACATGCCGCGCCAGATCATTCCGATCATCGTCGAAGAACCACAGGACGATGGACCCTGGGGCGCGCGCGGCATCGGCGAGCACGCGATGGTGCCGACCGCGCCGGCGATTGCGAATGCGGTCTACAACGCCGTCGGCATTCGCTTGCCAAGTCCGCCGTTGAGCGCGGAGCGCGTGTTTCTCGCGATGCAGGGGAAGACGGATGACCGCTTCGCGGGACGAAAGACGAAAGTTTGAACCACCAACGCGTAGATTTGATCGGCGCGACCGCGCGCGCGTTGCTGACGCAACCTGGGTTTGCCGGGCGCGTGCTTGCCGTCGTGACGGACGTGGTGTACCTGAGCGCGGAAGAAGAATCCCGTTTTCTTGGAGAAAACGGGATTCTGTGGCTCGCGCAAAATCATTTGCCGATGCACCCGCGCGCGTTGCGCGGCGATTTCGATTTCAGCGCGCTGCGCGTCGGGATGTCGTTCCAATCCGATGGAACACGATTGCATTTCGACGTGGGCGACCACTCGGAGGGCGACCATCCTTCACTTTCGCTCAGGACAGGCTCCGGGTTGCCCCTACAATTCGCGGACGCGCGCGTGTGGCAACCGGCGACGATCGATCCGGCACGCGTTGTGCCGCGCGAAACGGTAATCGCGCGTGTCCGTGAATTGCGCGAGGCAATGCGCGGATTGGACCGGACAGACTTCGGAAAATCTGTCAGGTCTTTGAAAGACGCACGCGATCTCATCGGCTTGGGCGAAGGACTCACGCCATCGGGCGATGATTTTGTCGGCGGCTGGTTGTTCGCCGTGTATCACTTACATGCGGCGTACCCCGACGCGTTTGATTGGGAACAACGCGCGATTGACGAGTTGCTTGATTGGGCGCGGTCGCGCACGAATGTCATCAGTTACGCGCTGTTGCGCGATCACGCGCGCGGCGAAAGCGTAGAGCCGCTGCACGATTGGCTCGTCGCTCTGCTTGGCGTTGACGAGCCGGGCGATATGGCAAGATTGGTCGCGCGTTTGATCGGGATTGGCAGTACGACGGGAAAAAACATATTGGCAGGCGCGGCGACGGGAATGTTTTTGCTCGCCGCCGATGAGCCTCATGCCACTAGCCCGCTGGTGATTGAAATCGCCGCGCTCGGGCGTTCCGCCGGTTGTCCGCCTGCGCGGACATTGCTTTCGCCCGCGCAGGCGGGCGACCAGCCACCGGCTCGCGCGGAGCGATTTCCAATCGCTATTTTCAAGAAGCAACCAGGAGATGATTATGGACAATGAAGCGGTCCGCGCGGATGCAGCGGCAACCATGAGCCGCTACGTCCAATTCGACACGACGAATCCGCCCGGCAATGAAATGCGCGCGGCGGAATGGCTGCGTGATCAACTGATGGCGCGTGGCATCACGCGCGACGTGACGATTCACGAACCCACCCCGGGGCGAGGACTGGTGCTCGCGCGCATCCCCGGCGCCGAGCCGCTCAAGCCGTTGCTCATCAACCATCACATGGACGTGGTCGCGGCAGACCCGACGCAGTGGACGCATCCACCGTTCAGCGGCGACATCGCGGATGGGTTTGTGTGGGGACGCGGCACACTCGATACCAAAAACCTCGGCGTCGTGTTTCTGCTCGCGCTCGAAGCACTCATCAAAGAAGGAACGAAATTCCGCCGCCCAATTATCTTCCTCGCCGTGCCGGACGAGGAAACCGGCGGCAGTCAAGGCATGCGCTGGCTGGTGGACCACCATCTCGCCGCGCTCGATCCGGAGTGGGTGTGGGACGAAGGGAGCGGCGGACTCAAGGGTATCTTTGGCCCGCAGTTATTGTTCGGCGTCGCGGTCGCCGAAAAACAAATTCAGCACCTGCGCCTCGTCGCGACCGGCGAACCGGGGCACGGCTCGATGCCGCACGCGAACAACGCCAACGTTACGCTCCTCAACGCGCTCCGACGTATCCTGGACGCGCCGCGTCCACTGCGCGTCAATCCCACTGCCGCCGCGATGTTCCGCGCCGTCGCTGCAGCGCAGAAATTCCCGGCATCGCTCCTGTTGGCGCATCTCTCGAATCCTCTGATGTTGAGTTTGGCGAGCAAGCGTCTCGCCGCCGACAAACTGACGAACGCGCTGCTGCGCGACACCGTGAGTCTGAACGTGCTCAAAGCCGGTTACAAGGTCAACGTGATCCCTGAACGCGCCGAGGCGGAGATAGATTGCCGCATCCTGCCCGAGACCGACGCGGAGGAATTTCATGGCTGGCTGCGCGAGCGGATCGCGGACGCGCGCGTGAAAATCGAGATCATCGAAGCATCGCCGCCGTCCGGGGTCGCGCCATTCGACAGCCCGTTCTTCAAGGCGATCACGAATGCGGTGTATCGTCACACGCCCGCGGCGGGCATCTTTCCGCTTTTGATGCCCGGCGGCACTGACGGTCGTTATTTCCGTCAGCGCGGCTATCCCGCGTACGGATTCGGGCCGATGATTCTCGAACGCGAGGATATGAACCGCCCGCACGGCATTGACGAGCGCATCTCGATTGACAATCTGCTGCTCGGCGTCAAGATGGCGCGGGACATTCTCACCGAATTGTGCGCGTGAGCGACTTGCGAAGATTCAAATGCCAGAACTGCCTGAACTCGAAGTGGTGCGCGGGGTGTTACAACGCCGCATCGTCG
>Ga0315289_10014785_pt1 | contig 10870 bp, 1 predicted proteins | sample YL17G11_40_MG_FD_203452 | JGI IMG/M metagenome (GOLD analysis project Ga0315289, IMG submission 203452) | Sediment microbial communities from Yellowstone Lake, YNP, Wyoming, USA - YL17G11_40 | ecosystem: Environmental > Aquatic > Freshwater > Lake > Sediment | place: USA: Wyoming | collected...
CCCGGACACCCTAATATTTGATCGGCTCCGGAACCGCCATAGAAGGTATTCGTCTCCGAAATCCTGGTATCCGGCAACCCTCCGGCGTAATACTCATTCAATAGATCGTTTCCGGAACCACCATCCAGAACATCGTTTCCGTTCCCGCTCACCAAACTATCGTTTCCATCCCCACCACATAGTATGTCATTACCATAGGAATATGATGATCCAGTGTAGATAATATCATCGCCCCCACCACCATAAATCAGATTGTTTCCGGAGCTGCCCACAATAGTATCATTGCCGCCATTACCGTAGATTTCTATATTTGTACTCACGCTACGGGGATCAACTATGATCGTCTCACCGATGTCCGCTCCATTAATAACAATCTTGGAGATAGAACTTGCGGGAAAACCCCTCATATTTGACCAAGTGACATTCGCCCAAATGAAAGTGCTGCAGTGCACAGACCAGCCACTGTAGCCAGGAGGCCACCATCTCCAGTACCTTGTAGAATGTACCGATAGTGCTACGGGAACCCAATAAGTAGCATCTGGCGCATCCACAATTAGATTATCACCAACAACGGACAAAGATAGGTTAGAAGCGCTTTCGTTGTTGATTGTTAGTGTTCCTCCGGATTGCCTTGCGTCATATGGACAATGACCAGTATTGGGATTGACACCGATCATCCACCACCAAGGGATAAAAGGCCAACCGGGGATAACGGTAAGATCGGAGACTACCGTCCTACTGGTAGCGAACCAACTTGATATCTCGTCATAGACATCTTCTGCCAGATCGGCGATGTCGGTAAATAGGCCATCGAAAAAGTCTGCTACGTCTGATCCCCAAGCAAGAATCGCTTCTTCCAAGTCCTGAAAGGCATCCGCCACCGCTTCTGCAGCTTGTGCTACTGCGGCGCCAACAGCTTCTCCGGCCTCACCCAGGGCATCAAAAACAGCATCAAAGGCGCCTAGTCCTCCATCAATATCCCACGAATCAGCATCTCCGTCTACTTGAAGCCATACTCCCAGTGGTCCTTCCGCTCTGACTCTAAAGGTACCTGCCTGCCAATTTACACTCAACTCCGCGGAAGCAATGTTAATATCTTGTCCGCACACAACAAGACTTACGGAACCTTGACCGGAGATGCCTGTATTCGCGATGGTGACCCCAATACCCCCTTGAATTCCAAATTCCGTCAAGCCACTGCCTACGGTCAGATCAAGATTGAGCTCTCCTGACAGGCTAAAAGAGCCGTTACTTCTGATATAGCCTGAAACGCCTATGTCAGCTATGCCAAACAAGTCTATCGAAATACTATCACACTCAATTGCCAGAATACCATTCTCAGCACCTATGGCTAGGTCCCCGGTTCCAGCAAGAACGCCAAATAGATCTATATCAGCATCTATTGCCACTTGATATGTGTTAGGAAGAACTTCCTGACCATTTATAACTTTCTCTACACTGCCTGTGTTTATTTTCAACGTAAGGTCGCCGCTAATCGTAAGTCCCGGTATGCCACCAAGAACATTTACGCCAAGACCTACGTACATGGCAAACACGCCGTTTTCTATAACAGCGCCGCCTGCGACATCCAGATTGCCAAAAACACTAAGGTCTATTTGACCGTCGAATTGAAGATCTAATTTCTGAGAGCTGACGGTCAAATCTACTCTACCACTAATTCTGAAAGGACCTACTTTCAGATCGCCGTCTAGATGAACAACGAAATAGGGTCCAGGTGCTTCAGAGGTACCATCGAGCCGGGGTGCACCGCGGGGGATCGTGAAGGTCGTCGAACCCTCCAGGAAATCGCGGTATCGCTCCGGTATGGTGATTGTCTGATCGAGACCCGTGGTGTTGAACGTCAACCGCGCACTGGCGTTTAGGGCCAGAACACTACTCAATGCACCACCGACGGAAACCGAGACGTCGATATCAGCCGCGATACCGCCGGCGTTGATCACCAACGCGCCCCGGGCATTCATATCAAACAACTTGTCGCCGCCGGAGGCCCCAACGTCAGGCCCGAGTTCAAGCTCCGCCGCCACAAACGCTCTGAGCCCGGTGTCGTCGACCTCCAGCAAGAGGAGGCCGTTGAGTTTTACAACTGCTTTCGAGGATGGATCTGATTGCGGGCCATCGTATATGGTCACGATGCCGCCGAGCTGAAAGCTGATCAGGAATTGGTCGAAGTCCAGCACAACGGGTGACGTCGCATCGCCGGTATTGACCTCGAAGCCGAAATCCAGCTTGCCGTCGCCGTCCGCGTCGGCCGCCTCGGCCAGACTGCCATTCGACAAAAATGCCTGGGCTTCGCTGACCTGCAGCAGCCCGTCGCCGTTGCCCGCCAGGTCCAGCACGGAAGCGATATCCGCCAGGCTGACTTCCATCGTGTCTGCGTCGGTGCTCAGATACAAATTGGCATACTCGCCGGTCGATCCCTGTCCCGCCAGCGTACGCAACTCGCCGACCGTGATGGCTCCGTCGTCATTGGTGTCAAACAGGTCCAACTGCTCGTTGAAGGTGGCATCGAAATCCACCACGGCGGCACCACTGGCCAAGCCGATACCCACATTAAGCGCGATATCGAAGCGGCCGGTCGCTTCGAGTACATCGATGCCGACCACCCCGAAGCTTTCGACGCTGGCCTTGGCGGCCAGATAGACACCGAGATCCGAAGGACTCACGGAGGCCATGACCATGATGCCCACATCCAGGTTCGTGATGTGGAAACCGATGGAGTTCGAGTTCAACTCACCGGAATCGACGGAATGGTTGCCGTTCGTATCGGTCCAATAAGGGCCGTTCGCACCGATGAAGGCCGTCACATTGGCGGCGCCGATCGTCATGGTCGTGACGGTTCTCGTGGTACCCTCGGGATCGGTCAGCGTCACCTGCTGAGTCGGGCCCAGCTCAAACGCAATGCTTCCTGTGAGGTAGAGTGCGTCGAAGAGATTGAGTTCGACAAAGCCCCGGGCCCGCACCAGCGAGGAGTCCATGGCGAGGTAGACCGGCTCGCCGCCGGTGGCTAGCTCGTAGCCCGCAGGATCGAGCTTTCCATCCCCGTCCAAGTCGGCGGCTTCGGCAGCGGTCGTGCCCACCATCACGGCCGCTTCCGCGATCTCCAGCACTCCATTGCCGTTGGTGTCCAGCGTGCGCAGGAGTACCTCCAAGTCCACGACGTCCGTGTCCGGAGCCGTGCCCGTGTATACACCCGCGAAGGCGTCCTGTGCGCTGAGCACCCGGAGTTCGCCTACCGTGATCTTGCCATCCGGATCGCCGTCAACGTTGAACAGGGCCATTTGCTCGCCCGGCCACGTATTGGTGAAGTCGACCACCGGGAAGAGAGAGACGCCATAAACGCTCGGCCGTGACTGGTTGATTTCGACCAGCAGCTTCTCGGCCTGGACGACCGCGCCTTCGATTCCCTGCAGGCTCACCATCTCGGCACTGGCATGCAGGGCAAAATACTGGCCCGGATCCAACGGATTGGTCGGCTCCATGATCGCCAGGCCAAAGTCGAAGTCGTCGATCACCAGACCAACGGCCTCGGGATTTACCTCGGCGGCAATGATTTTGTTGGTCAAGGGGTCGCGGTCGATGACGCCGTCACCGTCGGCATCTTTCCAGTACGGGCCGTTCATGCCCACGAAAGCGTGCACGTTCGAGGCGCCCACCGTCATGAACCCCAGCTCTACCTCCGGGTCCAGCACCGGGATCGGCAGGTCGGACAGGCCAAAGCTGTCGAGCAGTGCCTGAGCGTCGTCCACGACGTCGCCGAGCAGTCCGCCCCCGAGCGTCACCGTGTACGCCGGGCCCTGCTCGAAGGCGAAGCTTCCCGTAATATACACGAACTCCGAGATCTGGAGGGTGGCCTTCGCGACGGAGGCACCGACCCGCTCGTTGCCGTCGAAGTCGATGTAGATCGGATCGGTCGTCGTCCCGGTCCGCACCTCGAAGCCCGCCGGATCGAGCACGCCATCCCCATCCGTGTCGGCCGTCTCCGCCGGGAAACTCGCCTCGAAATCGACGATCGGGGTGCCGAAGTCCCCCGGCCACGGCTTGGCGCTATTGACCGCCACCTCGATTCCCTCAAGGGACAGCGCGAGGTCGGAGAGGCCGACGAACGCCACCGTATCGGCCGAGGCCTTCAAGGCATAGAACTTGGGCAGCACCTGGTCGAAGCCCGGCAACGCGGCCAGAGTCGGCGCCATCATCACAAATCCAAGGTCCAGATCGTCCAGGACCAGACCCACGGCCGCCTCGTTCACAACCGTTTCATCGGCCACGGAGCCATCCTGGTCGAGGTCGGTCTTATAGGGCCCGTTCAAGCCCACAAAGGCATGCGCCCCGCTCAATCCGATCTGCAGGGACTCCACCTCCACATTGCGGATCATGGAGAGATCATTCGTGATCTGCAGGTTGTCCTCTCCCAGGCCAATGGTGCCTTCCCGCGGCAGGCCGGTGAATGCCTCCAAAAGGCTGCCGCCGAAATCCGTCAGATCACCGGGCAGGCCGGTCGTAATGTCCACTCGGTACGACGGCCCCTTCTCGAAGGCGAGACTCCCAATCACATGTACGAAACCCGCCAACTGCAGCAGCACGCTGTCGGCGGATGCGGCGATTCGTCCGTCCCCGCCGAAGTCGATGTAGATCGGATCGGTCGTCGTCCCGGTCCGCACCTCAAAGCCCGCCGGATCGAGCACGCCATCCCCATCCGTGTCGGCCGTCTCCGCCGGGAAACTCGTCTCGAAGTCGACCACGGGCGGACCGAAGCCGCCGGGCCACTCACGACCACTGTTCACTTCGACGAGGACGTTGGTGCCCGAGCACTCAAGGATTCCCTCCAACCCCACCATCCCGGCGAAATCGGCGGTCGCCTTCAACGCATAGAACTTGGGCAACACGGCTTTGACTTGATCCAGGCTAAGGTCCAGCTCGTCCGCAATGAGCGCCGCGGCCAGCCCGTTGATGGTGGGCTCCATCATGACAAAGCCGACGCTAAGGTTGCTCACCACCAGACCAACAGCATCGGGATTGACCGGGTCGAACTCGCTGTCGGCCATGTTCCCATCCCCATTGGGATCGAGTTCGAGCCTCTGATCGCCATCCGTGTCGGTGCCGAAGTCGCCGTCGGTGTCGCTGTCCTGGAGGTAGGGGCCGTTCAGGCCGATGAAGGCGTTCACTCCAGATGCGCCAATCTGCAGCGTGTTCATCTCCAGATTGGAGATGGTGCTGCCGAGCTTCTGGAGGGCCGCGCCGGCATCCGCGCTGATCAGGTCGCCGAGACCCTCAATGAGATCACCGATGTTACCGGGCAACCCGGTGGCCACGTTGGCCCGCACGGTCGGCCCCTTCTCGAAGGAGAAGCTGCCGAACAGGTGGACGAACTCGGAGATCTTGAGGAGGACCGTGTCGGCCGAGGCGGCGACGCGCGGGTTGCCGTCGAGGTCGATGTAAAGGGAGGCGGTGTCAGGACCGGTGCTCACTTCGTAGCCCGCGGGATCTTGCTTGCCATCGCCATCGGTGTCGTCGCTCGGATTGAAGACGCCATCGCCTCCATCCGTCTCCGCCGGGAAGCTGGCGGCGAAATCAATGACCGGAGTGAAAGGACCGCCCCACCAGCCGGTGCTCTTGTTGATCTCGACGCGAATGTTGCTGACGGCTGCCTCCACGAAATCTTCCAGGCCGACGAACTGGACGCCTGCGGCGGTAGCTTCGAGCGCGTAGAAGATGGGGATCCTCGGGAGCAGCGGGACCAGCAGGGTGAACGCGAGGTTGACGTCATCAAGGACGAGGCCCGTAGCCTCGGCATTGGTTTCGTCCGCGTCCACAACCCCGTCGGTATCGGTGTCATTCGTCCAGTAAGGTCCGTTCACACCGGCAAACGCGGTCAGGTGGCTCGCCACGATCTCAACGGCGGTGACGGGGACGTTCTCAACGGCGGAATAGTCGGGAGCAAACCGGCAGTTGTAGTCCTGCGCCAACGGGAGGCCGGAAATCTCGGCGAGGACACCGAGCAGTTGATCGCGGAGGCTCGCAGGCATGAGCGGGGTTCCGGTGACTACATCGACCGTTTCGATGCTCAGGGGCTTGCGGAGGGTGATGCGGCCGCGGGCGAAGAAGTATTCGTCCAGGGAGATATCGAGATTCGCAGTCACCTCGAGCCCGGAGGCGTCGAACCGGAGGGTCACGTCGCCGATCGGCGTCGAAGCCGTGTGCGTGTATCCGCCGTCGAACAGCCCGGCGACCAGCTCGCCGAGGCTGTGCAAGGCCAGGTCCAGGACCCGTCCCAGTTGTCCCCGGGCCGTGCCGGCCACGTCCGTCAGTAACGACGGGAGCCGGCCGGACAACTCGGTTATGAAACCGACGATATTGACGACGCCCACGTCGAGCAGCTTCTGCGCGGCGTCAAGGGTGTCGAGTTCCCGGCCGGTCGAGATGTAGGCAGAGTTCTGGACAACACCCGTTACGGCCTTGATGATCTCCTGCTGCCCAGAGACATCGTTGGGCAAGCCGGTATGGTCCACGGGAGAGGCTGCTGTCCCGATCTCAACCAGTTGCAGCTTCGTCCCGGTCCGAGCGTCGCCCACGAACAATCCAACCGCCGACGAGGTGGGAACGGTCCCATCCCCTTCGGGGCCGTCGGGATTGGATTCCGTGTCCTGGTACCAGACCGTGGCATCGCCCGGCCAATCCCCGATGTACCTGCCGAGCGGCAGCAATTCGTTGTCCAATCCCAGCAGGAGGTCAGCGCCAACTCGTCGCAGAATCCGATTCTCTGTGTCCTCCTGCGTACCGTAAACGATCGTGGTCGTCCCCTGAACCAGATCCACCCAGGCATTGGGATCGGAGGACCCGTAGTTGTTGAGGTCCAGCAGCAGCTTGTTCTCGATGCCGGCCGTGGCCTCGGAAAGGATTCCCCACGTGTTGCCGCCGTCGGAACTGTACGCTCCGGCATAGGTCGGCAGAAGATCCTGCAAAGTGCCCACGTACTGGCGAATGAACCATGTCTCCGGATCGGCCTGGGCATTGATTATGTCCTTGGTCACCTCTGTGCCGTCAGGAAGGGTCAACCAATTCTCGCTTGGATTCTCTTGGATCAGGTCAAAGGCACGGCCCGTAAGCAGGCCGAGGACACGCGAGGCCGGTTTCTGGCTGAAATCATTCTGGAGGAAGTTGTACGTGGCCTCGACGCCCTCGTTCGGGACGCCCACTTGGACGAGGTTGCGCACCAGCGGCAGTTGGCGGCCGCCGTACAAATCTCCATAAGCGTTGCTCTGGATGTAGCTTCGTGCCACCAATCCACCGGTGCTGTGGGTGACGATGTCGACGCCCTCCGGAGCGATCCCGCCGTGCAGACTGGTCCAAGTGCTTACGGCCCGGTCCAGCCAGTACGCCAAGTAAGACAGGCCGGAATCAAAGCGGCCGTCGGAGTTGCCGGTGAACAGGGTCGCTCCCGTGACCGAAGTCAACGTACCATCAAATGTCTCAGCGGGAGAGGAACCTTCATATGCGGCGACCTCCAGGGCCACCGGGACCCGCCAGTCCCAGAGGGCGGCAAAGAAATCAACTCCCGGCGTGTAGCCCACATCATCAAAAGACTGGACCAGGTTATTGTAGGACTGCTGAAGCGGTTCGAGCGCCAGCTTGTCCGGGTGCAGTCCAGGATTGAGCAACCATTCCTGGAAACCCGCGTCGGACATGTTGGCCGCCAGGGTCCCCGCAAAACCGGGGATAAAGATCACGGGTCTTTCCGGAGTAATCTCCTCGGCCACGGCGCTCAGAGGCCCGCCGCCGACAGGTGACGCCTCATGTGCAAAGCCGAGTAAGTGCCCAGCCTCATGGGCGACCACTTCCGCCAAGAAGGCCGCATACTCGCCAGCCGTTTGGGCCGTTTGCGAGATCTGCTCCGAGAAGACAAAGGCACTGTCGGCGCGGTCCTGGTTACCAACATCAACCTTCTCCGCCAGACCGAGGAACGATCCATACTGTGCAAAGGGGGAATCATCGCCGCCAACATAGATGGTCGAATAGGCCGTGCCGCCACCCGGCTCCGCCGTGGTAAACTGGATGCCGGAACCGGCAAAGATACTGCACAGCCTCTCGAGAGTCTGTGCAATGATGGTCTCTTCCTGCCCAGCGAGCCCACCCGGGGCATGGAACGCGGGCACGTCGATATGGTTCTCCGTGACGGGGCCTTGATAGGCAACACCTTGCGCGCCGTCCAGATCAAGATAGATGGTCTGTGAGTCCAAGGAACCTGCCGCCGCTTCGACAAGATAGAGTCCGGGGAGGCTCAGGTTGGTACGTGTCTCTATCCTCTCGGCCGACTCGTCGGGGGTCGTTAAGCCGTTCGCTGCTTCCAGCGCGAGGCCAAAGAGTTGGGGAGTGAATGGGCCCACCTGATCTTGCGGAGGTCCACGAATGTCGATGGAAGAGACATTCGAAGGATGGATGGTTTCCTGCCCATCACCGACGATGGGTCCCGCAGTTTCTACCGGTGAGACCGTGCCGGAATCAGAGTACCTGATCTCCACGGTACAGACTATTTGGTCAAGCGGCGCCGCGGGGAGAACCGACTCTGCCCCGCCGTTCGTACCAAGGGAACCGCCAGCTTGGACGGGCTTGACTGCCTCTCCGGACGACCGCACCTCGGCAGACGGCACCTCCTCGCCGTCGGCCTGCGAATCGGTGGCCATTTCGTCGAGCTGCAGGGCATCCAGCAGAACCGTGGTGATAAACTGGGACTGACTGCGCTGACGATCCGTCTGCTCCGGCTCCGCATCGACATCGACGACGACAGCGCACTCGCTGGAAAGGTCGCCAGCGCCGAGCGCCGGCTCGAACCCCGCGAGGTCGGCGTTCAACAGAACTCTGGCCTCGAGGTGCTCCAAGAAAGGTGGTCTCGCAGTCTGCACAGTCTCCGGGCTTCGCGTCTTGCTCCGCGCCCAACTGATATCGTTTCCCGGCACCCTAATCCCCTCGCGAGACCCCACTCCAACCGGTAACACGATCCTTGTCCCCGCCTCGCGAAGGCCTGCGAACCCACCTGGCGACTAGGACACTGATCTCTATTAGGTGCTTCTTTATTTATAGGGCCTTACCCCCAGTTAGCCAACTCGCGGCCGACTTGTCAAGAAAGAAACCGAGATTCCGGATTTATTTTTTGTTGTGAAAGGCCGCACAACAGTGTCACGATTGGCGGGACGGGGCCACACAGTGACACTTCGAAAGATTTCCTATAGCCATCCTCGGTCTTCCCAACTGTCGCGTTGTCAAAACCGACGGCCCTTCGTCGGATTCAGGATTAGGAGAGACGGTTGCCGGCACAAGTCCTCGACCGGCAACAAGTTGCGCAACGCGCCCGGTCCCGATAAGGAGGGCCAAAAGAAGAGAGCAGGGTGGAGCCGAAAGAAAGGAAGAAGGACGCAGAAAGGAGACCGGCGTCTTGCAGCATGGCCTTCCAGCGGCTGTGTCCTATGGTTTCCCGGCGTCGACCACGCGCTGCTCACGATCCCCGGTGCAGAACACGGCTTAGCCGGCGGCGACCCCAAGCGAATCGACTGGGCCTACGAACAAGCATTTCGCTTCGTTCACCAACGTATGACCGCCAGATAGACCGGCTTCCCCTGCCGCACAACGTCTTGATCTCCTGACAAGAAGAACGAAAGAAGACGAAAAAACGGAGAAAGGCGCCTTGTAGCACAGCCGCCCTCGGCTGTGTCTTATAGTTTCCCAGCCGAGGGCGGCTGGGCTACATCTTTCTTTCGCTCTCTTTCGTTTCTTTCGGCTAAATTCGCGCAGATGATCGGGGTCAGCAAGGGTACGCTCCAGAACTGGGAGCAGGGACGCCGGCGACCGAGAGGACCGGCCAAGGCACTGCTGCGGGTCTTCGAGAAAGACCCCAAAGCGGTCGTCCGCGCCCTGGGCTAATTGGGGGGAGATGAACTCCCCCAGCGGACAGAACGCATGGCTCGCCAGGGACGATCACCCCTTTCCGCACTCCATAATGGGTGGCTGTCCGCGGGGGGGGGCGGTGCCCCGGGGGTGCCAGGAAGAGATTCTACTTGTATGCCGATCTCTGTAGTGATTTCATAGTACACCATGAGCGAAGAAGCGCCAAAGAACATTACGGCTTTGCTGGCTCGCCTTGCGGTCATACCAACCATCATTGGACTGCGTAGGGCCACAATGGACGTTGCAAATGTCACGCTGATCGGTGCTTGGGTACTTTGGCTCCTCTTCGATGCAGTACTCACCGCAAAATGGAAGCAGCCATCGGTAGCGAGAATCACCAAGAATATATGGGTGCGCATGGCAGTCGTTGGGGCGGTAAGCGTTACCACTGGATGGTTCATGCATGCCGTCCACAAACCCGCCCTCATGGACCCAGAGGCAACCGAAAACAAATACGTGCGAATCAAGAAGGTATCACCTCCAGACGCGCGATTCTCTCATGCGGTCTTGATTGAGTTTGGAGTCACCAAGTGGAATTCAGAAGGTATTGCCATAGTTGTGCAATTTTGCGGGGATAAGTGGGACGAATGGTGGGGCGAGCCAGACAGGACAGACAAGCAGGACTATGATGGCGATGTGCTAATTTGTAGTAGCCAGTATTTGATCTGACAGTTACGCCACAGCGGCGGTTGTCTGTACGGTTTGATTCAGCATCTTTTCTTTCGCCAATGGGAGGCTGTCCAGGAACGTTTGCATCGGGGTTTTGCCGAAGCAGTACTTCCCACTGTGCGGTCGTGACTCATTGTACTCCTTGAGCCAAGTATCCAGATCGGCTTGGAGTTCGTCAAGGGTGTGGTAGATCTTTTTTCGAAAGGTGACTTGGTAGAACTCCTGCAGGATGGTTTTGTGGAAG
>Ga0315289_10014787_pt1 | contig 10869 bp, 9 predicted proteins | sample YL17G11_40_MG_FD_203452 | JGI IMG/M metagenome (GOLD analysis project Ga0315289, IMG submission 203452) | Sediment microbial communities from Yellowstone Lake, YNP, Wyoming, USA - YL17G11_40 | ecosystem: Environmental > Aquatic > Freshwater > Lake > Sediment | place: USA: Wyoming | collected...
GAGGCCCTGATGACCCCGCGCCCCGAGATCGTGGCACTGGACCTGAACGCTCCCCCCGACGAGAACTGGGAGAAGATCACCTCGGGCGGTCATACGTGGTACCCGGTATACCGGGATTCCCTGGACTCCATCGCCGGGGTCATCACCGTCCGGGACCTCCTCTCCCAGGTGATGGCAGGGAGGAAGCCCGATCTCGCATCCATCCTCAGGGAGCCCCTCTATATCCCCGAGGGGAGGCCGGCCCTCACGGTGCTCGAGCACCTCCGGACCTCCCGGGCCCACATCGCCCTTGTCACCGACGAGTACGGGACCATTGCCGGCATCCTCACCTTCCATGACATCATCGAGGCCATCATCGGCTCCATCCCCGCCTGGGACCATGGGAAGGGGCCCGATATCGTGAGCCGGGACGACGGCTCCTATCTCATCGAAGGGATCCTCCCCATCGAGGACCTGAGGGAACGGTTCGGTTTCGGCCCCCTCCCTGAAGAGGGGGAAGGGTACTACCGGACCATCGCGGGGTTCCTGGTCTACTCCCTGGGGCACATCCCAGAACCCGGGGAGCATGTCTCCTGGAACGGCTACCGCTTCGAGGTGGTGGACATGGACGGCAAACGGGTGGATAAGGTGCTCCTGGTGCCTCCCCCTGCCTCCACTTCCGAAGAGTCGGGAGAGGCCCCTCCGGGCAGGTGACGCATGGACCAGCCGTGGAAGGACGGGGACGACTCGGACGCGGTCTTCTCGGAGAGACCCCCTGTCGACCGGGGGCTCCGCCTCACCCTCCCCTTCCTCCTCCTGGCCCTCCACCTCCTCGGCCTCTCCCTTGCCTTCGGCAACGGGACGATGCTCTCCATCGCCACCCTGATGCTCGTCTACGAGCTCCCGCCGGCAGGGAAGGAGACGGTGATCCCCCTCGGGATCCTCCTCGGGCTCCCCTGGTGGGCGGTCGCCGGCTCCATCGCCCTCGTGGACCTGGAGGTGGGGCTCTTCATGATCTGGAACTTCGACCTGGCAGAGCGGATCCCCATCCTCGGCCCCTGGATCCGGCGGTTCATCCAGGAAGGGAGGGAGTTCCTGGCCAGTCGTCCCTGGCTCTCCAGGCTCTACTTCTTCGGGATCGTGCTCATGGTCATGATCCCTTTCTTCGGAAGCGGGGGGGTGCGGGGGTCTATCGTGGGGAGGCTCCTCGGCATGAGCCGGCGCGGGGTGATGGGAGCCATCGCTGCCGGTGCCGTCATCGGCTCCTTCGGGATCGCAGTTGCCACCCTGTACATCCAGCAGGCTTTCCTCGCGAACTTCTTCCTGGGGGCGGCTGCCATCTTCGTCCTCCTTGCAGCAGGGATCCTCATCTACTGGCTCTCCCGCAGGTACTTCAGCCGGGGATGAGGCGGGGACCCTCCCCCTCGCCGCCCTCGCTATGGGGGTGACCCTCATCCGCACTGCCCGGGAGGACCGCACCCTCCAGGAGGAGCTCCCGGGCTATGCCGAGTACGCTTCCAGGGTGCAGTACCGGCTGGTGCCCGGGATATGGTGAAGGGGGGGCAGCGGGAGCATGGGGGATACCTATAAATAGACGGAGAATCCCGACACTCCACGTTCACGGGAAGTGATCCTGATGAAGAAGATCGTATCTCCGGTCATCCTCCTGCTCCTCGCAGGAGCGATGCTTGTCGCAGGATGTTCCCAGGGTCCTGCCGTGCAGCAGGTGACTCCTACGCCGACTCCTGTTCCAGACACCATCAAGCTGGCCTCGAACCCGCAGTACGGCCAGATCCTTGCTGACGCGACGGGAAAGACTCTCTATTACTTCGCGAAGGACACCCCGGGTACCGGGACGAGCGTCTGCACCGCCGGCTGTCCGGGCGCCTGGCCAGCCTTCCATGCCGCAACCATCAAGGTCTCCCCACCGCTCAATTCCGCTGACTTCGGCGAGATCACCCGTGCCGACGGGCAGAAGCAGACCACATGGAAGGGATGGCCCCTCTATTACTATGCGAATGATGCAGCTCCCGGGGACGTGAGGGGGTACGGCATCAACAACATATGGTTCGTCATAAGCCCATCGGGCATCGTGACGCTGGCCCTCACAACGACAATAAGCACGCCGGTCCAGGTGACACCCATGCCGACGACCACCACCACAGCCCCGACAACTGCGAGGACCACGGCACTGCCGACCACCTATTACGGCGGTGGCGGCGGCGGATACTAGATCCCCATCTCTCTCTTTTCCCCCCAGGCAGTTCCCCGACGGAGGGAAACAGGATGCGGCATGAGAACCTTTATGAAAGCCGATCGCCTCTTTAGTATGTAAATTTCAGCGCTGCGGTGGCCTAGCCGGTTAGGGCGCCAGACTCATAGGGTTTTCGCGACAACGTCGGAGCGCCATCATCTGGGATATCTGGAGATCGCGGGCTCGAATCCCGCCCGCAGCATCCTTCGATTCACGGTTTTTACCGACCCCTGCCGGGAGATCACGCTTCCCTGCAGGAATGCTCCCGCCCCCTGCAAGCCCGATCCGGTCCCCTGCCGGTTGGCAGGATCCTACCTATTAAATGCTCATCCTGCTGATTTTTACTCATTCATTCCGCGTGCCTTCACCGGTCCCCGGGGTCTTCCTGCCGGGATCCGTTATTATGCGACGCTTTCCAGGAGCATTCTCCATGACCCCGCCTGATGCAAACCCCGGACCAGCCCCGTTCCACGCGTACCCGGCGAGCCGGGCACTGGAGGAACTCCATTCCGGAGCAAGGGGCCTCTCTCCGGATGAGGCCCGGGAGCGCTTCGCCGTCCACGGGCCGAACCGGCTCCAGGAGAAGGCGAAGCAGAGCGTCCTCCTCCTCTTCGCCCGGCAGTTCACCGACCTCCTCATCGTGATCCTCGCCATTGCCGCGGCCATCTCCGGGATCCTCGGCGAATGGCTGGACGCAGCAGCCATCATGGCCATCATCATCTTAAACGGGGTCATCGGCTTCCTCCAGGAGTACCGGGCCGAGAAGACCCTGGAAGCCCTGAAGAAGATGACCGCTCCCGTGGCACGGGTCATCCGCGGCGGAACCGAGGGGATGATCGATGCCCGGGACCTCGTGCCGGGGGACATCGTCCTCATCATGGAGGGGGACCGGGTGCCTGCCGACGGGAGGCTTCTCGAGACGGTGGCCCTCGAAGCGGACGAGGCCCCCCTCACCGGCGAATCGGTGCCGGTGCCCAAGGATGCAGGCATGGTCTGCGAGGCTGGGGAGACCATCCACTACCACGGGAACATGGTATTCCTAGGCACCGTTATCACCCGGGGGCGGGGGAAGGCGGTGGTCACCGCCACCGGGATGCGGACCGAGCTGGGGAAGATCGCGAGGGTGGTGGCCGAGGAACCGAAAGTGGCGACGCCCCTCCAGAAGAAGCTGGAATACCTGGGGAAGCAGCTCTCCTCCGCGGCCCTCATCATCGTGGGGGTGATCTTCGTCGTGGGCCTGGCGAGGGGCCTCCCGCCCCTCGGGATGTTCCTTGTCGCGGTCTCCCTCGCAGTTGCGGCCATCCCGGAGGGCCTTCCCGCCGTGGTCACCATCACCCTCTCCCTGGGGGTGCAGCGGATGGCCGGAAAGCACGCCATCATCCGGCGCCTTCCCGCGGTGGAGACCCTCGGGGCTGCAACGGTCATCTGCACCGACAAGACCGGCACCCTCACCATGAACGAGATGACCGTGAGGAGGGTCCTCGTGAACGGGACCTTCCTCCGGGTCACGGGGGAGGGCTACGCGATACGGGGTGAGTTCATCCGGGAGGAGAGCAGTGCTGTCACCGCCCCCCTGGATATACCCGGGGTGCAGGCGCTCCTGGAGACCGGGATGCTCTGCAACAACAGCAGCCTCTCGGTGGACGGGGAGACCGGAAAGGCGGGGATCCTGGGAGATCCCACCGAGGCATGCCTCCTGGTCCTCGCCGCCAAGGCGGGGCTCAACCAGGAGAGCCTCCTTGCGGCCCACCCCTTCCACACCGAGATCCCCTTCGACTCCGCCCGGAAGATGATGACCGTGGTCCGGACCGCGGATGGCCGGTGGCGGGCGTACGTGAAGGGGGCACCCGAGGTGCTCCTCGCCCGGTCCACGCGGATCCTCATGGACAACGCCGAACGGGACCTCATACCCTCTGAGCGGGAGGCCCTCCTCGCCGCCACCCATCAGATGGCCTCGGAGTCCCTCAGGGTGCTCGGGTTCGCGTACCGGGACCTGCCCGGCGGGGAGATCCCCGATGATGAAATCGAGAGGGACCTCGTCTTCATCGGCCTGGCCGGCATGATGGATCCCCCCCGGCCCGAGGCCAGGGCGGCAGTGCGGGCATGCCGGGAGGCGGGGATCCGGGTGGTGATGATCACCGGCGACAACCCCGTGACCGCGGGGGCGGTGGCACGGGAGCTCGACCTGGAGCACGGGGGGATCCTGACCGGCGCCGAGCTCGACCGCGTCACCGATGCCAGGCTCCGCGACCTGGTTGAGCAGGTGGGGATCTATGCCAGGGTCTCTCCCGAGCACAAACTCCGCATCGTGGATGCCCTCAGGGCCAGGGGGGAGATCGTCGCCATGACAGGCGATGGGGTGAACGACGCCCCTGCCATAAAAAGGGCGGACATCGGGGTGGCCATGGGGATCACCGGCACCGAGGTGGCAAAGGAGGCGAGCGACATGGTGATCACCGACGACAACTTCGCCTCCATCGAGCGGGCCGTGGAGGAAGGAAGGGTTATCTATGCAAACATCCTGAAGGCGGTGAAGTACCTCATCTCCTGCAACGTCGGGGAACTCATCGCCATCTTCGTCGCCATCATGGCAGGCCTCGCAAGCCCCCTCACCCCCCTCCAGATCCTCTGGATGAACATCGTCACCGACAGCCCCCCGGCCCTTGCCCTGGCCATGAACCCCCCCGACCCCGACGTGATGAAGCGGCCGCCCCAGGACCCGAGGGAGCGGATCCTCTCCCCGCGCCTCGGGGCTGAGATGGTGCTCGTTGGCCTCCTCATGGCCGCCGTCACCCTGGGCGTCTTCACCTTGTACCGGGGCGGAGGCCCCGGCGCGGCCCTTCGGGCCGGGACCATGGCCTTCTCGGTCATCATCCTCTTCCAGAAGTTCTTTGCCCTCGCGGCGAGTGGCTCAGGGAATGCTCCCGTCCTTGTGACCGGACTCTTCCGGAACCGCTGGCTCTGGGCAGCGTTCCTCTTCGGGATCGCCTCGCAGTTCCTCATCACTGCCTGGGGACCGGCGCAGGTGATCTTTGACACGGTTCCCCTCGGCCCGGTGGATTGGGGTATCGTGCTCCTGGCCTCCTCGACCGGGTTCTTCGTGCCCGAGGCGGTGAAGTGGGTACGGCGGTTGCGGGGAACACCGCCGGTGCCCCCGCTCTGACTCACTCGCCGGCAAGAGCACCGGAATCGGCGATATCGGAAGATTGCGATCCGCTGCCGACAAGGAATCATCTGACGACGAGTGCCGGAGGCATCCTCCGCTGCCGGGTCTCGTATCTCTCCTTCAGGTCTTTCTCCAGTTCCTTCGGGTTTTCATCCGCCTTCCACCCGAGATCCAGTTCCCAGCCGAAGTAGAGGAGTGCCCAGATGGGGAACTGGATGGTATGGCGGCTCACGAGGTCCCGGTACCGTCCTGCAAGGGTATGCCTGCTCCCCGGGTTCGTTCCTGCTGACCCGATGTAGATGATGGGACAGTCCCCGATCTTCCGGATCCTCCCGATCCGGTCAAGGAGATACTTCCCGGCCATCTCCCACCCCAGACGTGAGATGTGAGGTTCGAGGTTCCGGATAATCTCATCGGGAGGTGTTCCCGGTTTCCGGACCCTGATGACGTATACACCCTTCGCATCCGGGGGCTTCGCGCGGGTGATATCGTCAAATTCAAAATCCCAGAAGAGATCCAATCCGCAGTCTTTTCCCATACCACCGGCTCCCTCCTCTATGGTGTATCGTCGCCTTCATGATGAGGGCTTCGGCCCCTCCTGGAGATCTCCATGGAGGAGAAACGGCTCCACCCCCCCCCCCTGAAATCCGCAAGTCTCCTTCCTGCCCGGATCACCAGGGATCAGTTTCCGGTGCCCGATTATGTGCCGGGAGGAGGGACCATCCCGTGCTGGAGGAAAGGATATCATCCGCGGGGAGAGAGGGGGAAGTGAGAAGCATGGAGAGGAAGCGCATCGCCATTCTCGTGATCCTGGTTCTTTTAGTCCTCGGCATCATCCTCATGGCGCTCTGGCTGGCAGGGCAACTGGCCTGAGGAACAGAGCCCGGTGTCCTTCCCAGGGCGCACTGGTCGAATCCATCAGCGACCTGGGGATGTTTACCATCGATCCCGCCTTCATCCAGGCAACCCCCCACTGGATCATCATCGTCACCGGGAAGAAAGAACAGGAGGCGATGATCGGGTACATCGAGAATACCAGCGTTTCTGGGGAGAAGAAGGCAGCATGGGAGGCGACCCTCCGGGAGATCTGGGCCACCTACCCGGTAAAAGCGGTGCAGTCAGCTCAGGGTGCCATGATAACCTGCGACTGCGATCTCTCGACCATGAGTCTGACCGGCTCGCGGAATGCGACACTGAAGGGAGATCGAGATGGAGATAGCCCTTGACATGGAGAAGAGCCTGGAAACTCCGACACCAACACCGGCGGCCGGGTAAACCTCTTTTTAGACGTATCGCCGGATCTCACGGGAAGCCTTGTCGATGGATTCTGCGAGATCTCCACTCGGCCCGATGGCTGCGATGATCTCTAAGAGTTTTCGCTTCTTCGGGTAACACTTCAGGATGACATCGGAGAGGGACTCCTTCTCGTTTGATTTGAGTGCCTTCAATCGGGAATAAGCCTCATCAGTGATCCTGATGTTCCGAGTTGGCATGAGATACACAGTGTTTGCACGTATATTCAATATTATGGGAGGTTCATGAATCCAAGAGGGTAACGTCTGATGAACTACTAATTTAGTATAAATTAGTATTCTTTAGTAGTTGAGGAACTGCAATAAAATCCCTCTCGTTCATCCCCCACAAGACCCGGATTGAGCCCAGTCTGCCCATCGAATTCCCATGGAATAGCATTTTCCCGTTTTCAATCGGCAGGTCAACGAGCTGACTGCCATTCATGGATCAAATCCGGTGGAGTCGCCCAGTCTTCCTCCAGGAACCGGCTTCATCGAGTTCTTCACCCGTACTCCACCGGGTCCTCCACCCCCGCCTCCCTGAATGCCTCCAGCCTCTCCGTGCAGGCCCCGCACCTCCCGCAGGCGAGGGCTTCTCCCCTGTAGCAGGTCCAGGTGAGTAGGAATCGACCTTGATACCGGCATTATGTTAAAAAGGCAAAATTAAAGAATGGGCCAATAACAGTATGGTCTGTGCCCAGAATAAAACCAATTCTCCTGATTGGTGTTATTTCGGCGGTACTCATCCTTTTCATCCTTGGGGTATCCTTAAACCCGGCAAAAGAATCCATCTCCATCGCAGGGAACCAGCTCATGACCTCCATCGTCCGCGATGCAGGAGAGGAATTCCTGTCCCTCAATCCAGACCTGCAGTTCACCTATCCTGACCTGGATTTCAAGGAGGCCCTGGCGGCATTGCGCCAGGGGAAGATCGACATCGCCCTTGGCCGGGACATTCACGAGCTCTCTGATCCGGGGCTCCGGGACCTCGCCTCCATCAAGGAATACACGGTAGCCCGGCACGGGGTCATCGTCGTGGCGCACAAGCAGACTCCGGGCACAGGCCTCTCAATTGGAGACCTGGGAAAAATATACCGGAAGGAGATAAGGAACTGGAAAGAACTCGGCGGCAGTGATATGCCGATCATCCTTGTCGGGCTGCAACAGCAGAACCTGACACGGTCCATCTTTCACACCCTGGTATTCGGGGAGGAGGAGACCCGGTATCCTCCGGATATCAGGGCCGCTGATGATAAGGCCGTCCTGGATATCGTTGCAGCGAATCCGGGCGCCATCGGCTTCACGAACTTCGGGATCGCTTTGAGCAATAAAGGAAAGCTCCTGGATCCGGTCAATGTGCTCCCCGTCATCATCGGGGGAGATCCCATTGCACCAACGAAAAGTTCCATCCTCGACGGGACCTATCCTCTCTATGGAAATCTCAGCGCCTATGTCAGGGAGGATTCTACGGATTCCGTCCGGGGGTTCATCGATTTCCTGACGTCCCCGGACGGGATGACCTTCATCGAGAACAAAAAGGAGATCGCACTCTTCGATGAAACGGTCCGGCTCACCCAGGATATTGATGAAGCATCGATCATCTACTTTCCCGGATATTATCGCCTGACGAAGGACCTGAAGGAGTGTCCAAAATCTTCCTGCATCAGGATAGTCTCGTCAGATGTGTTTTTCGATGGCATGGGCCATACCCTCACCGGCAGTAACGGCCCGAGGGCCAATGGTATCGAGGTCGGGCAGGAGTACGTCCCTGTCAGCAATGTCACCATCCGGAACCTCAGCGTGAAGGACTTTAACAGGGGGATTGTTGCAAAAAATGCATACAATCTGACCATTGATTCTGTAACGGCATCGAAAAATCGCCTTGAATTACGATTATTCCGGCTCCCTGATCCGTCCTATTATTTCCGTTCAAAGGGATACGGCCTGCAGGTCATGCAAAGCTCCAATGTTTCCATTACCCACTCAACATTCTCGGAAAACGGCAACGATGGTATCATCGCCGAGTATTCCTGCAACCTGACCATTGCACAGAACACCGTCACCGGCAACTCCCGGGATGGAATACACCTGTTGCGCGCGAAGGAGATGTGCCCGGGATCCTATACCATGATCTCCGGGAACACCCTCAACGGCAACGGGCGGATGGGCATCACCGCCAATACCATGCGGTTCATCCAGATCTCGGGGAATATACTCAGGAATAATGGCTACAAGGGGATTTCCCTCTGGCAGAGCGAGGATATCCTTGTCACCGATAATATTCTTGTAGGCAACCGGTTCAGAAGTGATTATTTCCAGGGGAAGAATATCACCCTGGCCGGCAACGAGGAGACATCCGGCCCATACTGGGTCGATACGAACCTCTCGATCCTTTTCCTGACCCTGCTCCTCGGGGCAACCCGGTTCATCAACAAACTGGTGGCGAGGCCATTCCTTGACCGGGTGCGGACCTGGGTTGCCCGGCGGCTGAAATTGCCCGGGGCCATCGGCAGCCGTCTTGCGGTTGGCGGGATTGCCCGGTTCCAGGAGGTTCTCCACCACCCCGCGGTCATCTCTGCCATCGCTGCCGTCACCCTCGGGGTCTCATTCTTCATCACCAAGCCCCATTTCGAGGATGAGTTCTATACCCTCGCCTCCTTCGTGCTCCTGGGCCTCGTCGTGAGTGTTGTCCCGAAGCTCTCCCAGTATCTCTTCGCCAGACGGTATGCCATCACCTCGACCTTCCGGCTTTGGTGGACCGGCATCCTCTTCATGTTCCTTTCATCAGTGGTTATCCAGGCTTTCCTCGGTATAACATTCGTCTACGGCCAGCCCCTGAAATCCCTTATGGATCGTCCGGATGCGACGGATACAAAACGGTATGCCTTCGTCTCACTCTTTGGTATCGTATCCGGCCTCCTCGTTACCTTCTCCTTTTTCTGCCTCTATTTCTTCTCCGTGGATCGGGTATTCCAGTATATTGCAATAACCGGTTTTGAGATGGGGATCCTGACCGCCGTGATCACCCTCTTGCCGTTTCCCCCGATGGACGGGGAGAGGATCAAGAACTGGAACCGGTGGGTGTGGGCCGCCCTCTTCATCCCCTTGTTCATCCTCTACCTGGCCCAGTTCATGTTCTACGAGGCGTTCATGTACTTCCTGTGAATAACAGGGGGTTCGCCCCGTTATCGCTCCTCACCCCGGATATTTTTTGGTACCCAAAATCCGCAATTTTCCCGGCTCCCTGCCGCTCACCAGTACTCAAGCGGGCCCGCCGTTCCTGTGAGCCTTGAACGCGATCAATCGGCTACCCTTTTCACCGGTACCCCACCGGGTCTTCCGCTCCGGCGTCCGGAACGCCTCCAGCCTCTCGGTGCAGGAGCCGCACAACCCGCAGGCGAGGGCCTCTCCCCTGTAGCAGGTCCAGGTGAGGGAGTAGTCGACCCCGAGCCCGGTGCCCAGCTTCACGATATCGGCCTTGGTGAGGTGCAGGTACGGGGCATGGAGCGTGATATCGGTCCAGTCGCAGAGGTGCAGCGCCGTCTCCATGGCGCACACAAAGACCGGCCTGCAGTCCGGGTAGATGGCATGGTCCCCCGAGTGGGCCGCGTAGAAGAGGTGCGGGATGCCGCCCGCGATGGCCCGGGCCGCTGCCACGGAGAGGAAGATCCTGTTCCGGTTCGGGACCACGGTCTGCTTCATGGACTCCTCGGTGTAGTGCCCTTCGGGGACCTCCCAGGAGTCCCCCTCAGGTACACCGAAATTAACATAAATGTTAAGGCACGGGAGCATGGCGGCCCTCCATCATCCGGTTCAATCAATGGAGAGCAAGTCCTTCAACAGTATTGTGATGGCTTCCATATCTTCATCGGAGCAATGTCCCGTTTTCCTGATGAAACGATCCTCTGAGAGTGCCACAATCTGGAAGACAAGCGCCGCACTATCATCAGACAGTCCATTCCGGGAATCGCTGTGGATGCAATGCGTGTGGGGAAACTGGAACGCAGCCGGAGTTGTCGTGAGGGGAACCACGATGGTTATCCCTCCATAGGATACGCCCAGCACGATTGCGGGTCGTATCCCGGCCTGCTCGTGGCCCCGGGCATCGCTCAGATCCACGAGCCAGATCTCACCCCGGGCTCTCTCCATTCAGTGCCTCATGGACCTGATGCCTGCCC
>Ga0315289_10014788_pt1 | contig 10869 bp, 6 predicted proteins | sample YL17G11_40_MG_FD_203452 | JGI IMG/M metagenome (GOLD analysis project Ga0315289, IMG submission 203452) | Sediment microbial communities from Yellowstone Lake, YNP, Wyoming, USA - YL17G11_40 | ecosystem: Environmental > Aquatic > Freshwater > Lake > Sediment | place: USA: Wyoming | collected...
GGCGGGAAGAAGCTGGTGTTCGATATTGTCAAAGATACGGGGCATTCCCTTCGTTCGCCTCTCTGCAGGTTGTGTCCTGCTGGGCAGGACGTCCTTAGAGCCACGGGAGTTACATATTCCGCTGGTCGGATTGTACTCCTTGAACACTCCTAATACTAGTTCCACGAACTCACCGTGGTCTTTGCGTGTCGCCGACAATACCGTTTGTCGGGATTGGCAATCATGTCTAAGCGGCGTGTACCAAAGGAAATCCTTTGATGCGGCCGAGACCTGGGAACGCTGGAGATGGCCTTCCATGAGGTCACAAGTTCTGTCCTTCGACCCTTTGATACACGCTGACTATTCGAACAGGCAGGCTCGCTAGCCGTAGAGAAGAGGTCATGGCCGCGAAGGGTCTACTCCTTCGCCGTTACGGGCTTAGGCGGGTCGTATTAGTGCAGTACTGCACTTGGAGATCGGGAGCGTATTTTGAAAGCTCTACTGATTTGATTTTACTCATGTGATCCGATTTTTTGATTTTTCTTTTTTGATTTTTGTTTTGCAGGGAGAGCTGGGAGGACGGTCGCAAGATAACTCGACCGGCAAGAAACGGGGGGGATCCCCTTGCCGCTGAACCTCGCACAAGAGAGGGGGTGCCGTTGCCATCAAAGCTGGGCTCCCTCTCCTCTGTGGTCCAACATAGCGTTTGGCTGAGCCCAGTCACTCGCCACCAAATGCTGCTCCCAGCAAAGCTGATCTCGCGCTCCTCCGTGGTCAAGCCAAACGCTTGGTCGAACGTCGGCACTTGCCATTGGATGCGCTCATTCTCGCCGCATTGCCAACCGCATCGAAATCGCGCGAGTCGGCCCGGTGCAGATTGAAGACCCGGCCGTGGAGCAGGATCGCCGGCAGATGATGGACGCCGTGGCCGAGGCGGCAGAAATCGCCACGGCGGTGCCGAGCGTTCAATTTTACGTATCCTCCGGCCCCGGGAGCATTCACCGCCTGTTGGCCGACGGTTTGCGTAAGAAGGCAGCCGAATCCGGCCCGCGCGCCGTCGTGTACGCTGCCGAAAACCACAACCACGCGGCGGAAATCTTGGAGGCCGCAGTGTTCGAAGAGGTCCCCGCGGGCGAGCGCGACGCGGTGCGGGCGCGGGTCCGCTTTCTGAATACCGTGATCGGAAAAATGAGCAGGGTCGTCTCGGACGCGCAAGAGATGCAGGCATCGGCGTTGGCCGCCGTTACGCCTCAGGCCCAGCGCGCCTTTCTTGTCGAAGTGTTTAACCGCATCCTGATCTCCAGGATCTGCTTTCGAGAAGCAAGCGGCGAGCCTGGCTTTCAGCGGGGCATCACGGTTTTCGAGGAGAAGGAGGATCTCCTCCCCTTCGAAGAAGCGAAACTCTACGGTCACAACGCAACCCATGCGCTGGCAGCTTACGTGGGCGCGATCCGGGGCGTGCAGCGAATCGCCGACCTGCGCCAGTTCCCCGATATTCTTCGCTTCCTTCGTGCGGCTTTTATCCATGAGTCAGGCGAGGCATTGATACACAATCACCACGGGAAGGATCATTTGTTCACGCCCGCGGGATATGGCGATTATGCAGACGACCTTCTTGGACGAATGACGAATCCTTACCTGCGGGACAGCATGGAGCGTGTTGGTCGAGACCCGCAACGCAAGCTGGGCTGGGACGACCGCCTGGTGGGAACCATGCGCCTAGCCCTGGGGGAGAATTTGGTCCCGCGTCGTTATGCTTTGGGCGCGGCGGCAGCACTGGTAAGCCTGGATCCAGCTTTTCTAAGAAGCGAGGCGCCTGCCGGGACCTGGCTCGAACCGCTCTGGGGCCAGGTTCCGGCAGAGCGGCACGAGAAGGACACCATCGTCGACTTGATCGAGGACGGGCGGCGCCGCCTGAAGCGCTGGTGCGAGTCAGGATTTCAGGACCTCGAGGGTTTCTTCCCTCGAGACAACTGATCCACTGGCACTGTAGCTGTCACGAAGACCGGGACGCACGGCTTCAACTCTGCTGGGATTCCAGATTCAGTTCAACCATTTTTCATCGCCTTATGCTTGGGGATAGTGTGTATGGGCTCGCCTTCGAGGGCGTGGGCCGCTTCCATCCACAATTCCGCCAGCGTGGGATGGGCGTGGATGGTTTGGGCAAGTTCCGCCCCGGTCAGTTCGGCGCGAAGTGCGACAGTGGCCTCGGCGATGAGCTCTGTGGCATGAGGGCAGGCGGGTGCCGCCCCCAGAAGTTGGTCGGTCTCGGCGTCGGCAACCCACTTCACAAAACCCATCGGCTCGCCTATCGCCAGAGCCTTTCCCAGCGCGCCCAGCATGGATTTGCCGGTCTTGATCTTTCTGCCTTGTTGCTGGGCCTCTTGCTCGCTGAGCCCGACGGTTCCAATTTCCGGTGAAGTGAAGATGCAATTGGGAACGTACTTCTCATTCTTGCGCAGGTATCGTCCGCAGGCATTCTCGGCGGCCACCAAACCTTGCGAGGTGGCGGCGTGGGCCAGCAGTGGACCTCCGGTGACGTCGCCAATGGCATAGACCGTTGCGACCTGCGTTCTGCCGTACTCATCGACGTCGATGAAACCACCTTCGTTGGCGGTCAATCCCGTATTTTCCGCCTGGAGTTCCTGCGTCACCGCGTGCCGGCCGAGGGCCGCCAGCAACAAATCCGTCTCCACCCACTCCTGCTGAACCCGTCCACGCACACGCTGATCGTCCGCAGATATTTCTTCCAGGGTTGCGCCAGTGAAGATGCGGACACCCAACGTCCTTTCCATATGCCGGCGTAACTCACGCCGGACGTCGGCATCCAGGCTCCAAAGGATATCTTCGAGGAGCTCAACGACCGTGACTCGAACGCCCAGTTGCGCGAGCATGCAGGCAAATTCGCACCCGATGATCCCGCCTCCCAGCACTAAGGTGCTCGCAGGCAGCGACCGCAGGTTCAGGAAGGCCCGGCTTTCAACCACCCGCGGATGACGCGGGAGGAACGACGGCATCGCCGACGCCGTTCCTGTGGCAATAATCGTTTTACCGGCGCCGAGAATTACGGGCTCGGTACCGGAGCCGGAGGATGAGACTTGAGGGCTTACCAAAATACGACTGCGACTTTGAAACGCGGCGATCCCTTGGAACACCTTAATGCCGTTCGCCTTGAGCAGTTGCTTGATCCCGTTGCGCAGCGTCCGGACCACCTGGTCTTTGCGCTCCACCATAGCCGCATAATCAAATGAGGCGCTACCAACGTTGAGGCCCATGGCGCCAGCAGACTTCACCCGCGCGTACAGATCGGCTGAAGCAATAAGACTCTTAGTAGGAATGCAGCCCCAGTTCAGGCAAGTTCCGCCCAGCTCCTCTTTCTCCACCAGAGCTACGGAAGCCCCCAATTGTGCCGCGCGGATGGCAGCTGGGTACCCGCCGGGTCCTCCCCCAATAACCACTATGCCGAACGCTTCCACAAGCTTGTCTCCTCGAGTTTTTTTCTGATGGCGTTCAGAAATCGGGCTGCCAAAGCGCCATCGATGATCCGATGGTCAGACGATAGCGTCATTTTCATCATGGAGCGGATCACGATTTGGTCGTCTCTGACCACAGGCTGCTTCACGATGCTCGACACCGCAAGAATGGCGCTTTCGCCGGGATTAATGATGGCGGTGAAGTTCTCGATGTCCAGCATGCCCATATTGGAAATGGTGAACGTGCTTCCCGTCATCTCTGCGGGCGTGAGCTTGCCAGCGCGGGCTCTGGCCGTCAGCTCTGTCGCGCGGTCGTGGATTTCTGCCAGGGTAAGCACATCGGCATCGCGGATGACGGGAACCACCAGCCCTTGCTCGAGGGCCACGGCCAGGCCAAGATGAATTCGGCTGCGCCACCGGGTGCTCTCCCCGTCCGTAGTGCTGTTCACGGTTGGGAATTCCGCGAGAGCGAGCGCGGCGGCCTTCAGGATGAAATCCGTGATCGTGTACGACACGCCCTGGGACTTCAGCTCCGAACGGAAGGACTCAAGTTCCATCACGTCGGCGGACACGGTGACAAAAAAATGCGGCGTGCTGACGTAACTTTGGGTCAGCCGCTGTGCGATCAGTTGTCGCATCGGGGTCATGGGCCTCGGCCGTTCAGCGATCGCCGTTTCAATATCCCCCATTGTGATCCGGCCTGAATCGTCTCTAGCCTGGAGACTGAGAATATCGATTCCCTCCCTGACCGCCAGTTTCTTGGCGGCGGGCGTGATCAGAAGGCGGCCGTACCCTTTGGCTTCCAGGTAGGCGGTCACATCCCGCTCCACGATCCGGCCGCCGGGACCGGTCCCGGCGATGGGCGTGGGATCAACCGCGCTTTCTTTGACCAATTTGGCTGCGCGGGGACTGATCTTGAATAATTCCGGCTTTACAGGCTCGGGCGGGGGAGGGACTGATATTTCGCGAGAGCGTGTGTCACGCTCGCGCAGCCGCGGCTTCTCCATTCGCCCCCTGGCCAGTTCGCCTGCGGGCGCCGGTAAGGACTGCCGCGGCGTTTCTGCCGGCGCGTGGGCTGCTTCTGTCTTTTGGGGGAGCGCCGGGGGAGCCACAATCTCCAAGATGGGGTCTCCCGGATCACCGATGAAGCCGACCACGGACTGGATGGGCACCGTCTGGCCTTCCGGCACTGCAATCTTGAGCAGCGTGCCGTCGAAGAAGCTTTCCACTTCCAGGAGAGCTTTGTCCGTCTCGATTTCGAAAAGGACGTCTCCCCGGGCGATCACATCGCCCTCTTTCTTAACCCACCGGACAATCGTAGCCTGTTCTTCAGACTGCCCTAGCTTCGGCACCACAATGGTCCGAACCATCCTGTGATTCCTCCTTACAGAATCGCCTTGGCGGCCGCCAGGATGTCTTCCACTCGGGGGTAGAAAACCGCTTCCAAAACGTGCGACTGCGGGGCAATGCCATTCTTGGCCCCCACCCGCATCACCGGCGCGTCCAGATAGTCAAAGGCCTCCTGCTGAATGGTCGACGCGACCTCGCCCGTGAAGCTGCCCAGGTGCACCGCGTGACTGATCACTACGCAGTGCCCAGTCTTCTCGACCGACCTCAGCACCGTTTCGATATCGAGTGGCACAAGGCTGCGGAGGTCCACAACTTCCGCGCTCAGGCCGGATTCGGCCTTGAGCCGCTCAGCGGCTTTCAAGGCATCATGCACTGCCGGCCCGTAGGCCACGAGCGTGATATCACTCCCCGGGCGCTTGATGTCCGCCACCCCCAAGGGGACAAGGTATTCTTCCTCCGGCACAACGCCTTTTTCGCCGTAGAGCAACTGAGACTCTACAAACATCACGGGATTGTTGTCGCGAACGGCAGATTTCATCATGCCTTTGGCATCATAGGGTGTGGCCGGGTAAACCACGTACATTCCTGGGATATGAGCAATTATTGATTCTAGGGTCTGAGAATGTTGCCCTCCATACCCTTTTCCGCCGCCGACTGACGCGCGGATGACCAAAGGCACTTCGACTTGGCCGCCCGACATGTAATGCCACTTAGCCGCCTGATTGCTGACTTGATCGCCTGCCATCAGCAAGAAGTCCATGTACATGAGTTCCACGATGGGCCGCAAGCCGATCATGGCAGCACCCACAGCGGTTCCGCAGATCGCGGCCTCGGAAATCGGGGTGTTGAAAACCCGGTCGCGGCCAAAGGTCTCCAGGAGTCCCTTGGAGAGTTTGAACGCTCCGCCATATTCGGCCACATCTTCACCGTAGAAGATGACCCGGGAATCGCGCTTCATCTCCTCGATCAGAGCCTCTTTGATCGCATCGCGATAGGTTATGGCGGCCTCGGTCCGCATGATGGCGGGCACCGGTTCAACCAGTTCTACTTTCTGAAACGCTGGTGGAACCTTTTCCGCCACGGTGTCGGCATACAGGAATTTGATGACATCCGCAGGCTCAGGGTCAGGAGAGCCGGCCGCGCGAATCGCCGCACGGGCGTTGCGCTCCGGGACCTTCGCCTGCAAAGAGGCAATCCCCCGCTCATCCAAGATCCCGCATTCCAGGATTTGCTGTTCGAACCTGAGAACCGGATCGACAGCCTTCCAGGCGGCTTCTTCTTCGCGGGTTCGATATTCGTTTCGAGGGTCGCTCAAGGAGTGGCCATAGTAGCGGTAGGTGTCCACGTCGAGAAAATACGGGCCCTGGCCCTCGCGGCAGCCTTGGCTGGCCCGCCGCACGGCGTCGTGCACGGCCAGAACATCCATGCCATTCACGATTTCCGCGTGCATGTTGTTGTCCGCAAAGCCGGCCGCGCGACGGGCCAAGTGAGAAACCCCCGTCACTTCGTATTCCGTGCGACCTGTCATGGCGTAGTGATTGTTGAGAACGAAGAAGATGATGGGAACTCCGAAGCGGTGATCTCCGGCAATCTCATTGGTGAACTGGGCCTGCGCTGCCCAATTCATGGATTCCAGAACCACACCGTTGCAGTATGCCCCGTCTCCCGCAAAGCAACACACCACACCTCCGCTGCGGAGATACCGCAGCCCCATTGCCGCCCCGGTCGCAATCGGCACGCTGCCGCCGACGATGGCATTCGCTCCCAGGTGGCCCACGGTGAAGTCGGCAATGTGCATGCTCCCCCCGCGGCCCCGGCAGTATCCGTCTTCCTTGCCGAAAAGCTCCGCGATGGTGCGGTAGACATGCTCTTCCAGGGCTTCTTCCAGGAGTTGCTGGCGCGAAGCCGCCTGGGAGCGGGGAACGCGCTTCCGCATTTGCTCCTCGCTCATGGCGCGAATGGCCAGACAACCCCGGGCCAGGCTGTCTCCATGGCCCCGATGCGTGCTGGTGATGTAATCCTTCAGCGTCAAGGCTCTGCAGGCCCCCACGGAGGCAGCTTCCTGCCCGATTGAGACGTGCGTCGGCCCGCGGTAGTTGAAGCCCGCGATGGGTTCGTAGGCGCCGGCTCGCAGCTTCACGATCATCTCTTCCATCTCGCGAACCATAAGCATGTCTTCGAGGAGATCGACCGCGGTTGCGGCGTCGATTCGCCCGGCCGCCAGTTCGCTTTGCAGGTTGCCCTGGAAGCGAAAGGCGCAAATCTTGCCGCAATCGATTTCAAAGGGAGTGAAATTAGGCCGGGTATCGCTCAGATAAGCTGGTGTCATTTCCGATCTCTCCATAGATTGCAGTCCCGCTAGGCGCACACCACCTCGACGCCCCGCTTGTGCAGTTCCTTTGAGAATTTCCGGTCGATTCGGTTGTCGGTGACGAGGATCCGGACCTTCTCGAGCTGCCCCGAACGCATGAAAGAAATCTTGTGGGCCTTGCTGCTGTCGGCGAGCAGGATCACCTCGCGGGCATGCAGCATGACCAGTTCCTTGGTGTAGGCCTCGCTCGGGTCGGTCGTCGTGAGCCCTCCTTCAAGACTGAGGCCTATCGTCCCCATGAAGGCCTTGTCCACGTGCAGCTCGCGGATCGTAAAGCGGGTGAGCGGGCCAACCATGGTTTGACTGAGACGGCGAAGTTCGCCCCCGATCACAATCAGCCGGGGCCCGCGTCCAGCCAGTTCGACCGCCGCGCGCAGCGAGTTGGTCACGATGGTCACATTGGTTCGGTCCTTCAGCAGGCGGGCCAGGTCCAGCACCGTACTGCCGCCGTCAAGAAAAACCGTGTCGTTGGGCTGGACGTATTTCAAAGCCGCCTCCGCGATGCGACGCTTCTCCCTGGCAGCCACGGAGGTTTTGTCGTCAAACAGGGGCTCCTCGAGGCGGCTGCCGGTGCTGACGGCTCCACCATGCACCCGCCGAATCTCACCCAGACTCTCCAGCTCGTCCAGGTCGCGGCGGATCGTTGCCGGAGAAACCTTGAGCTGATGGGCGAGTTCCTCGACGCGAACCACTTGATCCTGGCTGAGGATACGGCGCAGCCGCTCCCATCGTTTGGGCGCCAGGTCCTTTTGATTGGGCACTGCCATGGAACCTCGCAGCGTGCTTGGGTCTGATTGATTATATGCAAAACGCTTACGAAATCAATCAAATCCATTCATGCCCGTTCGCCCGCTTCTACTGCATCGATGAGTCACCCCGGCCCGGGTAGGAGGGGGCTGGATTCGATGTAGAGTGTGGCGCGGAGGCGCGCGGCTTTGGCCCGCATGCCTCGTATACGGGTGTCCCTGGTGGGAAAATGTCCACGGGAAACGGACGACAGAAGGTTCAGCCCGCCGATCCGTTTCCCGCCATGACCTGCAAAACGTAACGTATTGCCCCAGCCTGCGCTAACGTCGCGCCAGTCGCAGTGTTTTGATCTCCCACGGCTTCATGTGGAAGCGAATGGTTTGCCCCTCTCCGATCGATCCCAGGACCGTGTCTTCCAGTAGATTTGTTTCTACCACGCGAACCGAACGCGGGAGCTGACTCGTGGCATCTCCCTCGCGGCCCTCACATTCGAACAACCTGGTAGGGTCGAGGACTGGCGCGGTGACCTGTAAGAGGGTAGGCCTCTAATCTTCTCAGACGAACAGGTCAGTTCGGTTGCCTCGGGCATAGAGAGACAGACATATTTTCTAACGAACCTGAACTGTCAGGACGGGACAATCGCATGCATGAAATGCGGAAAGCTGTTCCTTACCGATTGTTCGACTTCAGCGCAAATGAGACCGTCGATTGAGGTTCGCTAAGCTATAGTTTTTGCCCTGGTTCATCTCCCAACCCGCGCTAGACTGCGCGGTACATGAAAGGAGTGAACCATGAGTGAAGAACCTGCCAGAGGGGAAGGAAGCTCCCCCGCCCGGGCGGGGGTTATAGGTACGAATCCACGCGGTCGACGAACAAGCGATTTGCCCAAAAGCTTGAGGCCATCCGATACGCTGAACTTGCCGAAGGCCGCTTCCACCTACCCAGGTCAAATCCCCCAACATTGCAGTCGTGGGCGGCCCAGTTTCTTGAATCCATACCCAATAAGGTCACCAAATCGCGATACGCAACCTCGGTTCGTGCCCTGTTGGCCCATTTTCGGGGAGTTCGTTTGTCCCAGGTTGCGACTGACGGAATTGAAGAGTTCAAGCAAGCCCGTCTGGAAAAGGGCGTCGGCCCCGCAACTGTCAACCGGGACCTCGCTGTGCTACGTCGAATGCTGAGATTAGCCAAGCGGCAAAGGCTCATCACCCACAACCCATTTGATGAGGTGGAATTCCTTGAGGAGCGGAAGCATCGGCGGCAACCGCATATTCTCACTTTTGAGGAGGAAAAACGGCTACTGGCGGTTGCGTCCCCGATGATGAGGGCGCTCGTGGTCTTAATCGTGGAAACGGGGCTGAGGATAGGGAAAGAAGCGTTCCCGCTTGAGTGGAAGGATGTGGACCTCCTCAACGGGACGATAAATATCCGTGAGTCAAAGACGCTTGCAGGCAGAAGACAGATGCCACTATCGGACAACTGCAAGGCGGAATTGATCCAATGGCGAAATTCCGTCGGGCCGCAGTTCTCCGTTTACGTGTTTCCAAACCTCGCGAATCCGAAGACCCACGTGAAGAGCGTCAAGAAGAGCTGGGCAAACACTCTGAAGGCAGCAAGGGTCAACTACTTCCCGATTTACAACCTCAGAGCGACCTTCGCCAGCAGGTTGAGCGCTGCTGGCGCACCAGATGTCTTTATTGCTCAGATGATGGGAACCCCTCATGTGAACATGCGGGCGCAGTTTACCTCTCGAAGAGGGGTCATGACCGCTAAGGATCTCCAGCTTCGACTGTACAGCTTTCGGCGGCTCACGCTAGTGCAGTACTGCACTTGGAGCTTGGTGTGAAAACTCGCCTAGCTGCCGGTGGTGAGTACGCTTCGCCCTGTATTTTGTGATTTTTTCTTTTTTCAGTTTTTTCTTAAGAAAGCGCCGAGCGGAGAGTCACAGACTCAGCCGGGCTGTCCAGAGGAGGGGGAGACCCCCTCGCCCGCAGACTCGTGTTTTGCGTCGTTAGGACCAGATCGACTTGTCCCGCGTTTCCGACCCCTGAGGAAGTCAGCAGAGCGGGTTCCTGATTCTCCGCGCCTCAGAGAGGACCGACGGGGCGGGCGCCAGCCGAACACTTGAGAAACCTTCCCGCACTAATCCCTGCGTTCTCTCCACCATCTGAATGCGACTGGCAGGAGGCACTTGGCCGAAGATTCCCTTCGCTGTCGATCCACACCCAAGAATTCTATTGACAAACCTTCTTAGCTTTAAGTAATATAAAGCGCATGAAAAACATTCACGCTGTCGCACTTGGAAGCCTTGGAGGAGAGGCACGAGCCCGGACGACGACCGCTGCCCAAAGACAGGCTTGGGCTCGACTCGGTGGACAGGCCCGTGCGGGAAGGCACTCTAAGGAAGAGCTTTCCAAATGGGGGAAACTCGGAGGCCGTCCTCGCAAAGGAAGCAGGAGAGGCAAGCGATGAAACGAGCAGCCATCTACGCAAGAGTGAGCACCCACAACGGCCAGAATCCCGAGATGCAGCTCGATGAAGTCCGAGAATACTGCCGCCGGCGCGGTTGGGAGATCTTTGGGGAGTACGTGGACGAAGGGATCAGTGGGTCAAAGGAGCATCGGCCGGCTTTGGATCGTCTACTTGCTGACTGCCAAAAGCGGCTCGTGGATGCCGTGGTTGTTTACCGCTACGACCGATTCGCTCGCAGCCTGCGCCAGTTGGTGAATGCGCTCGATGAGTTCCGCGCCCTGGGGATCGACTTCGTGAGCCTCCATGAGGGCGTGGACACCTCGACGCCGAACGGGCGACTGGTCTTTGGCATCTTCGCGAGTATTGCAGAGTTTGAACGAGAGCTAATTCGGGACCGGGTGCGTTCGGGGCTAGCGCTGGCCAGGAGCCGCGGGAGGCAACTTGGGAGGCCTCGGGTTGCCGTGGATGCTTCTAAAG
>Ga0315289_10014789_pt1 | contig 10869 bp, 11 predicted proteins | sample YL17G11_40_MG_FD_203452 | JGI IMG/M metagenome (GOLD analysis project Ga0315289, IMG submission 203452) | Sediment microbial communities from Yellowstone Lake, YNP, Wyoming, USA - YL17G11_40 | ecosystem: Environmental > Aquatic > Freshwater > Lake > Sediment | place: USA: Wyoming | collected...
GACCTCCTCGGGGTCGTAGCCGGGGCGGATTTTGATGTAGATTGCGAAAACCTCCCCGGGGGCGAGGTAATCCGCAAGCACCTTCTTCCCCTGGTCGTAGGGCATGAAGATGGTGGAATCGTCCTGCTGGCTGAGGGAGGTGCCTATCCTCTTCAATACCCCTACAACGCGGTAGGGCTCATCGTTCACATAAATTGTGTTCCCGGTGGCTATCTTCTGGTCATCGAACATTATGTTCGCGGCATCGTTGCCGAGAACCAGGACCTTTGTCTCGCTGTCCTTGTAGTACCTCCCCTCCTCTATTGTGAAATAATCGCCGAACTGCTCGAACATCGCATCGTCCGCAGGGTAAATCGCGCCGCTTATGTCGGTTTCGCGGAAGCGAAGGGAGGCGCGGCCATAGTTGACGCGGGCGGTGTCCTGGACCGCTGAAACCTTCTTTACGTAATCAATGTCGCGCTCGTAAAGTTTTCCTGAGGTGCTCATGGACATGGAAGATGCGCTGGCTATGTTGTCCATGTTGAACGGGACGACAAAAATTATGTCAGTGCCGAAGGCGTCCAACTGGCTCGCGATGTCCTCCCGTACCCCCTCGCCTATTGACATTAGAGTGACTATTGTGGCTATCCCCAGCACTATCCCCACTATTGTGAGCGTAGAGCGGAGGTGCCTTGTCTGGAGGTTCTTGATTCCGTATTTGGTTATCTCCAGGAGGTCCATCTAATCATTCCTCATCGCTTCCACCGCAGGAATCTTCGCCGCATTCCTTGCGGGTATGAAGCCGCCGGCCATGCCGACGCTCATCGCTATTATGAATGAGATCAGGACTGTGGGAATGGACGGAGTTGCATTTATGCCGAAAACGCCGAGCAGGAGGACGACCATTATGCCGAAAAGGACGCCCATTATCCCCCCAACCAGCCCGATCATCGCCGCTTCCACTAGGAAGAGGCGTTCAATCTGCCAGTTCTGTGCGCCCACGGACTTCAGAACGCCTATTTCTTTGGTGCGCTCCATCACGCTCACGAACATCGTGTTGGAAATGCCGACTCCGCCGACCACCAGGGCGATTCCGGAAACTGCCCCAAGGAAAAGGGTGAGCGTGCCTAAAATTGAATTTACCTGGTCCTCGATGAATTTGGGGGTTATGAGGGTGAAATCCTTGTCGTCCAAAGGGACCTTGTGCATGGACGCGAGCACAAACTCTATCCTGTTCGCCACCTCCTCGGTGTCAAAGCCCTCGTCCACTATTATGCGTATTCCGTTGATTTCCCTTGCCGCGAGCGCGTCGCCCGCGAGCTCCCTTCCGTCATCATAAGAGACGAAAACCGAACCGTCGCCCGGGCCGAAGGAGCTGCCGCTTTTCTGGAGAATGCCGATCACGCGGTACTGCTGCCCGCCCAATTCAATCATGTTGTTTACGCTTATCTTGTCATCGCCGAAATTGTCGTTTGCGATGCTGTACCCGACGACCGCGACGCGCCGGTCGCCGGACTGGAGGAACCTCCCCTCCCCGATTTTTATGCTCGTGGTTTCGGTGTAGCCTTCGGGCTCCACGCCGTATACGGAGGCGCTTATGCGCTTGTCGCGGAACTTCATGTCCAGGCTGGTCATGATGACCTTGGTGGCGAGGTGGATGCCCTCGATCCTCGCAATCTTTTCCGCGTCCCTCTCAAATAATTTGCCCAGGGTGGGGCGGAGGTTTGTCGGGCCCGCGCCTATGCCGCCGCTGATGCTGACTGGGCTCACGATTATGGTCTTGGGGCCGAATGCCGCAAGCTGGCCGGAAACAGAGGAGCGGAGGCCGTCCGCGAGCCCCACCAGCACTATCACTGCGGCAACGCCCACCACTATTCCCACTATTGTGAGCCAGGTGCGTACCTTCTGGTGCTTCAGGTTCCGCATTGAATACGAAACCATGTCCTCCGTTCTCATTGGCTTGCCTTGGATTTCTTCCTCATTTTGAAATACCAATAGCCGGCTCCCGCGACTATTACTAGCAGCAGCAGGAGCATTCCGGTCCCGTCGCCGCTCTGTGGCGCGGGCTCAATGTGTATAACGACCGGCTTGGTCTCGGTTATGCGGGCGCCGGATGCGTCCTTGTAGCTGACCTTTACGGTCGCATTATAGTTTCCGGGCGCCAGGTTCCCGACCTGTATTTTGTACTGCACGCTGGAGAAATCGTCCTTGTCCAGCCCTCCTATGTACTGCTCCGGCTGCACGGTGAGCAGGGTGAGGGAGTCGCTCGCAAACTCGACCGTCACTCCCTGTATGGAATAGGAGCCGAGGTTGGAGACGGTGACGGAAAGGGTGTGCTGCCCTCCGGAAACGAGAGGGGTTGGGTTCGCCTCAAGGAACACCCCCACTTCCGAATCGGATTTGATGCTGAGCGGGATTGTGATTGCGCCCTCGCGGTTCTCTCCTTTCTCCACCCAGGAGAGGGAGGCCTGCACGCTGTTAGTGCCTGGCGGGAGGTTCGCGACAAGCGGAACGGAAATCGTTTTGGATTCTCCCTTCGCGAGGCTTCCGATTTCGACCTTGTTCAGGCCGCGGAGCACCACGCTGGAGGTGGAGAAGGTGAGCTGCAAATCCTCAACCTGGTCGCCCAGGTTTGTGACGACCATTGTTAGGGTGTCATCTTTTCCGGTCACTATGGGCGCCTGCTGGGAGAAGCGGAAGTCGCCCTCCCCCTTTTTCACGGTGATTGGAATCTCCTTTGTCTCGGTGTGCTCGTCGCCCACCTCATCAAGATAGGTAAGCTGTATGGAAAGCTTGGTTGCGCCGTCAACCGCGCCGCGCGCGTCAAGCGTGGCGGTTTTCTGCGCGGTTGCGTCCACCTCCCCGAAATATAGGTTGTCCTGGTTCAGGAAGCCTATTCCTGCGTTGGTGATGGATGCGCGGAGATTGGCCGCATTTCCGCCTGAATTGGAAATTGTTATTGTTTCCGCAGTCATGTCTTCCAAATTTTCGCTGCTGAGGGAAATCGAGAGGATGGGCTTCTTCACGACCTTTATGGGAACGGTCGCTATCTTCTCCACTGTTTCATACTTAAAATTATAAGTGTCGGTTTGACGATTGTAAGCGTAGGTTTCAGTAGCGCCTCTTGCAGTAATTTCAACAGTATAAATACCACTAGGAATGTTCTCCGAGCATTTGAACGGAACTGAAAGAACCGTAGAAGAACTCTGTTCCAAGTAACCAACAGAAAAGTCTCTATTCGCACCGAGCATATCAGAAGATGATACGCTAGCGGTTACAACTTTCACGGTATCTGAGGTAGATGGATTGGAGAGTGTAAACGTTATGTAGCCCGAGCCTCCGGGCTCCACGCTCTCCGGATTTACCGTGAACCCCGAAATCGCCAAACCGGCAAACGCATATCCCAACAGCAGAAGCGCAACAAGCGCATACTTTATTTCCATTCATTTCACCTTTCTTTTTGTTCCGATATCATTGTTCACTTTCTGGAACCCTGTGATGGTTCTTCCCACCCTCAGCAGGTGTTCCTTGGAAACTTCGTGCTCCACAAGCCGGCCGTCCTTTATGCGGATTATCTCCTCCGCATTCCTTGCGATGTCCGGGTCGTGCGTCACCACGACCAGAGTCTTCCCTTCCTTATGGAACTGGTTGAATATATCCACAACCTCTCCCCCGGTCTTGGAGTCGAGGTTGCCGGTGGGCTCGTCCGCGAGAATCACTTCTGGGTTGTTGGCGAGCGAGCGCGCGATCGCGACGCGTTGCCTCTGCCCTCCTGAAAGCTCGCCCGGGATGTGGTTGAGGCGGTTGCCCATGTCCAGCGAGATGAGCAGCTCCTCTGCGTGCTTTTCCCTTTCGTATTTCGGGACGTCGTAAATCATCATGGGGAGCGCGACATTCTCCAATGCGGTGAGGGAGGGGACGAGGTTGAAGACCTGAAATATGAAGCCGACCTTTTTGCCGCGGATGCGGGCGAGCCTATTCTCCGGCATCTCCGAGACGTCTACCTCATCCACAAATATGCTCCCGCTGGAAGGGATGTCCAAAAGGCCCATCATATGGAGGAGGGTGGACTTGCCGCTGCCGCTTGGGCCGAATATGGCCATATAATCGTTCTCGTGGATGGTCATGGAGAAGTCCCTCAGGGCCTCTACCTTCGTGTCGCCCATCTGGTAGAACTTGCAAACATTCTCCAATCTTATCAATTCCCTTACCGCCATCAGCCCACCATATACTTCATGAAATCCCGCTTCATTCCCGTGCGAAACCATTCCCTGCAAGCCTTAAGAAGATAACGCCCCTTCGGGGCTATGGAATACTCTGTGCTCTCCCTTTTGTCCCCCATTTTTTTGCCGCGCACGAGTCCGGCTTTCTCCATGAATGCGAAGAGGGGGTAGATGCGGTTAGGGGTGGCGGCGTGGAAGCCCTCGGCGCGCATTATCTTTATCACTTCATAGGGCTTCATCGGGGTCTGGCTTATGAGCCAGAGCGTGAAGAGCATGCCGAGTTTTTTGAGCATCACCCTGCTTGCCGCCCCTGGCGTTTCGATGTTGGCGAGGTCCGGGTGCGCCTTCAGGACGTATGCGGGATGCGTGTGCGGCGGAACAAACATGGATATATCCATAAATGGATATATTTAAAAATGCGGGCGCCTGCTCCGGTCAACATGGTTAAATATGTTTTCACACACATCTAATTGCATGCGGCTGGTGCACAAGCGGCCCGAAGTATGGCACGACAAGGCGCTTTTCCATACCTCCCAGGGCGTCCTGCTTGAATACATACATATGAGGCAGGCGCCGGAGTGCCGGAACCCGCGCACGCTCATGTTCCTGAACGGGATTGCGCTCAGGCACTCGGAATGGAAGGCGCAGATGCACCAATTTCCAAATTGCAATCTCTTATTCTTCAACGCAAGGGGCCACGGGGAGGTGAAGCTTGGTTTTTCCACACCGAACTCCTACCTTTCGGACTGCGGGATGGATGCCGCGGAATTGGCGGCGCACCTTAATCTGCGGAGAACCACCCTGGTGATGCATTCGATGGGATGCCTCGTGGGGACGTGGATGTATAGGAGGGCAATGCGGGGCGGATTTTTGCTGGAGAGCACCGCGTATATTGATTCGATGGTGATGGTGAGCCCGGCGGTGGGGAACCCGCTGGAGACCATCCCGAAGAGGGATTTCTCCGTCCCGCTTCTTGAGGCGCTGGAGAAGGCGCTGCGGAACGGAACGCTGGAGAAATTCCTGAGGTGGTATGCGAAGCACTTCAAGGAGGTGCCGTTCATGGCGCCACTTTATGCGTTCTTCAAGGCGGCGACCGGAAGCGGGGTTTCATTTTCGGAATTCAGGAAATACCTGGAATCCGTGCTGGATGTGAAGAGCGAGACGCTGATTACCGCATTTGAAGCGATGGTGCGGACCGGGGATGCGATGGGGGAATGGATGCGCGGGCTGAACCTTCCCGTGCTCGTGCTGACGGGCGGGAAGGATTTCCTTGTGCAGCAGGTTTCGCTGGAAATATTGAAGGTGCGGCTGATTGATTACGAGATGCATATTATCGGGAACGCTACGCACTTCCCGCAAGCTGAGAAACCGGAGGAATTCAATGCATATGTTTCTGATTTTGTGAGGAAAATAGACGGATAAGGATAAATGATTTAAATTCTATCCTAAAAATAAGCCGCATCCAATTGTCTAGTTGGTGAAATCCATGAGAGCAAAGGACGAATTCGGGCCGGAATACGTTTTGGAGGTTTTTGACGCAAAAACCGGGATGCAGGGGGTATTGGTCATAGATAATACCGCGCGGGGGGCAGGAAAGGGCGGGATGAGGATGGTCCCGGACGTCACCACGGAGGAGGTGATGGGGCTTGCGCGCGCGATGACCTGGAAGAATGCGCTCGCGGACATTCCCTTTGGGGGGGCGAAGGCCGGAATCAAATTTGACCCGAAGAGCCCGCAGAAGGAGGCGGCGATAAGGGCGTTCGCGGACAAGGTGAAGGTCTTCATACCACATTTCTATATCGCCGGGCCGGACATGAACACCACGGAGAAGGAGATGGGGCAATTTGCCAACCAGATAGGTGACATGAGGGCAACCACAGGAAAACCGGCGTCCATGGGCGGGCTGCCGCACGAGCTGGGGAGCACAGGCTACGGAGTTGCTTTGTGCATCAAAACTGCGGTGGAGTTCCAGGGGAAGAAAATGAACGGGATGACCGTGGCGATTGAGGGCTTCGGGAACGTGGGGACCTTTGCGATGAAATTCCTTTCCGAGTGGGGCGCGAAGGTGGTTGCGGTCTCCGATTCCAAAGGGACTATTTACGATGAGAAGGGGCTAGACTACAACGCGCTGATGAAGACCAAGGCGGAAAAGGGTACAGTGACCGCGCATGGGAAGGGGAAGGTGCTTCCAGCGGCGGACCTCTTCAAATTGCCGGTGGATATTTTGATTCCCGGGGCCCGCCCGAACGTGATTACGGATGCGAACGTAAATGATGTGAAGGCAAAGATTGTCGCAGAGGCGGCGAACATCCCCATGACATATGAGGTGGAGAAAAAGCTCATGAAAAAAGGGATACTGGTGCTCCCGGACTTCCTAGCGAACGCGGGCGGAGTCATATCCTCCTACTGCGAGACGATGGGCTGGGACGAGAAGAAGATGTTCGCCACGGTCACGGAGAAGATTACCAACAATACGAAATTGGTGATGCAGAGGGCCAAGGACCACGATACAAGGGCGGCGGCGCTCGCGATTGCGAAGGAAAGGGTATTGGACGGGATGAAGCGGAAAGGATGGCGAAAGTGAGCCCTTTTGCGAAGGAATTGGAAAGAATTAAAAGGGGCTGAGTAGTAAGAATTATACAAATACCATATTAGCTGGTGAATTGAATGGCTGAAGAAAAAAAGAAAGTGGATGCTCCATGCTGCGGCGGAGACGGCAACATGCTCTATCTCTGGGCAGTCGGGGGGCTGGTGTTGGGGTTGATAGTGGGATACTTTATTTTCCCGGGGATGGTGCCGGCGACAAACACCGGGGCCACAGGTACGGGGGGGAACACCACTGCGGCAACCGTGTTCACGCTGGACCAGGCAAAGGTCTCGCAGATAGGCGGTTTCCTTGCAAACTACTATTTCGTTTCAACCGGCGAGGAGACTGCGGCAACGTTCACAAGGTACGTGGACAAGGGCGCCTATGTGGAGCTCTATTATACGGTTGCAGGGCAGGAGATGCCCATAATGGTCTCAAAGGACTACAAGTATTTCTATGCCGGCGCATACGAGCTTGCGCCCACAATAGCGCAGATGGAGGCGGCGAGGCAGGCGGCGGCTAACGAGACCGCGGCGCAGGCCCAGGGAATCCCGCAGAGCAGCAACCCGCAGGTGCAGATGTTCGTGATGAGCTACTGCCCGTACGGGAACCAGGCTGAGGGGGGGCTTGTCCCGGTCATCCAATTGCTTGCGGACAGCGCGACCTTCGAGCCGGTTTACATCATATACCCGGATGGGAGGGAGTGCGCGGATAACAACGGGACCAAATATTGCTCGCTCCACGGGAACGCCGAGCTCTGGCAGAACGTGAGGGAGAAGATAATCTTCAGCATGTACGGCGAGAAGAAGTGGGCGGATTACGTCGCGAAGGCGAACACCGACTGCACGCTCTCCAACATAGACACATGCTGGGTGGCTGCGGCCGATGCGGTCGGCGGCATAAACACCACCGCGGTGGTTGCCGAGTTCGAGGCGAGCAAGTTCACGATATTGGCCTCGGAGATGGCGAAGACAAACCAGAACGGCGTGAGCGGCTCCCCGACAATAAAGATAAACGGGGTGACGTTCAACGGCGGAAGGACAGCGCAGGCGTACAAGGATGCGGTCTGCGGGGCATACACCACCGCGCCGGAGGAGTGCGGCCAGAACGTGACCTCCACTGCGGCGGCGGCTTCCGGAAGCTGCGGCTGAATGCTAAAACGAACGGGGGGCGGATGCTCCCCTCTTTTTATTTATTTTCATTCTTATCCTTCTCCTAAACGGTGATTCAAATCGCAAAAGAGAAATTTTACCTTACTACGGCGATTCCTTATGTGAACGCGGCACCCCACCTCGGGCACGCGCTGGAGTTTGTGCAGACCGACGCGATTGCGCGCTACCAAAGGGCGCAGGGGAAGGAGCTGCGGCTGGTGACCGGCTCGGACGAGAACAGCCTGAAGAATGTACACGCGGCGGAGGCTGAGGGGATAGGCACGGAGGCGCTGTGCGCGAGGAATGCTTCTGTTTTTAGAAAAATGGCGGATGATGCAGGGCTTTCCTACACTTCCTTCACCAGGACTTCGGATAAGAAACTGCACCTTCCGGGCGTGGAGAGGCTGTGGAAGCTGTGCGACAAATCCAGGGACATTTACAAGAAGAAATACAAGGGGCTCTACTGCGTGGGGTGCGAATCCTTCTATGAGGAGAGCGAACTTCCGGACGGGGTGTGCCCCGAGCACAACAAAAAACCGGAGGAGATCGAGGAGGAGAATTACTTCTTCAAATTATCCAAGTATGAGAAGAAACTGGAGGAGCTGATTGAGAAGGATGAATTGCTCATACTTCCGGAGACGAGGAAGAACGAGGTGCTTGCGTTCATACGCGGGGGATTGAAAGACTTCAGCGTGTCCCGTTCGCAGGAGAGGGCGAAGGGGTGGGGCGTTCCGGTTCCGGGCGACCCTTCGCAGATAATGTATGTGTGGTTTGATGCGCTCGGCACTTACATTACAGGAATAGGGTACGGAACGGACGAGAAGGAGTTTGCGAAATTCTGGCCGGCTGACGTGCACGTTATTGGGAAGGGGATCCTGCGCTTCCATGCGGTCTACTGGCCTGCGATGCTGCTTTCCGCTGGATTGAAATTGCCGAATAGGGTTTTCGTGCACGGCTACATAACCGCGGAAGGGCAGAAGATGAGCAAATCCCTGGGAAACATAATCGACCCTTTCAAATTGTTTGAGAAGTTCGGTGTGGACCCGATAAGGTATTGCCTATTGGGAGGCGTGCCCACGTTTAGCGATGGGGACTTTTCCGAGAAAGAATTGGTTGCACGGAACAATAATGAGCTTGTGGCGAACTTCGGGAACTTTGCGTACAGGACGCAGAAATTAATTGAGAAATTCTATGCGAACGAGATTCCTTCTGCCAAACTGGATGCGGAGGATGAGGCGCAGCTTGCGAAGATAGACGCGTATGCAGGAAAGATTTCCGCAGAGATGGAGAAATATGAGTTGAGGCGCGGGCTGGAGTCGTTGATGGAACTGAGTTCATCCTTCAACAAATATCTGAGCGACAGGGAGCCCTGGAAGAATGAGGGGAAGAGGGCGCAGACCCTTTATGTGAGCTCGCGAGGGCTCAGCGCGCTTGCGATTCTTGCGGAGCCGTTCCTTCCGTTCACCGCGGAGAAGATGAGGAAGGCGCTGGGGATGAAGAAGGCGGAATGGAAGGATGCGGGCAAGGAATTGCTGAAACCGGGTGTGAAACTGAATCCTCCGGAGCAATTATTCAAGAAAATAGAGGAGAAAAAATAAGATTGGAAAAAGAAAAAATCTACTTCACTAGGATTCCATTCACAATCCCGTCCTGCCCGACGCGGTTCGTTACGCGGACCTTTCCCACTTCAGTGTTGAGGATTGCGCCGCGCGTGATTATGTTCTGCCTCGCGTACTGCGGGTTGTGGCTCTCGACGACGGAAATTATTTTTGCCTTCTTGGTTTTTCCTTCCATGAGCACGTTAACGAAGCCGGCCCTCCTCGCCTTGACCTTGGTGGTGCCGCCCCTGCCCCTCTTTACGTAGCGGTCCTCCTCTGCATTTACTTTTGTGGCGGTGAAGCCTCCGCCCATGTGCGCAAGCTTCTTGTCGCGGAACTTCCTCTTCCTTCCGCCGGTTCCGGCCGAAACTTTCTTCCTTATTGGCTCGTGATATTGATAAACCATAGATTCACCTAAAGTAGGTAAAGATTTAATTCCTCCGTATGTTTTATAAGAGTATGCTCATCGTCCGAGGTGAAAGCAGGCTTCCTGCCGAAGAATTGCTGCGAACTGCGATGAAGAAACGCATTTTGCTGCTCAATCCGGGGAAGGCGGGTTCGCTTGAGGAGCTGGCGCTGGCGCACGAGCTGGCGAAAAAGAGCATCGCAGATGGGACGGCGATCTCGAAAAAACTGGAAATAGAGTTTGTGCTGTGGCTTGCAGGGAAGAAGGATATACAGAGGGCGTTTGAGGAAGTGGGATGGAAAACGGGCGAGGTTATTGCGGTTGCATTTGGAAAGGGAAAGAAAGAGTTGGTTGCGAAATTGGAAATTAAAGAAAAGAAATTGGGGCTGAAAAAAGAAGCCGGATGGGAGGCGGTGGAAAGGATTAGCCTGTCGCGCATTTCGTGATTATTTATTTTACATATTTTATTATTTTTTAACACAACTCTTATAATGCTTTTCCTTCAAAACGGATGCATGGACTGGAGAATATTGGTTTTTCCCGCGCTGATTGGGGTTGCGCTTTTCGCATGGAACAATTACTTGGGGGCGCTGAAAACAAACGAGAAGGCGAAGCGAAAAATTACCTTGGTTTTCCTTACCGTGGTCCTGCTTTTCTCTGCGGGGTTCGCGATGAGGCTGAATGCAGAGAGGGAGATTATAGATTTGGGGTATTACCTTACGGATTTTGCTTTCCTTTTTGCGTATTTGCTGATTGCGGTTGCTGCACTCCTTGGGCAGGCCAAATATCACTCGTGAGGGACCGTTTTTTAAATGTTTCATTCAGTATATTATTATGGGTTTTGATGCGGCTAGTGCAATCCCTCCAAAATACGGGAAAATACTTGCGGACGAAGAGCTAGCTGGAAGGCTGGCGTTCAAGCTAA
>Ga0315289_10014790_pt1 | contig 10869 bp, 10 predicted proteins | sample YL17G11_40_MG_FD_203452 | JGI IMG/M metagenome (GOLD analysis project Ga0315289, IMG submission 203452) | Sediment microbial communities from Yellowstone Lake, YNP, Wyoming, USA - YL17G11_40 | ecosystem: Environmental > Aquatic > Freshwater > Lake > Sediment | place: USA: Wyoming | collected...
TTCGGAAGCGGCATCTGCACTATGAACCCGTGCACGGATTTGTCCGCGTTCAGTTTTGAGATTAGGGTGAGCAGCTCCTCCTCGGTTGTGCTCTCGGTGAGGTGGTGCAGCCTCCCCTTTATCCCGATGTCGCCCGCCTTGTTCAGCTTCTTCTCCACATAGGTGCGTGAGGCGGGGTCGTCGCCGACCATGACTATGTCTAAACCGGGGGAGAATCCGAGCTTCTCCACTCTCTTCTTGAGCTCCTCCTCGATTTCCGCTGCGAGCGCCTTTCCGGACAATATCATCAAATCCTCCTAGTGCATGTATTCCTTGTATACAGGATGTTTGGAACAGAGGGCTTTTACCTCTTCCTTCATGGATGCGAGCGCCGCATCCTCCGCCCTCTTGTGCAATGCCTTCATGAGCAAAGCGGAAATCTCCTTCATCTCGCTTTCCTTCATCCCGCGCGTGGTCATGGCGGGCGTTCCCAGCCTTATGCCGCTTGCGACGAAGGGCTTTTGCGTATCGTATGGAATTGTATTTTTGTTGCAGATGATGCCCGCCTTCTCCAAAGCGATTTGTGCATCCTTCCCTGTGATTCCCATCGGGGTGAGGTCCACGAGCACCATGTGGTTGTCCGTTCCTCCGGAAACCAGGCGGAGGCCCTGCGCCTGCAATTCCTGCGCCAGGACTTTTGCATTCTTCACTATCTGGTGCGCATAGTCGCTGAAGTCCTTCTGCATCGCGTTGTGGAAGCACACTGCCTTTGCGGCGGTAACGTGGTCCAGCGGGCCGCCCTGCGCGCCTGGGAAAACAGCCTTGTCAATCATCTGCGCGAATTCCGCTTTGCACATTATGATTGCGCCCCTTGGGCCTCGGAGGGTCTTGTGCGTGGTGGTCGTAATCACGTCCGCATATTTTGCAGGGGAAGGGTGCGCCCCTCCGGCAATCAATCCCGCGATGTGGGAAATATCTGCGAGCAGATATGCGCCGCACGCGTCCGCCACTTCGCGGAATTTGTCGAAGTGCACAGTGCGCGGGTATGCTGTGTATCCGCAAATTATGAGCTTTGGCTTGTGCTCCACCGCCTGCTTTTTGATCACATCAAAATCCAGCATCTCCGTTTTCCTGTCCACGGCATAGCTCACCACCTTGTATGTTTTGCCGGAGAAATTCACCGGAGAGCCATGGGTGAGGTGCCCTCCCTGGGAAAGCTCCAACCCCATTATCGTCTCGCCCGCGGGCAAGAGCGCGGAGTATGCGCAATAGTTTGCGGTTGAGCCGGAGTGCGGCTGCACGTTCGCGTGGTCCACTCCGAAGAGCTTTTTCGCCCTCTCAATGGCGAGCGTCTCCACCTGGTCTATGAACTCGTTCCCTGCGTAATATCTTTTTCCTGGATAACCTTCGGAATATTTGTTTGTGAGCACGGAGCCGGTCGCCTCCAGCACTTCCGGCGGAGTGTAGTTCTCTGAAGCGATTAGGTCTATGCAGTCCTGCTGCCTCTGCACCTCCTTGCGCACCAATGAATAAATCTCCGGGTCTTTTTCCTTCAAGGACATGGAACCACAAGCGGATTTCTCACTAATCCTTTAAAAGAATTCCATACAAAGGAAATGCATGGCTTATTGGGATGACGCTTTCAATTATCTGGTGAACCTGCCCGGCGGGCACATGACAGTGGCGGCGGTTGTTTTCGTGGTCTCGGCATTCATGCTGTATTATGCGGCGATGACGTTAATCGCGATTTTCAAGAAGCTGAGTGCAAAGACAAAGACCACGCTTGATGACATATTGGCGGACAGGGTGAGGAGGCCGCTCAAGCTCCTTTCCATGGTGCTTGCCCTTTTCATAGCCTCGCAGGTCGCGTATCCCGACGCAACTTTGTGGGGCCATTCCAGCTTTGAGGTATTCAAAGTGCTGATAATGTTCTCGGTGGTTGTGCTCATAGATGGAATAATCGACGGGCTGATTACCTGGTACGGGAAGGAAATCGCGCATAAGACCTCGAGCAAGTTCGATGACGAGATATTCCCGCTTTTCAGGAAGATCGCCCGCGTGCTCATCTACGTGCTGGGCATACTCATCATACTGAGCGATTTGGGAGTGGAGATCGCGCCCCTGATTGCGGGATTGGGTATTGCCGGGTTGGCGGTTGCGCTTGCGCTGCAGGACACGCTGGGGAACTTCTTCTCCGGAATCTACATGCTTGCGGACAAGCCAATCCGCCCGAAGGATTACATCAAATTGGAGAACGGGGTGGAAGGAACGGTAGTTGAGGTGGGGTGGAGGAGCACCAAAATCCTTACATTAGATAATAATTATGTGTTTGTGCCCAACTCCAAGGTGGCGCAGAGCACCATTACGAATTACTACAGCCCGGAGGAGAGGATGGGTTATGTGATGGAGTTCTCCGCAAGCTACGATGACGAGCCGGAGAAGGTCGTGGAGGCGCTCCTTGAGGCAGTGAGGGATGTGGAGAAGAAGACGGGGAAGATTGTGAGCTCGGCCGTACTTCCCTGGGCCCGTGCGGATTCATTCGGCGAAAGTTCCATAAATTACAAGGTCGGGGTGCAGGTCGTCACTTACACGGACAGGTTCCCGGTGAAGGGAGAGATGATAAAGGAGGTCTATAAACAGTTCAAGGCGCGCGGGATAACGATTCCTTTCCCGACCAGGACTGTTTACCTGAAAGGAGAGGAAGGTAAAAAGGAAATAAGAAAAGGAAAAGGAGCGTAGGCCGGAAACGGGAAACCCGAAACCGGCAACTGGAAACTGGCTAGCTCTCGTCCCCTGCCTTCTTGAACAATTTTACTATTTTTGTCTTTATGGTGGTCGGGATTGGGACGGCCATCTCCACGAACTCTACGACCAATTCCTCCTTGTTCTCGTCCACCTTGGTCACGCGGGCTTTCTCCCCCTTGAACGGCCCGCTCCTTATCTCCACGATGTCCCCGTTCTCCACGGTCATTGATGCGGGTTTTTCAACCGTGACCATCTTTTGAATTTCATCTATCGTGATGTTCTTCTTGAGCATCCCCTTCACGTGCCGGGTGTTGTGCGCCAGCTTTGCCGCATCCTCGTCGCTGTTCACCTCGACGAACACATACCCCTTCACGTTTTCCGGGACCAGTAGGGAATATACCGCAAGTTTCTGCACCCGCGCTTTTTTTTCGAGCATCTGGGAAACGATTTTCTCCTGCCCGGTTGTCACCCTGAATATGTATATCAATCAAATCACCTATATCACTGCGAAGACTGCGTAGAGCACCACTCCGGTGAACCCGATGACGAGTATTCCGAGCCCCGCTATCTTCATTATCTCTTCAAGCTCCCTCCGCGTCGGCTTCTTGGCGATGTGCAAAATCCTCAATGAGCGGTCTATGAATTCCTTCATGTCTTCACCCAATCACTTCCAAATCTATGTCCTCCGTCGGGCTCGCGTGCTCGCTCTCGATCGTGTACTTGGGGAACTTCACGCCCCCCAGCACGCAGAGGACCTTTATGGACGCCTTCTGCATGTTCGGCTCTATCCTCGCCCCCCAGATTATGTGGGCGCTCGGGTGGATTCTCTTGCTCGTCTCCGAAACTATGAGCTCCGCCTCCTTCAGCGTCATGTCCTCTCCGCCAATAACGTTTATCAATGCGCGGTTGGCGGTGGAGATGTCGGAGTCCAGCAGCGGGGAGTTGAGCGCCGTCTCGATTGCGATGGTGGAGCGCTCCTCGCTCTTCGCATCCACGGACGCCTCGCCCAATCCTATTACCGCATAACCCGCGGCGGTGAGTATTGTGCGCAGGTCCGCGAAATCCACGTTCACCAATCCGGATTTCGTGATCAGTTCCGCTATTCCTTTTACCGAGCCTGCCAGCACCTCGTCACAGACCTTGAATGCCGTGTTGAGCGGCAAATCCGGAGCGATTGTGAGCAGTTTGTTGTTCCTGATTACTATGAGCGTGTCGGTGTTCTTGCGCAGGGCCTCCAATCCTGCGAGCGCGTTCTCCATCCTCACCCTCCCTTCCGAGGTGAATGGAAGCGTGACCACCGCGATGGTGAGGGCGCCCATCTTCTTCGCCTCCTCCGCGATGAGCGGCGCGCTTCCTGTGCCCGTCCCTCCGCCCAGGCCGCAGGTGACGAACACCATATTGGCGTCTTGTATGGCCTCCTTGATTTCGTTCAGGCTCTCCTTGGCGGCGCTGAGGCCGATTTCCGGGTTGCTCCCCGCGCCCCTTCCCTTTGTGAGCTGCTTTCCGATGAGTATCTTCCTGTTCGCGCGGATCTTGAGGAGGTGGCGGGCATCGGTGTTGATTCCGATTAGAGTTACTCCGTCCACGCCCAGTTCAAATAATCTATCAATAGTATTCGTCCCGCTCCCTCCCGCGCCCACGACGAATACCTTCGGGCGGGATTCCTCTATGAACCTCATTATCTCCTCGTCTTCCTTGGAGACGGGGCCGTTTGCGAGTTCCTTTATCTTGTCTTCGATTGTCACATGGCACACCCTGAAGCTAGTAGTGTTTGAATACTTGTTTGCAAAGATTTTAAATAATGCATTAGCCGTAATATATTTGTTATTTGATTAGCCCTCATAGTCTAGCTTGGATAGGACGCAAGCTTGCGGAGCTTGGAACCGGGGTTCAAATCCCCGTGAGGGCGTAGAAGAAACGCGGGGAGGGTAAAAACCCTCCCCCCATTTCTTTCTATTTTTCTGACCCCCTCCCCACTGCACTATGCAACTCTTTGCCCTCACTCCTAACGCATGAACTGCCTGCAGATAATTGCGAAGCGTAAGGAGGCGTGCAAAGCGTGTTAAAGTGAAGTAGAGGGGGGTCAGAATGACGTCTAAAAATGGGGGGGACGCTTCCCCCGCGTTTTTGACAGCACTATTTAAAAAAATGTGTCCATAAATATTAGCGTATGTGTGCTGAATCTATAGTTTCAGTGGATAAGCCAAAATTCCAGACTCCGTGGGTGGAGCAGCAAAAGCCCGTAAGGACATTCGGCCTCCGCGTGCACCCCGAGGAGGTGAAGCGCGTGGACGCGTTCAGGTCCGCCTTCCCGGAAGGGAGCAGGATACGCGGGCTCATCGAGGAGGCGCTCGTGAAGGGGAAGGAGGGGAAGCCTGAAGGGGTCTCCGACCGTGAATATTTCGAGGCGCTGGGGAGAATGCTTGGCGAGAGGGAAATCCTTGATTTGAACATTATCCGCAGGATCTCGTCCATGCCTGCCTGGGTGCAGGGGGACGCATACCGCGTTGCGCTGGGGAGAAAGGAGAAAGACAGGAACCCGTATCCACTCGAGGAGTTCAACGGGAACCTCATAAAAGACGAGAAGGAGAACGTTCCAGGCGAGAAGGAGGAGCAGGTGATACAGGCTATAAAGAGGCACGTGCAGCAGGCGCAGATGGAGGGGAAGATATCCCACGGCGGCTCCGGGCTTGCCTATGATTTCGGGGAGCGCCTTGGCAACTCGGGCCCGGAGTTGGTGAACCTCCTTTATTACGGGCAGGATTCGGTTGAGAGGATACTCGAAATCTCTTTGGGGATGAAGGATTTCCTGATGCCCTCCACGGCAGTCAGGGAGTGGGTGATAGACATAGCGGAACAAATACTATTCTCAAGGCCGGAACACAGGATGTATGCGCTAAGGGCCTTTGTCGAGGACCTCAGGAAAGCGGCCCATGATTGCAAAGACATGGACAGGGCGGGGGTTGCAAGGATGATAAGGGAAATCCCGCTGGTCTGTTCGCTGCACGGTGCGAACCTCCTCTAACCATATCTTTTATAATTGCTAACGAAGATTTCGCGGCATGGGAAACGTGGTGGGAAGGAGCCTTGCCGAGCAGAAGGTCATCACTTACCTCAAACTAGCGGAGAGGAGCGAGGGGCTCTGGAACTCCGTGCTTGTTTTCCTTGGCTCGCTTTTCCTGCTTTCGGCGATTCCATTTTATCCGCTGCCCCTTGCGCTTTTCATCGCGATGGTCTGCGGGATAATCGCGTTCAGGGTACCGTACCTCGGATTGCTCATCGGATTCGTGGCGGTGATGCCGGCGCTCGCCTACCAGAGCACCATACTCGCCTGGATTGGATTGCTCCTGCTTGCGATTGTGCTCTTTGAGATGTTCGACAACTGGGGCGTGATCGCGCTGCTGGAGATTGTCTGCCTTGCGCCCTTTGCAGTCTTTCCGCTTTCCATGTTTTCCGGATTCATATATCTATTTATGATATGGGGAAGCCTGCATTTCGGCTCCAGAAAGAGCGTGATAATCTCCGTGCCAGCGGTTCTGCTCATACTTCTCCTATCCTCCATCTGGCTGGTGGACAACAGCGCATATTTCCCAATCACCAGGAGCCTCTACGAGCCGGGGCTTGACTCGCTTACCATAGACAAGCCCGCGGTCGGGCTCGGGGATGTCGCCGGCTCAATAGGGCCGGCGTTAGCGAACGCCTTCAACCTTACTGGCGCGAGGGACATCTTCCCGGCGCTCGGAAAGATCTGGGACAACCTCATGCGGCTCATCTTCATGGACTTCGGGCTGTTCCAGATACTTGTTTGGGCGGGCGTGCTTTACCTCGTGGGGTGGCTCCCCGCGCAACTGAGGGGCAAGAAGGCGCAGGCCATGTCCGCCGCCGCGCTTCTTCTGGTGCCGATTCTTTATTTTGCGATGAGCCTCGTGCTCAGGTTTTCTTTCCAGCCCGCGATGGCGTTCTATGCGGTGGCTTCGGTTGCGGTGGTTGCGGCGATGGATTTCGCGGGGCTTGGGATTTCGCGGGAAAAGGAGATACGCGCGGAGGAGAGGATGAAGAGCTACGGAAAGCTGGGGATAGAGGACCTCAGACTCGGGGCCGGGGAAAAGAGCCTGGATGACGTAGGCGGCTATGAGGACGTGAAGAAGGAGCTGAAGGAATCCATAATCATTCCTCTGGAGGAAAAGGAGCTTGCGGAGGCATACGGGCTGAAGCCGCCTGCGGGGATTCTTCTGTTCGGGCCGCCAGGGACCGGCAAGACGATGCTCATGCGCGCCCTCGCAAAGGAGCTCGGCTACGGGTTCGACTACATAAAGACCTCGGAAATCCTCAGCATGTGGTACGGGGAATCTGAAAAAAATGTTGCGGAGATTTTCACGAACGCAAGGAAGAAGGGGCCTTCTATAGTATTCTTTGATGAGATTGACGCAATAGGGAAGAAGAGGACCGCGGATACTATGGATGATGTTGGCCCGCGAGTTCTTAGCAGCCTGCTGCAGGAGATGGACGGGTACAAGGGGAAGGGGAAGCCCGTGATTGTCGTTGGGGCGACCAATGTTCCTAACAAGCTGGATCCGGCGCTCATGAGGCCGGGAAGATTCGACAAGATAATATATATGCATCTCCCGGATTATGAGGCGAGGAAGGCGATTTTCAAGGTTCATTTATCCAAAATACCCACCGCGCCCGATGTTGATTTGAACAAGCTGGCGAAGATGACGGAGAGGTATTCCGGGGCGGACATAAAGAACGTGGTTACGGAGGCGCTGAACGCGGCGGCGCAGCAGGCCATGGCGGAGAAGAAGATAGTCCCGGTGAGCATGGCGCAGCTGCTTAATGTGCTCAATTATACGAAGCCGAGCACCACCTTCGCGCAATTGGAGGATTATGACGAGTTCAAGGTGGACTTCGAGCGCTCCATTGCTAAAGAAACTAAGCCCGCGGAGAAGGAGGAAAAGAAACTCAAGTGGAGCGATGTTGCGGATTTGGAGGATGTGAAGGGCGCGTTCAGAGAGGCTATTGAGATTCCCCTCCTCCATCCGGAATTGATGGAACAATATAAGGTACGGCCGAGCCGTGGGATTTTGATGTTCGGGCCCCCCGGATGCGGAAAGACGCTTGTGGTGAGGGCAGCGGCGGACGAGATGGACATAACCTTCCTGAGCGTGAGCGGCGCGCAGCTGATGAAGCAGGGATACGGGCACGCGGTGAACGTCATCAAGGATACTTTTAACCGGGCGCGGGAGAACACCCCGGCGGTCGTTTTCGTGGACGAGATTGAGACCATTGCGCCTTCGCGCGAATCCGGGAGGACGGACATAGTGGGGCAATTCCTTACGGAAATGGATGGATTGAAGGAACTCAAAGGAGTGGTGGTTGTGGGCGCGACAAATAGGCCCGCGCTGCTGGACGCCGCAATCCTCAGGCCCGGGAGATTTGACAAGATATTCTATGTGCATCCTCCGGATGTGAAGGGGAGGGAGCAGCTCTTTAAGATACATTTGGGCGATTTCGCGGCGGGTTTGGATTTGGCAAAACTGGCGAGGCTCTCGGAAGGATTCTCTGGCGCGGACATCGCCTCCCTCGCGCAGGAAGTGAAAATGCATATGGTGAGGGAGAGGATTGCGGGGAGGGAGCCCAAACTGGACAACGACAAAGTTTTCCACATGCTCTCGTTGAGGAGGCCGTCCATTACGCGGGAGGCGCTCATGGAATACGAATCGTTCATGCGGGAATATGGGGAACGGCACTGATTATAGTACGTACGAAGAGTTGCAAAGTGAAGTGGGAGGGGGGCTGAAAGATAGAAGAAAATGGGGGGAGCACTCTCCCCGCGTTTTCTCTGGGGAGAGGCATTAGATGGGCTTGACCGCGATTACTCCAACCCTGGTCTTGTAGAATCTATAATCCGCTTTCATCAGGGCCTTTTCGGTTTTTGTCCCCCTCTGGGCGACCACCTCGTCCAGGCTCCCGTCCGGGTTCATGGGGGTGGTTATGGTGACCGCGAATTGCAAATCCCTTGCCCTCCCTTCTATCTCGCGGTGGTCTATAAGCAGTTCGCGCAATCCTTTCCCCTCGTATGGGAGGAGAACCGCGTCATCCTCTAAGAAAATCGCGTTCGTGTAGCCGCTCTCCAATTCCAAATTGGAAGGGTTGTAGCCCGTGCCCCAGCCTAGGCCCACGGCCACGAGCATCCTGCCCACGTATGCTCCGTAGCTCATGTCGCGCTTGAGCACTTCGCGAACCTCGTCTTCCGTAACCGCGAAGAGGCACTTGCGCATTATGTTGGTAACCTCTTCAGCATCCTCCGCGCGCAGGCGCTTTATCTCGGCCTCCTCCATGTCGATGGGGGAGCGCATCCTGTGCTTGGGTGCTGCCTTCTCCTCTTTTTCCTCATGCAAGGAGGCGCTCTTGAAGTCGCTCATCAATATGGTAATGTGCGCAGGAGTTTTAATTTCTTATGATGACCAGAAATTTGCAATGCGTGAGGAGTACGTTCAAAGGGTTTCAAAGTGAAGGTGGAGGGGGTCAGAAAAATAGAAAGAAATGGGGGCAATAGTTTCGCCGAAGCGAAACTGTGCGCATTTTTCCCGCGGGAAAAATAGCGGAGCCCACTCCCCGCGTTTCTTCTTACATGAGCCTGATGTTGCACGCGGGGCACTGCGTGTAAAGGGAGTCCATCTCGTACCCGCACCTCGGGCATCTCCAGACCGTCTTCCTCGCCCTTGCGATCTCCGCCTCGAAATTATATCCGCATTTCGGGCAGATTTTAGCATCAAGCTCGCACATCTCCCCGCACTTCGGGCACTTCTTCCTGAACATGGACTTTATGCGGACGCCGCACTGCGGGCAGCGCTCCATGTCCAGGGTGACTTTCGTCCCGCAGGAGGGGCACTTGTAATCCTTGTCGGCGAGGGTGCTCTTCTTTTTCTTGAGCGCCTCGCCGAACGCGTCTAGAAGTCCCATTTGGCACCTCTTGGCGAGTAGGGCCTAGTGCGGACCGGGTGAGCCTTCGAATTCTTACTGGGTTGCCCAGAGGTGACACAATGCACCATCAAAGCGAGCGGGAGCAGGAAAAGCACGAATGCGGCCGGGCACATGGGCTTGGAGGAGCCGGAGCTTCCTGTGCCCGTGCTCCCTGTGCCTCCGGTGCTACCGGTTCCGCCGGTCCCGGTGTCAACCTCGTCCGGCTGTATGTCCCCAACGCTCGCGCCCCCGCACTGGGAGGACATCGCGGCGTTGAGCGCGGCCAGGCCCGCATCATAATTTCCGTTCCTTATCTCCGTCTTGAGCGCGTCTATCTGCGTGCGCACCCCGCCGGAATTGCAGTTCCTCTGCGTCGCCGTGGATTCCGCCTCCGCGACCTCGGCGAGCGCCGCCGAGCACGCGGGCGCGTCGGTGTTTATCGTGTTGAGGGTGTTTATCGCGTTCTCGATGAGTATCCTCGCCTCGTCCACCCTGCATTCCTTCTGGAGCGCGGCGGAGCGGTTGTCCAATCCTGTGACCGAGGCATAATCGTTCTGCAGCTTGCAGCAGAGCGAGCGGTCGGTGTTGCAGAAGGAGTGCCCTCCGGCCGAGGAGAGAAGGGAAAGGTATGTCACGGTCTTGTTGTCCACAATCTTCTCCTTCTCGGTGCGCATGTGGTTCACGCTTATCTCCATGTTGGCCTCGTATCTTATGGAGCCCTTCTCCATGGTCGCGCGTATCAGCTCAAGGGCTTCGGTCCTGTCGCCCCTCCCTCCGAGATAAATGGGGAGGAAGACCTGGCATTCCTTCCCGAACTGGAGCACGGTGCAGTCGGATATCTGCACCCATCCGTTGGTTGTGAAGTTCTTGTAGTAAAATAATGCGTGGGTGGACTCCTCAAAGGGGTTGGGGGTCCAGACCTTTACGGTTATCTGTGTGGGTCCCTTGCCTCCGGGGTCGCAGTTCTGCACAAGGATGGTCTGGTCCCCGTCCTGGGACTCCACCCTCCTTATGTAGATGTCCTCGAATTCGGCCGAAAAAAGAAGGCCCAGAACCAGCAAGCCAAAGACGACAGAGTAGATTTTCATAATGGGATTGGCGCGGAAGAGTTTATATATTTTACATAAGAAGGCTGAACATGCGGGGTTTGCTGTTCGCGTTCGTTCTGCTGAGCATAGC
>Ga0315289_10014792_pt1 | contig 10868 bp, 13 predicted proteins | sample YL17G11_40_MG_FD_203452 | JGI IMG/M metagenome (GOLD analysis project Ga0315289, IMG submission 203452) | Sediment microbial communities from Yellowstone Lake, YNP, Wyoming, USA - YL17G11_40 | ecosystem: Environmental > Aquatic > Freshwater > Lake > Sediment | place: USA: Wyoming | collected...
CGCCAACGCTACTTTACGACTCGTCTGAGCCAGCGATCGGCGCTTTTTCGGCTTTCTCGAGCGCTTCGACCTGTCGGTGACGGCTTTTCTGATCCGTCCGCGCATAAATCGCAGTCGTAGTCGGGCTGCTGTGCCCCGCCTGGTCTTGGCAGAAGCGCAGATCGTGCTCCACGTTGTAGAGCCGCGTCAAGTACGTATGGCGGAGTACGTGCGGATGTAGAATGTCACTCCGCAGCGCTGCCTTGCCGATCCGCTTGACTTTTGTATAAACGCTCCAGTAACAATACGGCTTAGCTGCCTTGCCCTGGTGGTCACGTTCACTGACAAAGACAAAGTCACCTGGACTTGCTTTCGGGCGATACTGTCGAACGAAGCTCCGTAGTCTCTGGGCAAATTTACTGCTGATTTCGACTGGCCTTTTTTTCCCACCTTTGGCTGCGTGTACCCAGAGCAAGCTCTTGTCGCTGGCTTGCGGAATGTCACCGATCCGCAGCCGGCACAACTCACCAGCTCGTAAGCCAGTATTGAGCAGCGTCAAGACGATCATCTCATCCGCGATCGGCCTGCTGCGGTGACGCAGCCGAGCAGCATCGGCTTGCGTAGTCACGTAGCGCCGTAAGATTTGCTCCTCTGATTCGCTCAGATACTTATCAGGCGGCAAACTGCGCTGCTGCTGCCAGGCCTTTCGCTGCGACTTTTTCTTGCCGGCCATTTTTGACGTCACAACTTGCCAGAAAAGTTATCCGTTTTCGCACCGCTGAGCGGTGGATGGACCATATACTTGCAACTATTTTTAGAGAATATAGTAAGTCCAGCTCTATATGTCAAGCCCTTTTTTGCGGTTGTCGCCATCTGCTCAGGGCGAATTAAACCAGCTCGGCAAAACAGCCGATATGACAGGCAGGATCACTTCGGAGGACAAACAATATGACGAGCGATACGTTCACGATATTACTTGTGATAGTGGGAGGACTGGCAATAGTAGCAGCCATTTACGCAAATCACAAGCACGCAAAAACCTGCCGGCAAGTTGATAGGATCACAACGACCTGTCCAAATTGCAAATACGAAGGCCATCCCCGAAAAGCAGCGAAGGGAAGCGGCCTTCTCGGACTGTTTCTGTGCCTGGCTTGTCTGCCGGCAGGCATCGTCTACTTTATCGTCAAGGGCGGATACCGCTATCTCTGTCCGAAATGCGGTACGCAGGTAGGAACGGACAACTAAAAAAAGGCCGGCAGCGCCGATCGGAATACGGCTTCGCGTTACCGATCCAAGTACCGATTGTCCTGCTTGTCGAACGATCACTGCTCCGGATTATTCGATCGTCAAGTCGTCAAAATTGTCCGCTATCTTTTGCAGATTTTCGCGGTCCTTGTCTTGTTTCTTTATCAGCCGCCGCCTTGTGGCCAATTTGGTCAAACCGTTTATTTCACGGCTTATCAGCTCATTTATCGTGCGCGGGTCCAGCGCATCCAGCTCCCAGGATTCGTCCCCATACTCGGCGATGTAACTGGCGCATCGGCTGTCGGTCACCTTTGCTGGATTCGCCGGCGGATTGTACTGCTCAATCTGGTCAAGGTTCAGTGCTATCCGTCTAACTGAAACCGAGATCCCGAAAATATCAAGCCTCTCTTGAATGTCCCTCGACATATCTATTCCGGACGGATCGTGATCGCCCAGATATAGAATGACGGCCGTGGTGCATTGTTTTGCCTTCAACTTATCGCTAATCCTGATGGCCGCTCTCCACATTGCGGACTGGCTTACGTACCCCTTGCACGCAAAATACGGAACGTCCAGCGGACCGCAAGCCCGCTCAAGTACGCTAACTAACGCTTCCTTTTCCACCCACGCCTCGATGTAAACGGGCTGGTCCGCTCGGCTGTCAAGCGCATAACTATCGGCTGCCGAGTGGAGAATATCCGCTGGGCTGTCCCAGTGTGAATTGCGTTTGATCTCTCGTGTTCTATCGACGATAGCAAGCCAGTCAATCTCGCCCGCTAACCGACCGGTGGTCGATTATGCTCCCGAGCTGCTTGTACTCTCTCTCCGTGTTCTCGATGAAGCCGCGAGCTACGAACTGGTAGTAGAGCTGCCTCAACGTCAGCTCGTAACCTTCAGCCGTGTACTCGGCGATAATCTCGTTTGCCTTTTCGATCGTACTGAGTGTGCCATTTCGGAATTTGTATGTCTGGTATTGAATTTTCATTTTGCTACCGATCCTTAGCCCATATTTCAAAGGCGAATCCGCACTTTGCCATCATCATCAACCTTGACGGACGTGATCGAGAATTGGTGTGAGCCGATCTCGACAGTCACGGGCAAGCTCGGATTTTCTTTGAGCAGCTGCTCGACTAGCTCGATCACCTTCATCGCCGGCTTCATCGCCCGCAAGGCTCGGACTTGCGCTGCCCGACGATTCTCAAAGGCGGCCTGATGTTTTTCAAATTCGTTCTGATTCATCTATTTTGCCCCCAAAATTCAATGGCCTCCCAGGCCTCTTCGATGTAACTCAATGTCACTGCCGATGTCACTGGTGACATTAGCACGCTAACTTGCAAGAATAAAAGAGAAAACTTGCAAATATATTCCTTACCGGTCTTACCGGAGCCTTATCGGATGTCTGCGTTGTAAGTCTTTTATTGACAAGTACCTTCCCGCACTTACCGGTCTTACCACATTTTAGCGTTCTCCACTACACGGGAAATTTGAGCCGGACAATCCAAAAAACCGGTAAGACTGGTAAGACCGGTAAGGATTATATCGGCACAGTTTCTCGTAAACCTATACCAAGCCAGATTTTAACAGCCTTTTTGCCTCTCCATTCTGATTTCTCTTTTCCGAGTCCGCGTATCCGGAAATATTCGTTTAATTCGCGCTCTGAAGCCGGATATTTGACTTCATTTTCCTTCGCCCACTTAGTATAGCGTTTGTGCAGGTCGCTTTTACGAACCGTACTTTCGCCCGCATTTAAAATCACTATTTCCTCGACAAAGTCAGCCAGAATGTCACTCTCTTGACGATAGTTTTCAGTGGCCGTTTGTATGCAAGCTGGGGCAATCAGCTTGCCACCGGCTTTTTGCCACTTCAGACAACCTTCGATAAGCCAGTTCAAAATACCTGGCCACTCTAAGTGCAGCTCGTCGAGTAGATGTAAGTTTTGCTCTTTGTCTGTGATTCGGTAAGGCCACGATACAAGCTGCACTCTGTCCCAGATCGCGTCTGTCGTTTCAGTGATTCGTGGCAAATTCTGCGTGACTAAAATCGTTTTACTCGTAGTGTGAAACTCAAAATAATTTTCCCGCATATACCTGGCTTGCAGCGTCCGATCTCCGGTCATTCGTTTCACCAGGGCAGTCCGGAGCTTCATATTGGGCTTCGTCTCATCGAACATTACTAATCGCTTGCCGACAAGAGCCGCAATTTCGCAAGGGTGAACCTGATAATTCTTTTCCATCAACAGCTCCTCTGGTGCGCTAAAGGCATAGTCTCCCATCAGCTCGCGAATGGTATCCAGGAAAACAGACTTGCCGTTCCGGCCAGAGCCGTGAAAGATCGGGAATACTCGAGCGCAGATGTCGCCGGTCAAACACATTCCCATCAGTCGTTGCACATAGTCGATTTTCTCCACATCACCTTGCATCCACGTGGCCAGACAGTTTAACCACAACGGCGAAGTCGCTTCACGATCGTATTTGACCGGTGCAAGCTGCGTAAGCATATCCTGCGATCTGTGTGGCCGAAGCTCTCCGGTTCGCAAATTAAGTGTCCCGTTGTCGCAATTAAATAGGTATATGTCACTATCTAAGCGTTCTATGAACGTGCGAATCTTATCATCACTTCGAGCCATACTGAGCGCCGCCTGTACCTGCCGATAATTTTGTGACTTCTTAAACCAGTCTAAAATTTTTGTGCGCTGGTCGGGGTTCCTCTCTTTTTTCCAAACATCGAACAAGCTCTCCGCTGTTTGCCTGGCCAAGTTCTCCGCCATCGCAACGCCTTCTTTCCGGTTCCAGCGTTTGCCGTCATAAGTAAGCCAGCCTGCGTCCCCGTCCCAGCAATATCTCAAGACGTCACCGTGTTGCTGGATCAAACGCTTGGCGTTGTACTCATCTGTAGGCCAGAATTTGATTGTGGGTTCTTGGCCGGCTAAAGTAATGGGCGTTGCCTGGTCGGCCAGCTCAAACAGCTCTTTTTTGGTATGTCCCTGGTCGATCCAGTCGGAAATGTCACCGTGTTCGGGCAGGCCGGGCAATTCAACACATCTTATATCTGGTACGCCGGCAAACAGCAAAGATTCGGTGACACGTTTGGCGTGATCTTTGCCTGTCGAGTCATTGTCCGGTAATATAATGATTTTGAGCCAGTCGGTTAAAAAATTACTGTATGTGTGCTCCCACTTACCAGCTCCCAGCGGATTCGTAGTGGCCGGTATGCCGATCGACCATAGACGGTCTACATCCTTTTCGCCCTCGACAATGCAAAGGCCTAGCTTCTCAGCATAACGAGCCTGGTTCACAGGATCGAGTATGTCAGGCAGTCGGTAAGGCACAAGCCGGATACCATCCAAGTCCCAAATCCAGTGCGGTCGATCAGCAGGATCGTTGGGATCGAGCGGATTTTTCGGATCCGGCGGATTGTTGGGATTCGGTCGGCGCTGCTTAAAGTCTTTCGGCTCATAGCGCACGGTCTGATGGAGCAAATTGCGGCTTTCATCGAGGTAGTTATAAATTTTCACGATCTGCCGTTTAGTTCTGGATCGCTGTTTGCCAACAGCGGGTTTGCTTTTTGTCTCCGTAGTTATTGTCATTGTTGAATCCTTTCCAAAAAAATGTGAAATGATCCTTGACAACGGCTTCGGAGATCGCTAAGGTATGAGTCGTCAAATCTACGACTCGGCTCTGTTTTGCCTTAGCGGCTCAGGGCCGGTGTCGTTTATAGGCAATCTAAAATTACAGAGCTGCTTTCCAGTCCGAGCCGTGCCAAGCCTACAGTCGAACAGGTCACTTGTCAAGCTCGATCCTGCCTCTCTTGCCCAACCGCGGTTGCTCTTTGCTGTCCCCTTGCTGTTGTCATTCTTAAGCCTATCTCAAAAAAAATCTGAGAATTACTGTTGACAGCAGGCATCGGGGAGCGGTATAAGGTAGGCATGTTTCTGACGAGCTGTGCCTTGAGCCTTACGGCTTCCCTTAGCCCCCGGTTTCAGGGCATTGCTTTTTTATAGCAAAGCGATCAAGAAACTAATCAGCATATTAGCGGACCCACCAGGCATAGCAAGCTCTAAGTTGCAAAAATCTTTCAGCGCTGCCTCTGTGCCGATTCGCGGGGTACTTTAGCTCGGACAGTCTGGCGATTGAGGCTCACAGCCAAAACCAGGGCGTCACTTTTCCGACAAAGACCACCGAATGTCACTATCTGCTGTTTTCTTTAGTAGAGATAATCCATCGGGAATGTTTCGCCGATCGACAAAGCAGCTCGGCTTTGCCGGCCACTTGGGCAAGTCGCATCACGTAAATGTGCGTTGCTGCGTGAGTCTGGGCTGCTGCGCTGCCGGAGTCCGCCGGCGGTCCGTCTGGCTGCTGAGCTGGTCCGGAGCGCTCGAGCTCCCTGGCCGGCGATCCGCCTGGCTGCTGAGCTGGTCTCGAGCGCTCTCGATCCCTGGCCGGCGATCGCCCTGCTCTTTGAGCTGGTCCTGCAGGGGCGGTGACTCCGCCAGCGGTCCGCCTGGCTGCCGAGCTGCTCCGGAGCGCTCGAGATCGCTGGCCGGCGATCGTCCTGGCCTTTGAGCTGGTCCTGCAGGGCGGTGACTCCGCCAGCGGTTTTCGGACTATCCTCAAGAAATTCGCACCGCCAGCCGATAAAGCTGATATGGAACAATTAACTCAGCAAGCGCCGGACATCGAGGACAGTCGCGGCATCGAATCGGAAACGACCTTGACCTTGACCGATCAGCCGGAAATCTTAGTCCCGATCGAAGACTATGCCGCAAGACGCAATCTGTCACGCCGAACGGTTGACCGCTACGTACAGACCCAGCGTCTTGAGACACTCAAGCAGCACGGTCGGACATACATTCGTGATATGCCGCTAAAACCGCCGCCCGCTCCGACAGGTCACGTCCGAAATGTCACGGACTCTCAAATCGTCTTGGCTAACCGAAGTGACTGGATCGAGCTCGGCTATCTGAAGGCGCGAGCCAGGTCTAAGACAATCTGGCAAGCCTACGCCGTGACGCTGACTGTCCTGTTTGTCGCGCTGCTGCTTGTGAGCCTTTGGCTTTACCTTCAATGGCAGATCGTCAAGTAATTCGGCGGCTACCGGCCCGGGGATATGTTTCGTTTGTCACAAAGAGCCATCTGCATTCACGCGATTTGCAGATCGAGCCGGTCCGCCAATAGCAGCGCTCGAGCATAGAGAGCCGTCCGCCTCTACATATACGTCGAATTGGTCAAGCCGCTTGCCGTGGGCGTCCTGGAGCAGAATACAGCAGTGCGTAACATCAGCACGTGCCGGCGGCGGCTTCGATAAGATGACAGTCGCTTCGACAGCCGCTCGACATCGAGAGAGCAGCCGCAGCGATTCGTCAGCCAGGGCAGTCAGCACCCGCAACGACTTGCCAGTAATGATCGGACTTAAAACAACCATCGCCGGAACGTAAGGCATCATCATCAATAACCCCACAGCTCGACGATCTCGATCGGCTCCGGCAATTCCTGGCAGCTCGGCCAGATCAGCAAAGCCAGGCAGATCAACAAAACCAGGCAGATCAGAATCAGCCAGCCCAGCTCCATTTTTTTTCTATCGTCGACCATACTTTTTTGCAGCAAGTAGTCGGCGGCTGCCTGCCCAGGTCCAGGTAGCCACCGCCCAGAATTAAAATGTATAGGTCAGGCCAATTCCGAAGACGGCAGTATCTGCCGACAGTTGATACTCTACGTTAAAGTCAACAGTTTTTGCAAGCTCAAGTGACAGGCCGACATACCCGCCGAGCTGCAAGTCCTGCTCGATGTCACCATTGACCTTCACAATCGTATCAGCGATTCGACCAGTACAACGCCCTTCAGCCTTTGTGAGAAACAAGACAGGCCCGCCGTAAATCGACAGGGCATCGAAATCGAAAACAGGTCCGCCAGCAACTTGCACAGAGTAGCCCTTATCAACTTCGTGCAAATCAAAGTCTGCCGATGTCACGTCACCCTGAGCTTGCCACCACGTGACTTGAGCCGCTATGCCCCAGCGAACATTCGCTGATTTGGCAAGGGTCGTTTTTGCTCCGAAGCCCCAAGCAAAATCATAGCCAGGGGCCGAAGTCGCAAAGTCATACCCAGCCGGCAAAGTAACATCAGTATCAGAGGAGAACTTCGCCCCGCCGAAGCGGACAAAAAGCTCAGAACCATCAGCAATGCCGTAGACGTACTTACCATAGAAGCCGTCACATTGCGCTTCGTAATCGTCACTAAGTCCCAACACTTTTACAGTGTAATCGGCTTCGGCACGGGCATACTCAATGCCGAGAGAGCTATCGCCCTTTTTCAAGTTGCCGGCTGCCGGCCCCAGCGGAGCGATCGCCAATAGCCGGCTACCCATCAAAAGCACGATCATAAAAAAGGTCTTTTTCATCTTATTTCCTTTCCTGTCCGTCCCTGGGAGCTCCGGACATATAGTAAGCAAGCCCGCCGAATCTCGATCAGCTCGCGAAAGCACAATACGAAATCCGACAGGCTTGTTTACTTTGATTGCACTTAAGGTAGTTGCTTTCGCGAGCTTTCATAGTTTGAATCTATCACGGACAGGACAGCAAGTCAAGGGGAAAACTGGTCTTGACCGCTTTTGGCCTCTGACGTGGTCCTGTCTGGAGCTGCTGCTGCTATGGGGCTGCTGCTGCTATGGGGCTGCTGCTGCTATGGAGCTGCTGCTGCTATGGAGCTGCTGCTGCTATGGAGCTGCTGCTGCTATGGAGCTGCTGCTGCTATGGAGCTGCTGCTGCTATGGAGCTGCTGCTGCTATGGGGCTGGTCTCTTGACTGTTCTCGATCCTGGCCGGCGATGGCTCTGGCCGGCGATATGATTCAGGCAGTGAATGTCGCTTTTCTTATTATTAGACGTCAAGGGAATGTCGCTTTTCTTATTGTCGATCCCCATCGACAAGCCGCATCACTATGGCAGAATATCCGCGATTCTCTATCGCTAATGTGTTCGTAAACCTCGTAGAGAGCAACACTTATATGCGTTTTTCGGCATTTAAGTCAGAAAATCCCATCTCAATAGAAAAAACTGCGTTGATCCGTTCGATAATCAAGCAATCGGTGAACCTCTCCGAGATCGGTTCTTTGCAGAAGATTGACTGCACAGGTTTGACGCAGGATGTTAGGACTTATCGCGCACCCGAACACCTCGAGCGCCGCCTGATTTATGATCCGCTCGAATTGCCTGGCTGTGATATGGCTCACAGGTGATTGCTTGTAGAACGCATAGCCGCCTAGGTTGTGTCTATCCGATTTCCACCAGTATTGATCCATCAATTCGACAAGGCGACAAATCCATTCGCTCAACGGAATGTCTCTCTGCGTATGACCTTTCGGCAGGCCTCGATAAACACACAGCGTCTTCACCGGCTTGCCCAGGGCGAATAAGTCTCTGCTGAGCAAGTTTACGACTTCGCCGATTCGTAAGCCCGCGTCCAGCATAAGAGCGAGCATCGCACAGTTGCGGATCGCTATTTTTTGCTCGTTGGCCGTCACCTTGTCACGATATAATTGCCTGAGAAGCAAGTGACACTCTTTGTTTGAGAGAATATTCTGCATAATTCTGGACAAAACCTTCCACTACTTTTCAGCTGATCAGGCCGGACTTGGCAATTTTAATGCTTTTGCGGTTCTAACCGGCTTCACAGCAGCCGCGTAGAAGCCCGATCTTACGACCGCGAGCCTTATTGTACCAGGCCAGGGCAAATTTTCGATCCTGGGCGATTCGGCACGCAGCTATGGTCTCGGATGATAGGTCTCATAGCTTTTTTTGAGATCACGCAGATCAAGGTGAGTATAAAGCTGCGTAGTGGCCAGGCTGCTATGGCCCAGCAATTTCTGGATCGTCCGCAAGTCCGCTCCGCGATTCAAAAGGTGAGTAGCGAAACAATGTCTCAACGTATGAGCACCGATCCTTCGATCGCCGATCCGTTTGGCGTACTTCTGGACGATCCGCAATACGTCACGCCGATGGATCGGATGTCCCTGCCGACTTACAAAGACATGCTCCCGCGTTCCCGGATTCGACTTTATAAAACGCTGTTCGTGCCAATAGTTTTTAACTGAGAGCCAAGCAGACAGGGCATTGCAGGCGGTCTTTGTGATCGGGATCAGGCGTTCTTTGCTGCCTTTGCCCAGGCACTTGAGATAGCGATCACCCAATTCGAGATCCGAAATTTTAAGAGTCACGATTTCACAGGCACGCATACCAGTCGCATAGAGCAGCTCAAGCATCGCCCTGTCACGAAAGCCCATATCGTCTCGTTGAAGGTCAATTGATCCGAGCAAGCGGCAAATCTTGTCGGGACCGACTACATAAGGTAATCGTTTTGGTAAGCGCGGTCCGCGCATCGACACGATCGGCAGGATGTCCTTGCCGACTTCGCCCAGCAAGCCGGCATAACGGAGCAAGAGCTTGATCGCTATAAAGAAAGCATATCGAGTCGAAGGAGCATTGTCTTCGAGCGTTTTCATAAACTGCTGCAAAACCGACAACGTCACTTGCTTGATCTCCGTGACGCCCTGGCCGGAACAATAACGAGCGAATTGTCTCAGGTGTCGGCTGTAAGCAAGTAAGCTGTTTTCGGCCAGGCCTTGCATCGAGCATTCGTAGTCGATAAATCCGACCAACACAATACTCAAGGGATTTTCTAAGGCCGAAATGTCTCTGATTTCTTTGTCCAGATATTTGGATTTCATAGTTACCTCTCGGAACAGAAAATGCCAGGGATTCTATGACGCTCCAAATAAGCGCAGGCGTCGTTACCGATAGCCAAATCCCTGGCATTGATCCGTTGTGAAAAACTAGGTCAACTTGCAAGTTACGATATTTGGATTTCATAGATTGATCCGTGCCAAAGCACAAAGCACAAGCAAGCAAGAATGTCACTTTCTCGTTTTATAAAACACGATCAACACGATGATCGCCGTAAGCAGCCAGGCGGATATGAGTGCTGGTTCTTTGACTTTTTCCCAAACTTCTGCTGCGACAGTTTTGACCGATTCGACAAAGGCAAGAGCGAAGCCCATCGGATTATAACCGAGAATCATATCAACGATCTCTTTTTCGCTGTATAAGTGCTTCGGTTCCGCGACGATCTCGATCGTAAAGTCGAGATTCGCCTGTCCGGAATAATCCACTCGGCGGACGTAAAATTCGTCCGGATGTTTGTCAAGCCGCCATTCGATAATTGCAGCTTGCGTAGCACGTCTCCACTTGCCCTCGCTGGCACGAAAACTAAAAAGAATCCTATCGCCCGGCTGGAATGTCCCAAAGTGAGCTGCCATAGTCTGAATCATTGTAATTGCCCCCAATTCTGGATAAAGTTTTCACTATTTTCACCTCATTTTACCAACGATCGAGGTCGATCTGCCATTTTTGCAAATATCAGCCTGGCGAAAACGCTCCAGGAAGCTCTACAAGCCCCGATCTCGATCTAAGCCGAGCTATGATGCCCTCTGAAGCCAGATCGAGGCAAATCCAGGCCAAAAACGCCCCGCCAACGCTACTTTACGACTCGTCTGAGCCAGCGATCGGCGCTTTTTCGGCTTTCTCGAGCGCTTCGACCTGTCGGTGACGGCTTTTCTGATCCGTCCGCGCATAAATCGCAGTCGTAGTCGGGCT
>Ga0315289_10014793_pt1 | contig 10868 bp, 9 predicted proteins | sample YL17G11_40_MG_FD_203452 | JGI IMG/M metagenome (GOLD analysis project Ga0315289, IMG submission 203452) | Sediment microbial communities from Yellowstone Lake, YNP, Wyoming, USA - YL17G11_40 | ecosystem: Environmental > Aquatic > Freshwater > Lake > Sediment | place: USA: Wyoming | collected...
TGTTCGTGAAGGGCAGCGTCGAGGACGGCTTCACCGTGAAGGCGGCCGGCAACATCGAGGTGATGGGCAGCGTGGGCAAATGCACCCTGGACGCCGAGGGGGACATCATCGTGCACCAGGGCATCCTGGGCAAGAGCGAGGGACGAGTGCATGCCGGCATCAACCTGGTGTCCAAGTTCATCGAGCACGCCCGGGTTGAGGCCGAGGAGAACGTCCTGGTCAGCGACGGGATCATCCATTCCTTCGTGGACGCCAACAAGCGGGTCATCTGCCAGGGACGCCGCGCTTCGATCGTCGGGGGCCGGATACGCGCCACCGAGGAGATCCACGCCAAGGCGCTGGGCTCGGTGGCCGGCACCGAAACGGTCCTGGAGGTGGGGTTGGACCCCAGGCGCAAGGAGCAGCTTTCCGTGGCCCTGGCGCGCAAGGCCGAGCTGGAGAGGCAGCTGGAGGAGCTGGAGCGCAACCTGCGGACGCTGGAAAATTTGAAAAAAGTGGTGCCCAACCTGCCGGAGGACAAGGCCAAGGACCTCGCCGAGCTCGCCGCTGCCCGCTCCCAGGCCCTGGCGGAGCTGGAGGGGGTCAATGCCACGGTCAGGGAGATCGACACCTACCTCGCCGGACTCAAGGTGAGCGGCAAGGTGTCCGCCTCCGACCGGGTGTTCCCGGGGGTGAAAATCTTCATCAGGAACGAGAACCTGGTGGTACGCAACGAGTTCAAGAAAGTGACCTTCTGCCTGCAGGGCAAGGAGGTGCGGGTGACCCGCTACGAGCCGCTGGCTCAGGAGCTGGTACGGGGGATGGAAAGCCATGCCGCTGTTGCCCATTGACCTGCAGACCATGTTCTCCCAGATGAGCCAGATCGGGAGGGAACAGGCCGTCCAGAAAGAGGTGCCCCCGCAGTACCAGGCCGTCCAGGCGGAGGAGATCGTCAAGAAGACCGCGCACGACGACAAGGCCGTGAACCAGGCACGGGAGCCGGGGGAGGGACCGGAGAAAGTTCGGGAGGAGGGCCCCCGCCGGAAGCGGCGCAAAGGCCGGGGCACCAAGGCCCCACCCGGGGAGCGGGTCGAGCGGGGCGAAAGCCCGCGCGAGCAGCCCGAGGTGTTCGAGGACCCCGCCCTCGGGCACCACGTCGACCTGGTAGGGTAGGCTGTAAGCGTGGGACGCACCCTGCTGATCCTCGCCGCGGTGGCCGCCGGCTACCTCGTCGTCTATCTCATCTTGAAAAAAAAAATCGCCAGGACTATGAGCGCCGCGACGGTGCTGCGCGAGGTGCGTGAGGAGGTCAACCGCATCCTGGTGGAACTCAACCAGACCACGCACCGCAACGTGACGCTGATCGAGGACCGCATCGCCTCACTGTCCGAGATGCTGGCCCGGGCCGACAAGAAGATCGCCCTCGCCCGCCGGGAGGGGGAGAAGCAGGAGCTGGCCGACAAGCTGTACACGGAGCTGGCCGACCGCCGCCGCGAGGGCAGCGGGACAGCGCCGCAGGAGAACCTGGAGGCGCCGGACAAGCAGGCCGAGGCCGTGCGCCTGGCCCAGGCCGGCCTGAGCCCTACCCTGATCGCCCGGCGTCTGGGCCTGACCCTCGGGGAGGTGGAGCTGATCCTGTCCCTGGCGCAGCGACGGCGATGAAGCAGTACATCTGTTTCCAGGTGGGGGAGGCCCACTACGCCCTGCCCCTGGGTCCGATCGCGCAGGTGCTGCGCTTCGAGAATGTCACCCCCGTGCCCATGGCTCTGCCTTTCGTGGAAGGCATCCTCAACCTGGGCGGCGAGGTGGTCCCGGTGATCAATCTCAGGTCCCGCTTCGGCCTGGAGCGCGGCGAGCCCAACCGCCGCAGCCGCGTGCTGGTCGTCGATCGGGGCGGCGCCAAGCACGGGCTGCTGGTCGACGAGGTGAAGGAGATCCTGGAGCTCGAGGAGTCTTCGATACTGAGCGGGGGCACGCCGCTTCAGGGACTGAAGGCGGAGCTGGTCGACGGGATCGCCAAGGTGCGCGAGCACCTAGTGATCATCCTGGACGGGAGCCGGCTGCTCGCGGCGGAGTCACTGGGGCGGCAGTCCCCCGGCCCCGGGCGGGGCGAGAGCGAGGCCGAGGAGGCCGAGGAGGCCGAGGAGGCCGGAGCCGGAAAACCATGAGCGAAATCGAAGAGCACAGGCTGCTGCGCGCCTTCCTCGAGGAGACCGAGGAGCTGCTGGAGAAGCTCAACCACTGCCTGCTGGAGCTGGAGAAGGACAATGCCAACCTGGAGCTGGTGCACGAGATCTTCCGCCTGACGCATTCGCTGAAAAGCGAGTCCGCCCTGATCGGCTTCGCCAACTTGAGCGAGCTGGCCCACCGGCTGGAGGACGTCTTCGAGCGGCTGCGCAGCGGCGCCCTGCTGCTGGGCCGGGAACCGCTGGACCTGATCCTGGGAGCCTCGGACCTGATCCAGGAGATGGTCGCCCGCATCGCCCGCGGCGAAGGGGATGCGGGGGTACAGACCCATACCCTGGTCGCCGAGCTCACCCGCCTGGCCGGCATTCCCCGCGGCCAGGCCGCGCCTCCCGCCCGGCGGGAGCCCGGCGCCGCGATGGACGAGTCGCAGCTGTCCAGCGCCCAGACCCTGCGGGCCCGGGAGGCGCTGGAGCGCGGGGAGCAGCTGTACTCCTTGCGCTTCCGTACGGTCGGGGAGCCGCTGATGCGCTTTCCGCGGGCCTACCTGGTGTTCAGCAACCTGGAAAAGGTGGCCAATGTCCTGAAGGCCACCCCGGAGCTCTCCACGCCCCCTGCGGAGGAGGCCGCGGAGGGCTTCGCCGAAGTGTCCATCCTGTTCAGCTCCGAGCTCCCGGAGGCCCAGCTGGAGAAGGCCTACCGCCTCGAAGACATCGCGGAGGGCGAGCTCGCGCGCCTCGGGCCGGAATACTTGGACGCGGGCCCCGCGGTTGGCCAGGCCGGTAGGGTGGAGGTGTCGGAGGCGCCCGCTGCGGAGGTTGAATCCGCGGCAGCGGCCGGGCCCGCCGCGCCCAGGGGCGCTTACGAGCGCACCTCGGTCCGTGTGGACACGACCAAGCTGGATGACCTCTGGCAACTGGTCGGGGAGCTGGTCACCTGCAAGGCCCGCTTCGGCAAGCTGACCGGGAGCCTGAGCAGCGGCTGGCCAGCGGCGGAGCTGCGGCAGGACGTGGAGAAGATCACCGACTCCCTGGAGAGGGTGACCGGGCAGATGCAGCAGGCGGTCATGGAAACCCGGATGGTCCCCATCGCCGTGCTGTTCAACAAGTTCCCTCGCCTGGTGCGCGACCTTTCCCGCAAGCTGGGCAAGGAGGTGGAGCTGGAGCTGGCCGGCGGGGAGACGGAGATCGACCGCAGCCTGGTGGAAGCGCTCTCCGACCCCCTGACGCATCTGATCCGCAACTCCCTGGACCACGGCATTGAAACCGTGGAGGAGCGGATTTCCCGTGGAAAGCCGGCGACGGGCCGGGTGAGCATTTCCGCCCAGCAGCGGGGGGGGAAGATCGTGATCGAGGTCGCCGACGACGGGCGGGGCCTGGATCTGGACAAGATCCGCCGGGTGGCCCAGGCCGCGCCGGAGACCACCGACGCGGAGCTGATCAACTTCATCTTCCAGCCGGGGTTCAGCACCAGCGAAAGCGTCACGGAACTTTCCGGCAGGGGAGTCGGCATGGACGTGGTGGCCACCAGGATCAAGGAGAACCTGCGCGGGGAGGTGCTGGTCTCCAGCCTCCCGGGCCGGGGCCTCACCATCACGATCCTGCTGCCGCTCACCCTCACCATCCTGCATTCCCTGCTGGTGGCCAGCGGCGGGCAGTACTACGCCATCCCCATCCGGGACATCGACGAGACCGTGCACGTCGAGCCCACCGCGCTACGACCGACGCGCGCGGGGGAGCAGCTGACCCTCGGCGCGGAGGAGATCCCGGTCATTCACCTGGCCGTCCTGCTGGCGGCAAACCCCGCGACTGCGGCGGCGGGCTACCTCCAAGGAGTGGTCACCCGCCGCAAGGGGCAGCGCTACTGCCTGCTGGTGGACGAGCTGGTGGAGGAGCTGGACTTGGTGATCAAGCCCCTGGTCGAGATGCTGAACCGCAGCCGCCTGTTCTCGGGGGTCTCCGTGCTCGGGGACGGGCGGATCGTGTTCATCCTGGATATGGCGCGTATCGTCGAACTACCGGAGTAGAAAATGGGCAAACGCGTCCTGATCGCAGACGACCTGTCCTTCATCCGCATGCTGCAGAAGGAGGTCTTGACCGAGGGCGGCTATGAGATCGTGGGGGAGGCGGTAAACGGGCGGGAGGCGGTGGAGAAGTACAGCGCACTGGCGCCGGACGTGGTGATCCTGGACATCACCATGCCCGAGATGAACGGCTTGGAGGCCATGCAGAAGATCCTGGCCCTCGATCCCCACGCGCGGGTGCTGATCTGTTCGGCCATCGGCCAGCAAGCCATGATCGTGGAGGCGATCAAGGCGGGCGCCAAGGATTTCATCGTCAAGCCGTTCAAGCCGGAGCGCCTGGCCGCCGCCATCGCCCGGGCCCTCGCGGACTAAAAAAAAAAACGGTATGCCTGGACGTCGTTCGAGCATACCGTCTAAAGGGGAGTGTCGCGCCGCGAGCGCCTCCCTCATTCTAGCCTTCGGCCGCTTCCCGCCTCTGCTTTACAGAAATCCGTTTCTACCAAGCGCCTGGCGGATCAGGGAGGCCTGGTAGCCGGCCGAGTCGGCCAGCTCCCGGTACAGCTCGGCGGCCAGCTCGAGGGCTTCGCGGTAAGTGCCGGGGCTCCCCCCGAGGATCCTGCGGATCAGCGGCTGGAACAGGAACCCCGCCACCTGCCGGGAGGCCAGCCGCAGGATCTGCCGGTCCACCTCATCCAGGCCTGAGGCGCCTGGCACGCCGGCGAGCGCCAGGCCCCGACGCGCCAGGCCTTCCAGGCTCTCCAGATCGCCCGCCAGCCCTTCCAAGGCACGGCGGGCACGCTCCTCCAGCCCCTCCCGGGCGGCGCGCAGCCCGCCGCCGGCGGCGGCGTGCCGCCTGGCGCGCGCCTGCGCCAGGCGTTCCCGGATGACGGGCCGCAGCCTCGGCAGCTCCAGCAGCCCGGCCAGCGGTCGATAGTCCAGGCCCTCGATGCGCGCCCCGCCGGCGGACAGGGTGAAGGTCAGGCCGCCGTGCAGCTTCATCTGGTTCTCGAACCACCATTTGTAGATGACCATCCGCCGGTCGGTGAGCGTGACCCCGCCGCTGGAGGAGGCCACGGTGAAGAGGCCCGCGTCGCTCAGGGCCAGGAAGCCGTGGGCTTCAGCCGGGGCGAAGCGCCCGGACAGGGTGTGGGCGCGTTCCTCGAAGAAAGCCCCGCGGGCGTGCGTGCGCCGCCCCGGGTACCCCAGGTCCAGCCCGGCCAGGTACAGCGGCCTGGCGCCGGTGAGCCGGGCCAGGTCCCAGGCGCTGGTCGCCACGGAACCTCCCGCCCCCACGCGCCCCCTGGGCCCCGTGACCCCCTCCAGCAGCTCGCCGATGGGGAAGAAGGAAGAAGTGAAGTACAAGTCCGGCAGGCGCGGGCGGTGGAAGGTGCGCGGGTGGGCCGAGGGCTCGGAGACCAGGAGGGTGTCCCCCAGATCGGCCCAGTCCAGGTGGCGGGTGTTCCAGTACTGGGGGTCCACGGTGACCAGCAGGTCTGGCCTGACCCCCGCCCGCCAGCAGAGGCGATAGGAGGTGTCCACCGCCACCACCACCAGGCGCTCGGCGAGCTCGCCCAGGACGTCCAGCACCGGGTCCAGGGAAGGGCCCGCGGCCAGCAGCAGCGCGGGCATCCCGGAGAACAGCCCCTCCAGCTCGCCCGCGCCCGCGGCGCGTAGGAACAGCGGCAGGTTGGCCAGGAGGTTGCGGACCCAAAGGCGAGCGAAGCGCCGCAGGGTGTTGACGTTCACCTCCCGGCGGTCCACCAGGGACTGCACCAAGGCCTCTAGCTGCCGGTAGTAGGGGAGGCTGCGCAGGTACACCGGCCGCAGGCGCAACAGCGCGAGGGCCCCCGGCGCCTGCTCCTCCAGCCTCATGACCACTTCTTCGGCTTCCCGGCCCACGTGCCAGGAGGCGGCGGGGCAGCCCAGCAGCGCGCGCAGGTCGCGGGCGGCCAGGGCTTGGCGGAACACGGCGGGCTCCGGCTCGACGACTGCCAGAGGCCGCCCGGGGTGCAGCGCCAGGAAGGCTTCAGGCAGGTAGCCCAGCCCGAAGCCCAGGAACACCGCCGTGCCCGCTCGGCCGCCCAGCTCCGAGGCCAGCAGGCGCCGCGCTTCTTCGCGCGGGTCGTAGCGGGAGTGCAGGTAGGATCCCTCCAGCTGGGCGGTGGGCAGGCCGCAGGCCGCCGTTTCGATGGCCAGCGGGCCCTCCCCCGCTGCCTCCAGCCCCAGACTCTTCAGGTCGGGGTGCCGGGAGTAGAGGGCGCGGAGGTTACTCTCCAGCAGGTTCATTCCAGCCTCAGCCGGATGCTCGTGCCGGCCTGTAGCAGGGTGCCCGGCGGCGGGTCCTGCTCCACCACGAAGCCGTCTCCGCTGATGCGCACCTCCAGGCCGCGGATGGCGAGCAGCGGCAGGAGCAGGCGCTTGGGTGTGCCGGTGAGGTCGGGCATGGCTTCACCCAGGGCAAGCGGGGGCGGGAGCCTCACGCGCAGGGAGCCGGGCTGCTCCAGCACCGTGTCGCCGCGGCGGTGGATGCCCAGGTAGCCGATCAAGTCCTCGGCCACGCCCTGGAACACGGGCGCCGCTATCTGGCTGCCGTAGTAGGCCTGGCCCTTGGGGTTGTTGATCACCACGTAGACGATGACGCGCGGCTCCTCGGTGGGAAAGATCCCCAGGTAGGAGGCCACGTAGTTGGCCTCCGAGTAGGTGCCCGTGGCCGGGTCGCGCACCTGGGCGGTCCCCGTCTTGGCCGAGATGCGCACCCCTTCCACCCTGCCGCGGCGCGCGGTGCCCCCCTCTTCGGTAGCGGCGGCCATCATCTCCAGCACCGCCCGGGCGGTCTGCGGGGAGATGACCTCCCGCACAGGCTCCCGGGTGAACTCCTTGACCAGCTCCCCGCTCGGGGAGAGGATCCGCGAAACGATGCGCGGGGCGAGCAGCATCCCGCCGTTGGCGATGGCGGTGGCCGCCTGCAGCATCTGCATCGCCGACACCGAGATCTCCTGCCCGAAGGCGATGGTGGCCTTGGTGCGCAACGACCAGCGGGCGGGGGGCGCCAAGATGCCGGCGCTTTCCCCGGGAAGGGGAAGCCCGGTGGGGCGGGCGAAGCCGAAGGCCAGAAGGGCCTGGTAGAAGGGATCCCGGTCCACTTTCTCGGAAGCGTAGGCAGCGCCCACGTTGCAGGAGTATTTCAGGATCAGCCCGGCGTTAACGCGCCCGTGCGCGGTGAGGTCGCGGATGCGGATGGTGTCCCCATCGGCGAGGCGTTTCTCGTACAGCCCCGTGCAGGTAAACTCGTCTTCCTGCCGTATGCCCCCCAGCTCGAGGAAGGAGGCGATGGAGAATATCTTGAACACGGAACCCGGCTCGTAGGCCTGGGCCAGGGGCAGGTTGCGCAGGGCGGCCCGGTCGAAGCGGTTGAACTCGTTGGGGTCGAAGTCCGGGACGGCGGCGTAGCCCAGAATTTCGCCGCTCCCGGCCTCCATGACCAGCACGAACACCGAGTCGGCCTGATTGGCCGTGAGCGCCTCGCGGGCGCGCCGCTCGGCCAGGTGCTGGATGTTGGTGTCGATGCTGAGGTACACCTGGTTGCCGAACACCTCCCCGCCCTGCGGCGCGTCGGCGCGGGCGACCGCCGGCGGGGAAAGCACCTCGTTGAAGGAGTACTCCACCCCGTCCAGTCCCACGTTGTCCAGCCCCACGTAGCCCAGGACATGGCTGGCCAGCGACTGGTTGGGGTAGTTGCGGCCGAACTCCGGGACCAGGTCGATGCCCTTCAGCCTTCCTTCCGCGCGCCAAGCCCGGACCCGTTCGCTCTGCGTGGGGGTGATCTTGCGCTTGACGAACAGGAAACCGGAGGCTTCCCGAAAGCGGCGGGCGGTCTCGCCCGGATCCAGGTCCAGCAGGGGGGCCAGCAGCGCGGCCGAGCCTTCCGGGTCGTTCACCTCGGGAAGCCAGGCGGTCACCGAGTACAGGCGGGTGGTGATGGCCAGCACCCGCCCGTTGCGGTCCAGGATCGGCCCACGCTCCACGGCCGGCAGGGTGATGCCGCCGCGGTCCACCGCGGCCGGCTGCAGGATCATCAGCTGCGCCAGGCGGGCGATGAGCAGGAGCACCACCAGGCCGAGGAAGCCCAGGAAGAACAGGAGCCGCCTGCGCTGTCTGTCGTTGGTCATGGGTGTGAGCGGCCTTTATAGTAATATGCCCCCATATAATTGTCGATATGATGGTTGTACACCCTTATGATCGCGGCGATCGGGCAACAGAAGGTATTGCGGCGTCGATCTACGGGCAAGCCCGCCCTCCGGCTCCCGGGCTGGGGGAGGGTGCCGGCCGGCCACCCCCCGGTGAGGCGGAAGCTCCGCGAGAAGCGCAATTCCCGCGAGAAGTGGAATTCCCGCGAGAAGCGGAATCACCGTGAGGGCGGGGTCGTGCGCCCAGCGGGCAAGGCGGGGATGCGTCTGCGGGCGGTGCCCGCGCATCGCTTCCGTCTGCCGGCCCTGCTCCGGCGCATCCCCCGGTGGGAGCTCGCCCTGGGCGCGGCGGTGCTGGCCGCAGCCCTGGTACCCCTTACCCTGCGGCCTTCAACGCCGCCCGCGCTCAGCCTGCCGGCGGGCGAAGAGAACGTGCTGCTGCGTCACCTGATCCCGGATCCGGGCGCCCCCCCCGCAGGAGAGGGGCAGCCCCCCGTGATCGGCACCCTGCGCACCTCCTCTTACACCATCCAGGCCGGCGACACCCTCTCGGGGATCGCCCAGCGCTTCGGGCTGGCCATGGACACCCTGATAAGCTTCAACGGCATCCAGGACGCCCGAGCCCTGAAGGTGGGCGCCAGCTTGAGCCTGCCGAACGCCAACGGCTTGAAATACCGGGTGCGCCGGGGCGACTCGCTGGCCACGATCGCGCGCCGTTTCGGGGTGCCGCTGGATGACCTGCTGGACTGGAACAGCCTGGAGTCCAGCCTCATCCTCCCCGGCCAGGCGCTGTTCGTCCCTGGGGCCAGGTTGAGCGAGCACGAGTTGAACCGGGTGTTCGGCCGCCTCTTCATCTTCCCCTCCCGCGGCCGCTTCAGCTCCCGCTTCGGGGTGCGCGGCGACCCCTTCACGGGGCTGAGCCGCTTTCACAACGGCATCGACCTGGCCGGCGACGTCGGCACCCCCGTGATGGCGGCCATGTCCGGCAGGGTGAGCATGGCGGGGTACAACCCCAACTACGGCCGCTACATCATTCTCAGCCACGCGGAGGGCTTCCAGACCCTGTACGGGCACCTGGACAGCTTCCAGGTGCGCAAGGGCGCCCGCGTCAAGCAGGGGGAGCTCATCGGCACGATGGGCAACTCAGGGTACAGCACGGGCAGTCACCTGCATTTCGCCATATTCCTCCGCGGCGAACCGGTTGACCCCTCCCGGTACCTGCATTAAGCTTTTAGCCGCCATGCTGCAGGAATTTTTGAAGGAAATCGCCCGGAGGGTTCGCCGCTTGGAGCGCGGGCACTGGCTGGCCGCCGGCTACCTGGCCGTCGCGCTGGCGGGGACGGTGGCGAGCCTGGCTCGGGGGTACCGGGAGCGCGGCGGTTACCTTTATTACCCTCCGGACTGGGGCTACCGAAGCCTGCTGACGGCAAAGGCCGCTGCTGCCGATAATGAAGCCAGGACCGAAACGGGTGAGTCCGTCGGCGGCGGGGCCGTGGCCGTTCTGCCGCTGGATCTCAAGCGTTACCTGGTGAAGGAGGGGGATTCCCTGTCGGCGATTGCGGAACGCCTCGGCCTGGACCTGGACACCGTCGCCTCGCTGAACCGGCAATGGGGCAGCGGGGTGCACCTGGTGCGGGTGGGCGAGGAACTTCTGGTCCCCAACCAGGACGGCATCTACCTCCCCGTGGAGGGCAGCCTGGAGAAGATGTGCGCGGACAAGGGCGTGCCGCTGGAGGCGGTGCTGGCGGTGAACCGCCTCGGGGTCGCCGAGGTGCGGCGCGGCCAGCCGTTGTTCTTCCCCGGCGTGCAGCATACGGGCATCGAGCGCAGCGTGGTGATCGGGACCGCCTTCCTGCGGCCCGTGTTGGGTTGGACGAGCTCCGCCTACGGCTACCGTCAGGACCCGTTCGCCAATGTGCTCCAGTTCCACCGGGGCATCGACATCGCCGCCGCCCCGGGTGCCCCGGTGCGCGCCGCCCTGGACGGGAAGGTTACGGTCGCCGGAGAGGACCCGGTGTTGGGGCTGTACCTCGTGATCCGTCACCAGATCGGCTACAGCACGGTGTACGGTCATCTCCAGCAGGTTTTCGTGAAGCCGGGCGCCACGGTGGCCCGCGGCCAGCGCATCGGTTTGGTAGGCTCCAGCGGGAAATCCACGGGGCCGCACCTGCACTTCGAAGTGCGCCGGGCCGGGCGCACCATCAACACCACGGGGCTGCTGAGCACGAAGCGCTGAATAGCGAGGGAGAAGGGCGTGAAGAAGATCATTTTTGCCGTCATGGGCCTGCTGGCCCTGTTCACCATCCTGCGCTCCTACGGGCAGGCGAGCTCCGGCGGGACGCGCTACGTGCTGCAGCCCGGCGTACTGGAGATCGATACGGCGGAGGGCAGCGCGCGCATCGCCTTCGGCCTGCTGGAGCGCGCCGGGGGCACACCCCGAACCTGGAACCTGTTGCCGATCCGGGTGGAGCTCTCCGCGGGCAAACAGCGCCTGA
>Ga0315289_10014794_pt1 | contig 10868 bp, 7 predicted proteins | sample YL17G11_40_MG_FD_203452 | JGI IMG/M metagenome (GOLD analysis project Ga0315289, IMG submission 203452) | Sediment microbial communities from Yellowstone Lake, YNP, Wyoming, USA - YL17G11_40 | ecosystem: Environmental > Aquatic > Freshwater > Lake > Sediment | place: USA: Wyoming | collected...
TGTCGGTGGCCGGTCTTCTCGCGCCGGGGGACGCGGGCCTCATGCGCGCCCTGGGCACGTCGCGGTTCGATACCGGTGACGTGGTCGGCGCGATTGACGCCTTGGAGCCGCTGGTGGCCCCGGATTGCGCCGACACCAAGATGCTGGAGATCCTCGAGGAGTGCTACCGCACGGAACGCCATCTCGAAAAGGCGCTGGGAATGGAGAACATCCTCCTCGAGCTGGATCCCGGCAGAGAAGAGGTCCGGATGCGGACCGCCCGGGTGCTGGACGACCTGGGGCGTCTCGACGAGGCCATTGGTCTCCTTCACGAAGGAATGCCCTCCTCGCGCCAGGACTATCTGGAGATTCTGCTGAACCTCGAGATGAAGGCGGAGCATATCCCCGATGCTCTCGAGATCGTGCAAGCGCTCGAGAAACTCGACCCGAAGGCGGGAAAACGCGCCGAGCAGGCTTACCGGCGCATCCTGGACGCGCGTCCCGGCCAGAAGCAGGCCCTGGAAGGTCTCGGCAAACTCCTGGTCCGCCACAACAAAGCGGACGAGGGATACGGTCTCTTTGAGCAGGTAGTGGCGCTGGATGCCCAGCGGAACGATCTGCGGGGCCGGCTGGTCCAGTACTACCAGGAGATGGGAGACCTGGCCAAAGCGGAGCCTCACCTGGTGGCCCTGATGGATGCGGGCAACCCAAATGAGGACATCTTTCTTCTGTATGGCAACATCCTGACGCAGCGCGAGGAATACGACCGCGCGCTCCTCCACTTTCAGTACGCGGTCGAGCAGTTTCCCGACGATTACCGGTTCGCTTTTTTCCTGGCGCAGATCTCCTTCAAGACCGAGGCGCTCGAGGACGCACGGCGGTGGTGCGGCGAGGCGGAAAGGCGCGTCGTCAATCCGCAGGACCTGAATCGCATCAAGTCCCTGAAAACCAAGATCGAACAGGCCGTCACCGACCGGGATCTGCGCATCCTGCAGGAGCGCAGCCGGAGAGAGCCCGAGAACATCGAGATGCGCCTGAGCTTGCTGGAGGGCCTGTGCGAGCACGGCATGGCCGACAAGGCGGTGGGCGAATACGACGAGCTGCTGACCAGCAAGCCGGAGCTGCGCCAGCGCGTGATCGCCCAGCTCGAGAAGTTCTCCTCCGGGCCCAAGCAGAACTTCCGGTTGATGGACTACCTGGCGGACCTGAAGATCGCCGCGAGCCTTTGGGACGAGGCCTTTGAACTGGCCTGCAAGATGGCCGAGCGCTCGATGCAGGGCGAGCCGCTCCTGATTGACCGGTGCCGGCGCATTCTTCAGAACGACCCGAATCACGTTCCCTCGTTGCGGAAACTGGGTGAGGTCTACCGCAAGCAGCAGAAATGGCAGGAGGCGGCGGATGTTTACAGCAAGCTGCTCGAGTTGGGCGCGCCTGACGCGGGCCATTGCCAGAAGGCGCTGTTTGAGGCCTGCACGCACCTGCACCGTCCCGACCAGGCCCTCAAGATCGCGCTCCAGCTGATCCCGGAGCATCCGCGCGACATGGAGCTCCGGCTGCAGATTGTGCAGCTCTACGCCGCCGGCGACCGCTTCGACGAGGCGTTCGAGCACCTCCAGATCGCCCAGAGCCAGGACTACTACAATGCCGACGTGGTCCGCCTCATGCAGGATCTCAAGGTGCGCAAGAGAGCCCACCGGCTCGCGACACTCCTCGCGACCATCGAGAAAGAGCCGGGCAACACCGCCGCGCTGATGGAGGCCGGGGACCTCTACAATGAGATGGGCGACACGAAGAAGGCCATTGCATGCTACCAACGCGTGGCGCACGATCCCTCGCTCAAGGACCGGGCCGGGGTCAAACTCGCCTATGCCATGACCCAGCTGCGGATGTTCGATCTGGCCGAGGAGACGCTGGACGAAGTCTCTCTCCGCTCCGACAATCCCGAGCTGGAGACGATGCTCAAGAAGTACTGCTACGAGGTGGCGGAGGTCTTCCGCGAGGAGGTGATGCACGACCGCGCGCTCAAATTCTACAAGAAAATCTTCCGCGTGGACGCCGCTTACCGCGACGTGGTGGACAAGATCGAGACGCTCTCCGAGTAGACTGGCGAAGGCAACCCGCCCGCGAGATCGGCGACCAACCAGATATACCCCGCGAGGGCGGCTGGGCTCCCTGGTGTTCATCGGATTGAACACTTGTCTTCGCCCCAAAGGGCCGACCTCGTTCCGGGAGGGAAGGGTGTCCAACCAGGGGAAAGGTGGTTCCCGGCGCCTCTGGAGAGTTGGGGTTAGAGGGCATAAAAAGATGGGGAGCCGATACGTCTTGACCTCTGAACAGACCTCGGTTAACATCGGTACTTCGAGTGTTCATTCCTCTGGACACACAGAGCGGGCAGATGGACAGAGGAGGGAGGCTCCAACCGGCCCGGAGGTGCGTGTCAGATAAGTCCTTTGATATGATAGATCTATGGATATCGAGATGGACCGTCGTCCGGCATTGTGAGGGTGTTGTGGGCCCCGGAAGCGGGTCAGATCGGCGCATTGAAGAGTGGAAATGGGAGATAAACGCATCAAAATGATGCAGTTAAGCCGGAGTCTCAGCAGTGCCAGGCTGCGGATGGCGGGGTGCTGCTGGAGCATAAGCCTCGTGGATTCAGAGAGGTATGCATTTTCTCAAAAAAAGAATTGGACAAATGGCATATGAAGTGCTTTAATAGAATATGCAGTCGACGTGGAGTTTAAGGCGAGGAAAGGAATGCCTTTGGTTTACGTGTGCACTTGCTAATCAGTTCCCATCTCAACACCCATCCCCATACGTTGAAACCAACCAATAACCCAACAGAACAGCCAAAACCCTGCCAAAACACCTTCCATGCCGCGCCAACTTGGTTGTTCGTTGGCGCGGCGTCTTTTTGGGGGCTTGATTCCCGCTCTTTTGGAACTTGATTCCCGCCTCCCGATCCGGCATCATGCCATGCGGGGGCGTTCACTTCCTGGGCGGTGGGGACATACATGGTGCCAGGCGCATCCAAGACCAAAAGGGTTTTCTCCGCGTCCTCGCGGGCCGGCGCTGCTCCCCTTTGGGCCGAGGTGTGGGCCAACCGCTCCATCCTCTGGCTGCTCACCCGGCGCGAACTCAAGGCCCGCTATGCCGGCTCGATGCTCGGCGTCACGTGGAACGTCATCCACCCCATCGTCATGATCATGATCTACATCCTGATCCTGGGAACGATCATGCAGAGGAAACTGGGCGGCATCCACACCGGCGATTATGTGGTGCACCTGTGCGCGGGGATGATCCCCTGGCTCGTTTTTCAGGAAATCGTGATGCGGTGCTCCACGACCATTCTCGAAAACGCCGGCTTCATCAAGAAGGTCGCCTTTCCGGAGATCATCCTCCACCTTACGGCGGTCCTCAACTCGCTGTTCGTCCACGCCATCAGCTATGCCGCGTTCATCCTGATTCTGCTGCTGACCGGCTCGTTTCCAGGATTTCCGGTCTTGGCCTGTTTTGCCATTCTCCCGGCCATCGCCCTGTTCGCCCTCGGTGTCGGCCTGGTCATGTCGGTCCTCAACATCTACTTCCGCGACGTGGGCCAACTCGTCTCCATCGGGCTCCAGGTCCTTTTCTGGTTCATTCCCATCGTCTATTTCCGCTACCTGTTGATGGGCCCGGACGCCGGAGCCGTTGCGCGATTCCTGACCGGCTTGATGGAATGGAACCCCCTGCTCCATTTCGTCCGCATGAGCCAATGGCTCTTCGGCGACAGCCCCGACGAGGCCTTCTTCTCCTGGATCAGCCTCGGCGTGGTGGTGCTGGCGCCCGTGGCGGCCCTGTGGCTCGGCCTAAAGGTCTTCAACCATTTCAAGCGGGATGTTTTGGACAATATCTGAAACACAGATCAATGTCGAATGATGAATGATGAATGATGAATGACGAATGGTGAATGACGAATGACAAATAACGAATGGCGAATGACGAATGATGAATGAGAAACGGCGAATGACGAATGGCGAACGGCGAATGACGAATGGTGAATGACGAATACTACATGATTCATGAGGGAATCTAGATGGCCACAACCTCTGCCGGGTGTCCGGCGCCAGACGACGGCAAACCGCGCTGCGCCTGGTGCCTGGCGGACCCGATCTACGTCCCCTATCACGACGACGAGTGGGGGGTGCCGGTCCACGACGACCCCAAATGGTTCGAGATGCTGATCCTGGAGGGCGCGCAGGCCGGCCTGAGTTGGCTGACCATTCTCAAGCGCCGCGCGGCCTACACCAAAGCATACCGGGACTGGGACCCCGTCAAGGTGGCGCGTTTCACGGACCGGGACCGCGCGAGGCTCCTGTCGGACGCCTCGGGGATCATCCGCAACCGGCTGAAGGTGGACGCCTCGATCGCGAATGCGCGCGCTTTCCTCAAGGTACAGGACGAGTTCGGCAGCTTCGACCGCTACATGTGGGGATTCACGGACGGCAGAGTCCTGTATCCGAAGAAACCGCCCCGGACGTGGCGCGACCTGCCCACCCAGACCGCCGAGTCGTGCGCGATGTCCAAGGATCTGCGCCGCCGCGGCTTCTCATTCGTCGGGCCGGTGATCTGCTACGCCCACATGCAGGCCTGCGGCATGGTCAACGACCACCTCGTGACGTGTTTCAAGTACACAGTCTCCACCGCAGCAAGCAGGAAGTAGAAGGAAATCACGACAAGAATAGCGGAGAGGGTGGTGCAACGGATTGTTTGATTAGGAAATCAGAAACCTGCGTATCCGCTCGGCTGTATCCTTCCTCACCACTTGGCACTCCCAGATGACAAGTGCCTGCCAGCCGAGTTGTGTCAGATGCCTTCTATTCCTGGCGTCTCTTTCTCTGTTTCCGCTTCGTTTGCTTTCCCAGAACTCCGCGTTGGTGGCTGGCTTGACTCTCCCGTAGCGGCAGTTGTGCACGTGCCAGAAGCAACCATGAACGAAAATCACCTTCTTCAGGCATGGAAAGACCAAATCCGGCTTCCCTGGCAGGTCCTTCTGATGCAGCCGGTAGCGATACCCCATTGCATGGACCAAGCGCCGCACCACCATCTCGGGCTTGGTGTCCTTGCCCCGGATGCGGGACATGCAGCGCTTCCTCTGCTCAGATGTAAGAGTATCAATCACGCTTTTTCCTAGTCGAGAGACGTTTCAAGTTCCTCTCTCATCTCACCAACGGATTGATACCTCGCCTCTTTTGCATATTCTGTAGATTTTAAGAAGACTTTTTCGAGTCTCTCCGGCAAACCGGATGGCTCTTGACGAGGAAAGGGTCCTTCCTTGCTGAACAGTTCCCAAATAAGCCATCCCAAAGAATAGATGTCCGTCCGCACATCCGTTTCCCGCAAGCTCGTGTATTGCTCTGGCGCGGTATAGTGGGCAGTCCCCATACCCTGCCTGGATCCAGAGACAAAACTCGTGCTAAGAGGCGGGAGATGCATGAACTTGGCCAGAGAAAAGTCCGCCAGGACCCATCTTCCATCAAAGAGGCGCAGGATATTGGTGGGGTTAATGTCACGATGGAGAATTGGTGGGGACGCCTCGTGCAGGGATTGGACCGCGCTCATCATGGAGAGAAGAATCTCTTTCGCCTCTGTCTCGTCGAGAATAGGCCTTGCTGTCCTTCCCTCTTCGATCTCTGATTCCTGGTGTATGTATTTTGAAAGATCATACTCAGCCAGTTCCATCACAAAACCAGGATAGTGTCTCTCACATTCCAGATTGTCCTCATAGATGTGTATTACATTTAGATGTGAGATTGCTCGTAACGCCCGAATCTCCCTGACAAACCGGTGTACGCATTCGGAATCGTGGATTTTGTATCCATCAATGATCTTGATTGCACACTGCTCGTCTGTTTTCAGGTTCAGACAAGAGAAAACCGTTCCGAATCCACCCTCTCCAATCTGATCCAATAATTCGTAGTTGCGGAATGTTACGGGGATACGGACTGGATTTGGATTAAAGAGATCCGCCTCCATCTGGGTCTTTTCGTCCCGGAGAAGCACCTCGACCATTTCCGCGAGGGAATCGCGTTTTCTGGACCACTTCTCAAAGATTTTTTTGCCAAATTCGATGATATGGACCTTTCCCTTGCGACTTGGGTTCTTTTCCTCCGGGTCTATGCTCGCGTAATTCTGCAAGCGATAGAGAATTGAGTGTGGCGTCCGTCCCAACAGCCGGGACAGCTCCTGCACGAAAACAGTATCTTCGTGTTGCGGTTCGCCCCCATGCTTGAAGTAGTAGTGGAGAACAATCAGGTACTCCTTTTCACTCCACCTCATCCCATATATCTCTCTAGCGTTTGTCATTTCTGGCCTTCCCCCGCGCCACTCAAGTGGGCGAACTCCTCTGGGTTGAGATTTGGCAGACCTACAGATGAGTAAAAAGACGTGAAGCAGGCTTGAAAAGCCTCAGCAAATGGCGAGTCAAGTACCGCAATACTATCGTATTGTTCTTTCTCTTCCATTGGAACGCTGCGTACCTGAAGGAAGTCGCAATACATGTCTGGGATATCGAGGAACCCCGGCAGAAACCAGTAACGTCCGTTTGGACGGCCAAGATCCGGGGGAGATTGGGTCCGCCGCCGCAACATGTCCAAGATCTTGTCCTGTTTCGACGGCCAAGGTGATTCGGATTTCCTGTCGACTTCTCTCTGCAAGACCTGTTCGAAGGGAAAGGCCGGAACAAGCAACATGTACTCCGCTTTTGGTGCCTTCGATCCTTCGTGAAGCTCCAGGTAGCAATGAGGGGTTAGGAGAACATGAAATGTGCTATCGGACTTACGCTTTAGCACGAACCCAAGACGATAATTCGCAGAAATCGGCGGCATAATGTAGAATTCGGGAGCGGATACCGTGGAAATCTCTTCGGCCGGCTCTGACTTTGGATTGATGCGTCCCATCTGCACTGAGGCCCGGCGGCGGATAAGCCTCTCCAGTATCGCAGGCGTTGAGTGGCCCTTGGCGGAAAGCTGCTCCCAATTTTTCTCCAGGGGTCCCCAAAGAAAAGTTGGTCCGGCACACTGGTCCAATTCATCATGAAGTCTGCGAGCAATCTGTGGTATTCCAGTCTGCAGAATCTCCATCATAGCTTTCTCTATGCTATTGTGCTTACTTTTATCCACGAGTTTCAGGAAAGGTCCCCTCCGCTCTAATATGGAATCCAGGAAAGAGCCATCGGTGAAGACCACTATTGGGCAAAAACGATACTTGCGGATTCTATCTACAATGCTCTTTGCTTCAGCATCCTCCTCAGTTTTGACACTCTTATTCGGCCTGTCACGGTATATGTCCGTTAGCACCAAGTCATATCGCTGAATCTTAAGCTTCTGAAAAGCCTCCTCGAAGGAATTGATAGGATCGTAATACAGATGACAATTGAGCAATTCAGAAGGAAGGGTGTTCTCTAATTGATGGAGACTTTCCTTGTCATCTTCAACAAGAAGAACATTCAGATCGAAGTCGTTTCCCATCATCTTCCCACCTTTCGCTCAAAAAGGATCTCGAAGCATGCTCCAAGAAGTTTTCCAACGTCATCACGGTAGAGAATCTTACCATAAGGCTCTATGACCAACCGGCAGATGTAAAGGCCCAACCCCATTCCACTGCCACCACGTTTTGTACTGAAATACGGTTCAAAAATTCGCGACTGGTCCTCTTCCGGAACTCCCGGACCGTCGTCAGAGAAGAGAATACGGAAACCGTGATCATGAGGTTTCAGTCTGACATGAATCCGACCGCCATTGCCGGAACCTTTCGAGTCCACAATCCAGTAAATACTGTTGTCTATGAGGTTGGCGAGGATCTGACCAAGACTTGCGCGCGACATTTTAACGGAAACAGAATCTTGAGCCTCGATCTGCCATTTAATTCCTTGTTTCTGCAGAAGAGATTCGTAAAGGTGGAAATTATCTTCGATCTCCTCTTGAACAAGAAAAGAGGTAGCGCGCCCGCGTTTCGCGGGAGTCTGTGGCTCAAGGCGACCACGCAAGTTGTGAATTTGCTCCAACCAGCCTTTGACATCGGTGATTTTGGGAAAGAAAAGCCTTTTGGTTTCCTCCAGGCAGTATTTATCCATGTCTTTCTCGATCAGCACGACCTGCCGGTTGACTTTGCCGAGTGGAGCCCCTATCTCATGGATAACTATATCCACCATTTGGCCCAGACCCGCGGACATAAGCAAGCGGGAAAACACCTCCTGGACTCGTTCAATCCCTATTTTCACCTGCTTCTCAGTATCTGAGAGCATAAGTGCCACAGGATGGTCCTTGCCGAGTTCCTTCCGCGCCGTACTGGCCGCCATGGCGATGTCCAGTGCTTCGAACAGCGGTTCAACCCTGTCGTCTTCTTCTTTCCTCCTCGGGCGGATTCGATAGCGTTCCTCTTCAAGCAGTGAGAGAACACCCTTAAACCAGATCTCGAGCGCACGGTGTTCTTCGTTAAGAACCATGCCTTCGCGGGTACTCCTGTCCCGAAGTTCCGGGTTTTTTTCGCGGGATATTCTTATAGCGCTTATCATCTGATTGTTTGCAAGATGGAGCACGGGATTCTGACGGCTGCGATGATCCAGATTGAGCCAGTCATTTCCCTGTTCTCCGTAGGGATGTATGCGAAATCCATCACGATATACGCTTACCCCACATAAGTTGTTCAATGTCCTCCGAATCTCTTGAATCCCCATTCCAAAACTCTCGGACAATGGGCCAAGCCCTTCGCGGTCGCGATCCCAGGCCCTAACCTCCACCTCAAATGACCCACACAGAGGCTTTGCATTTCCTCCCGTGATCTTGTGGGACAGAAAGGATTTGCGTTCCTGTCGATCAACCAAGATATTGCCTGTGAAGCAACCATCGTCGTCCAGTTTTCCTTTGAGAACGTACTTGGGCTTTAGGATCAGCTCAGGTGGCTGCACCTCGCCACTATACTGTGGGTAGTCAGGAATATTGAGCAAAATCCTAAAGTCAGAGATCTCCTGGAAGGGAGAAATCAGCCTTGTAAGGCGCGCATGAAGACGCTCAAAGTCCTTTTCTCCCCAGTCCGTCTTCCGCAGTTGTTCAAGTATCAATGTTGTGCCGTGTTGGTTGTCTCTAGCGCGTCTGACTTCATAGTCAATCTCGATTTCGTCCAGGTAACTCTCATCAGTAAAACGCCCCCAGTGCAAAAGGACGAAGACTGTCCCTTCCTGCCCCTTTGCTCTGCTTTCGAGGGCAAGGTTCTCGGCAAGGCGAGCGGAGGCAAAACGACCGATGCCTTTTGCCCCCAGGAACAGACGCCCCCCGGGCGATCTTGCATTTCTCCGTTTGGAGATCGTTCCGGGTTCAAACCAGCAGTCCAGAACAGTTTCCAGATCCATACCGATACCATCATCCGCAACAACGATACGCTCCAGCTTGCCCGATTCGCCTCCCTCGAAACGAATCTCTACTTGACTAGCATCGGCGTCATAAGAGTTTTTTACAAGTTCCACAATTGCTACCGGCTCGTCACTGATCAACTCGTCACCCACCAAGCTAATCAGGCGAGCTCTGGGGCGCATTCGTGCCGAACCGGTTTTCAAGAGTGTCGTCATGGGATTGTACTCCTGGTTATGGCGCTCTGGGAGATCAACCGCTTGACCACCGTTCGCATTACCTTCGGGCAAACGGCGTTTCCGATCATTCTGATCCTGTCTCGCCGGGAGCCATGCCGGATGCGGAAGTGTCTGGGCCAGCTCATGGCCAGTTTCAGTTCCTCCGGTTGAAGCATGCGCATGACGTGTCCCTGCGGTGAAGGGCGGACATAGGCGAAACGATCAAGAGTGGTGATAGTCCGCAGGGGGCGATCCAGGGCTTGCCAGCCGCCAGCGTGGTCGGAACCATAATAAACAATCAAAAAAGGCTCGGCCCCTCCAAGTTGCGCGATAGCCCGGTCGGCTCGTTCGAGTGTGGCCTTGGCCCGGTTCTCCGCACGCAGAGGAGAAAAGGGATAGAGGCCGTCTGTGTTGATCACATCCCGCGCATTCATACTCCGGACGGAACTGGATTCCACTTCCGGCGGTTCCATTTCTCTGTCGAAGACAACATATAGACGGCGCCTTGCCTGCGGAACGCCGAAATGGGAAGCATCGAGTTTCATCTCCCGGTGTTTCCAACCCAGTTGTTCCAATTCACCCAGGAGTTCCTTGTAGCGGTGCCACTTTGTCATGCTGACCACATTCTCGATGATGATCCAGCGGGGAGCAAATGCCTCCGCAAAACGAATGACATGGAACGCCGTGCCCCGGCTTTCCTCGCATCGTGGCCGGCCCCCTCTGGCTGGACTGTGGTTGGTGCACTCAGGGGAAGCAAGGATCAGATCAATCTTCCCAATCTCTTTTCCCAGCAAGCGCGGATCAATCTCTTTCAGGTCACCGGGGTAAAAGTGCGCATCCGGGAAATTGTCCTTGTAAACCTGGCCGGCCAGTTCCCACTTGTCGAAACCTGCGACAATCTCCGCGCCTGCGGATCGGGCACCCCAACTGCTTCCTCCGGCTCCACAGAACAGGTCTATGGCTCGAATCCCGCGCATCGGCTATCCCCAATGAAGAGATGGGTATCTGCCTCATCGGACCGGGGTGACTTCCCAACCACGGACCATCCCGATGGTATCCTGGATAGTCTTTCTTGTCCAGTGTTTCCGGCAACATGAAATAAGTATCTCTTGCTTTTCCAATCGCGATTGACTGGCACAATGGTTTGGTATATGATTCGGAGCGTGTGAGGAGCCGGCAGGCTTTGGGAAAGGCAAAACATGGGCACTAGAACGATTTCCCCCCGGGGACGGGCCGAGGCGCGGCGGATCATCGCGGGGTTCTTTGCGCAGCGGCCGGACCTGGCGGG
>Ga0315289_10014795_pt1 | contig 10868 bp, 10 predicted proteins | sample YL17G11_40_MG_FD_203452 | JGI IMG/M metagenome (GOLD analysis project Ga0315289, IMG submission 203452) | Sediment microbial communities from Yellowstone Lake, YNP, Wyoming, USA - YL17G11_40 | ecosystem: Environmental > Aquatic > Freshwater > Lake > Sediment | place: USA: Wyoming | collected...
ATGATGCCATATTCATCGAGAAGAAAGCTCCTCTCAAAGGAATCAAGGAAGCCCTAGACTCAGTGGCTGCTGCTCTTGAAGCAGCTGACAGGAAAAAGAGCATCACCGGGCAGAAGTCTGCCGAATAGAGATGAAGGGAAAGAACAAGTGGGTAACGCTTATCCAAAACGCTAGCAGCAGGTACCTGGGAAGGCACCCTTCGAGTTTAGACTTCATCTCAGACATCTAGCTCTTTTTCGAATGCAAGCCTTAGCGCAACATATGTCCGCATAAGCGGAAATTCAGCCTCCGCTGATCCAGCAACGAGGGACTTTGCGCTTTCTGAATCCAACCCTCTCATCAGGTCTCACGTCCATGATCTTTCACAGAGCTTGCAGCTTCCTCCAAAATTCTCATACTAGGTCCTGAGTATTCGCCTTGAAATCCTATAGAACGAGTCTGCAAGCGAACCATATGTAGGATGCCTTTCCAGTGTGTTGATGCACACCTTGTTGAGATAGAACTCTCCTTCAATCGAAATCCAGTAAGGGTAGTTCTCGCTGATGAACCCGGCCCAGCCTAGACTATCAAGATGACTGGAAACAAAGTCTCTTAGCCAGGAACCAACGGCCGAGAGTTCTTGAGGGACGACTTGATCATAAACCGCTGCATCTTTAGCCAGGGATAACAGATGCTCTGCCAACCATTTCGGATTAGCAGCTTGCTTGTTGTTCCTGTTCCTAAACCATATTAGCCACAGCAAGATGCATTCAAGCGCAATCTCCCATCCTCTCGCTTTGCTTAGTTGGATGTTCAGTGAACTTGTCGCTGCCGAGATAGGATATTCTTTCCATAGAGGAATAACCCCCATTTTTTCGGGGATTCTTTTTGTCCAATTGTCTGGGCCAACTCCAGGATAGATCCATCCGTTTCTAAGCTCTGGGTCTACTGCGGCTGATACGATTTCGAGGGAATCTGCAAATCCAATCGTTGATGATTTGACCTTTTCTACTCCATCTTGCGCTGCAATGAGTACGCAATAGACGATCTTGTCTACTGAATCTGTGAGTGCGCTGATAGTCGGCAAGAAAGCCTCAGCATAGGTGGACCCTCCTGCAATACAGCTGTCGATTATCACCAACAAAGGCTCATTTCGCATCCACTTCTCATGTACGATAAGTGACTTCGTTTCTATCCGCTTGTTGTCAGCGCCGGTTCTCTTTGTTTCTATTTCCACAACCCTAAACGGCATTTCGCTGGGAAGAAGGTAAGTGAAGGGAAACCAATCAGGCATGTTTCCCAGTACTGCAATTGAGGACCCGTATGCGTTCTCCCTTAGCATCACATTGCGAAGGAGTTCACTCATGACCATGTTTCCTGCTCGTCTAACGTCATCAAACCTGATCTTGCTTCTAAGAACCTGGATCTGCGACGCAATCAGTTTAGTCTTGGGGATCACTAGATCAAACTTCAACCATGGGTCACATCCTCAATCTTCTTCAGGTCTTCTTTGTAGTTACCAAGGATCTCGAGGCCCAATTTGGTCAAACAGTAGGATTTTCGTGTACGTCCGCCCGGAAGTGTGGCTTCTGCCTCTTTCAGGATGCTGTTGTTGATCAGCATGCGTAACGCTTGTTCGAATGCATGGGCATACTGCTCATATGTCCCTCTATCCACCGAGTTCGGGGGCTGTAGGGCTCTCATCAGTGAGAGGACTCTCTTTCGAAGCCTCCACTTTCCTTCTACTTCTCCGAAAAGCGTGTCTATTTCACGAGTTAAATGATTAAGACGATGCTCGACCTTTTGACTACATTCGAATATTATGCAGATCTTGGCAAGATGATTGAGAGAATCATTCTGAGCTAATCTCAGATAGCTTGGTGTAGTCTTCAAGTTGCCGAATCGTGCGTAGGGCTCCTCTCGAAACACGCAACGTCACCTCAGTATATGGGTTGTCTCAGTTCCTCCATTCGATCTTGAATGAGGAGGCTGATTTTCTGTTGAAGATCTAAGGGCGTTTCGTATGTGTGCACTTGACGGCTCCTCTTCATTTCCTCGATCAGATCAATCAGCATCGGATCTCTAGTCTCAGTATTCTTTCCTTTAACGAAGATCCAGACATTTCTTGGATCGTACTTTGCGAGCATGAATAGTAGTTCAGCATACACATTCGGACTGAACTTGCTGCCGAGGAGGATTACTCCGCCATCGCAACCTGCAATTTCTCTAAGCGCCTCTGTCATTCTTTCCTGAGTGAACTGGCTTATGTCTTGAAATCCAATGACGTCAAGCTGAATCTGTCGATTTTTGATAATGGATATGACCTCTTCCCTGTCGGATTCAAGTTCGGAAGCGTGGCTAACGAACACCCTTGTGAGACTTGTACAGCGGCATGGCTTGGCCAAACACTTCCAACAGGCTCCCTGATACTTTTCCCAGGTGATCTGTGCTAGATTGATTTCGAACTTATTGCTGATTGCAAGGGTCCAGCCGAGGACACCGGCAAGCTTGTCTGCAAGCGCTTTTGCTTCTGTATTGTGTCTAAGACTTCTAGATGTTGCACCAATGTCTTGCACGAGCTTAGCTATCATTGAGGGCGGCGTGATGTTGGCGTTTTCTTCCTTGAAGCTCTCTTTCAGAAGATCCTGCCAGTCTTCTAGTACGTCTGGAGCTTTCTTTCCAATTAGAGCAAACATATCGAGAGAGCCGTATGATTTTCCAGGCTTATGTTCACAGTATTTGTGGTACATTGCTTCCTCCAGATCTATTCCGAGTCTGGTCGCCAAACCACAAATCCATGGAAGCAGGTCTGCTATGCTTTTCTTGATCTCCCTGAGATTGAACGTGTTTATGGGATGGACAAGTTCGCCTACTTCTTCCACTAGACGTTGTGCAACTTGGTCTGCCGCCATCGCCATGTTCTTCTGGCCGTATATCTCGGAGAACAGTTTCTGCCAGTGGCCTAGAGCCCTCTCATACCCCATTTCTAATCGCTGCTAGCCTTGTGCCGAAACTCTTATAAATCTTTACTACTACTATCGATAGATCAGTTGCAACTTGTATTGATGCTAAGAGGAGTAGCAAATGTCACACTTCGGAGAGACAGGTAAGATTGAAGGTCTTCTGTTCGATCTGGGGCTTACACAATATGAAGTGAACATAGTACTTACGCTACTGCACTGCAAGAGAGGAACGGCTAAGGGGATCTCAGAGATTTCTAGGGTCCCTCTTCCTAGAACATATCAGATACTTGACCAATTCAGGAACCGAAGGCTGGTGGACATCGAAGTTGGTGTTCGTCCCAGCGTTTTTGTTCTTGAGCTGGAGACCTTGGCTAGTAAACTCGTGACCCTCAACAAAGCCAATCTTGAGAAGAAGGTGGAAGAACTCAAGAAGTCTGGAGATGAGCTGGCGAAGCTTCTATCCTTGATGAAGGGAAATTTGGTCTCGGATCTTCCCCAAATGGGTCTTCCAGTGCTCATAGGAACACCGGGTGTGGATGCGGGAAAATTCATCGAGGCCAGGCAGCGGACGATTGGAATGTTAAGAAGGGCAGAGAAGAGCATATGGATAATGGCCGGAAGCTTCGACTGGATACATGAAGTTTCTCCTACGCTGAGGGAACGTGCATCACGCATTGAGATCAAGGTGCTTCTCACGAAACCCAGAGAGAAGAAACAGAAAGCGGTAGTGGAACTTCTCGATGAATTGAAGGAGAAATGCTCCAAGTTTGACTACAAATGGTACACGCCGGGTCATCTACGTCTCAGTCTAGTTGACGAAGACAAAGAGGCGATAGTCGTGATATGGAACGTTCCCAAGCTCACAGGAGCCAGTGACGAGAAAACAATGCCAAGTTCAATAATCTACAGTGACAACCGTCTTTTCAACAGAGAGTTGATCCGAGTTGCTTTCCAGTCACAGTGGAAGCGCTGATGGAATATATGAGCTGAGCTTACGAAAGGCCAGTCTTCGGCCGACAATGTAAGACTAAGTCCTTCTTTGTTTCGATTGTTTCTTCAGTTTCCGAAAAGTACTCCGACGAAGAGCTAACAGACCACTATACCGCTAGCGTCAAGGGTCAAGAAGGACCCAACGCCATTAAGAAGAGAATGAACGCTAATGACTGATTTTCAATACGACTTTGATCAGCTTATAGTAGATGAGTAGGATTGCGAAGAACGCAATCCATTGCCACGGTGCCACCATCGGTAGAGTATAGCCTGATGCAAGCAGAGAGTCCTTCAATGAACTTGAAATACCCCACGCAATCAATGCGATAAAGGCAAATTCAGCTAGTCTCTCTAGCTCCGCCAAGTCTACTTCTACCTCAGAAAGCCTCGTCTTTCCATGCATATTAACCCTGAACCTCAACCGAAAAATATGAGCGCCGACAGCGAACAAAAACCTAAACCAGCCGATTAGCGAACAGAGCCTGTTATTCGAACGCTCGTTACGAAAAAACATCATTGGCTCTAGTCGGGTTAGCGGAGCGCAATCGATCATGATTACCGGTTTCAGCCACCCAGCTTTAGGTCCTAATCATGTGAAAGATTAGGACCGAACGGTTCACATGTTCCGGTAATTTTCCGACAGGCTACTCCAGAGTGATACACCGGGCGGGATTCGTACCCCCCTAGTTGAATTTCTTGGATTTAGGAAACTACTCGAGAAGCCAAGAATGCGCTGGCAATGGGCCATATGTTTGCAGAGCGCTCAAATCAACCCGCTTGGGCCAAGGTACTCCGCGTTCGACTGTGAGTACGGGGACACTTTCCATCATCTCTCAAGCATATCTGCAACACGGCAGTAGGCTTCTTGTGGGGGGCGGCCAACTTGGCTTCAACCGAGCAGACTCCATCTGAGAATCGTCTCGCAGACCTCAGGGAATGGGCCTCGCACATCGCAGCTGAGACAAGAGCCTCGACATGGATAGCAGACCAGTACCTAATGCCAGACGAAGTCTCCGGCCTCTGCCACAAGCTTACAGCCGCGCAAGGCGGCCTATACGCTCTCATAGGCTATCAGGGGGTTGGAAAGACAAGCGCGCTATTGGCCATCGCCCACACTCTCCAACAATCCAAGGCCAACGGTCTCATTTTTCTTTTCAAATGGCGGCGGCCAGCAGAACTCGTCCCCGATCTCCTGGCTCGCGACGACAATCTTGCTGAACGCTTGAAGAAGGTGTATTCAGGCAAGCTGAGTCACGCGCTTCGAGGCAGGTTGCCCGATCGCAGTCAAATCTACAAGTCAGATGGCGCCTTCAGCGGCGTGCTCCGGCACACGACAATGCTCGAAGGCCTCCTCTCATCCAACTTCGCCGAGGCCGAAAGAATGGCTGGAAAAAGCCTGGTCGAACGACTGCGGCATGACACATTCCTCCAAGTCCTCAGTGAAGCTAGAACAATCCTCATCGACCTTCCAGACTACTCCAAGACCGACATGCGACGCGTCGCCACCGACCTGGAGACGATTCACTGGATCTGGAACAGACTCACCCAATCTCGAAGGCAACCGAACATAGTCATCACGTTCCAGAAGGAGCTCTTCCGAGGCCACTTCTTCCTCGGCAAAATGAACCGAATCGAACTCACCCCCCTGAAACCCGAAGCCATCACCAAGTTCTACGAGGAGAAGTTCAACGGAACCGACCCCTACACACACGACGCCCTACTCCTACTCGCAAAAATGAGCCGAGGCATCTTCAGACGCTTCCTCAAGTATCTAACCCTCACCCTCGACCACCAAGAACAAACCAACAGCCCACTACCCATCACCGTTGACCAGGTCCGAGAAGCGGTTCCACCCCAACTCCTGGCCGAAGACATGGATCAGCAACTCGCCGAAGTCTTCCCAAAACAAGCAGACCAACGCATCCAAGCAGTCAAACTGCTCCTCCACCTAGAAGAACACGGCCCAGTCAGCCAAACAGAAATAGCCCAACTCCTAAACCTCCCAGAATACGCCATCACTCGACTACTCAACAAGCTAGAAGACAGCCGCTACATCAAACGCCAAAAGAAAGGACTAGAAAACATCGTAACCACTGTGGCGCCCTAGCTGAGGCTTCTCTGGATCGGTTCTCCAAGCCTGAAACAAGTCAGGCAAAGACAAAATAGAGCTGCAATCATGCAACTACTCAGTCTAACCAAGAACTCAGAAAGCCCTTTCCTGTCCGATCTTTCGAACGCCTCACGCGGAGCTGTGACCCTCCACCCAGACAGAAAGATCTGATAGAACTATTCGGCAGCAAAGGGCAGCCCAGAGAGATCCTCGAACCCAGAATTGCAACCGCTAGGATGGTGCGGCCGCCGGGACTCACGTATTTGTGACCGTGTCAAAGGCGAATTCCTCGGATTCGGGGAATCGGGCTACGTTCTAGCAAGCGCGAGTTCAGGCGATAGTTCAATCTGTTTCATATGATATATTCAGGTAGTTCGTTTCTCGTGGTGCTAGTTGCCTGAACGCGCGAGCGTTGCCAAAGATATTCCTGGCTTGTGGTTGTTCCAAGTTGGCGGGTTCGCACCGACCCAACCAAGTCCATCCTCCACAAATGTCTTGTGATTATCGACAAACACATCCTTGTAAGAATCGTTGGAAGCCACTCTATTCCCAGTTGAGCTCGGAAGACCTAGTTGGGTACGGGCCTCTATATGATGCAATCGCCGAAAATTGACTTGCCTTGTTCACAGCACGCAAGATAGAGACGGACTAATGCTTCTGTTACGTGAGATTGACGGATCTGCCATTGATTCTTATTCCAAACCCGTTTAACGCAGCCTCTTTCTTCACGCTCTCAAGGATGTTTGCCTGCTTGTCGCTCAATGACAGCTTCCTGCTTCGCGTTGTCAATTTCAAAAATGGCGCCGCTCTGTATTGATGCCCCTCGACGGTCACCTTCCTAAGGTTGGTGAACAACGCCAGTTTCAGCAAGCCGTCCTTTATGTCCCCTTCCTTCGGAAACTCGTCTGTTTCGGTGTGTTTTGCCTCTACTAGGTAGACTTCATCACCGTGGACCTCTACCTCGTCACACGTGAAATAGTATTTCCCACCGAGGTAGTTCGTTATCGTTATTCTCGCCTTCTCGCCCTCAAGCCTTTCCTTGGGCTGATCTGTCACACTCTCTCTTTGCTGCGCCTTTCTTGCCCTTTCTCTGGAGGAATCCATGAATTCCGTTCTACCTTTGTCCAGCTCCTCAATCCTTCTCAATGCCGAGTCCCTCGAGTGCATTTTCACTCCTAGCTTCTCGGAAATTGTATCGTATGACTGTAAAGCGGCCTCAGCCATTGTGGCAATATTGTCAATTCTTGATAGGTTCCAGTGAAGAGCATCAGACTGATATGATAGAAGTTCTTTGATCTCGTTTTGAACGTGTCTCGCGCTGAATCTTTGGTTGGTTATCTTGTTCTGGTACCTTGGGTTCTTGTCCGCGTGAACGTAGTAAGCGATGATCACATATACCCCCAGCAAGCTCATCAACGAAATAGTATCCCACTGAAGGAAATCACGATCGCCGTCAAAGCCCTCATCCTTAACCACAGGAATTATCGTGACCTTCTTCCCTGAGAAGCCTAGCGTATCGTAGACTCTTGCATAGGGATAAGACCTGGTTCTTTTGGGTGAAACCCAGCAGCTTACAGCGATCTTGTTCTTGGCATTGACTTCAAGAATGAACTGACCACGATTCGCTAGCGCGTTTTTCAGTTCGTTTCCTTTAACTTCGTCTAGCGCACTGCATAAGAGAGGAGTATATTTCAACCCGACAATTTCCGCAAGGATTTCCGTTGGCATTACCCGCCATGGTTCTCGCTTACTTTCTGCTGCAACTTTGTTCTGAGATGTCTGGCGTCTTCTCTGATTATGATCTCAAATTCCGGCTTCTTGCCAGTAAGATCCATTTGATTGATGCCGACCTTTTCCTTGACGGTATCAGCAAGTTCAAGATCCAGTTCATATCCTACCGCGTTTCGTTCTAGGGAGAGGGCAACTTTCAACGTAGTGCCTGATCCCATGAACGGATCCAAGACAGTCTCTCCTTTGTATGAGAACAGCTTGATCAAGCGATAAGGAATTTCGTCTGGAAAGGCAGCTATTCCCTTCTCCAATCTATCGCGCACAGGCAGAACGTTGGTGATATTCCAGACCGAAAGGTACCATTTCTGCTGCTGGAATTCAATGAGGTCTATCTTAGATCGCTCCTTGTCTTCTTCTGAGACTTTCTTGTAGTCGAAGTCTCCATTCTGAAAGATCAGAATTGACTCCTGGAGATTATCTGGGTAGTAGTACATTGGATATGGATGCTGCAATAGAACTCCGCTCCTGCGACTTATCCTAATGTACCCCTCTGGTTTCATCCAGACGATTCTTTCTCGGTATTCGAAATTCTCTTCAATGAATATCTTGGTAATATCTGCAACGACTGGATACTTCTTGCCCTTTATGAGAGTGTCATCAACGACGAAAGCGGCTATTCTACCCTCATCAAGAACTCTTCTCAATTCTCTAGCCACGTTACGGATAACTATCAAGAACCGATCATAATTCTCAAACAGATCTGGGTAGTCAAAGGGAGCATTGAAGTATGGTGGCGAAGTGACGACGAGCTGTACGCTTCTGTCTTTCAACTCTCCCATATGTTGAGAGTCGCCGAAAACTATCTTGTTAGGATTGGACACGGGATAGCCCAACATGGTTCAGGCATTTCACATAATAAACTAAACCCTAGTGAGAAGGTCGAAAGAACGAAGTGAACTCCGAGATCAATGCCCATGCCTACACCCGTTTTCCAGTCTGATATGCACACTAGATACTCCTAATTCGTTCTAGCGCGTGGTCTGAGCATCGTTATCAAAAAGCTCAACAAGAAGGAACTATTGGCCTCAGAGAAAATTCAGACCCAGGCTAATTCGCTTGTTCAAGCATGACTGAATGGTGCGGCCGCCGGGATTTGAACCCGGGTTGTTGGCTGTCTTCCGGCAATGTATCGTTGCTCAATGTCACTTCTGGCGACGTACATTCCGATGGAAGGCCATTGGACGTCTTACTATGTCCTAGACCAGGCTAGACTACGGCCGCCCAGTATGGACGCATCATTTCAGCAATAAAAGGTTAATTTGAAACTGGGCATGCGGTTCTGCAGATGCATCGAGTCGCATGCCTTCTCTGGCAATTGCGTCGAGCGGAAAAGCACTTCTAGCCCATACGTGGATCTATGATCGTCGCAAGTAGTGATTGAAGTTGAAGCACGATCTGGTCATTTTGAGCGGGAAGATAATCGACGGCGCAGGGAATCCTTGGTACAAAGCAAACATAGGCGTGACCGGAGGAAGAATCAAATCCATAGGCCGACTCAACGGCTCCGCCAAGGAGAAGATAGATGCCGAAGGTCTCGTGGTGACACCGGGATTCATTGACATTCACAGCCACTCCGACCTACAGCTTCTCGTCAATCCTCTGGCAGAGAGCAAGATCAGACAGGGAGTCACTACTGAAGTGATCGGCAACTGTGGCAGCTCTCCCGCTCCCCTCAACAAACACACACGCGAAGAGGCACGGAAATATGCAGGAGAATGGGCAAAACAGATCGACTGGGACTGGCTGAGCTTCGACGAGTATCTGCGAAAGCTGCAAAGGAGTGGGATAGCAGTGAACGCGGCTACACTTGTAGGTAACGTGCCCATCAGGACGATGGTCATCGGGTACGCAGCCAGGAGACCAACTCCCTCAGAACTATCCAAGATGAAGACGTTGACGGCTCAATGCATGGAGGATGGTGCATTCGGCCTAAGCACGGGTCTCATCTACTCACCAAGCTGCTACGCGAAGACAAGAGAGATCATAGAACTGTGCAAGGTAGTTGCACGGTACGGAGGCATATACTCTTCTCACATCCGAGGCGAGGGAGATCCCCTGATCTCCTCAGTCCGTGAGGCAATAACCATAGGAAAGGAGGCGGGAATCCCCGTCGAGATCTCACATCATAAGGCGGCCGGGAAGAGAAACTGGGGGAAGGTCAAGAAAACTCTGGCCATGATCCAAGACGCGAGAGATCACGACACCGACGTAACATGCGACGTATACCCGTACACAGCTGGAGCAACAGGCCTCGACGTTGGAATCCCATCTTGGGCTCACGAAGGCGGAACCGACAAAATGATCAACAGGCTGAAGGATCCCAAGACGAGGCTGAGAATCAGACGCGAAATCCAGAAAGGAATTCCAGGATGGGAAAACCTGGTCGGAACAGCAGGCCCAGAGAACGTGTTGATCACCTCCTCAGAGAAGCACAAGAACTACCAGGGAAAGAGAATATCAAACCTGGCGAAAGCCAAACGAAAAGACGCTCTCAGCTTCATCTTCGACCTTATCATCGAAGAAAGAAGCAGGATAGGAATAGTGCTCTTCATGATAGACGAAAACGACATGAGAAGAGTACTGTCAAGTCCGTTCTCAATGATCGGATCAGATGCCGGAGCACAGGCTCCCTATGGAGTGCTTGGAAGAGCAAAGCCACACCCAAGAAGCTACGGAACCTTCGTCCGTGTCCTGGGCAAATATGCACGCGAAGAAGAGCTGCTCTCTCTGCCTGAAGCGATCAGGAAAATGACTTCTCTTCCCGCTCGGAAGATAGGTCTCTGGAACAGAGGCCTCGTGAGAGTGGGAAACTGGGCTGACCTAGTAATCTTCGATGAAGATACAGTTGCAGACAAAGCCACCTACACAAACCCGCACCAATACCCAGAGGGAATCAAATATGTCATCGTGAACGGCAAAATCGTCATCGAAGGAAAAAGACGCAGAAAGGCCCTCCCAGGAAAGGTCCTCAGGAAAGGAAGGGATTAGCGCTCTTCTCCATCGTGAACCTTGAAGATCAAAAGAGAAATAGGCTC
>Ga0315289_10014796_pt1 | contig 10867 bp, 16 predicted proteins | sample YL17G11_40_MG_FD_203452 | JGI IMG/M metagenome (GOLD analysis project Ga0315289, IMG submission 203452) | Sediment microbial communities from Yellowstone Lake, YNP, Wyoming, USA - YL17G11_40 | ecosystem: Environmental > Aquatic > Freshwater > Lake > Sediment | place: USA: Wyoming | collected...
GAGGAAGGCGGCGATTTCCCAGCGTCCTGCCAGCGCAAGAAAGGGCACGGCCAGCAGGTTCAGGGCATATCCAAGGATGGTCATCGTCCAGTATTTGCCCGTCCTGTCGCTGATGTAGCCGAAGAGCGAGCGCAGGCCATATCCAACAAGCTCCCCGAAGCCCGAGACGATTCCGACTATCGCGGCGCTGGCGCCAAGAAACGCCAGATACGGTCCCGCTATGCTCCGCGCGCCCTCGTAGGTCGCATCCGCAAAGAGGCTCACAACGCCGAGCAAGATGACGAATTTCAAGGCGGTTCTCCGGGACAAACGAGAGTTTTTCATCCGGCTCATTAATATCTTATGGAGTCGCCTTCAATAAATTTGAATTCGATACCGATTTGCATTTGCTTTTAGAACAGATTTATGAAGACCAACAGCAACATTGACACGAGCATGAAGAACGCGAACGCGGCCAGGGACATCTTCGCGGCCATTATTAAAGGCCTCCGCTTATCCGAAAAATGCTTCAGGTATCCTTCATACGTAATCACGAAGGCGCAGAGCGCCGCCAGTGTCGAAAATACTGCTCCGAGCACAACATAAAATAGAAACATTCTATCTGCGGCTCATTTCTCGATTCATGGTTCTTTTAGCCCGTTCTTCCCGTTTGCGAAATCGTTTTCGACGATATCCTCGGAGTGGACTGGGCGGAACCATCTCTGCGCGATGAACGTCGGGATGACCGCGCTCGCGATGACAACGCCGACGAGAACGGAATACTGGACCTGATTGATGAACCCGGAATTCAGGCCGAACAGGCTGGCGATCGTCCCGAACGTCAGGCCCGTGCTCATGAGCAACGTCGTGTACATCCTTCCCCGGGGAATGAATCGTTTGGCCAGGAAAAACACTCCGAGGAATTTCGCCGCGATTTTGATTATGAAAAGGATGATGAATAGCCCGAGGGCGGTTGCGATAAGGGAGAGCGAAATTTTCATGCCGCCCACGATGAAGAATATCGGCGTTATAACCGCGTAGGCCACGGTTCTCAGCCTGTTCCTGACGACGCGGGATTCGGCCGTTTCCTTGAAATGGCCCGTCATCAAGAGTCCGAGGAGGAAGGCGGGAAGGACGGCTTGGCCCTCGCCCAAATTGGCGAAGAACATGAACGCCAACAGAAGCAGAAAGATGTACTTTATTTCCGGCTCGATGACCTTGTTCCTGAGCAAAGGATTCGTAAAGACGTGACGGGATAATTTATCCGCGAGGTAGATAACGTTAAGGGATACGGAAATGAATATCAGCGTATAAAGAGTCGGCTTGACGAATAAAATGCTCAAAGCGAGCGCGGTGCCCATGTCCGTGATGAAGGTGGAGGCCATAAGCAGTTTCCCGATCGCCGTGTTGGCCAGGCCTGTTTCGACCAGGACTGAGTAAACCACCGCCAGCGAGGTGGTCGACAAGGCGGTCCCCGCGATCAAGGAAGCTTTGTAACTCCAGCCCGCCGCGTAATACGCATAAAGAAAAACGGCTGCGAAGGGAAGGAGAAAGGATAGCATTCCGATGAGAAAACTCGCCTTGAATTTTTCCTTCATCAGGCGAGTATCGATTTCCGTCCCCGCAAGGAACGTGAGGATGATGCCGCCGAAACCGGCTATGTAGGTCATCCATTCTTCGGGTTTCAGACCGAGGTTTCCGGCGGCGGCACCCAGGACGATTTCCACGATGGCGACGGAGAGGCCGAGCTTAAGGGAGATGAGGCTGGAAAGGAAAACGATAACCCCGACTATCAGGGGTACTGAATCCGCTTTCATGCAAACCTCCTGCGCTTTTTAGGTCGTAGGAGTTATCAGCTTGCAGAATAGCGGTCGAGGCGAACTCCATCACCTTAGTAATTAATAAGTATATCTCTGGCTTGCGTTGATGTCAAGAGAAAAGCGCTTAACCACAGAGAACCACGAGAATAGCATGTATGAAAGCGCTGCGGTTTAAAGTCAATATCCTCTGGGTTGTTCTGGTAGGGACGATCATCGCAGTGCTCGTCTCGATATGAGCGGCGGATTTCGCCTGATTTTCAAAAACCGATAGCTCCTTCTGATCGCTTTCGTCATCGGCCTCTCCAACTTCATCAACGCCCTAGGAGAATTCAAATGCGCCTCCCTCCAGTAGAAACTGGCCTTGCAGATCCCCGGGACAGGGCCTGAGCTGAGGAGGGATAAGAATTATTTCGCTTGCCGCAGGTCTTTGAGCTTCAGGATTCCCCCCGAATCCTGACAGATGTAGATATAGCCGTCCTCGTCAAAAGCCAGGCCTTCCTGGTCATTTCCGGGTAGGGCGTATTCTTTCACAAGCTTCCCGTCCAGGGTGATCTCGACGAACAAATTATCCGAATCGCTGACCACATTCAACAGCCTCGTTTTCGGGTCGTAATAGATGGCCGCCGGGTCCCGCATCTGGAACGGTAGAACGCGGAGAATCTTGGCTTCGGCCTCATGCGCTTTGCTCGATCTCAACGGAACATAGATCTCCATAATACAAGGAGGATCTTCCTGGTTTCCCGCATAAAACGTCCCCCCTTCGGGGTGGCCGGGATCGGGAACAAAAGCCAGAGACTCAAGCCCGTTATCATATTTGTCCAACTGCTTTTAGAGGAAATCAGGATCTCCCTGATAGGCTCTGTTTACGGGAAAGCGCCGGATCACCTCTTTTTTGACCGGATCGAATTCCAGGATCACATCGTCCCCCTCGATGATGATATAAAGAAGACCGGTGGAAGGATCGAGGGTGATGTCTTCCCGGTCGCCGGGAATCTTCAACCGAAAGACCGGCCTGCCATCCGTTGTGACCTCAAAAATCTCGCCTTCATCGCTGACGATGAAGAAGGTCCTTCACTGGGGGTGAAAGCACATGCCCGACGGCTCAATAATATTCTGCTTGTCCCAGTTCGCCTGGGGGGTGAAACCAGGGCTTCCCGGCCACTCGCAGGGAAAAGCGATTGTCGTGGCATGCTTGGCCGGCGTACAGGCCTCGATCAGAAAAATGGCGATTAAATAAAAAAATCTCCTTCTCATGGCTCGAATTCCACGTCGGAACCGCAAAAGCAGAGCGATAAATGTATATCAGTTATAAAAATGGCCTGTCAACGGGAAACACGGAAAACAGGAGGGATCTGGAAGTTGACAGTCTCAGGCGGGTTTGCTATATTATTTACAATAGGGGATGGAGTCCTCCATAAAACCGCCCCGGCTAGGCTGATGACTCCTGATTATGAAATCTAAGCCAAGGGCGGTTTGTTGTACCAATCGCGGACATCGAACAAATCCCAAGCGCCAGGAAGGCGACTCGATCATGCGGATTTTCATCCGAGATGCTGGGTGGATTTTCCGAACGACGTGTCCGCGCGCTTGGCGTGCAGCCTGGACATTCCCTCATTCTGGGTGAAGAAGGACTGCGCGCGAAAATCTATCGCCTCCCTGAATCACCCAAAAACGAAGACCTTCATCAGAGCGGCCTCCATCTTGGGAAGTCTCCGCGAAAAGCACGCGGCGGCCTCAGGCCTCGCGAAGTTGTTCTCGATCCGCGGATATCATCCGGAAGAGCACGTGAAAACGGCTATAGCAGAAACGTCCCAAGGGATGTTCATGGATGTGACCAGGCGGGAAAAACAATGAATATTCGATGGGACAAAGAGCCTGAGACTCCGGAATTGAGGACACTTGCCAATTATCTCATGGACCATCTGAGTATCGTCGATAGGATGATTGGCATAAGTTCCCGCCATGATTTGCTGACTTTGTCTTTTACGCCACAGCCTTTTGAGCAGAGTTTTTTCACCTTTGAAATCAAGAGAGGGACTTTTTCCAGGGCGTATCACATTATTGTCTGGGGGGGTCTTCGAACGGGGGATGCCATGCCTGTTCTTTATGGAAAGATTGAGGATGGTATCCAGACGGATGAGACGGACTGAGGGTCCGCCCAATGGCGAGGCTTTATTCATTGAGAGGACCGGCAGAATGGGGCTGGAAAGCAGGATATGAGGGGGCAGGTCACCGGCTCCGGCGACCTGAATGTTTGAAAATACATCTCTACAGCTGGTTAATTGATTGGGGGAATAGACCAACGGTATGCCGTGAGGCTCCTAGAAGATAAAACGGATGATTGGTAGTAAGAAGCACCCAACCAAGGCTCAGGGCAAGGATAATGATATGAAGAGTAATTCCCGCCTAGCTCTTTTGACTGTGGTGGCTTTGTCCATTCTCTGCCAGCTGTCGGCGCTTGCTCAAACAGAGCGAATCGATCTCATAGCGCTCGCTAAGAAAGCATCTCCGGCGGTTATGCTATTAGTCATCTCTGACTCAAATGGCAAGGAAGTCGCTACCGGGACTGGATTTCTCATTTCCGCTGAAGGCAAACTCATCACCAGTTACCACGTCATTGAGAAAGGGCCAAAAGCGGTCGCCAAGGCGGGAAACGGTGGGCTGTTTCCCGTCGAAGGAGTGCTCGCATCCGACCCGAAGAACGACCTTGCCGTACTCATGATTACAGGCAAAGATCTTCCATTCCTGAAACTCAGTACTAGCAACAAAACCGAAGTAGGCACCCGCATCGCTATCATTGGCAGCCCGCTTGGATTGGAGGGCTCCATGTCAGAAGGAATCGTGTCCGCAGTCCGCGACTCCAGCGCGGGCAGGCAATTGATTCAAGTGACCGCCGCCATCTCGCCAGGGTCCAGCGGCTCGCCAGTGCTGGATGCCAAAGGCTTAGTTATTGGTATAGCTTCCTCATTTCTCCAGGGTGGGCAGGCCCTCAATTTCGCCGTGCCGGCCGAGGCGGCCATTGCGCTCGTAGCCCGGGCCGAGAATATGCCTGCTGCCCAACCGTTGGGCGCCTCTATTGCCAAGGACGATTACGAGGCTATTCTTGGTGATTCTGATTATCTAGCGGCACGGCGGGCCGAATCGGCGTTGGATTACGCACAGCAGCTGAGATATTGTCAAAATCTCGTTCGTCGCTACCCGGATAATTATATGGCGCATAAAATCTTGGCGGATGCTTACGTGCATTTGAACTTATTTAAAGACGCGATTGCCGCTTACAAGCAGGCCGTCAAATTGAATCCGGGAGAAGCCGAAGTATGGTATAACATGGGCCTCACATATTTCAAATTCAAGAAGTTCGACGAGGCCATTACGGCTTTCATGGAGTGCCTGGCCATCAAGCCTGACCTCTCCAACGCCTGGTTCCAGATCGGCTCCGCCTATTTCCAGCAGAAAAAGTACAGGGATGCCATCTATGCCTACAGAACATACACGGGCCTGGCCCCTAACGAGGCTAACGGCTGGCGGAGCCTGGGGGTCTCGCACATGTTCATGCAGGATTTCGAAGGGGCCCTGGAACCCATGAAAAGATGCGTCGACCTCAAGCCGGAGAACGCGAGCGCCCAGTTCAACCTGGCGATCATCTACATCAACCTCAGGAGAAACTACGCCGCCAAGCAGATCTACAATAAGCTCCTGACCCTAGATCCAATCCTCGCAGGAAAACTGAAAAAGTACCTCCGGTGAAGGGCGGTGGCCCGGAAATTGACAGGACTGAATTGGCTTGGCACTTAAAGAAGTATTCGGCAGACCCAGTGGTGGCGGAGGCTGAGGATCAGGCCAGGAGGGCAAAGAGGGGGCTGTGGTCGATGCCAAACCCAGAGTACCACCGTGGGAGTACCGTAGTCTGCATAGCAGGCGGGGGGAGGCCGGATCTGCCGGCTCTCCCCTACTTGTCCGGGACGCCGAAGCTGGCGGCGAGTATTTTTCCTAATCTCCTCTCCGCCCGGGGTCACCAGAAAATGGAGGTGTGAGTGAAGATTAATCCGGTTTGACGATCGGCCGGAGGAAGCCGTATTCCTTCTCGAAATAAGTCTCATACTCCGCCAGGAAGCGATCGAAATGATGGAACAACACACGATAGAAATCTAACCATGGCTGGTCATTTACATTATGATCAAGTTAATATAGCATATTTATAAAGGTGATGGCGTCCACCTTTATCCGTCCTCCGGGCTGATGACTCCTACCCAAAAGATTTTGTAAAGAGGTGTTCTATGCATACCGACCTCACCCCGCTGATCACCGGAGGGCTCATCTTTGCGGACGGCCTGATTTCCCCAAAAATAGCCCTTTGCGAGGCGAATTTTCGGAGTCCGGCCTCACGATCATGACCGCCATGCTTTTGGCCCTGGGCGGAATCTTTGGCGCGCTGGCCGCGTGCTCGGCCTTTTTAATCACATGGAAAGGATATGCCCACCATCTGACCGACCGAAAGAAAATCTTAAAAGCTCCCCTCCAGACAGCCGTGATCACATTCATCTTTTTCATGATTCTCACCGGGTTTTTTGCCCTGATAGTAAAGACGGTCTTTTGATCACAGGAGGTTTGAAAAATCGTCCATTTCAGGGGCACTGGATACCACCCTGGGGCCAGGCGCATCTCCCCGCGCTCCGGGAACGTATTCCCGCAGCCGTCCTCGTCGTTCGATTTGAGAAGGATGCACCCGCCGCAGATGTGGCCGGGCGAAAAAGCGGCTCGCTTGACACAAGAGTTTTATTATTATAAAGTATCTGCGTTGATACTTAATTAAAAAGGCACCATGTCGAATCCGGAGAAACTCGCCCGCATCTTCAAGGTGCTTTCGGTGAAAACGCGGGTGCGCATGATCGATCTGCTCAAGCGCCGATCCCTTTGCGTGAATGCCTTGGCCCGTGGCCTGGAGATCAGCCCGGCGGCGGTCTCTCAACACCTTCGGGTTCTGCGTAACGCGGATATCGTTACGGCCGAGAAGCGAGGCTATTTCGTCCACTATAAAGTCAACGAGGCAACGCTAGCGAAGTGGAAGGGAGCGGCGGAAAGTTTGCTAAAAACGAACACGTAAAAGACGGGGACCCTTTATTGCAGGTGGACAAGTGTCCCCACCGTCACTTGATCAATGGGAAGTCGAACATGTGTGAAAAAAGGCCATTTCTATCAAAAGCCTGAGCAAATGAAAGGCAAACCGCGGGACTGTTCCTCCGATCAGATCAAAAAATGCCTCTTGGTCCAAAACGACCATCCCTTCGCGATGAATAGAAAAGGTCAGGAGCGGCAGCAGCCGAGCGATTGAGGATATCAATGAAAAAATTCGATATGGCCGGGATGGAAACATCCGGTTACGACCAAAGGGAAAAGAACGTCTTCTATCAAACCCGCGAGTTCAAGATGCGGGTCATAGGCCTCGCTCCCGGTGAGAGCCTGCCGAAATGCGAGATGGCGTCTCATGTCGTGTTCATTTGTATTGAAGGCGAAGCGGAAGTGAGCGTCGGGGAAGAGGAAATATCGCTTTCCACCGGACAGGGCCTGGTCACCGAGCCGGGCACCGTGTCGATGAAGACGGATACGGGCGCCCGGCTCTTGGGAATCCAGATCGCAAAGGCAAGAGCCGGAACGACGGAGAAAGGTTGACGATGATGGATACCGGCGGCACCGCCATCGCCGTCGAGGGCTTGGCCAAGAGCTTCGACGGCGTCCGTGCCGTCGTGGGAGTTGACTTCGCTGTCCGGCGGGGCGAACTCTTCGGCTTTCTCGGCCCCAACGGCGCAGGCAAAACCACAACGATCAATATGCTCACGGGACTCGCCCGACCGGATTCGGGGTCGATTCGGATCGGTAGAGTCGATTGTACGAAAAATCCCAAGGCGGCCCAGCACCTGATCGGCGTCGTCCCGGACGAAAGCAACTTCTATCCGGAGTTGACGGCCTTCGACAATCTATGTTTCTGCGCGGCCCTCTACGGTCTGGGCAAGATGGAGCGCCGGAAGCGGTCCGGGTGATGAATGATCTCTATAGCCAAGAGCTGCGGCTTTACATGAATCTCTTCCAGCCGTCGGTGAAGCTCAAGGAACGGGTGCGGAAAGGCTCCCGGAGGACGCGGCGTTATGACTCACCTCTTACCGCTCTGGATCGGCTGCTGCAAATACCGAATGTCGACATGACGAAACTCGAGCCCCTCGTCCAACTCCGGGCCCGGTTGGATCCGTTTGCCTTGTCGGCGACGATCCGCCGCAAGCTCGCTCGCATCTGGGCCGTGAGAACGAAAAGAAGAATCCCCGATCGGGAAGCCGACCCGGGCCAAGAAAAGGCCGAAGCAAAAACCATCGCCCAAAGCTTGGCGAGGAGAATGGCAAAGAAACAGAAAGCATCAAATCCGGAAAAAGCCCCCTTAAAGCGCCGTCACTACAGTAAGGTTTTTAAATGGCTTGACAGGGAGAAAAACGCCCTAACGCACGAACGCTCTGCTCCCGGCATAGATTGCTTTTGCGCCCAGTTCTTACTCTATGCGTAACAATTGGTTGCATTTTTCCGCGTGCTCCCCGCGGCAGGGAAACAGCATAAATGGAGGATTTTCATGGCTATCAAAGCCGAGATCGGTGTTTTCATCCTTCCTCCATCTTTTTCCCTTAATCCCGCAGGGTTGCCTTCAACCGCAGCGGGTTGATGATCAGGTCAAGCGCGTGATGGATATCGGCCACCACGATGTCGGCCACGCGCAGCAGTTCCCCGGCTGCTCCTTCCGGGCCGATGACGGCCACGCTAAGACCGGCGAGCGCCATCATGGGCACGTCGTTCCGGCCGTTCCCGATGGCTATGGCGTGTTCGGGCTCTAGCTCTCTCATGAAGTCAGCCTTTTCTTGGCCTGTGCGGACGATTCTGACCTCGACGGGCAAGCCCTTCAGCTGGCTCTCTGCTTTTTCAAATGTGTCAGCAGTCAATACGGTGATCCTTACGCTTCTGGCCAGCTCGCGGAAGCGCTCCGCGACTCCAGGAAGCAGGGACCCCTCGAGCGAAACCGTCCCGCTGTAATCAAGCACAAGATCGCTGAACGAACGTGGGATCCCGTCCGATAAGGTCAGGTTGACACAGAATGAGGGCGTGCTTTTATTGGCAGGGGCTTGCTTTGGTTTTTCCATTTGTCCGGCCCGTGCCGCCTCTCTTACCATCCTCGCCTTATGGTTCTGCGCGACGCTTGCCAAGAATTTGCGGGCCTGGGGAGTCCCTATCTCGGCCAAGGCCTCGACCGCGGCACGGGCCACGTAGACATTCGGCGTTGTGCTGACCAGCTTGATGAGGTCTCCTACAGCCAGCTCTTCGCGAAGATTTCCCAGGAGCCGGGCCGCTCTTTCAGATGTCTCCGGTTCTGGATGATTCAGGGCGGCGATCAACTTCTCCACATAGCTCTTTCCTCTCCAGAGCGTGGGAATATCCTGCCCACAATTGGGGCACCGGGCGACATCCGTGGGAAAGTCGCTCCAGCATTTAGGGCAAAAGAAGCGCATGACTCACTCGCTAACCAGACGGGCACGAATTCGTTCGAGATCGGCCGATGCTTCTTCCAGTCGAGCCACTTCTTCGCGGACCGTCTCGCTCTGCTGTTGACGCCGATCTATCGCAGCGCGAATCGCTCCATTAGTCGCGGCAATGGTGTCGGCGAGGCTTTGATCGAGAGCAGAGCTGAATCGGGTGAAGGTATCGTTAATACTCTGGAATGTCGCCCAGCGCAGGTTCTCCACATTCGTCACCGCCAACGCTGAGACCTGATCAAGCAATCGTTTGCGAAGTCGTTCGGCACGAACGGAAGCCGGAAGCAGCCGATTGAATAGACCGCCGGTTATTGGAACGAGACCGCTTGTCCACCTATGGGTCACCCAATAGGGGTCCTGAACCATCTCAAAGGCTTCTGCGCTTTCCGGAGCGTGGTAAGGCACATCGAATTGCTCTGCGGCCGTTTTACGAATCGACTCGGTTAGCTCCTCTGCCCGTTTTTGGTGTGGGCGTAAGGCCTCGGTCACGGCCGTGCGGAAGAGAGAGGTTGTTTCGCCAGACAGATGTTCGAAGAAATCGGGAATTCCCTCGGCTAAAGCGCTTTGGGCCTCTCGCTCGGGGGATTGGCCATTCCTGGCCATCGCCTCCAGGGCGATTCCTCCTAAGTATATTCGACCCTTCACGCGGAGGTTCTCGGCGTGATCCTCCAGCAGCTCATGCAATCGGCGGCGGTCTCCCCCCAAAAGGTCGCCTGCTAAGACTCGCTGGCGCTGAGCCTCTTCAATCTTCTGCTCAAGAACCTCCAGCCGCACTTGCAGCTCCTCCATGGGTATCTGGAGCGACCGGATGGCCAACCGGAGGCGCATCAAGCATTCTGCCAGCACATCCCCGGCTTTCCGGCCAACGGCATGACGCAGAGCGGCGGTCTTCTCGCTTGCGAAGAAGTCCACGAGGCACCGCTCCACCTCGCCCAGGCCGCTATTGATCCACCGGGTTAGATCGCCATTGCGCCGCGCCTCCAGCGCCTCTTTTGCCGAGACACAAAACACGGGCGTATCGGCCGGCACGCCGACTTGCTCGGTCAGCACCTTGCGCAGGAATTCGAGAGCGGATTGACGTTCTCCATCGTCGAGATAGTCCACCTTGTTGAGAATGAAGAAGAGCCGCGGGACTTTCGACCGCACCTGTCTAAGAAATTCTATCTCGACCTCCGTGATCGGGGGGTCTGCCGAAACTAGAAAGAGTGCAGCATCACACTGGGGAAGAAAATTGAGCGCGGCCTCCGTGTTATGACGGAATGTTGAACCCACGCCCGGAGTATCGATGAGCACGACGCCTTTGTTAAGGATCGATCCCGGATGGAAGACGTCGACTTGTAGTACGCCGAGGTTATTCCCAGGGTTTCTGGTCTCCGTGACAAAGCCGGCCAGAAAGTCTGCGAGATGGTCAGCACTCTCGGCGGTCACTTCCTTGGGCTCTCGCTTATCCTGAAAGTAGACCCGGGCTTTAAGCGGCTGGCCGGACCGGACGAATGTCGGGAT
>Ga0315289_10014801_pt1 | contig 10866 bp, 9 predicted proteins | sample YL17G11_40_MG_FD_203452 | JGI IMG/M metagenome (GOLD analysis project Ga0315289, IMG submission 203452) | Sediment microbial communities from Yellowstone Lake, YNP, Wyoming, USA - YL17G11_40 | ecosystem: Environmental > Aquatic > Freshwater > Lake > Sediment | place: USA: Wyoming | collected...
GTGACATTGCTTCAAGGGATGATGAAGGATACTTTTGGATCAAGGGAAGGTCCGATGATGTGATAAAGATTGCTGGATACAGAATTGGTACAGCAGAAATAGAAAAGGCAGTATTATCTCATCCTGCGATTGTTGATGCTGCCGCAATAGGAAAGCCCTCTTCTACAGGAGGTGAAACGGTTAAGGTCTTTGTTGTTTTAAAGGAAGGATGGACACTTGACGATGAACTCATAGAGGAGATTAGACGTAGAATTACTGAATATATAGGTCTAATAGCTGTTCCTTCTGAAATTGAAGCGATAAACGGTCTGCCTAAGACAAGAAGTGGCAAGATACTTAGAAGGTTCTTACGTGATAAAGAAGTTGGAAAGAGAAATACTGAATATGACAGTTAATGATTAAATATTCCATCAAAATAAGTGCCTCTGTGGTAGGGATGGCGATTCAGAAGTTACTTGATCAGGTTCTATCCGAAGGTAGAAAAAATTTGCTAGAATCTGAAGCATACGAAGTTCTGTCATCATACAATATTTCCATTTCTCCGTTCAAGATTGTTAATTCATTTGAAGAAGCTGAATCTGCCGCCAACAATATTGGATACCCACTCGTTCTAAAAATCGTCTCACATGACATTATTCACAAAAGTGATGTAGGAGGAGTCAAGATTAATATCAATAACCTTGACCAACTAAAAGAAGCTTTCAACACGCTTTTAAGTGATGTGAAGGGAAAAATTCCTAACGCAAGAATAGTTGGAGTTCTTGTTGAGAAGATGGCTCCAGAGTCTGTTGAAGTTGTAGTTGGTATGCTACGTGACCCGACCTTTGGACCTACTGTAATGTTTGGCCTAGGCGGTGTCCTAGTCGAAATAATGAAGGATGTTATCTTCAGAATCACCCCTGTCAGCAAAGAAGAAGCTATAGACATGGTCAAAAGGGTTAAAGGTTATCCACTTATCTCAGGTTTCAGAGGATCAAAGCCTCTTGATATTGATGCAATAGCTGATTTGATAAGTAATGTATCAAGGATCGCTATGGAAAATCCGTCGATAGATCAGATGGATTTAAACCCCGTTATTGTCTACGAAAAAGGACTAGCTGTTGTCGACGCAAGGATCATATTAAAGGCATAGAAGAATATTGTAGCTTTAATCACATATTTGTTTCCTTCAGCCATTGCTCTTACTAATTCTTATTCTGAAATAAGGTCTAAACGCGTTATTCCATAAGACTGTGACTTAAGCTTGAAGCCTAACTTCTTGGCCACATGTATCATGATGACATTGTCACTTAAAACATAGATGAAAAATTGCTTTATCCCATTCCCTTTTCCAATATCTATTAAGTGATTCAGCATGGCTGTTCCCAATCCTTTAAGTTGCCATTTATCTTGAACCACTATCGATACCTCTGATCCAGTGCCCTCTTCAACATAATATCTCGCGTCGGCGATGACACTGAGCTCTGAGGGTTGAACAGGGGATCCTATAATAGCGAATTCTTCCTTAGGTTTAACGAGGACCATTTTGGTCACTTCATCCATTGTAAAGGGTTTTCTAAGTTTGAAGAATCTGTTATAAACTGTTTCTGGTTTTAGAGTTGTGAACATATTCAGTAGTGGCTTTTCGTCTCCCTCTCTCACTTGTCTAAGTAGAACTTGTGAGCCGTCCTTCAATGTTACGGTTTTGTTATATTTTTGTGGGAGTTCGTCGGAGGGCGGCATTCTTTCATTCCACTTTATATGAACTAAATGAATGTCTGTCGCCTATCCAGTAAAATATATAATTTGTTTTCTCTATAAAGATTGGTTTTCCTTCATCTTTTCGAGTATTTCTTTAGCCTTATCTATTCTAACCTTTCCTTCCTGCACCATCTTTTCTGCTATTTTATTGACAAATTCGCCTGTTGCTCCAGCCATTATTGCAATGTTCCTAGCATGAAGTTTCATGTGTCCTTTTTGTATTCCTTCGGTGGCTAGAGCTCTCAATGCAGCAAAGTTCTGGGCTAATCCCACTGAAGCGATAACTTCTCCGAGTTCGCTTGCGCTCTTAATTCCAAGTATCTTGGTACATATCTTTGCTATAGGATTCGATTTCGTGGCACCACCTACAAGACCTACAGCGAGTGGAAGTTCTATTGAGCCCACGAGATCTCCCTCTGAATTCTTTTCCCACTTTGTTAAAGAACAATATCTTCCATTTCTTGCTGCATAAGCATGTGCTCCTGCCTCAATAGCTCTTGTATCATTCCCAGTTGCTAATACAACTGCAGTTACGCCATTCATTATTCCCTTGTTATGTGTTGTACATCTGTATGGGTCTGCTTCTGCAAATGCGTATGCATCTAAAATAGCATCGCCAACATCTTCTCCCCCGATAGTGTTCTTGTCGAAGGTTGCTGAAGCTCGGGCTAATCTGAGTGTTGCAAGGTTGCTAACAATACGTAGGAGCATTATTCCTCCAGTTATTTCTTCTATTAGTGGTGCTACGGCCTCAGCCATAGTATTTACAACATTCGCTCCCATGGCGTCTTTGCAGTCGACATGCAGTTCTACGATAAGCATCTTTCCTCTTATCGTGTCTATTACCTTTGCTTCTAGATTTCTTGCTCCCCCTCCTAAAGAAATTAGGAAAGGATCCTGTTCGTTTGCTAGTTTTATGATCTCTGCCTTTCTCTTATAGACTTCGTTCTTTGCCCGATATGGATCTTGTATCTTTGTTAATTGAATCTGTGAAATCATTATCGGCTCTGTGCTGGAAGTTGAGAATCCACCTTTGGTTCTGGCCATTCTTGCTGAGTTGCTAGCGGCTGCAACTACTGATGGTTCTTCTATTGCCATAGGTATGAGGTAGTCTTTACTGTTGATAAGAAAGTTGACGGCAATACCAAGCGGTACTGGCAGTATTCCAAAAACATTTTCTATCATTCTTTCTGCGGCCTCGATCTTTAATGCGGATACTGTCCTGAGCTGGGATACCTCCTCTTCAGAAAGGTTTGAAAATTCTTTTACTATCTTTAATCTTTCGTCTACACTCAATTTGTAGAATCCTGAAATCTGGGATGTCTGTTCCATAGGTAATTAACACAAATTAGGTAATTTATAAAGAAGAATAATAAGTTTTCTAAGTTAATCAATAGACTAAATCATGTGGTCGTAAGTGAATTTGTTTATATACTCTACTTCCTATTATTTTCCTTCGTTTGTAGAAGATTTATATAACGTCATGCAGGCATTCTGTTTCTGTGCCTAACCTTACAACCAAAAAGCTCTCCATTGCGATAATCTTCTCTTCCCTGTTTGTAGTTCTTTCACTTTTTCCTATTGGCACTATTTTTATTGGTGGTAATGGTCGTTTTCAACTGTCGATAATGCTTCCACCGATGGTTGGGTGGCTTCTCGGTCCATACTATGGTATTATTTCGATGGTATTAGGGTCTATCATAGGCACATTCTTCTTTCCTTCTTCTCCTTTTGGCTTATTATCCTTTATCATACCTGCCACTGGTGCTTTTTTTGCAGGATTGAACAAAAAAGGTATCCCTTATCTTACAGCTTTATACCTAGCATTCTTTTCTTTCTATTTTGTTGTGGTCTATCCTTCTTTGTATTGGTTCATTGCACCTCATATTATTGCAGCAATATTTTCAATTTTATTATTTTTTTTCTCTTCTTCACGTGTAGGTGTTTTCCTTAATGTTTTTTCATCAACCTTTGCTCAGCAAGCGACAGGTACTATACTCACAATTTTACTTTTACAAGTTAAAACGGAGAGCTACTATATGATATTTCCACTAATGATCTATGAAAGAAGTATAGCAATTATTGGCTCCTTTTTACTGATATTAGCAGTTAAAAACCGACTTAAATCGTATATTACTCTATGACAATAAATGTTATATACTAATTCATGAGTGTTTTATATGAGAAAGTTTGAGCGAAGAAGATGTTAAGAAGGTAGCCAGCACGAAGATGTGGATTGAAGAGAGGATAAGAACGCTTGAAAAAGAAATAGAAGCTTTACGTGAGACGCTTGTTGTACTAGATAGTTTTCTTTTACAGAAAGGATTCAAACCCGCAGTTGAAATTCAGCCTGAGGTTATTGAAAAGGCAAAAGAGAAAGTTCCTAAAATAGAAACTGTAGCTGAGGAAGTTGTTTCCCTTAATACCAAAGATGGAAGAATAGTGGCCACAGCCTACCTTACACCAAGGACAGTTACTGTTGTGCCTGCCTCGACGATGAAGCTTAAAATTTCTACCCCACCTTTTACCTCATATCTTATAGGCAAGAAGTTACCTCAAATGGTTCAGGTTGATAAAGATCAAGCTAAGAGTGGTGCTATAGGTGAAGGAGATGTTCTGTCCTTTTCTGTTGAAGAAGAAGATGGATTCATAAAGAAGATTGCTGTGAAGAACTATCGAACTAAGATTCGTTTAAAGGAAATATTGAATCTTATAACTTGGACGTTTGAAAAGATGCTAGAGAAGTCTTAAACAAAGGTAGATTAGAGCTCTCCAATTTTATATTAGAGTAGAGTATAATCCTTGCCATATAATTTCTGTATGAAAATTGCTGAAACCCCTAGGCATAATATTATCTTAGGGATAGCTATATCTTCAATAAATATTTTTTCGAATATTCTCTGAATATTCCTTCAACTCTTGTAATCCATGCAGGAAAGTCTTTGTAGTTAGGATACTTATTGTACTCTTGCTTAACGTATTTTATATACTTAGCTGTTTCTGCTAGATTTTTCAATACTCCAGGCTTAGAGATTCCACGCAAGACTTTTATGGCTTTATCCTTTATTGACAGATCTGATTTTCCGTATCCGAGGTCTGTAACGTCCCTTTCTGTAATTAGTTTCTTCTCCATGCCAAACTCTATTTCTTCATTTGTAAGAGCTTGAAGGAAGATTCTGAAGATGTCTAGTGAAGCTGCTTTTGCACCGTATATCTTTACAAAGTTTATGTTTGCCTCCCAAAGGTTATCTTTTTCTTTATCAAAATTATTTAAAGCACCGATTATGGCTTGTCCACAAGCCCTGCCTGTTAGCATTGATGGACCAATGCCTCCACCATGGATTGGATTTGCTGTGCAGGCGGCATCTCCTATGAAAAATATGTTATAAGCTACTAAAGTATATAGACTTCTTCTAGTTGAAACTATACCGCCTCCCTCATCCAAAATTTCTGATTTTTGCAGATCAGTTCTTCTTTTGATCACCTTTGCAAGCTCATCTTTCGGGTTAATGTTCTTTCCTCCTTGAAGTCCTACACCAATATTCAAAGTGTGTTCATCTTGTGGGAAGTACCACCAATAACCTCCAGGAGCTATATCCTGGTCTAGGAAGATTTTAGCTATTCCCATGTCTTCGACCTGTTCGACCTTTCTTATTTCTCTATACGCAACACTAAGATCTGACATTTGTATTTCTCTATCGACTCCTAGAGTATCTGGAATCTGTCTTCTCAAGATACCAGCGCAACCTGATGCGTCAACAAAATATTTTGCTTTAACATACTCTACGTTCTTGGTCTTGGTATCAATAATCCTCAGCTGTTTTGCTCTGCCATCTTCGAAAACGAGTGTGTCAGCTCTTGTATTATGCATCAACTCTGCACCCTTGTCAAGTGCCATGCCTAATAGCCATTGCCCGAACTCATGTCTGTTTAATGCAAATCCCTCTCCTTCTACATTCACAAAGTGCTTTGTAGATGGAGAGTAGACCCTAACTGTGTCCAATCTACCTTTGAAAGTGTCTTTCGGTGGAAATGGAAGCTTAACATTCTTTATATGGTGAAGTCCCAGAGCATCTCCACAGACTTTTTTGCCAATTAGTTTCTCTTCTTTAGAATCGATAAGAAGAACTTTGGCACTATTTTCTGCTAAAGTTAACGCTGTGAGTGCTCCACCTGTACCGGCACCGACAATGATCGCATCAAATTGATCTGCAATCATACACAATGCATTAAGAATTTTGGCTTAAAAAGAATTTGTTTATAAAAATAGAATGTAAGAAAAAGAAAAAAAGGAGAAGGGAGAGAAGCTCCTACATTTCAGGGTATCCGCCACCGCCTGGTGATGGAGGTGCAGCCTTAGTCTTGCTTGATGCAATGACGTCATCTATTCTTAGTATCATGGTTGCTGCCTCAGTAGCTGCTGCGAGGATTTGTTCCTTCACTACCATTGGCTCGTAAACGCTGAATTCGGTTGCGTCTTGGACCTTTCCTTCGAGTGCATTGACACCGACGTTCTTTTCACCCTTGCTGTGCTTCGCCCTTAGCTCTACAAGAGTATCTATTGGATCCATTCCTGCGTTTTCAGCTAGCGCCAAAGGGATGACTTCCATAGCTTCGGCATACTTTTGGACTGCGAGCTGTTCTCTACCTGAGAGCGTCTGAGCCCAATCGAAGAGCTTGGAAGCGATTTCTGCCTCTGGAGCACCTGCACCTACTACAATTGATGGTTTGAGGATCACATCTCTAACGACGCAAAGTGCATCGTGTAAGGATCTTTCTGCTTCTTCGACTATTCTTTGTGTTCCCCCTCTAAGAAATACTGTTACTGACTTTGGATTCTTGCATCCTTCGACAAAAACCCATTTGTCTTCTTCAATTTTTCTCTCTTCAACGAGTTCTGCCTTACCTAAATCACCTGAGCCAAGATCTTCTAGGCTCGTAATAACTCTTCCTCCGGTTGCTTTAGCCAGTTTATCTATATCAGATTGTTTAGCTCTTCTTACGGCGAGTATTCCTGCTTTAGCCAAATAGTGCTGAGCTAGATCATCTATGCCCTTCTGGCAGATGACGACGTTCGCTTTCACATTTACAATCTTGTCGACCATCGCTTTTAGCATGCTATTTTCCTCGTCGAGGAACATTTTGATCTGTTCTGGGTTGTTTATGTTGATCTTTGCGTCAAATTCTGTTTTTTCAATTTCTAGTGGACAGTTGAGTAACACAATCTTTGCGCCCGAAACTCTCTTAGGCATGCCATTGTGAACAACTTCTTTGTCTAGGATTATACCCTTTATGAGTTTTGTGTCGGTAAGAGATCTGCCTGCCTTCTTTTCTATCTTGACATCATCGATGTCAACTTTTAGTTTGCCATCCTGTTCCTCTGTTACCATAAGTAAGGCGTCAACGATCATTTTGGATAGAAATTCTCCTTCGGAGGAGACAAGCTTAGTTGCCAAACTTGTAGTACCAATTTTAGTCAGCCATTCCTTGTCTTTTGGATCTACCTTTATTGCTATTGAAGAAAGGATTTCCCTAGCTTTTTCAGCAGCTTTGTTGTAGCCATCTACGATAACTATCGGGTGAACGTCCTTGTCAATAAGCTCTTCTGCCTTCTCAAGAAGAGCACTTCCCAAAACCACTGCTGAAGTTGTTCCATCTCCGACTTCGTTGTCTGTTGCTTTCGAAATTTCGACCATTGCCTTAGCAGCAGGATGCTGAACGTCAATTTCTTTGAGTATTGTTGCACCATCGTTTGTGATTGTAACGTCGCCTAGACCGTCAACGAGCATCTTGTCCATTCCTCTTGGACCCAAAGATGATTTGACGATTTCGCCAACTAGTTTTGCTGCTGTAATATTGTTCCTTTGGGCTTCTCTACCCCTTGTCTGAGCTGCACCTTCCCTCAAAATCAACACGGGTTGACCTGAAGAAGTAACAGCTGATATTGCTGTAGTTGACATATATTATATCACTCCAATAATCGGAAACCCCTATTTTATAGGCATTTATAAATTTTATTCTTGTATTGATTAAGATAAGGCTAATAATCTCAAATCCAGAACCACCTGATCAATTCTAGGGCCAACCTCTCTCACGACTTTTCCTTGAATTGACGAAATCTTGAAGTTATTTGGTAGATTTAGTTTTGGGATAACTTCCTGAATCGTTTCATCTATTGGCTTTGACTTAACGTGTAGGTAGATGTGAATTATGCCTCCCTCTTCTTTTAGTGCCTTAATGGCGTGTGGGAAGTATTCTAGAGCTCTCTCGGGATATGGCATTAAAACGCGATCAGCACAACTTAATAGCTTGTAGTCAATTATTCGCGCTGTATCTCCTAGGAAGGCTATCACACGGTTGTCCACCTTGTTTACAAATGCATTTTTTAGTATCATTTCGTATGCGTCAGGGTTTAGGTCTATGGCATAATTGGTCGTTGTTTTTCGTTTCTTAGCGATTATTATAGAGAATGTTCCAATGCCTGCAAACATATTGACAATGACTTCATTCTCTCCTACGAGATTTGCAATTCTCAACCGTTCTGCTGACAATCTTGGTGAAAAGTAGGTTTTACTTATGTCAACATAGAGTCTGCAACCGCTTTCCTTGTATTCTGTAAAAGTACGATTTTCTCCTGCTAAATATTCTAAGTCCATTAACCTATATTCTCCTGAAACAGGTGACGCTTGTCTAAAGACACATTTTATTGTTTTGACATTCTTTAACAATGTTTCTGCGATGAGGTCCTTCTTTGGCAATAGTGTGTCTGGGATCTTCATAACCACAATATCTCCAATAACATCGAATCCTGAAATGACATCGTTGAGCTCTTCAGGCGAGAGTTTCTCCGAAAGTATCTCTTTAACAAGACGTCCCAATTTCTATAACACTTTGCTCAGTGAAAGTACACAGAATATCAATTTATTAAAAGGTTTTCATTCAAGAAGATCATTCTTCCCCTTTTAACTTGGCAACGTAATAATATCTGCCTTCTTCTTTTTGTACTCTGTCAAGCTTACTCTTAGGTTTGTTGATTCTTGGTCTACCAGTTTCCCAATCCCTTCTGTAGGTAATTTCTAATTGCTTGAGGAATTCGTTCATGCCATCGTCCTTGTTTAATGGGCTTTCTACATAACCATAAACTGATGGTGTTCCTTTGAATATCATTAGTTTATCAGAGACTATATCAACAAGTTGAATATCGTGGTCAACAATAATCGCAGACTTGTTTCTAGACCGAATATATCTTTGAATGATCTTTGCAAGTTCAACTCTATCCTCTGCGTCTATGAAGGCTGAGGGTTCATCAAGTGCATATATCTCAGCATTTTGTAACAATGTGGCAGCTACAGCTGTCTTTTGAAGTTCTCCTCCACTTAATTTGGAGACTTCTTTCTCGAATAGCTTATCTACGTGCAGTGGGACAATGACTTCATTAAACTCTGAAATTGACGTCACATCCTTGCCAACGACACTATCCAGCAGTTCTTTGACATACTGGAATTCTTTAGATGCTAAAAGATATTGTGGTTTGTAAGATATTTTTGAAGTAATTGATACAATTCCGGAATCAGGTTTTTCTACACCAGCTATCATCTTGATAAAAGTTGTTTTACCAAGAGCATTTGCACCAACGACTCCAATTACTTCTCCTAATCTGAGTTTACCGCTGAGAACTTTCAACATGAATTTATCGTATTTCTTCTCAAGGTCTGTATACTCTGCTATTGGAACATACTCAATTGTCTCTGACTTGGGGGCATAGATGTCAAAAAAGATTTTTTTGTCCCTAAAACGTATATTCTCTTGTGGAATATATCCATCGAGGAAGGCGTTTATACCTGCCTTCGTAGAGATCACATGGGAGACTATACCATAAACTCCTGGTTCACCATAAAGCAGATGAATATGGTTACTAAGGTAGTCTAGGATTGTAAGATCATGTTCAACTACAAAAACATATTTTCCATCTTTTGCCACATCCATTATTACCTGGGAAACAGCGAGTCTTTGGTAAACATCATTATAGGAGGATGGTTCATCAAAGAAGTATATGTCTGCGTCCTTCGCTGCTGTGACAGCAATCGAAAGCCTCTGGAGTTCTCCACCACTAAGTTGTGAGACTTTCTTGGCTATAGATTCGCGAAGGCTAAGTTGTGATATCAGATCTTCTGAGACACCACGTTGGTCCATCATATTCAAAAGAGATAGTCCATCTCCTGGCCAAACTTTCACCAGATTGTAGACTGCTTGAGGCTTCACACTAACCTTTAATTGGTCGTTAATTATCTTCTCAAAATGATCCTTTAAAGCTGTTCCCTTGAAGTAGGTTAAGATTTCTTCCCATGAAGGTTCAGGTACTCTGCCAAGGTTAGGCTTGAGTAAACCTGACATTATGTTGATTACAGTCGACTTCCCAACACCATTTCTCCCTAAAAGTCCTATTACTGAGTTGGGTCTAGGTGAAGGTAGACGATAAAGTCGATAACTATTCGGGCCATATTGATGTATTTTCTCATTGGTCAATTCTTCAGCTAAGTTAACTATAGAAATGGCTTCAAATGGACAACGCTTAACACAAATGCCACAACCTGTACATAGAATTTCACTAATAAGAGGGAAATCGTCCTCACCCCTTTTAATGGTATCCTTCTTCATCTTGTTTATTGGGCATACATTTATGCAAATATAGGGGCACTTCTTGGGATTGCAGAGTTCTCTGTCTATTACTGCTATTCTGTGAACCAAAGCTCTCACCAATTATTCTTCTTTCAAATGGGCAGGTATTGGACAATAGTCACATATCCTGCCGTCATAGTAGATGTTCATATAGTCTGCACTATAAACCTTCTTCAAAGTGTTCCAGATCTCCTTTTCTGTGGCATTTGAGTTCAAATGAACAAGTTCGTGATCTATGATGAGCTTCTTGAAATCGCATCCATAACATTTCTTTCTTATGAAGACCATGCCAAAAAAATAGTTGTTAATTAGAAGGACGAGGCCCATAGAACCTATGAGGAAAAAGAATAAAACATATGATAGTATATCAAAAAATCTTGATAACAGTGCGCTTAGACCTACCCACAGGGCTATAAAGACTACACTAAGCAGCCCCGCGACATTGTC
>Ga0315289_10014803_pt1 | contig 10865 bp, 7 predicted proteins | sample YL17G11_40_MG_FD_203452 | JGI IMG/M metagenome (GOLD analysis project Ga0315289, IMG submission 203452) | Sediment microbial communities from Yellowstone Lake, YNP, Wyoming, USA - YL17G11_40 | ecosystem: Environmental > Aquatic > Freshwater > Lake > Sediment | place: USA: Wyoming | collected...
GTCAGGTGCGCGTACTCGACCAGCGCGACGTCCTCGGCGCCGCTGAACGCGATCCCGATGCCGTCGCCGAAGGTCTCGAGGGCGAGGTCGACGATCTCGAGCGGGCTGGCGCGGTCCAGCTTGGTGGCGAGGGATTCGTAGTCGACGGCGGGCTGGTTTTGGGTGTCGGGGAGGGAGGTGGAGGCAGGGAGAAGGAAAGAGTGAGAGGCTGAGGTCGAGAGGGAGAAAATCGGCGGCGGCTAGTTTTTCTCGATAGCGTTGACGGCGGTCGAAGCGGCGGCGACGACGACGACAGCGGCGAACGACGACGTCAAGAAGAAGATCTGAGTTCGCAACGAATCCCACGTTTCTCGTACCTCTTTCACCGCCTGCGTGCGCACGGAGGCAGCACGCGACGACGAAGAAGCGAGCCTGGGGCATAAAGGAGCAGCGGCGGGGGCCGCAGCGCGGGGAACGCGGGCGGCAGATCGGGGAGCGGCGAGCGACGCCTTTGACGAAAACGCCGTTGTCGACATCGCCTGTGTGGGGTGGAATTGCGGTTGTGTTTTTCAGGGAGAGAGAAACTCGAGTGAGAGGAGCGGTCGATGACGACCCGAAGCGAGGCGCAGGGGAGCGCCCAGAAACGAACCTTGAGCGCGACAGAGGCCATGGTTGGTTGGTTTCGGAAGCGAGAGAAAGAGAGAAGGGAGTCGAAGTTCTTGGTCGTCGGGAGTGAAGCGCAGCGTTGTTCATTTTTTCTTCTCGTTTGGAAAAACGCTTCCCTTCTCCCGCCAGAGGCATCGGTCGCCTTTCTTCCTCTTTCTTCGGCGCACCCTCTCTCTTCGGCGGCGCAACCGATTGACATGGTCCGTGTTCGTGCTCCTCCTATGCGGCTCGCCGGGCCGGTGCGACGTCCCGCGGCCGCTGCGGCGCCGAGGGCTTTCTCGGCGTCGGTGGCGTCGGCGGTCGCATCGGTGGCGTCGGCAAGAAACGCTTGTCCGCGGCAGCAGATTCTGCGCCGCCCCGCGGGCTCTCGCCCCAGGTACGGGTTTTTTCTTGTATTCCCCTTGCCTGTACTGGACGTGGATGCAGCTCTTATTTCCCCTGCCTGGGTGAGCGACGGCTGTCTGATGCCGAGGACCTTTCGAAAAGGGATTTTGTTTCCGAAGCATTGTTTTCCGGAAAGAGGGGATGGAACAGCGCCTCGCCTCTCACCCTCCTCCTCCTCCTCCTGCTCCTCCTCCTGCTCCTCCTCCTCCTGCTCCTCCTCCTCCTCCTGCTCCTCCTCCTCCTCCTCTTTCGACCCCTTCTTCCTCCCGACCAGGCACCCCCTGCTGCTCCCTTCGGCGGCTTCGTCTCCACCAGAAACAAGGACCCGAGCCACCCTCGACGAAGAGGGAAACAAGGACGGAGGCAGCGACGGCGTCAGCGGCGGCGGGATCGCCCCGGAGCCCGACGACGGCGGCGGGATCGCCCCGGAGCCCGACGCCGCCGCCTTTGCGAACCTCATCGTCTGCGGCACCTGCGTCGCGGCGCTGGGTTTCCTCGCGGGCGTCGACCCCTGGGCCACGCTCTTCCCGGCCTCCGCGACGGCCGGCGCGACCGCCCTCGCGCTCGGCCTCGCCGCCTCGCCCTTCCACGCCGCGTTCCTGCTGCTGGCGCGCTCGCTCGCCTGCGGGGGGCAGCTCTGGTGGGCCGAGGTCGAGGGGCAGGGCGCCCTCGCCGAGCTGCCCGCGGGCCGCGCGCTGGCCTGGGCCTGCGCCGTGGCGCTTGCCGACGGCGCCGCCATGCGCGGGCTCGTGCTCCCGTGGATCTCGAGGCTGGTGACGGCCCCGGCGGGCGTCGACCTCGCGCAGGTCGCGAGGCGCGCCGCGGCCCTGCCCGCCGTCGAGGCGCTGCTGAAGCCCGCGGCCGACGCCGATGCCGCCGCCGCCGCCGCGACGGCCGCCGCCGCCGCGTCGGGGGCGCTCGCCGCCGCCTCGCCCTCCGGCGCCGCCGCGCTCCTCGCCGCGGGCCTCGGCTCCCCCGTCGCGCCGTTCCCGCTGCCGGCCTCGTGGCTGCTCCCCGTCGTCGCGCTCGCGGCCGGCGCGGCGACGGCGGCGCTCGCGTGCTTCGAGCCGCCGGCGGGCATCCGCGTCGGGTTCACGGCGCGGCCCGGCGAGCCCGAGCCGTCCGAGGCGGAGGCGGAGAGGCCGCCGCCGGACGGCGACGGCGCCGGCGAGGGGGCGGGCCCCGGGCGGGCGGGCCTGGCGCTGAGCGCGACGGTCGAGGTGCGCGAGAGGCCGCCCGAGGGGTCGAACGAGGCGTACACTATGAGGGAGATCCTCTGGGCTTACTGGGGCGACGGGGGAGAAGAAAGCGACGGAGAGGAAGGGGAGGAAAAAGAGGAGAAGGCTGGGGAGAAGGGAGAAAAGGAGGGAGCGGTAGCAGCAGCGGCGGCGGCGGCGGCGGCGAACGCGGCGGCGGGGAAAGCAGAGAGCAGCGAGAGCAGCGGGCGCGACGCCGCCGCCGACGACGACCACGACGCCGACGACGTCTCTCTCGGCGACCTCCTCTCCAACCCCCTCGCCGCCGTCGCGAAGATCGCCGCGGACTACACCGAGGACGAGCTCGCCGACCTCTTCGCCAGGAGCGTCGCCTCGACGACCAAGATCATGGGCGCCGTGGACAGGGTTACGGGCGGCGCGTTCGCGGCCGCGGTGCTGCCCCCGGGCGGCTTGGACGAGGCCCGGCGCGAGCTGGTCGAGAACGCGATCGCCGAGTGGAAGCAGTCCCGGTCCCGGTCGCGGGCGGGGGCCTCCTCCGAGGCGGGGGCCGGCACGGCGACGGAGGCCGCGCTGGACTCCCCCGACTTCGCGGCCAAGGTGTTCCGTCGGATCAAGGAGCGGGAGGCGGAGGAAGCGAGCAAGAAGCTGAAGGAGAGGGAGAGGAGGAGGGGGCCCGTCGTCCTCGGGTGGAACGACGGGAGCGGAAGCGGGAGCGAAGGCGGCGGAGGAGGAGGAGGAGGAGAAGGCCCGCACAGCAGCAGCGGCAGCGGCAGCGGCGGCGTCGTCCGCCGCTGGCCGAGGGTCGACGGCCCGCTGCGCCAGTGGAAGGTGCCCTTGCTGGTGGGCTTGGAGGGCGCGGCGCTGGCCGCTCTGACGCTCGCGACGCACTCGGTGCTGGCCGCGGCGGTGGCGCAGGCCGTGGGGCTGTTTTCGCTCGCGCTGGTCGAGAGGAAGGAGAAGGAGAAGGGGAGAGGAGGCGCGAGCGCTTCTTGAGAGGAGTCGGAAATTTCCTCAAAGAACACAAAAACTCTTTCCAATTTTCGTTGTGTAGATCATTCTTAGAACCTTTTGTCTCCTTTTCCTTTTTATAGAAAGCAGAGCAAAAAAAAAAAAGGAAAAGAAGAAGAAGAAGAAGAAAGCGAGAACGAAACCTTCCTCTCACGAAACCCCGGGCACCTCGGGCACCTCGGCCAGCGCCCTCTCCAGCTCCTGCTCGAAGCCCAGCGCCGCCCTGTTCGTCCGTCCCGCCACGTGCAATTTCCCGCCCCTACCGCCCTCCTGCCAGGCCCACACCTGCGAGTGCGACAGGTAGGACACCAGCGTCGAGACCATCAAGCCGGCGAACCCGGCGTAGACGACCGGGACGCCGGGGTCGGCCTTGAGCTCGACACCGGAGGAGCCGACGATGTCGTCGACGACGACGTCGATGCCCTCGACGGTGAGCGGTCTCCCGGACCCGGGGCGGCGGACACCGGCGAAGGCGCCCTTGGAGTCGTAGGCGACGACGGTCTGGAAGTCTCGGGCTAGGAGGGTGATCCCCCTCGGCGGGGTGGGCTTTCCGTTGTTGCTGGAGGAAAGAGAAGGAGAAGAAGAAGAAGAAGAGGAGGGAGTCTCCCCGCTGCTGCTCCCCCCGCTTGCATCGTTCGCTCCCGCTCCCCCTCCCCCGCCGGGCCCCGTCGGCAAAAACGTCGCCCAGGCCCTCCCCTTGATCCCCCCTGCGTCCTGGATCTCGGCGAAGGGGAGGTTGAAGGGCTGGGCGGCGAGGGCGGCCGAAGGCGGGGAGGAGGAAGGGGAGGAGAGAGGAGGAGAGGAGGGGGACGAGGAGCTCGCGACGAGCGACCCGTCGGCGCCGATCTCGCCCCCGGAGGCGGGCGCCGCCTTCGCGGCGGCGGCCCGCTCCATGCTCTCGGGCGACGCCGCGGCGACCCTCACCGTCAGGGCCGCCATCCCGTAGTCGGCCTGGTAGGCGGTGACCCCCCCAAACCGCAGGGGCTTGTTGACAGACACGCGCTGCGACTTGGAGGCCCGGCCAGACGCCGCGTCCAGGACCGAGAGGTCGCTCTCGAACTGGGCCACGCTGCCGTCGTCGCGGTAGACGACGTTGAAGCCGTCGACGCGGAGCAGGCTCCGGGCCCCCGTCGGCAGCAGGGCGAGCGGCGAGGCCGGGGCGATCGCTTGGGACACCAGAAACTCGCCGCCGACGGGCACGAGCGCGTTGCCCCTCCAGCCTCCCAGCGCGCCCGCGGCGGCGCCGGCGATCGTCAGCAGCAGCGAGGCGTGGACGACGATGGGGCCCACTTTCCCGGCGAGGCCCTTGAAGGCGTACAGGGAGACCGAGGAGGGCGGCGGCGGAGGAGGAGAGGGAGAGGAAGAGGTCGGGGTCGGGGCCGAGGAGGAAGGGGAGGAGCCTCTGCTGCCGCCCCCGGCCTTCTTTTCCTCCTCGCCGTCGTCGTTGTCGCAGACAAAGACCTGGTACCCCTTGGCGGCCAGGATCCTCCCCAGGTCCCTCGCCCTGGCCGCGGGGAGCACCGACGCGGAGGCGAACGCGCCCTGCTTCCTCGCGCCGCGGGCGTGGACGTAGACGCCGCTCTCGCCCCTGGCAAACCTCCAGGACTGCGCCACCCTCAGGGCGGGGGCCTGGCGCGTCGAGGTGCAGGCGGCGAGCGACACGGAGAGCAAGGCGCAGAGCGCCAGGAAGGGCAGCGAAGAGTAGACGTGATCCCAGCCGAGGAAGGCGATGACGCGGAAGTCCAGCACGCCGCCGAGGCCCGGGGCCCCAACGGGGTAAGCGGTCTGATAGTACTCGATCCCCTTGTTCTGCTCTATAACCGTGCCCACGGCGGACAGGGCCGCGATCAGGGCGAGCTCGGAGATGGCCAGGGGCAGGGAAGACAGGGAAACGAGGGCGGCCTTGGCCCAGCGGGGCGGCGGCGGGGGGGCGAGCGGCGGTTTAGCTGGTCGGCGTTTTTTCGACGACGACGGCGACGGAAACTCGTCGTCGTTGTCGACGAGGGAAGGGGCGCCTTGGAGGCTGTGTCTCCTTGTGGAATCTCTCCTCTCAGGGAAGGATGAAGAACGACGTGATCTCAGCGCTGCTGGTGTCGGTGAGCGCGATGCGCGGGGAAGAGAGGAAAGAGCGAGGCGGGACGACTGCGATGATGACGACGACGCGGTGGCGGCCGAATTCTGAGCTCGGCGATGGGCAATTGGAGTCGCTGCTGCTGCTGTCGCTGCCGCTCCTCGACGCAGCAGCAGCGACGGACTCCGGCGAGCGGCGAACATCCTCCGAGATGCGCGTTGTGTCGCTGCGAAAATTTCTTCCAAGAGGGCGCGCGAAAGAGTCGTACTATGCGAGTGGAAGAAGAAGAGAGAGTGAAGAGAAGGAAGAGAAGGGCGAGCGAGAGAAGAGAGGAAAAAAGGGGGGGGGGGGGTGGGCTTTCTTCTCTCCACTCTTCTTTCTCTCGCTCCGAGAATTCGAGCCGTTTCCTCGAGCCCTTTCTTCTCCTTCTGCTTCTTCTTCCCACAGGCAACTCTTTCTCACCTCCAATGCGCGAACCGCGCCCCCTGGGCTGCGCCACGAACGCGCCGCCACGGCAGCCCTCGGCCTCCCCCGCGGCGGGCAGGGCGAGCGCGAAGGCATTGGCGGCGGCGAAGGAAACGGTCGTCGTCAGTGCGCCGCATGCCTCTTCTGCCTCTCTCCCCGCCGCTGCTGCTGCTCCCGCTTCTTCGACTCGTGCGCCCTCCGCAGCAGCAGGAGTTAGTGCCTCCTCGGAGCTCGCCGCCCTGCGCGGCAGGCTCGCAGGGATCAAGCGAAGGCCAATTGGGGGCGGAGCAGCACCAGCGGCGACGAGCGCCGGCGTCGAGCTTGCAAATGCTCATTCTTCCCTCCCCGCCGCCGACCAACTGAACCCTTCCTCCGAAGCGAGGCCGCGTTCCGGCGCGGTCTTGTCCCTGGGAGGCGCAGCAGGAGCAGCAGAAACCAGCGACGTCGAGATGACTGTCAATGTCGCTGAAAACAATGCTCGCTCGCAACCGCAATTGCAGACGCGTCGGGCTTCTCGTCGCTCGTCGGGGGCGGCAGCGGCAGCTCTCCTCCCCGAACAGCACGCCTCGCTCGCCTCCGCCGCCGCCTCGCTGCTCGACGACCCGGCCCTGCGCGAAGCGATCGACTCTGCCCTGGCCGAGGCTGCGGCTTTGATGTCGTCCTCCTCCTCCGCTCGTTCTTCTTCGGCGGCGAAGAAAGGCGGGAGGAGGTCGTTGTCCTCGACTTCGGCAGCGAGCGGCCCCTCTTCTTCTTCTCCCGGAGGCGCCGCGACGACCACTCGCCTCCTCGGCGCCGTCTCCTCCCTCCGCTCCTGCCTCGCGACGCTCAGCGGCAACGCCGCCTCGTTCGCGAGGGCCGCGCTGGCCGCCGAGGTCGAGGCCGCCGCCCAAGTGGAGGCGGCGGCGCTCGGCGCGGCCGAGGAGCTCAGCGTCGCGCGCGCCGCCGCGGCCCGCTCCGAGGCTGCCGCGGCCTCGGCCGCGGCCCAGCACGCCGCGCGCGTCGCGGCCACCTCTGCTGAGCTCGAGGAGGCGCGAGCCGAGGCCGGGAGGCTCGGCCGCGAGGTCGAGCGGCTGTCTGCGGAGCGCGACGCTGCGAGGGAGGGCGCCAAAAGGGCGGAAGCCGCGCGCGCCGCCTCCGAGGCCGCCGAAAAGACCGCCCGCAAGGAAGCCTCGAGGGTGAAGCTCCTGGCCGACGGCGCGCGGGCCGACGCGGACAGCGCCGCGGGGGGCGCCCGCGCGGCGAGGGCCGCGGCCGAGGCCGCCGTCGCCGGCGAGATGCGCGCCGCCGCGGAAGAGCGCGCCGCCGCGGACGCGAGGGCCTCCGTCGCCGAGGCGGATGCCGAGGCCGCGAGGCGCGAGGCCGCCGCGCTGAGGGAGTCTTTGGCCGCGGCACAGGCCGCGGAGCACCGGGCCGAGGCCGCGAAGGAAGAGACCTCGGGCGAGAGGGACGCGGCGGTCGCGGGGGCCGCCGCCGCCGAGGAGCGGGCCGCGGCCGCGGGGGCCGCGAGGGCCGCGGCCGAGGCCGCCGCCACCGAGGCCGAGGCGCAGCGCAAGGGGGCGCTGCTGGAGGCCGAGCGGGTCCGCGTCGCTGCCGGGCAGGCCTCGCAGCGGGCCCGCGAGGCGACCGAGAGGGCGGCCGAGGCGACGGCCGCGGCCGAGGCCGCGAGAAAGTCGGCGCTGCAGACGGGCGACGACGCGGCCGTCGAGGCCCGCGAGTGGAGGGAGCGCGGCGAGGCCGCCGAGGAGCGCGCCGACGCGGCCGCTGCCGACGCGGAAGCGGCGCGAGGAGCCCTGGAGCAGCTGAAGAGCTCCAGGGGGGCGACCGAGGCGGAGGTCTCGGCGGCGAACGCTGCGGCCAAGACGGCGGCGGCCGCGGCCGACGCCGCCCGCGCCCGCGCCGCCGAGGCCGCCGCCGACGCCGGCGCCGCCAGGGCCGCCGCGCGGACCGCCGAGGACAAGCTCGCCCGCCTCGAAGGGGAGCTCGACGCGCTGCGCGAGGCCGTGGGCGACGCCGAGGGGACGGCCGACCAGGCCGAGATGGTGCGCAGGCTCGTCGCGCGCGTCGGCGCGCTCGAGGCCGCGCTGGCCGAGGCCGCCGCGGCGCGCAGGGCGGCGCACAACGCGCTGGTCGAGCTCCGGGGCAACATCCGCGTGTTCTGCCGGATCAGGCCCGGGGCCGACGCGGCGGTGGTGCCGCTGCCGGACGGGACAGGCGTCAGGATCAGGGCGCCGGCGGCGGGCGGCGGCGCCGGAGGGGGCGACGCCGCACGGGCGGCGGCGGCGGCGCCGGCCGCGTTCCAGTTCGACAGGGTCTTCGGGCCCTCCGCCTCGCAGGCCGCGGTGTTCTCCGAGGTCTCCGAGCTCGTGCAGTCTGCGCTCGACGGCTTCGCCGTCTGCCTGTTCTCCTACGGGCAGACGGGCGCGGGGAAGACGCACACCATGCAGGGGTCGGGCTCCTGCTCCGACGCCGACGGCGCCGGGATCATCCCGCGCGCCGTGGCCGCGATCCTCGAGACTGCGAGGCGGCAGCGGGTGGCCGGGTGGGAGTACCGGCTCGAGGCGAGCTACGTCGAGGTGTACAACGAGTCTCTGAGGGACCTTCTGGCCGCGGACGCGGCCAGGGGGGGAGGGAAGCTGGCCGCGGACGGGGCGGGGGCGGCGGTGAGAGCCTTTTCTTTTTTTTTTCTCTCGAGAGTTTTTTTGGCGGGTTTTCCCGTCTCGTTCTCTTTCTCCTCTTCTTCTCTTTCTCCTTCTCTTCTCTTTCTCCTCTTCTTCGTCGTCTCTTTCTCTCACCTCCGCCTCCTCCTCTCCTCTCTTTGCTTCAAACTTCAAACAACAACATCAAAAAAATCAGGGAGCGATCACCCACGACGCTGACGGCCACACCTCGATCACCGGCGCCGCGGCGGTCGAGATCGAGACCGAGCGCGACGCGCGGGAGCTCGTCGGCAGGGCCGCCGCGGCCCGCGCCTCGGCCGCGACCGCCATGAACGACGTGTCCTCGCGGTCGCACGCCGTGTTCGCGCTGCGCATCACGGGCCGGAACGAGGCCAGCGGCACGCGCCTGAAGGGGAGCCTCAACCTGGTCGACCTCGCCGGGAGCGAGCGCCTCGCGCGGTCGCTGGCCGCGGGCGACCGCGCGCGCGAGACGTGCGCGATCAACAAGTCGCTCTCCGCGCTCGGCGACGTCTTCGCGGCCCTGTCCGCCAGGAGCGCGCACATCCCCTACCGCAACTCGAAGCTGACCTGGCTGCTGGCCCCCTGCCTGGGCGGGTCCGGGAAGACGCTGATGTTTGTCAACGTCGCCCCGGACGCCGCGAGCGCCGGCGAGTCGCTGTGCTCGCTGCGGTTCGCGGCCAAGGTGAACGGAGTGGAGACGCAGGCGAAAGGAGGGGCGAAGAGGGCCGTGGGGGTCATCCTCGCGCCGTCGGTGAGCAGCGACGGAGGAGGAGGAGGAGAGGGCGCGAGCAACAAGAGGAAGGCGGCTGTGGCGGCGGTGCCCGCTGCGGCGCGCAAGAAATAGAGAGAGGGGAGAAGAGAGAGACAGGGAAAGAGAAAATGAGGAACCCTGAGAGAATCCTTTCCTCGCATTTTAAGGGTTCAATTCAAATTGTAGTCAACGCAGGTGGCTGCGTGCGCACGCTGGGGGAGAGACCAGCGTTGCGCCGCGCGCTCCAAAAGCGGGTCGTTGATTTCAGTCGTAGAGGTTGAGAGCGAGGTTTTTTTTTCCCCTTCTCCCGAGGCTGAGATTAGATTTCACACAGGAGGAGTCCATTCCTCGCCTCCTTCTCTCCTGTTTCAGCGCTCTCCTTCTTTCTCTTTCACGCGTTCCTCGTCGCCATGCGGACAACCACGCGCAGCCGCCTCGCGCTGGCCTGTGCCGCCCTCCTCGCCGCGGCGAGCGCGAATATTGCCCTCGCGGCGTCGGCGGCGTCGTCATCGGCGGCGAACAGCAACGAGGCCGAGAGGGCCTCGACTCGCCCGCAGCCCTCGAGGTTCGCGACGCTCATCACGCCCGACCCGGACTACGAGCCCCTTATGTGAGTTTGCTTCGCTCTCACAAAGAACTTTGAAATGAAAAGAGAGGAGAGAGAGATGGTGGTGGGCTCTGCTTCTTCGAATTTGACAATGCACGGAGGGCTTTCTCCAACTCAAACCAACGAGACCGAGCGACTCAACCAACCTCCTCTGCACTCCCCAAAAAACAAAACCAAAACAGCAAGACCCCGCTCCCGCTCGCGTCAGTCGCCCCCAAGGACCTCCCCGCGGCGCACGACTGGAGGACAGGCCCCGTCTCGCTCACGCCCGTGCGCAACCAGCACATCCCTGTGTACTGCGGTTCGTGCTGGGCCCACGGTAAGACTTTTTAGAAAAGGAGAAGGAAGGAGAGAGAGAGAACGAAAGAAAGAGACCGGATAGAGGGGAAAAAACTCACCAGAGAGGGGGGAAAAAAACTCGACCTCAACAAAAAAAAAGCCGCGACGTCTTCACTCGCCGATCGCGACAACATCCGCCGCGGAGCGGGCGCGTTCCCGATGACCTACCTCTCGGTGCAGAACGTCATCGACTGCGGGAAGGCGGGCTCATGCCAGGGCGGGGTGCGTCGTTTTGAACTTCGAGTTTTTCTCTCTTTTTTCTTTCGCGAAGAAAGCAAAAAAAAGACTCACCTGAGAGGGGAAAAAAAACTTCATTCTCAAAAAAAAAAAAAACGACAGTGGGACTCGGCCACCTTTGCCTACGGAGCCAAGTCCGGCTTCGTCTCCGATGACTGCAACGAGTACGTTGCGAAGAACCAGCAGTGCTCGGCCAAGACGCAGTGCTTCACGTGCTGGCCCGAAAAGGTAAAAAAGTTATCTTTATTTTTCCCTCGAGATTTCTCGGGGTTTTTTTTTTGCTTCGAGGCGCCCGATGACGAGAAACTTTGAGACACTAACTCTCTTTTTCATCTCCTCGATTTTTTCTTTCCGAAAACAGGGCTGCACGGCCGTGTCCGAGTACCGCCGTCTGCTCGTCTCGGAGCACGGCAGGCTCGACGGCGCCTCCACGGACGCCATCAAGGTAAAAAGAGAAAAGAGT
>Ga0315289_10014804_pt1 | contig 10865 bp, 8 predicted proteins | sample YL17G11_40_MG_FD_203452 | JGI IMG/M metagenome (GOLD analysis project Ga0315289, IMG submission 203452) | Sediment microbial communities from Yellowstone Lake, YNP, Wyoming, USA - YL17G11_40 | ecosystem: Environmental > Aquatic > Freshwater > Lake > Sediment | place: USA: Wyoming | collected...
AACGAGACCGAGCTCTCACGGATCGGGATCTCCCTCCCCCAGCTCCTCCTTGAGAAGTTCGATGAGATCATCACGATCCGGGGCTACTCATCCCGGTCAGAGGGGATCCGCGACGCGATACGCGCCTATATAACCCACTACCAGTGGATGTCGGACGTGAAGGGCGAGCGGCAGGGGGTCATCACCATGGTCTATGACCATACCCAGCGGGGCCTCATGCAGACCCTCCTCGATATCCAGCATGACTACGGCTACGTGATCCAGGCGTCTCTCCACTCTCATGTCACCCATGACCGCTGCCTGGAGGTGATCCTTCTCCGGGGCGAGGGGACCGAGCTGAAGCACGTGGCTGAGCGGCTCATGTCCCAGAAGGGGGTGGAGTCGGTGAAGCTCACCACCATCCCCGTGCAGGGCTAGCCCCCGCCGTCGCAGAGCTCGTCGGCAGAGAGCCACTCCGCCTGGGCTCCCCGCACAGCCTCCCTCTCCTTTGCAAACTGCTCCAGCTCCTCGCCCCCCTTCTTTACCTCCTTCTCCGCCTTCGGCTCAAAGGCGATGAGCTGGTCGGCGCGGTAGAGGAGGTGGGTGGTGTCGAGCTCTGCGAAGGTGTCCCGGTCGGTCTTCTCGATCCGCACGACCTTCCCGGTGGTGCCCGTCCTGGGGTAGCGGACGTTTATCCCGACCGCGACCTCTCCTGCTTGCATGAGAGGATCATCCCTTTCGCCACCTATAAAAGGATAGCCTCCCTTCTGGATCATCATGCAGCTGGAGATCGGGGACGAGGAGAAGCGGTTCTTCCTTGGCACCCACAGGGTGAAGGATCCGGCTGAGACGATCGCAGAGATGGAGCCCCTCATGCGGGAGATCGGGGCCATTGATCTCATCGAGTGCACCGAGAAGGACCGCCACGGCATCCCCTGCTATGCCGTCATCCGGAGGAGATCGGGGATGGGGAACCCCCAGGTCCATGTCGGGAGGGGGATCACCCCTGACGAGGCGAAGGCCTCGGCCATGGCTACTGCCATCGAGAGGTTCTCGGCAGAGTACCGGGGGGATCCCATGAAGATCGCAGGGTACGAGGAGATCGGGATCAAGCGGGCGGTGGACCCCGCGGATCTCATCCTCTCCCGGCCCCTTGAGGTGGGAGAGCGGATCCACTGGACCCCGGGCTTCGACCTCCTCGAGAAGAGCGAGGTCTGGATCCCGTCCAATGCAATCTTCCTCCCGTACAATACTCTCGGTGAGGCAAAAGGGCTCTTTGCATCGGACCCGAACGGGCTCGCGGCAGGAAATACCCGGGACGAGGCCATCCTCTACGGGCTCCTCGAGGTTCTGGAGCGGGACGCCCTCTCCCGGGCAGAGCGGAACCATTCCCTGGGGAAGAGGATCTCGGTGCAGGAGCCGGGGCCGGTCCGGGATCTCCTCGGCCGGTACGAGAAGGCCGGGATCGTCATCACCCTCTGGCTCCTCGATGGCCTCACCAGGATCCCGACGGTTGCGGCCGCCGCCGATGACCCGGTGACAAAGGATCCCGCCTTCCTCGTGATGGGGGCCGGGACCCATCCCTCCCCCCAGATAGCGGCCATCCAGGCCCTCACCGAGGTGGCCCAGCGGCGTGCCGTGCGGATCCAGGGCGCGGCCGCCTCTGAGGAGCGGGAGGCGTTCGTCCAGCGCATCGGCTACGACCGGATGAAGCGCCTCAACAGGGAATGGTTCGCCCCCGCCGCCCCGGTCGACCTCCCCTCCCTTCCGGACCTCTCGACCCCCACCATCGGCGGTGATATACGGCTCGTCCTCACCGAGCTGGAGGGGAAGGTGGAGCGGGCCTGCGTCTGCGAACTCGCCCGGACGAAGGTGCCGGCGGTCCGGGTCGTCGTCCCGGGGCTTGAGGTCTCCTCCATCAACAAGGAGCGGGTGAGGCGGAGATAATCCCGGTGATCCCCTGACCCGCGGCCGGGGAGGGATGGTATGGGGGCCGACGGGGCCTCAGCCTTGAATGAGTCCTGGAGAGTCCGATACCCATGCGTCCCCCGGAATCCTGGCCGGCGCTATCCCTGTCAGGAGAGAGCGGGGCCAATCCCGGACCCCCGGACCGCGAGGGTATCAGGGTTGAAAATGATCCGGGACTTGAGACGCCGTTGCACAGGGTGGGGAGGACTCGGGGATGAGAGATGATAGCGTGCAGAGAAGTGATCTCACTCTGGCCGGGTCATCCATGTCTGGCAACATATATATGCTCGTCGGCATGTATTATAAAACTTTTGATATAATTCCGACACGATTACGCAAAATAATTCAGAAAAATTTCGCGCAATCTTCAGGGATCCCCAAAAGGGCCCGTTTTAACCCTCTCGGGCCGGGAGAGCCTGATTTTTGGGGAGAAAGGGATTTTTCCTACCAGCCACTGACCCTTTTCAGGATCCTGACAAGCTCCCTTGTGGAATGGCCTGGCGGGGCATCCGGGTGCTCGTCCAGGGACTTTCTCCCCAGGGCCCGGAAGATGGCAGCGATGGCACGGCCAAGGGAGGGGCCGTACCCGCCTTCAAGGGCAAGGGCAAGGGGGAGATCCGTTGCCTCCATGAGCATCCGGGTGAGGATGCCGTAGTCCCCCGGGGCAAGCCGCATGACTGCCTTCGGGTCATCGGCAAGGGCGTCCTGGCCGGCCGAGATGATGAGGAGGTCCGGGTGGAACCGCTCAAGGGCAGGGCAGAAGACCTCGCCAAAGACGAACCGGTAATCGGCGATACCGCAGCCGGGTTCCAGGGGGGCGTTCAGGGTGTATCCCCGGCCCGCTCCCGTCCCCGTCTCCCCAACCCCTCCGCTCCCCGGGAAACCCTCGGCCTGGTGAACAGAGCAGAAGAGGACACGGTCCGAGCCATAGAAGATCTCCTGGGTCCCGTTCCCGTGGTGGAGGTCCCAGTCCACGATGGCCACCCGGTCTACGGATTCGAGGGCCCGTGCCGCTGCAATGGCCACGTTATTCAGGAGGCAGTACCCGCGGGCCCGCCCGGGCTCGGCATGATGGCCGGGGGGACGGACGAGGGCAAAGCAGTTCCGACCGTCAAGAGCCTCCTCGGCGGCCACGATGGATGAACCGGCAGCATGGAGGGCGACCTCGAAGGAGTCCGGGCAGATGTAGGTGTTATGGTCGATGTAGCACTCCCCGGTCGAGATCCCCCGGAGCCAGGTGATATACTCCCTCCGGTGCACCCTCTCCAAATCATCCGGTGCCGCCTTCACCGGGGCCAGCCTCCGGGCGGCCCTCGGGACACCCGAGAGGGCAAGCCGGAGCCGGTCACGGTTCTCCGGGTGCCCCTCCAGGTGATGGAGGCAGAACACCTTCCCGGTAACGACCGTGCACGTCATGGTTCCCAGGGAGTGAGGGGATCAGGGGGCCAGGCCCTGCATCACCGCCTCCTCGGGCACCCCAACGGTGCGGCCGGTTCCCTCGATCCGGTACTTGCTGAGTGCCTGTACCTCGTAGGGGTTCCCCTGGGTGGCGTACGGGACCACGAACTCGCCATTCACGCTCTCCTGCCGGTAGGTGAACCTCCTCCCCATGTTCGTGACAAGGTCAATCGCAATGATCCCCTCGCCGCGGATCCGCGCCCCCTCCACATGCTCGAAGATCTTCACGTACTTGAGGTCCGGAGCCCCTGCCGATGTATTGGGGAAGACACCGGTGGGGGACTCGTGAACGAGTCGGTAGTGGCGCAGGGCCGGGACCGTCTCCACCGGGAGGAAGACGGCCTGGGAGACCGCGTTTGCGAGGTTCCCCCTGGCGGCGTCCCGGTTGAACTCTGCGGTCATGTTCTTTGCATCTCCTGCACTGAGGATCTGGGCCTTGGTGATGAGGGGCCAGTCAAGGCCGGTAAGCTCGGGAAGCTGGTACTCGATGTAGTAGGCCGTGGTGGGGATTGTCATCGAGCCATCGAAGTTGTGGAGCCTCGAGACCATGGTCTCGTAGTAGGACTGGTTGTTCAGCTTCACCAGCTGGTACTGGCCCGAGGTCTGCCCCGGGACATAGTACGCCGGGTTGTACGGGGTGTCGCTTACGGAGCTGTTAAACCAGGTTGCCATTGCCCAGAACTTGGGGCTGTCCATCTCGATGTCGGTGATGACGTACCTGATCCCGAGCTGGTCGGCGACGGAGTTGGCATACTCTTCGGACCCGGTCATGAAGTAGGAGGCGGCGCCGATCGGGCCTGCCACTCCCGCCTGGAATGGGTTCGCGTTGGGGATCCGTTTTGCGATGAAGGTGATCTGGTGGCCGTAGTCCCACCAGGACATCACCCCATAGGAGCCAGGCGGATAGGAGAAGGTGGACCTGTCAAAGATGCCATAGTAGTCCACGCCAGGATCCGGCGTATGGTTCCCCATCCACTCAAGGGACTCGCGCCAGTCGCCGTTCATGATGGCGCCCTGGGAGTAGAGGACGTCATACTGGAGCGAGTTGTAGGTGAAGAGGAGTGCCAGGACGACGAGCGCAGCAAGGACAAGAATCCATGGGCTGGTGGCGATCTTCCCGGGCCTCTTCTCCTTCGCGCCCCGTTTCGCCTTCTTCGCATGCCTCTCCTCCTTGGCCCTCACCTTTATATCGGTCTCTTCTCCGATGCTCAGCCGTTTCAGGATGAGGTTCCGTGCGGGTCCCCATCCACGATCGAGGGCTGTACCGGCAGCGAAGGCCGAGAGGAGGGCGATATTGACCGCAAGGTAGTACTCGTACCGGATATGCTGCCAGGTGGAATAGAGTATGATGAGCGACCAGACGAGGACGAAGATCTGGTCGGGGTGCTCCTCCCTCCAGTTCCAGTAGATGATGGCCACCATCCCGAGAACCATGAGGACCAGGCCGTACTGGAAGGTCATCCAGGCAAGGAGGGGATCCCATGACCTCGCCTCCTGTACGGTCAGTGTGACCGCCTGCTGGCCGAAGAAATTGAAGAGGCCCCCGATGAGAATGTTGTAGATGGCCGGGATGATGCTGACAAGGAAGATGACGACAAGGAGTCCGATGCCCGCAAGGGAGAGGGGATACTGGTACCAGGGCCGCCCCTTCATGTACCGGGCATGCACCGCGAGTAACCCCGTGGCAAGGATGACCATCAGGTAGGCGATGACGTGGCCCAGGGTATAGCGCGAGAGATCAAGTCCAGGATGCTTTATCCCGAAGGCGAAGAGGCCCAGGATGGCGACCCCGAAGATGATGGTGTTTGCAAGGAGGAGGTAATCGCTTGGCCTCTTTCGGAAGAAGTCCCAGACGTACTGCACCACCGTGAAGGCGGCCACGATGAGGGCGAAGAGGATCATGGTGGGCATGGTAAAGAGACCGAGGAGGTACGCACCCGCGGTCAGGAGGGAGAGGATGGCAGGGATTTTCAGGCTACCGGGTTTGTTGAAGTCTACCGGGTTCCGTTTTGTGTAGACGAGGACCGAGATATAGCCCAGGCAGAAGAGCGTGGAGAAGAGGATCTCGGCAATGTGGTGGTCGAAGTAGCCGAAGAGGGAACGCTGGAGGTACTGCCCGGGGATGATGACCGTGAAGAGGGCTGCAAGGAGGCCGGCTCTCCAGTCCACCATCCTCTTCCCGATGAGGTAGACGATGGGGACCATGGCGGTGGCCATGGCGGGCGGGATGAGCTGGGAGATGAAGATGATATCAGGGCGGGTTGTCATCCCCAGGATCATGCAGACGAGGGCTGCGATGGTGGGGAAGAGGGGACCCCAGTAGATGGTCTGGCCCGCGGGGTAGAGGGTCATGGGGTCGAACCAGGGATATGCCGGGAAATGGCGGATGATCATCTCCACCTGCCGGAAGTTGTAGAGGGGGTCGTCGCTTGCAGACAGGTTGAGGGGATCCCCTCCTGCAATGGTCTGGAGATGGGAGAGGGGGTTTAAACGGATCCAGAGGCAGAGTATCCCGATGAGAACGAGGGCAAGCCCGACGAGATATCTCTGGTACTTCTTCAGGAGATCGGCCATGCTATCCTCCTCTCCTTGTTTCACCGGTGATATCTAAATCATTTGGATGGGGTGGAGAACGGGCGGATGGATCGCCATTCACCGCCGGATGAGGCCCTCGAGGATCGCCTCGAACTCCCCGGCCCTCCTCCTCCAGCTGAACTTCTCGACATCGAGGGAGAACGTCCTCGGGTTGTCCATCGCTTCCTTCACCTTCCCCGCGAACTCGGAGTCGCTCCGGTAGATGGAGAGATGGGGGCCGCCGATGGCCATGAGATCGGGGATGGGGGAGGAGAGGATGGGTTTCCCGCAGGCCGAGTACTCGAAGAACTTGTTCGGGAGGGCGATGCTCACCCACCGGGGCGGGGCGAGGGGGATGAGGCAGAGGTCCATGGAGGCGATGTATCCCGGCAGATCATAATACCTGACCGGCCCCGTGAATATGACATGGCCGAGGACCCCGAGCTCCTCTGCCTGCTGCTTCAGCTCCTCCATGAAGCCGGTGAAAAGGGAACCTCCGACAATGAGGAGCCGGGTGGCAGGGCGGTGTTCCAGGAGCCCGGGGAGAGCTGAGATCACCCGGTCAAGGGCGTACCACCGCTCGACCGATCCCTCGAACCCGATAACGAACTCGTCCTTTCCGATGCCAAGCCTCCGCCGCATATCCGCGCCGTCCATGGGGACAAAGCGGTCGGTGTCGACCCCGTTCGTGATGAGGGTCGGGTCATAGCCGAAGGAACGGAGCTTCTTGACGAGCGACGGTGAGACGGTGGTGATCCGGTCGCTCCTGTCCAGGTTGTACCGGGTGACGAACCAGACGCTGTCCCGGATGATCTTTTGGACGAGTCGGTTCCTGTAGTAGGCAGCAGCCGAGTCCGGGAACCAGTCCTTCAGGTCAAAGACCACCGGCACCCTGTGGCGCCGTGCGGCACGGATGACTGCCATGCCTGCAATGACATGGGATGCGACCACCACGTCGATGCCGCAGTCCCTCACGATCTCTTCGAGGACCCGGAAATGGGTCGGGGCGTTCAGGGTGTAATGGACGATGGGGCCGCCCCTCGGGTACCGGGTGGCCTCGTGGACGATGAGCCGGGTCTTACGCTCCGGCCCCTGGCTCACGTGGAAGTGGGGGACATGGACCTCGTGCCTCTTTGCGAGCTCCTCGAAGATGTAATGGTGCCGCGATGGTATGGGATGGTGAAGGTAGTCCTGGGTGGATACGAGGAGGATCTTCATTCCGTGATGGCCCCCTCTCAGGGGAGCGGGTGGTTGTTCTTGTCCCCCCGCCCGATTCCCTTGTACACAAACCCTTCGCTGATGTAAGCGTCCGGGTCCACCACGTTCCTCCCGTCGACGATGACCGGGTGGTTCGTGCCGCTCCATGCCCTCACGTCTGCAGGGATGAGGGCCCTGTAGGGTCGGTGGGCGGTGAGGATGGCGATGACGTCCGCCCCCGAGATGACCTCCCGGAGATCATGGGAGACGGAAACCCCGGGGTAGCTGTCCACATAGGGATCATGGACCAGGACCTCTGCCCCCCCTTTGATGAGAAGGTTCCGGTACAGCTCGGAGGGGGTGTTTCTCGTATCATCCGAGTTCTGGAGGAAGGCCCAGCCGAGGATGGCGACCCGCGCCCTTGGGATCTGCTTCCCTGCCCGCCCGAGCCCCTCGAGGGTGAGCCGGTGCATATGCCCGGGCATGAAGTCATTGATCCGGCGGGCCAGGAGGAAGAGGGAGTCTGCATCAGCCGGGTAGTCGAGGTCCCGCCCTGTCTCCTTCACCCCCCGCTCCAGGTGGTAGGTATCCTTGGGGAGGCAGTGCCCTCCCACGCCGGCCCCCGGGAACAGGATGGCCCTCGTGACTCCCTCCTCCTTCAGGCTCGCGATCCCGGCCCGCACATCGTAGAAGTTCACCCCCATGGCCTCGCAGTAGAGGGCGAGCTGGTTGGCGGCCGCGATCTGGAGATCGCGGAACGCGTTCTCCGCTGTCTTCGTCACTTCGGCCGCCATGGCCGTCATAGGGATGATCTTCCCCGTCGAGAGGACGGTCCGGTAGAGCTCTGATGCACGGTTCGTCGAGGCAGGGTCGATGCCCCCGACAACCCGGTCATGCTCCCGGATGTTCCGGAGGAGCCTCCCGACCATCACCCGCTCGGGGGCATGGGCGAGGGCGAAGTCACGGCCCGCGACAAGGCCGGACTCCTCCTCCAGGATCCTCCGCGCAGCCCCGCCGGTCGTTCCCGGGGTCACCGTGGACTCGATAACCACGAGGGCCCCCCGGGAGAGGTGCTTTCCCACTGACGCGAGGCCCTCGTGGAGGGGAGTGAAGTCAGGGATAAGGTCTGCGGGGTTCCTGAAGGGGGTCTGGATGGCGAGGGTAATGGCATCCATACCCGAGATGAGGGAGAAGTCGGATGTGCACCTGAAGGTGCCCTGTGAGACGACCCTCCCGAGCAGCTCCCCGAGATCCGGCTCCTCCCCCTTGAGAGGGCTCTCGCCGCGGTTGAGCATCCCGATCTTGTAGCCCGAACTGGGAGAGTCCCGCTGGAATCCGATGACCTCCTCAAAAGCCCCTGAATCAGCGAAGAGGACCGCGGAAGGGATGCCGACATATCCCATCCCCACGACCCCGACCTTCTCTGTCGGCCCCTTCTCCCGCAGGATGTGTTCGAGCCCCTTCTTCATGCGGACCATGTGATGCCTCCGGTTCCCGGGAAAGGTTGGTCATCTCCCGCCATATACCCTTCCCGATCCCGAAAACTAGGAAAGTCCCCGGCGGATCTCCTCGCAGATCTCCAGGTTCTCCACGGCTTCGTGAGGCGTGATGGGGAAAGGCCTCCCCTGGGCAGCGCAGGCAAGGAAGGTGGAGAGCTCGACCTTCAGGGGCTCGAGCTTGTTCACCATCACCTTCTCGATAATGTTCTCCTGCACGTACCGGTCGTCCTCGAGGGTGTACTGGCCGGGCTTCCGGTGGACATAGATCTCCTGGGTCATGAAGTCACCCTCGATGGTGAACTCCTCCTCCTCGATGTAGCACATCCGGATCTTCTTCGAGGACTTCCTGCTCGTGGAGAGGTAGACGGGGGTCTCCCCCCACCGCATCAGGGCGCTGCAGATATCGTCGTTCCCTGCCGAGACGAGGCTGGTAGGCCTGCCGTGGAAGAAGGCATGGAGGGCGATATCGATATCATGGATCATGAGATCGTCCACCACTGATGTCCCCTTCATCCTCGCGGATGTCGGGTTGTGCCGCTTCATCTCCATATAGAGGGGCTTCCGGATGATCTTCCTGATCTCGGGGACCACAGGGTTGAACCGCTCGATATGCCCGACCCCGACGACGAGGTCATCGGGGATGACGGAGAGGAGGGATCGGCCCTCTTCAGATGTCGTGCAGATCGGCTTCTCGATGAGGGCATGGACCCCTGCGGCGATGACCTGCCGTGCGACCCGAAAGTGGTACTGGGTGGGTACGCAGAGGGAGACCGCATCGGTCCGGGAGAGGAGATCTTCGATGGACTCGCAGGCCGTTGCCCCGTGGAGCCTCGTCATCTCCTCCGCTGCCTTCCGGTTCGTGTCGTAGACGAAGAGGGAGTTCACCGCCTTTAGTTCAGAGTAGATCCGTGCATGGTTCCTTCCCATGGTCCCGACACCGATGACACCTGCATCCATTTCATATCACCTCATTGACAGCTTGGGCTATGCTCTTGAGATCGTCTTCCGATACGAGGGGGTGGACGGGGAGGGAGAGGACCGAGGAGGCGAGCCTGCTCGAGACAGGGCAGGGGTCCATCCCCTGGTGGCCCCGGTAGAGGGGCTGGTCATGGACCGGCCGCGGGTAGTGGATGGCAGTCCCGACCCCCCTCGCCGCGAGGGCCCGCATGAGTCCATCCCTCGTGAGGCGGGATCCATTCTCCACCTTCAGTACATACTGGTGATAGACATGGGTGGAATCCGGCCTCACGTGGGGCGTGACGAGGCCAGGGCACCGGAAGCTCTGGTCCAGGTACCTGGCGTTCGCGGCGCGTCTCGCGTTCATCCCGTCGAGCTTCCTGAGCTGGACGAGTCCCATGGCAGCTCCCATATCGGTCAAGCGGTAATTATACCCCAGGCTGGTATGGAGGTACTTCTCCTTCTGCCCGTGGTTGATGAGGAGCCGGATCCGCCCGTCCAGCTCCGCATCGTCCGTGGTGACCATACCCCCCTCGCCGGTGGTCATGTTCTTCGTTGCATAGAAGGAGAAGCAGGCCAGCTCCCCGAAGGATCCCAGCTTCCTGCCCCTGAAGGTGGACCCATGGGCCTGGGCGGCATCCTCGATAAGGAGGAGAGTATGCTCCTTGCAGATTCCGGTGAGGGCGGGGATATCGAACGGCTGGCCGAAGAGGTGCACCCCCATCACGGCCCTGGTCCTCGGGGTAATAAGGCCCTCAACAGAGGCAGGGTCGAGAGTGAAGGTCCGGTCATCCACATCGGCAAAGACCGGCCTTGCCCCGCACATGGAGACCGAGGTCGCCGTGGCGATGAAGGTGAAGGACGGGACGATCACCTCGTCCCCGGGACCGATCCCCGCAGCGAGGAGGGCTGCGTGGAGGGCGGTGGTGCCATTGCTCGTCGCAATCGCGTGTTTCACCCCGCAGTAGGAGGCAAAGGACCGCTCGAACTCTGCCACCACCTGCCCCTGGGCGATCATCCCCGATTCCATCACCCGTGCCACCGCCTCGGCCTCTTCCTTCCCGAGGGACGGGCGCGAGACAGGGATCATGGCAGTCATCTCTTCATCTCCATCGGGAGATCCCGTATCTCGGCCGGGACACCGATGGCAAGTGTACGGGCAGGGACATCATGGGTGACGACCGCACCCGCTGCCACACACGCCCCCTTCCCGATGACGATGCCCGGCAGGAC
>Ga0315289_10014806_pt1 | contig 10864 bp, 8 predicted proteins | sample YL17G11_40_MG_FD_203452 | JGI IMG/M metagenome (GOLD analysis project Ga0315289, IMG submission 203452) | Sediment microbial communities from Yellowstone Lake, YNP, Wyoming, USA - YL17G11_40 | ecosystem: Environmental > Aquatic > Freshwater > Lake > Sediment | place: USA: Wyoming | collected...
AACCCACCTTGACTTTTTCCTGCCCGGTGGCGGAGATCATTCCCAGGGTTCTTCCGTGAAAGGAGTTCTCCATCGTGACCACCCCCACCCGCTCATCCTTCCGGCGGTTCCGGGCGTAGATCCGGGCAAGTTTGACCGCGCCTTCATTGGCTTCCGCTCCGCTGTTGCAGAAAAACACCTTGTCGGCGAAAGAATGCTCGACCAGCGCTTCCGCGAGGCGGACGGGCGGCTCGGTGTAAAAAAGATTGGAGGTGTGAAAGAGCAGGCCGGACTGGGCGCGGACGGCGGAAACGATTTCCGGGTGGCAGTGCCCGAGGTTCAAGACGGCCAGGCCGGAAAAGAAGTCCAGGTATTCCTTCCCCTCCGGATCCCAGAGCCGGGCTCCCTCGCCGCGGACAAAGGCGACCGGGAAGCGGGCGTAGGTATTCATCAGGACCCGGTCGCTGCGCTCGATCAGGCTCGCGGTAGTCATTTTTTTCGCTTTTTTCATCTGAGTATCTCCGTGCCGATCCCCAGATCGGTAAATAGTTCCAGGAGCAGGGCGTGGGCGACTCGGCCGTCGATGATATGGGTCTTCCCCGCTCCGCCCGCGAGGGCGGTCAGGCAGGCCTGGGTCTTGGGAATCATTCCCTCCGAGATCCAGCCCTCGGCGATGGCCTTCTTCAGCTGGCGGGCCTTGAGGCTGGCCACTAATTTGCCCTCCCGGTTTTTGATGCCTTCCACATCGGTCAGGACGATCAGCTTCTCCGCCCGGAGCGACCCGGCCAGGTGTCCGGCCAGGTGGTCGGCGTTCAGGTTGTAGCTCTGCCCGTCCGAGTCCGAGCCGATCGGGGCCACCACCGGGATATAACCGGAGCTTTCCAGGGTGCGGATCAGCCCGGTGTCAATGGCCTCGATCTCGCCCACGAAACCCAGGTCCACGCTTTTCTCCGGGGCGGGCTCAAGCTCGTCGGAGTGCATTTTCCGGACCCGGATGAGTCCACCGTCCTTGCCGCAGATCCCGACCGCTTTGCCCCCGGTGCCGTTGATCAGACCGACGATTTCCGAGTTGATCGTGCCCCGGAGAACCATTTCCACCACCTCGAGGGTTTCGGCGTCGGTGACCCGGAGCCCGGAAACAAACCGGGACTTGAGTCCCAGGCGTTTCAGATATTCTCCGATCTGCGGCCCGCCGCCATGGATGATGACCGGGTTGATCCCCACGTATTTCAGGAGCACCACGTCCCGGGCGAATTCGCGCTTGAGTTCCTCCTTGACCATGGCCGCCCCGCCGTATTTGATGACCAGGGTCTTCCCCGCGAAACGGCGAATATAGGGAAGCGCTTCCAACAGGGCCCGGGCCCGGGTGATTCTTTCTTCCATGTTTTTAACCCTTTCTTTCCGGGGCCGAGCGGATTTTTTTCAATTCCTCCAAGGCGCTCCGTCTTTCCTGGTCGGATTTCAGCAGGGCCTTTTTCAAGCGCTGGGTCTGGCTTTCGGCCTCGGCCAGTTCATCGATCCGCAACTCGATATTTTTATGGAGCCAGTCGATCCGGAGCACTACGGAGAGGCCGAGGGCAATGGTTGACATCGGGTCGAGATCGCCCTGGCCAAAACCCGAGGGATTCCGGCAGTTGGCGGCGACCAGGAGACCCAGGCACCGGCCGCGCTGGAGGATGGGGACCAGAATCAGGTCGGTCAGGGAGGAAAGCTGTTTTTGGTCCACTTCCGGGTCGAAGCGCGGGTCGTTCCGGGGTTCCTTCAGGATGATTCCTTCCCGGCTGTCCAGGGCCCAGCCCAAAAGACCCTGGCCGTGGTTCAGGGTTTGTTCGGCCCGGATCTCTCCGGCCGGGCCCCAGCCGGCGGTCAGGGTAAAAGCTCCCGCTCCGTCCTCCAGGTATATCAGGGCTGTCTCGCTTCCGGTCATCTCCCGGACCCATTCCGAGAGGTCCAGGTAAATCCGGCCGATTTCGGATCCCTCGCTCAGGATCCGGAACATCTCTTTCTGGATCTCCAGGCTTTTCTGCCGGCGGGTATCTTCGGCGGGCTCAACCGGGGGTTTTCCCGGGGCGTCCGGTTCCGGCGTTTTCAGGCGGGTGATCCAGCCCAGGACCCGGCGCACCTCCCGGGCTTCCGCCGGCTTGATCACGTAATCCAGGGCTCCCAGGGAGAGGGCCCGGTCCGCCCAGGTCTGTTCCCGGGCTTCCGCCAGGACCAAGATAGGAAGTTTCGGACGGATCTCCTTGACCCGTTTCAGGAGATCCAGGCCGTGCATTCCCGGCATGATGATATCGATAAAAACCACGTCGAAATCATTGTTTTCCAAGTGTTTCAAGGCTTCCCGCCCGCTCCGCGCCGGGATCACTTCATAATCTTCCGCGCGGACCAGCTGGGTGAGGGCCTCCCGCTCGTTATCGTTATCGTCGGCGATCAGGGCTTTTTTCGCGATTTTTTCCTGGCCCGGTTCTGTTGCCATGGTTTTACGGGTTCCCGGCTAGAGAATATACCGGCTCAAATCCTCGTTTTTCAGAATCTCTTCCAGTTTTTCCCGGACGTAGGGGGCATCAATCTTAACCTGGACCCCCGTCATTTCCGGGGCGGAGAAGGAGACCTCGTCCAGCAGTCTTTCCATCACCGTGTGCAGGCGGCGGGCCCCGATATTTTCCATCCGCTCGTTCACCAGCCAGGCCAGCCGGGCGATCTCCCCGATGGCCTCGGGCGGGAAGATCAACTCCACCTCCTCGGTTTTCAGGAGGGCGATCGCCTGGCGGATCAGGGAGTTCTCCGGCTCGTTCAGGATCCGGACGAAGTCTTCCTGGCTTAAAGGGCTGAGCTCGACCCGGATCGGAAACCGGCCCTGGAGTTCCGGGATGAGATCCGAGGGTTTGGATACGGTGAAGGCGCCGGCGGCGATGAAAAGAATGTGATCGGTGCGGACGGCCCCGTATTTTGTTTGCACGGTGGTGCCTTCCACCACCGGCAGGAGGTCCCGCTGGACCCCTTCCCGGGAGACCTCCGGACCGTAGCCTTTCTCTTTCCCGGCGATTTTGTCGATTTCATCGATGAAGACGATCCCGGCGTTTTCCGCCCGCTCGACCGCGCGGGAGATGATCTGGTCCAGGTCAATCAGCCGCTGTTCCTCCTCGTCGGTCAGGAGCTTGAGCGCCTCGGGGACGCTGGCCTTTTTCTTGCGGGATTTCTGGGGAAGGAAATTGCCCAGCATCTCCCGGAACTGCATTTCGAAGTCCTCCATGCCCCCGGCGTTGGAGAAAATCTCGACCACCGGCAGGGAACGGCTGCGGGTTTCCGCCTCCACGAAGCGGTCGTCTAGTTTGCCGCTGCGGAGAAGCTGACGGAGCCGTTCCCGGGTGGAATCCGGGGCGGGTTCCGGGGGGAGAACCGGGGAGGGAACCGGGGCTCCCGGGGGTAAAACCGCCGGATTCGGGAAGGCCGGGGGGCGGGACGGAAGCAGAAGGTCGAGCAGGCGTTCCTCGGCCAGTTCCCCGGCCTTGGTCCGGACCCGTTCCAGTTCCTCTTCCTTGATCATTTTGACCGAGAGCTCAACCAGATCCCGGATCATGGATTCCACGTCCCTCCCCACATAGCCGACCTCGGTGTATTTCGAGGCCTCCACTTTCAGGAAAGGGGCCTGGGCCAGGCGGGCCAGGCGGCGGCAGATCTCGGTTTTTCCCACCCCGGTGGGGCCGATCATGATGATATTCTTGGGGGCGATTTCATCCCGGAGCTCGGCGGGGACCTGCTGTCTCCGCCAGCGGTTGCGGAGGGCGATGGCCACCGAGCGCTTGGCCGGTTTTTGCCCGATGATATAGCGGTCGAGCTCGGCGACAATTTCCTTGGGGGTGAGCGCCATCGGGGTTATCCCAGCTCTTCCACCACGATCTGGTCGTTGGTGTAAAGGCAGATCTGCGAGGCAATCATCATGGATTCCAAGGCGATCTCCCGGGCGGAGAGATGGGAATGCTGGAGCAGGGCCCGGGCAGCGGCCAGCGCGTAGGCTCCCCCCGAGCCGATCGCTACGGCCCCGCCGTCCGGCTCGATCACGTCCCCGTTTCCGGAGATAATCAGGGACTGTTCCTGGTCGACCACCAGGAGCATGGCTTCCAACCGCCGGAGCACCCGGTCGGTGCGCCAGTCCTTGACCAGTTCGACCGCGGCCCGGGTCAGGTTTCCTCCGTAGCGGTTCAATTTTTCCTCGAATTTTTCAAAGAGGGTGATGGCGTCCGCGGTGGAGCCGGCGAACCCGGCGATGACCTTATCCTGGAAAAGCCGCCGGACCTTGCGGGCGCTTCTTTTCATGATGATCTCGCCGGTGGAAACCTGCCCGTCGCCGGCGACCGCGACTTTCCCTTGGTGCCGGACCGCCAGAACCGTGGTGCCGTGAAAGGTTTTGAAGTTCTGTTCCATCGGTAAGTCAAAATTATATCACCATATTACGACCAATACCCAACCTCTGGTTATTGGCCTTCAGCTGAAGGCCAATAAAAATCCAGAAGGCCGGTTCATCCTCACCGGCCCCCTATATTTAATATAAGTAAAACAAAACTAATATTCAACGGAATGGCCGGTAAAACTCGGTTGCGGTTGCGCGGCTCGTTTGGGTTGAGTCTTACGGTTACGGTTTAGATATGTCCGCAAGACGGTTCCCGTGAGACGAAACGAGCAGCGCAGCCGATCGACGTAATCCGCAGCCTAGAAATTGAAGTTTATTACCAGGAATAACGCTGGAAGGGCTTGGGAACGTACCACTTTTCGAAGTTGTACGCGATCCCGGCCGGGGCCGGCTCGATCCCTCGGAAACGCTTGTGGATGGCCGGGAGGGCCTGGGCGTAATAAAGGAAAACGTAGGGCTGCTCTTCGGCCAGGATCTCCTGGAGCCGGAAGTAGGCCCGCTTTCTTTTTTCCAGATCGAAAGTGTGCCGGCCTTCCTCCAGGAGCCGATCCGCTTCGGGGTTGGCGAAAGTCACGAAATTGAATTCTTTTTCCTTGGTTTTGCTCGAATGCCAGATGTCGAACTGGTCGGGTTCCGGGCCCATGGCCCAGCCCAGGATAACCGCTTCGAACCGGCGCTTGTCCACGAATTCGTTGAGGAAAGCCGACCATTCCAGGATCCGGATCTTCACGCTGATTCCGATCTTTTTCAGACGGCGCTGGATGATCTCGGCGGTGCGGGAACGGGTGATATTGCCCTGGTTGGTGATCAGGGTGAATTCAAAAGGCTGCCCGTCCTTGTCCAGGATCCCATCGTTGTTGCGGTCCTGGTAACCGGCTTCCTGCAAAAGCCGGCGGGCCTGTTCCGGATCGTAGGGATATTTTTTCACGCTGGGATTGTAATACCAGGTGTCCGGGCGGTAGGGCCCGGTCGCTTCCACCCCCAATCCGAAAAGAACCCCGTCGATGATTTCTTTCTTGTCGATAGCGTAGGCGATCGCCTGGCGGACCCTTTTATCGGCGAAGCGGGGGTCCTTCAGGTTGAACCCCAGGTAGGAATAGCTGAAGGTCAGGTAACGGTAGCGTTTGTAGTTTTCCCGGAACTTGGCGTTTTCACTCTGCCGGGCGTATTGCAGGGGGGTTAACCCCATCTCGTCCACGCCGCCGGAAAGGAGCTCCAGGAACATGGTGGCCTGGTCGGGAATGATCCGGTAAATGTACCGGTCGATGTAGGGCCGGCCGGCGAAGCAATCGGGGTTGAAGGAGAGCTCGATTTTCTCCCCGGTCTTCCAGCCCGCGAACCGGTAGAAACCGGTGCCGACGGGATTGCGATTCAGGGGGCTTTTCGTGATGTCCTGGCTGGCGAGCAGATGCTTGGGGATTATCCCCACTCCCCAGCTGTCCAGGGCCGGCGCGAAGGGTTGTTTGTAGGTCACCTGGAAGGTATTGGAGTCAGGGATCTTGGCCTCGCGCACTTCCAGAAAGGCGCTGGCATAGGCGGTGGGGGTGCGGGGATCGATGATCGTCTGATAGGTGAAGAGAACGTCCTCGGCGGAGAACGGCTTGCCGTCCTGCCATTTTATCCCCGGCCGGAGGTGAAAGGTGATCGTCAGCCCATCCTTGCTGACCTCCCAGGATTGGGCTAGGTCGCCGACGATGTTGAGGTTCTGGTCGTATTTAATCAGGCCGTTGTAAATCAGCCCGGCGATTTCCCCGGAAGCCGTGTCCGAGACCAGGATGGGAATCAGGGTGGAAGCGTCGCCGATCGAACCCACGATGATGGCGTCTCCGGAGGCCGGGGTTTCCGCGTCCGGTCCCGCCGGCCCGGCTTTTTGGGGGGCGGATTTTTTCTGGCAGGCCGAGAGGAATAAACCGGCCAGCAAAACCACCCCGAAGATGGCGGCGCTCTTTTTTGTCATTTCGGCTCTTAATTTAATCTGATCTGATCTCAAATTCAATATATGAAACCGTTGCAAAACATACTAAATGTCATCCTGGGTCCTTCGCTCTTGGTCATTCCTTCATTTCATTCAGGACGGCGCCGGAACCCTTCACCCCTTGTCATCCTGAGCAAAGCGAAGGATCTCGAAGGGCTCAGAATGAACTTCACGAAGGGTCTGGCTTTTCTTTTTTCTTCTCCGGAAGAGAGATTCTTCACCCCGCCTTTGGCGGAGTTCAGAATGACAAAATGGAGGTTTTGTCACGGTCTTTATATATTTAAAAGTTCAAACCCTTTGCGGTAATGATAATTCCAATGAAAACGACTGATAGCTGAGGATGTCGAACTTCGGCCGGATTTGCTTGACAGTACCGGCAGACTGGCGAAGAATTAGTCCTGGAATCAGCGGAAAGAGGGGAGAGAATGAAAGTTAAAAAAGCGGTTATCCCGGCGGCGGGAAAGGGGACCCGGTTTCTGCCCGCTACCAAAGCCATTGCCAAGGAGATGCTCCCGATCGTGGACCGTCCCACCATTCAATATGTGGTGGAAGAGGCCGTACTTTCCGGGGTGAAAACCATTGTTTTGATTACCAGCCGGGGCAAGAGTGAAATCGAGGATCATTTTGACCTGGCACCGGAGCTGGAGATTCTTCTGCAGAAAAAGGGTGATCAGAAAGCCTACCGGGAGGTCCACGCCCTGGCCGAGATGTGCGAAATCATCTCCGTCCGCCAGCAGGAGCAGAAAGGGCTGGGGCACGCCGTTCTCTGCGCCCGGCAGGTGGTGGGGGACGAGCCTTTCGCGGTTTTGCTGGGCGACGACATCATGGACGCCGACCCGCCGGTGACCGCCCAGATGATCCGGGCTTATGAGGAGTTCGGGGGCTCGATCATCGGGGTGCTGAATGTCCCCCGGGATAAGGTCCACCTTTACGGGGCGATCAAGGGTAAGGAGGTAAAACCGCGGGTGCACCGGATCGAGCGAATCATTGAGAAGCCAAAGCCGGAGGAGGCGCCCTCGACCATCGCCAGCACCGGCCGCTATCTCTTTACCCCCCGGATTTTCAATCTCCTGGAAGACCAGGCTCCCGGGCGGGACGGGGAGATCCAGCTCACCGACGCGATCGACCGCCTGGCCCAAATCGAGCCGGTTTACGCCCTGGAATACCAGGGCCTCCGCTTCGACGCCGGCGAGAAAATCGGCTACCTCCGGGCCAACCTCCATTACGCCTTGAAACGTTCCGATCTTGCCTCCGGGGTCAAGGAAATCATCCGTGAATTCGCGAAAAAAATCTAAGCCGTTCTTGGACAGAGACGAACCAGGAAGGGGATAAGTCAATTGAAATTTCGATATCAAAGGATTTTTTTTAAAGCAATTTCTTTATTTGCCCTTTGCGCTTTGCCCTTTGCGCTTAGTTCCTCGCCTGCCTCGGCGTATTTGCCTCCCCCCGAGAGGATCCTGGCCAAAACCCTGAAAACCCTGCCCAGCGGGACATTCCTCCAGGCCCGGGGAAATTTGGAGTTTATCCCGCCGGAGCCCTCCGCTCCCGGAATTGTCGTTTCCTTCCGGTTTTATCTTGCCATTCCCAATCAGATCAGGTTCGAACTTTTCGCGCCTGCTTACGCGAAGGGCTTGACCATCGTGGTGATCAAGAACAATCTTCTCCTCTCGGCCAAGGACCCGGAGCTCGCCGGGGTAATCGGCCAGGACCTGCCGAATCTTTTCCCGGCCCTGTTCAGCCCTTTCATCTCCGAGGGGATCAAAGCCCTGAGAACCGGCCTTGAAACCCAGGGACTTGACGTGGCCCAGATCGGACTCGAACATTTCGAGCGGGAGATCGTTTACCGGATCGGCAATCCCGAAACCGGCTGGCCGGGTTTTTGGGTCAACAAGGATAATTTTTTCCCCCGCCGGCTCGAACTATCTCGTGAAAAACCCATCCGGATTGACTATCTCAAGTATCGATTTCTCGAAAACAGCTCGGCCTGGCCGGCGGAAATCGATCTTTATTCCGGGGGAAAACCGTGGGTTCAGATCCGGTTTTATTCGATTCAATTAGTACCCGTCTTTCCCCCGGGGTTCTTTTCGTTCAAGTAAATATCGGCCTTATCGGTGTTTACCCGAAAAAAGCACTTGGTATCTCAATGCGCAAAGTAGTTGCCCGATTTATTTATCCCGACTTCAGAGGGATTTATCCCGATACGGGAGGGATCGGGCGGTTTTGAAAAACGCCGATCCCGCCCAGTGACGGGACACGTGAATCGGCAAACTACAAAAAAATGCGATTATATAAAGCAGGTTTCTCTAAAAGAACAATTAGGATGAGGGGGAAAATTTGCTGATTTTGATCGGGTTGGGATTTTTCAGTTACCTCCTGGGGTCCGTTCCCACCGGTTATCTCCTGGCCTGGAGCCGGGGGATTGATATCCGGGAGGTGGGCAGCGGCAACATCGGGGCCACCAATGTCGCCCGGGCCCTCGGGAAAAAGGCCGCCATCGCGACCTTCACCGGGGATATGCTGAAAGGGGTGATCCCGGTCTTGATTGCCGGCCGTCTGGGTCTCGGGCTCAAGGTCGCGGCGGTGGCCGGGTTGATAGCCTTCCTGGGTCACTGCTTCTCGGTGTTTCTGAAATTCCGGGGCGGGAAGGGCGTGGCTACTGGATTCGGGGCCTGCCTGGCGCTGGCGCCGGTTCCCGCTCTTATCGTCATCGCACTCTGGGGCGCGATTTTTCTCTCCACCCGGCTCTCCTCCCTGGCTGCCCTGGTCGCGGCCCTCATCCTGCCGGTGTTGATCTGGTTAATTAGCGAACCCTCGGTTCTCTTTTATTTTGCCCTCCCGGTGATCATCATTCTCATTTTCAACCATCGGGAAAACATCCAGCGGCTCTGGAAAGGAAAAGAATCAAAGTTTTAAAAAGTTCAAAGGTCAAAGCTCAAAGTTCAAAAAAAGCTCAAAATCCGAATAACAAAAATAAAATGAGGAAAAACCACAGGATGATACCAAGCGGGAAGATCTTATTTGTTTTTCTTTTTGTCTTGGGCGCTGGTCTTTCCGCCTGCGGGGGCTCCGCTCCCAAGAGCTTTGACATTCAAGCCGGCTGCCAGCCGCTCACCTTGCATTCGTGCTTCCTGCCTTTCCCCTCCAGTTTCTATGAGACCGCGGATACTTCAACCCAGTCGGGTTTAAAGGTTGTGTACCCGGCGGGGGTGTTGCCCGTACACCAAAACGGCACCGTGCTGGACCGGGAGCTCTTCGCCCGCGAGGATGGCTTCAGTCCGGTAACGGGGATCCTGGCTTATTTCGGCTCCCGGCTCGATCCCTCAAATCTCCCCTCGATCCATCACCCAGAAGATTCGCTGACGGAAAACAGCCTGGTCCAGCTTTTCCGTTATCAGGATGGGGAACGGGTCCCGCTTTTCGCCGAGGTGGACGCCCAGGCCGGGGACAGTCAGGAGCAGGCGCTCAAGATCCGCCCAATGAAAAGGCTGGATACGTCCACCCGCTACGTCTGCGTGATTAAAAAAGGTTTGAAGGATGAAGCGGGCAATGAGATCCCGGTTCCCGAGCCATTTAAATCCCTGCGGGATGGGAAGAAGACCAAGAGTGAAGTAGTGGAGGGATACCGGGCCCGGGCGGAAGAGAACATCAAATTTCTGAAAGACCAGGGCCTTAAGAAATCGGACCTTCTCCTGGCCTGGGATTTCACCACGGCCAGCGAGGCGACCATCACCGGTCCGCTGGTGGCCATGCGGGATAAGGCCTTGGCCGATTGGAACAGTTCCAACCTGGGGTATACGATCGATTCAGCGGAGGATTCACCTTCAGGTTATATCAGCCGCCGGATCAAGGGCAGATTCCAGGTTCCCTGGTTTTTAAATACGGACGAAAAAATTATTTTGGGGTCCGACGGAAAACCGGTAATGGCCGGGTTAGGGGAGGTGACTTTCACTGCCCATATCCCCAAGTCGGTGGCGATGGCAGCAGTGACCGCTCCCGTTCTGATCTACGGTCACGGACTTTTCGGGACGGCCGAAGAGGAAATGTGGACGGATTTTCAACAGGGCCTAGCCGACAACCTGCAAATGGTTCAGGTTGGAACCGACTGGATCGGGGTAAGCAAACCTGATGTTGGGATGGTAGCCCAGGCTATCGGGAACTTAAATCAAGTCGTACTGGTGACAGAAAGGATCATGCAGGCCCACGTCAATTTTGTGATTCTGGCCCATCTGGCCAAAGAGAAATTGACTAATGACCCGGTGTTCAGGATCGCCGGCCAGCCGAAAGCCAACCCGGGGGAGGTGTATTACTTAGGGATTTCCAACGGCGGGGTGCAGGGATCAACCTTCATGGCGCTCTCCCCGGATGTCCTCCGCGGGGTGGTGAATGTCCCCGGGGCGGTCTGGAGCATGATGCTGGAAAGAAGTTTTGTTTTCAAATCCCTGATCGATTTGCTGAAGGCTCAGTTTCCCAATCCACTCGACCGCCAGATCGTGCTGGCC
>Ga0315289_10014807_pt1 | contig 10863 bp, 10 predicted proteins | sample YL17G11_40_MG_FD_203452 | JGI IMG/M metagenome (GOLD analysis project Ga0315289, IMG submission 203452) | Sediment microbial communities from Yellowstone Lake, YNP, Wyoming, USA - YL17G11_40 | ecosystem: Environmental > Aquatic > Freshwater > Lake > Sediment | place: USA: Wyoming | collected...
CAGCCGTCGCGAGCAGAGCCTGGTGCGGCAGGCCCGGCAGACAGCCCAACAGGTGCGCCGTACCCGGCAATCGCGGCTCCTGGAGGCCATGAACCCCTTCGAGCGGCGCCTGGTGCACACCGCCCTCAGCGAAGATGGGGACATCGAGACCGCCAGCGAGGGCGACGGCCTGTACAAGCGGATCCGGATCCTGTACCGAGGGCCGGGAAAGTAAGACCCTCCTCTGCCCCTCAGCCCTGCCGGAGCGAGCGAACGCGCTCCAGCACGGTGGGGTGGGAGGCGAAGTAGAAGCTCGCCCAGGGGTGGGGCGTCGGGTTGGCCAGGTTTCGCCGACTCAGATGGACGAGCGCCTCCACGAAAGCCTCCCCGCAGCCGGCGTCCCGGTAGGCGTAGCGGTCGGCCGCGTGCTCCTGAGCCCGCGAGACCCACGAGGCCAGCGGGCGGAACAGGACTTCAAGCGGAGCCGAGAAGAACAGCAGCAACACCACCGCGGCAGGCGCGGCGCCCGGAGCGTTCCCGGCGGCGAAGCCGAAGGCTCCGAACAGCGGCGCGAAGTCCAGTGCCCGCCCCAGCAGCCAGAAAACCGCAAAGCCGAAAAGCAGGCTCCCCGCCAGGCGCAACGGGACGTGCAGTTTCTTCTCGTGCCCGATCTCGTGCGCCAGCACCGCGGCGGCCTGCTCCGCGGACAGGCTCTCCACCAGGGTGTCGAACAGCACGATGCGCTTGGCTCTCCCCAGCCCCGTGAAGTAGGCGTTGCCGTGCGTGGAGCGCCGGCTGCCGTCCATTAACAAGATGGCGCGAGCACGGAAGCCCAAGTGCCGCGCCAGGCTCTCCACCCGCTCCCGCAGGGGGCCTTCCGGCAGGGCGGTGAAGCGGTTGAACAGGGGGGCGATGAGCCGCGGGTACAGCACGGCGAGCAGGAGCTGCAGGGCCGAGCCGGCAAGGAAGGCCCACAGCCACCAGCGGGAGCTCGACCGCACCAGGCGGAACAGCAGATACAGCAGTGGGGTTCCCAGCAGCAGCGAAAGCGCCAGGCCCTTCAGCCGATCCAGGAGGAACAGGCGCGGGCTCATGCGGTTGAAACCGAACCGAGCCTCGATGCCGAACTGGCCGACCAGCGAAAACGGCAGCGCGGAGAGGGCGAAAATCAGGGACACGGCGTACATCAACAGAACGCCGGCCAGCTCCGGGCCGATCGCGGCCCCGGCGGCGAGTCTCTGCAGCAGGCCCAGGGCGCCGGTCAGCACCAGCGCGAGCGCTAGGCCGGCCTGCACGGTGTTGGCCGCCAGGGCCAGCCTGCCGCGGGCCGAGGCGTAGCGCAGACAGCGGTCGTACTCCTGCGGCGGCAGCAGGGCGAGCGCCTCGGCGGGCGGTCGCTCCCGGCAGTCCCGCGCGTGGCGCAGGTTGAGCGCGAGCAGCAGCTGCTCCACCGCGAAGTGCAGGGCGAACACGCCCAGGTAGATTGCCAGGATCGTGCCCGCAGCCATATGCGCAATGTAGCTTTTTGGCGGCCGGTCGGGTAGAGTCACCCCGGTGAGCGAACCCTCGAGCCGCGGGCGCCTGAAACGCAACATCTCCCTGGTCCACCTGGTGGGCATCGAGATCGGCCAGTCCATCGGGGCGGGCATCTTCGCCCTCACCGGCCTGGCGCTGGCGCGCACGGGGCCGTCGCTGCCCCTGGCCTTCCTGGCAGCGGCCGTACCGGTCGGCCTGTCCATGGCCGTGTTGGCCATGCTCGGCTCGGGACACCCCATCTTGGGGGGCACCTACTTCTAAGGGGCGCGCTTCTTCTCCCCCGTGGCCTCCTTCACCGGGGTGTGGGCCTACCTGCTGGGGGCGCACATCGCCATGTGGGTGCAGGCCGTGATGGTCGGGGTGCTGCTCGCCGCCCTGCTGGTGTTCATCGCGGGAGGCCTGCCCCGTGTCGACTCCGCCCATTTCGTGCCGCTGTTCCCCGGCGGCGTCGGCGGCTTCGCAGTGGCCAGCAGCCTTCTCACCTTCACCGTGCTGGGCGCCAACGCGGCGGTGGAGCTGGGGGATGAGATCATCGAGCCGCGGCGCAACATCCCCCTGTCCTTCCTGATTTCTATCCCGATCGTGGTCGCTCTCTACGTGGCCATCGGCAAGGTGGCCGCGGGCATCGCGCCCTGGCAGCGCGGGCAGGAGGGCTCCCTGGCGGGGGTGGCCGCCGGTTTCATGAAGGGCTTCCCTTACCTGTTCTTCCTGCTCGGGGGCGGGTTCCTGGCGGTGGTCACGACCCTGAACGCTACCTATCTCTGGGGTACCAAGTCCCTGCTGCTGGTCGTGGAGGATGGCCTGCTGCCGCGGGGGCTGGCGGCGGTGAACCGCCGCTTCGGCACCCCGCATTGGCTGCTCACTTTCATTTTCGCGGTATCGGCCCTTTCGCGGCTGGCCGCCGGCAACCGGGTGGAGACCTTCGCCATCTTTGCCTCCCTCGGCGGCATCATCATCTTCATCCCGGTCATGGGCGCGGCTTTCCGGCTGCGGCGCCGGTTCCCCGAAGTGTACGCGCGCTCGGGGGTCCAGCTGCGCGGGGCCCTGTACTTCCTGGCGCCGGCGGGCGGCCTGCTGCTGTGCCTGCTGGCCATCGCCATCCTCCTGGCGGACTTGAGCTCGCGGGACCGGGGGTGGTGGTTCTTCGCCGTGTTCCTGACCTGGCTGGCCGGGGGCGCGCTGTTCGCCTGGCTACGCGGGCGGCGCCAAAAACGGCATCCTTAAGTCCAAATCGCGCGGTGTCGAATTCGTCGCCAGCGAGGGCGGTCACGGGCAGTTCCAGAACAGCATCTCGATCATGGCTGCCCAATCTGTGCTATTGTATAATCGATACGCGATGACCAGTTTGGAACGCACGAGGCGATCCATCCGCGGGGAACCGGTGGACCGGCCGCCTACCTTCCCCATCCTACTGGCTCCTGCCTGCCAATTGGCCGGCGTGAAGCAGCGCGACTACAACCTCGACGCCGGGATCATGGCGGACACCCTCCTGCGGGCACGAGAGCTATGCGGATTCGACGGCATCTATGTGTCACGGGACAATTGGGTCTACCACCAGGCCCTCGGGGGGGAGCTCTGCTTCCCCGAGGATGACGAATCCTACAGCACTCAACCCCTGTTGAGCTCCATCCGGGAGTTCCGGAAGCTAACAGTTCCTGCCCCGGAAAACGCTCCGGGCATGCGCACCTTGCTGGAGGCGGCGCGGAGGGTCGTCCAGGCAGCCGGAAGTCAGTTTTATATTCAGGCCAACATCGACACCGGCCCATTCAGCCTGGCTGCCGTTCTGCGGGGCACCCAGGAATTCCTGATGGATCTGGCCACGGAGAACGAACGAGACCTGCAGGAATACTTGAGTTTCTGCAGTGAGGTAGTCGTGGCCTACGGCCGGGCCATGATCCGGACCGGGGTGCACGGGATCCAGTTCGGCGATTCCACGGCCAGCCTGATCTCTCCCGAACATTACGCGCGGTTCGTGCTTCCTTATCAGGAGCGAGCCCTCGCTGAGCTGGGGGGTACGGACTGCGACCTATGGATCCACATCTGTGGGAAAACCGATCACCTACTGCAGCTGCTGCGTGCGCTGCCATTCCAGGGCTTCGAGGTGGACGCCAAGGTCGATATGGTGCGCGCACGCAGGCTGCTTGGGGGACGGATCGCCCTGAAAGGCAACCTGGACACTACCTTCCTGCTCACCCGGTCGCCGGAGGAGGTGTATCGGGCCAGCCTGGAGATCCTTCGCAGCGACCCGTTCACCACCGGAATCATCCTGTCACCAGGCTGCGGGGTCCCGCGGCTGACCCCGCTGCCGAACCTGCGCGCCATGGTGCGGGCGTGTGAAGACGTATGGAAGCCGAGCGCATCCGCGAACTGAGTCAATAATTTCGGCGAGAGCTGCTGGACAATCTCATCCCCACACGCACCTGCTGCTGGATTAAATGGCGAGGGAAGCTGAGCGTTTAAAGCGTGATTCTCTTCAGCCCAAAACGCGCGCGGTAGGCGTTGACCATGGCCAGGTAGTTGGGCAGGGGTACGCTCGCCGTAATGGCGTTGCTGGCGGTGAAAATGTGCCCTCCCTGCCCCCAACCGGCTTCCAGGATCTCCAGCGTTACCCGCTCTACCTCCTCGGGTGAGGCAAAGCTCAGGATCCGACCACAGTCCATGTTACCCAGGAAGGTGACCCGGTTCCCGTAGAGGCTCTTGAGCCGGCGCAGGTCCATCCCGGCGCCCAGGTCGATCTCCAGGTAGGCGTCCACCTCGCAGCCGCCGAGGAACTCCTCGATCACCGGCCACAGGTCCCCGTCCGAGGCGTTCACCGCGAACGCACCGCCTTGGCGAACCCGGCGCGCGCAGGTGCGCACTTCGGGCACGATGAACTCCCGATAGCAGTCCGGCGAAATCAGCAACCGGGTCCCGGCGAAATCCCCGCCGATACCAATCAGGTCGATCCCGATCTGCATGTAGTCATCGATCACCTTCAGGGCGCGCTCGGTGGCTAGCCGGAAATGCTCCCGGGCGACCGCCGGCTCCAGGATCATAACCTGCATCAGGTCGCTGTCGGTCCAGATGCCGTGGAAATAGGCGGGGGCCAGGATCGGCAGGTCCAGGTCCTGCCGGCGCATCTCTTCGCGCAGCAGGTGATAAACGAGGTAGCAGTCCTGGGGGAGCTTTCCGAGCATGGTCTCGGACACTTTCCGGTTTCGCGCCCGCAGGCGTTCGACCGGATCCTCGTCGGTGCGCACTTCAAAGCGGGCGCCCAGCTCGGCGAGCGGATCGTAGAAATGCGCGGCCCCGGGCACCGGGTTGGGGCTCACGCACAGCAGGTCGTAACCTAGCCGGCGCACCAGCTCCAGCCGGTCGCGGGCATAGCGACGCAAAGCTGGTTCGAAACCGATTTCCCATGCCAGCTCGAGCCAGGGCTCCATGCCTCCCAGGTACTCGACGAAGGGCCGGCCGAGAAGCTCTGCCGCTACGGGAGGCAGAAGAACGTATTCAAAGATCGGGGTCCGATCCGGCTCGCGGTGACCGAAGGCCGCTGCCACCCGCTCGCGCGATGTCATCGTCGGGCCTCAGCCCTTGAGCGCGCCGGCGGAGACTCCGCTGATGAAGTCCCGCTGCATGAGCCACATAATGAGCAGCACCGGCAGGATCACCACGCAGCCCATGGCGGCCATGGGCCCCCAGACCAGGGCCTTGTCCGTGATGAAGCCGGCGATGATGACCGTGAGCGGCTTGGCGCGCACGATCGTGAGGATCACCGCGTACAACAGCTCGTTCCAGCTGGCCACGAAGGTGAGCATGCCGGTGGCGATCAGGCCGGCCCGCACCATTGGTGCGGTAATGTAGAAGTACCGCTGGAGAAGATTGCAGCCGTCCAGCATACTCTGCTCCTCCACCTCGTAGGGTGCTTCCTGAAAGAAGCCGACCATCAGCAGGATCACCAGCGGCAGGTTGAAGCTGGTATTCATCAGCACCAGGGCCAGGACGCGGTCCATCAGCCGCAGGGTTCGGATGATATAAAACACCGGCACGGCCACTACGATGGCCGGATACATCTTCTGGATCAGAAACCAGCCGGCGAACAGCTTCTTGAGCCGGCGCGGGAGCATCCCGTTCACCAGTGAGTAGGAGGCCAGGCTGCCGAAGAATACGGTGCAGGCGGTGGTCAGGGAGGCGATCAGCACCGAGTTCATCAAGCCGCGGAGCAGCCCGTATTTCACGACGATGTCCTGGAAATTCTGGAGAGTGAGCTTCGAAGGGAACATGATCGGGGGGGCGTGGTAGTATTCCTGCTCCATTTTAAACGCATTGGAGATCAGCCAGTAGAAGGGGAACAGAATAGCGAGGAACAGGATGACCAACACAATGATGCGCACCGGCAGGCTGAGGAAGTTGCTGAGCCGCATCCCCCGGGTGCGGCTGGAGCCGGAAGCACTTCGAATCATGACCTACGCCAGCCTCCTAATTTGCCGGTCCCGCAGCCGGTTGAACGCCCAGGCGATGAGCGACATGCTGATCACGAATACGATAGCCGTCGCGGAGGAATAGCCGATATTCAGGAACTTGATCCCCTGGCGGTAGATGTAGGTGGGCAGCATCTCCGTGGCGTTGCCGGGCCCACCTTGGGTCATGACAAAGATCGTGTCGAACACCTTAAAGGCATCGATGAAGCGGATCATAGCCACGATGATGATGACCGGCGAGATGATAGGCAGGATGATCTTCCAGAACACCTTCCACGGCGAGGCCCCGTCCACCCGGGCCGCGTCCAGAAAACTGGTCGGCAGCGCTTTGATCGAGGACAGCACGAGCACGGCCACGAAGGGGATGTACTGCCAGGTATCCACGAAGATCACGGTATAGAGGGCCAGCTTGGGATCGCCGATCCAGGACACCGGCGGTATGCCCAGGAACGACAACAGGTAATTGATGACCCCGTAGGTCCGGTCGGCCATCATCCGCCACAGCGTGCCGGAGGCTACGGGGGCGACGATCATCGGAATCAACAGGATGCTGATCAGGCCGCGGGAGAGCTTGGTGTCATCGGACAGCATCATCGCCACCACGACGCCGACCACGAGCTCCACACCCACGGACAGTGCGGCAAAGATCACGTTGTTGCGCAGGCTCAACATGGTCAGCTCATCCGTGAAGATGTCCAGGTAGTTTTTCAGCCCGATGAACGCCCTGGCGGCGGGAATGTTCAGCTTGTAGCGAAATAGGCTGAGCCAGGCCCCCCAGCCCAGCGGAATGAAGGCTGCGATCAGCAGGATGACGATCACCGGCAGCACGAAAAGCCAGGAGAGGGTCCGATCGGTCCTGCTCTGGTAGGCGGTCCTGGTGATGAGCATCGGTTGTTTTCTCCGGTTCTGAAAAGAGGGTCTCCCAGCTCCCGGGAGACCCTCGTCTTGGTGAGGTCTAACGACCGGTATTCTTCACGCCCTTGGAAGGAGGATAATCGCTCAGCAGTTTTTTAAAGCCGTCCTCCATGAACTTGATGGCTCTGTCCATATTCCACTGGTCCGTGATGTAATTGGATACCGCGTCGCGCACGTAGGTCTCGGCCATGGTGCCGGCGGGGATCCTCCACCAGATCACGGCGCCCTGCTGCGAGGCCTGATAGTGCGGATACAGCTTGTTGCTCTTCACCTCCGGCTTCTGCCACACGGAGATCCGGGAGGGCAGGATCGAGTACTTCACGAAGTTGGCAAGCTGCTTTTCCTTGCTGGTATAGAACTTGATCCACTCCCAGGCCGCATCCTTGTTCTTGGCGGCCTTGGGGATGCCCATGTCCCAGGAAGACAGAACGGTTACGCCGTTTTTTTCATACGGGATCGGGGCGATCGCCCATCTGCCCACGACTTTGGATTTCTCCGGATTATCGCCGTTGGGCGCTATGGACAGGGTCGGCCAGGAGAAGGCGATCGCGGCGTTGCCGGCGAGGAAAGCTGCGTCGCTCTCCGGCAGGCCCCAGGCGGGAGCCGCCGGGTCGGCGTACTTCATCCACTTCCGGGCGATCTCGAGGGACCTGCGGGTCTCCGTCGAGTTGATCGTGAGGTTCCAGTTTTGGTCCGCCCAGCGACCTCCCAGGGACCACTGCACCATCATCCACAGGCCGCTGAACTGCTCCTTGAGGCCCGGAATGGCCAGGGCATAGAAGCCTTTCGACGGGTTGTTTAACTTATCGCAGAGCTTGAAAAAATCATCCCAGTTCTTGGGCATTTCCTTGATCAGGTCGGTCCTATAGGCCAGCGTCTGCGGGGTGTTCGAGAAGGGGATCCCCATGATCTTGCCAGCCCACTTGCCCGACTGTTCCCAGAGCCCCGGAATGATGTCCTCGGAGTCGAACTTGTCGCGCTTGATCAGGGGGCTCAAGTCATCCATGAAAGGTTCAAACTCTCCATCCCATTGGCAGGCAGGGGTGACCACGTCGTACGAGGAATCCCCGGTGGAGAGAGACAAGCCCATCTTTTCGTAAAGGGTCAGGTAGGGGAACTCCACGACCTCGACTTTGCAGCCGGTCTTGTCCTCGAACTCCTTGGCATACTCTTTAGCCGCCTCGGCGTAGGTGGCCGCAAAATACAGCAGGCGGATCGTCTTACCTGCGAATTTCTTTTGTGTGAAGCCCAATACAGCAACGATCAGTAACAGGATCAGCATAATACCTATGATCTTTTTCATCGCAACTACCTCCTTGTAAGCTTAGTGGTCGGATCGGAAGGGAATCACAGCGGACGAAATCACGGTGGTCGTAGCTTGAATGCCAGCATAGCTACCTCCTTCCGCGCATTCCTGATTCTACATCAAGGAATTCGCACGGTCAATTCCGTTGACGCCGGGAAAGGCCTCTGATAGCATTTTCCCGGCGATCAGGAGGACCCATGAAAAAAAAACGGATGCAGCAGCTCAGTGACTACTTTCGCGATGAGCTGCTCAACAACACTCTCCCCTTCTGGCTCCGGAATGCTCCGGACCGGCAGTACGGAGGATTCACGACTTTCCTGGACAGGAAGGGGGGAATCCTATGCCCGGACAAGCCCATGTGGGTGATGGGTCGTATCAGCTGGCTCTTAGCCCGCCTATACAACGATTTGGAAAAGAAAGAGGAATGGCTCGAACTATCCAGACACGGCATCGATTTCATCAGGAAGTACGGCTTCGACCGGGACGGCCGGGTGTTCTATTCGGTAACCCGCGACGGCCGCCCCCTGCGCAAACGGCGATACCTGTTCGCGGAGATCTTCGCCATCATGGCTCTCGCGGAATACGCCAAAGCATCCGGGGACCGGGAGGCGCTGGAGACCGCTAAAAGGCTGATGGGCCTGGTGGAAGAATTGTATGCCAAACCCGCGGGCGCTCCAGGGGCACTGGAGCCCAAGGTGTTTCCCCAGACTCGACCCATGCGGGGTCATTCCATGGCCATGATCCAGATCAACACCCTGCAGGTACTGCGCCGTGCCGACTTTTCGGATCATCCGCTACCTTACGACCGGATGATCGACACTCAAATCAAGGAAGTTTTCAATTTATTCGTCAAGCCGGACAAGAAAGTCCTGCTGGAGACCGTAGGGCCCAACGGGGAATATCTGGGCGACATTCCGGATGGCCGCTGCGTAAATCCTGGACATGCCATCGAGACGGCCTGGTTCCTCCTATCCGAAGGCAAGCACCGGAACGACCGCACCCTGATCGAGAAGGCTCTGCCCATGCTCGATTGGTCGCTGGATCTGGGTTGGGACCCTAAATATGGAGGAATCCTGTACTTCGTCGATATCGAAGGCAAACAACCCGTCCAGTACGAATGGGACATGAAGCTCTGGTGGCCGCACAACGAAGCGATCTACGGCACGCTGCTCGCCTACTCGCTAACGGGCAAGCGCTCTTACGAGGAATGGTTTGAGCGGATCCTGAAATGGTCGCTGAAGCATTTCCCAGATCGGCAGCACGGGGAGTGGTTCGGCTACCTGCACCGGGACGGGAGTCTGTCCCATGACCTTAAGGGAAACATGTGGAAGGGTCCCTTCCATTTACCCCGGCAGCAACTGTACTGCCATTTGCTGCTCAAGGAGATGCTGAGCAGATCCTGAAACGAGTAGGTGCGCTGTATTATGCGGGCAGCGCCAGGTGTCAGTTCATGTCCCGCACGTCCGGGAAGTAGCCGTTCACCGCTTGCGGCAGGTCCGACTTGAGCGGACGCACCCCCAGCAGGTACTCGATCCGGTTCATCGCGCCCTTGCGGAACTCCGGCAGGAAAGCGTCCCGCGGGTCGAAGGCCCCCGTGAGCAGCGTAGCGCCTTCCTCCAGCGCCAGGTTGTTGGCGTGGGCCACCAGGTCGCGCCACAAGGTCATACCCTGCGGCCCCACCGCCAGCGGGTTGAACAGGCAGTAGTAGCCGACGCTCCCGCCCTCCCGCGGGATGCGGGGCAGGGGGAGGATGGGGTTCAGGGCGCCGAACAGCGGCTGGAGCAGCTTATAGCCGGACGGGATGCGCACCACCCGTGTGCGCTGCACCCGCGCGGCCCGGAACAGTCCCAACGCGGCCCAGGAGGAATCACGCCGCAGCCGATAGAATGAGAACAAGCCGGTGCCGGCCATGACCGGGGTGAGCAGGTTGTAGCGGAAGGCGGTAGGGTAGAAGTCCAGGACGCCGTAACGCTCCCAGACGGCGCGGGCGAGCTCCCCGTCGTCGGAGGCAACCTCCTCCGGCTGCGCGCGCAGGCGCACCTTGCGGAACACGGGGCGGCTCAAGACCTGCATGCCCCCGACAAAGCGGTAGCCGGAGCGCTTGCCGCGCATCCCGATCATGAGGTCGTTGTCGTGCTTGACCAGGCCGTAGATCAGGTGGGCGCCGCTGGCCTCGGCCCAGCGTTCCATGGCGTTCCAGACGCCGAGCATTTGCCGCCCCAGCAGGGAGCGGCGGTACTCCGGGTGCACGCGCAGATCATAAAAGAAGGCCGCCGAACGAACCGCGTCGCCGAGGTACACCTCCTTGAGCGCGGCGGACATGACCCCGAACAACCTGCCCTGCCGGTGGTCGAAGGTCACGAGGGTGTGGTCGTTGCCGTACAGGCAGGAACGGAAGAAGTAGTCGTCCCTCTCCGAGTAGATCTTCAGGCGCGAGCCCTGCGGGCAGGCGCGCTCCAGCTCGCGCAGAGCGGGGTTGTCCGCTTCGGTGGCGGCGCGGTAGCCCGCTTTGGCGGCACGGATGGTGTGGTCGGGCATGAGCGAAGTCTAGATTCCCAGGTAGGCCCTGCGCACCCCCTCGTCGGCCATCAGGCTTTTGGAGTCCCCGGCCAGCACGATGCGGCCGTGCTCCAGCACGTAGCCGCGCTGGGCGATCTCCAGGCTCTT
>Ga0315289_10014811_pt1 | contig 10861 bp, 4 predicted proteins | sample YL17G11_40_MG_FD_203452 | JGI IMG/M metagenome (GOLD analysis project Ga0315289, IMG submission 203452) | Sediment microbial communities from Yellowstone Lake, YNP, Wyoming, USA - YL17G11_40 | ecosystem: Environmental > Aquatic > Freshwater > Lake > Sediment | place: USA: Wyoming | collected...
GCCGGCTCCGGCACCCACACCGGCTGGAAGCGGCGCTCCAGCGCAGCATCCTGCCCGATGTACTGCCGGTACTCGTCGGGCGTCGTGGCCCCGATGACGCGCAGGTCGCCCCGCGCCAGTGCAGGTTTGAGGATGTTGCCAGCGTCCAGCGCGCCGCCTTCGACCGTCCCGCCCGAGGGATAGGGTTGTTCTTCCTCTTGCGGGCCAATGTACGGGCACGAGTCTGTGGAATGCTAATCCGATGCTGGTTACATTCTCACCCATGGTACTTCGAAACCAGCCCGGCCGGCACGCATGCTTGCCCACCATTTGATGTTACTCGGATTGCTGTTGTGAGTTCTCGGCGTGTGATCGGTGACAGAAGTAGCTTGACTGGATGGTCGGTAACAGGGCGCATGATGATATCTTTAGACTCCTTTGGCGAGAGACGAAAACTTGTTTCTTCGATAACAAGCCATGGTTCCTCAGATGCTATCTGTCCTAGCAAGATATCGTCTCCAATGTTCTGGATGCACAGTTGCCTATGTGGTAGCGGCTCTTTTTCGACACACCCAAAGTCAATCTTGACAGGTGTTACCAGCAACCACGGCCCTGGCAGCCCTGTAATCAACATGACTTCTTTGTCTCCTCCGTTGCTCCTGAAGACAAGTTCTCCTTGAGGCGGAGCCGCGCCTGGGTGCAAGTCCAATATGTGGAGTCTCACTGAAAAATGCTTTGATTCTCCAGCCCTGCATGAAACCATTAACGGCGATATCTCCATTTGACCTTTCAAGAAGTTGACTGAGCGATCAGGCCAGACGGTCAGCTGACCGGAACCGCTGTTAGCGACCACTATGATGCCCTCCCCTTTGCCCTCGCGATCCAGGAGGATTCGAAGTTCTGTAGTATCGATCCGCAGGATCGGTCGAACTACTTTCCCTCGAATCAGCACAAGGGCACTGTCACTATCAGAGCGTATAAGGAGCCCCGGCTCATCCTTGGTTGGACACCTAGCAACTTCTGCCCAATTCACTTCAACGCGGACGTTCTGACTAGACTGTTTGCTGTCCGTAACTGAGTAGGGAGGGCCACCAGAAGAACCCTGGGGCAAGAGCGTGAATGCGGTTGGCTGAACCTTCACTGCCACTGGATCGTTTACGTGCACTGTGACATCTGCAGGGACATTCCCCAGGTTCTTGATCTCCAGGGTCTTTGCCCAAGATCCTGGGAGTACTTCACCAAAGTCGAGCACTGTTGGTTCAACCTGGATCCTCCTTCGCTCCCGAGGAGCAATGACCCTAATAGTGTTCTGCCCTCCACTTGAGGCGACCAGAATGCTCCCTTCCTCTCTAACACTCTCATCAGGAGTTGTGATGACAATGCGATGGTTGGACGGCTCGGCAGAAAAGCCTACGAACTCCTTGTCAAGTATCTCCAGCCACGGTTCGTTGGTCTGCAGCGAACCTACTAGAATGCCAGTACCCTCATTGGCTACCTGGATCTCGACAGCGTGCTTGTCTCCCGCTTGATGAGGTGAAAGATGGATCTCCAGCGGAAAGGCTCTGAGTCGTGGGGCAGGCCTATAACCTGGTAGTGTACATAGCCACTCCTCCAGAGCCAACTGTGGCTCAAGGGGCGAATCACTGGTACGAGATACGAACCTCTCAAGTACTATCTGGGCACTGATGGCTGCCACCTCGTACTTGTCTGCTAGATCATGCCGATGTTGTTTGCGGAGTGCTGCTGCGGTTTCCTCAAGCCAGTGCAGTATGAATCCACGAACGAATTGTGTAGCTGCTGTCGGGCGATTGCGTATGCAAAGAGCCACTAGCTCTTCCAGTATCCGAGCATTCTGTCCCGTTGCCATAGCGTAGAGAGTTGGCGAGAGAAGCACTTGTTCATCAACACGCGGAAATAGACCTGACTCATAATCCTGTGGGTAATCCTCTTCAAAGTCGTCCGGCGTTGCGGACTGGTTTTCCCAATCATAGTCCCAGGGCGGATATTCCGGTTCCGGAGGTATCCTCAAGCCAGTTTCTGTTGTCATTGCCATGCTTTGCTGTTGTTGTGACAGGTTGAATGAAATTACAACACCGCAATTGTAGCCAAGCCCGCCACCAGTCAGTTCGATGACGGCGGCAGGAGCTATCCCACCGAGTTTGTCCAAGACAGGAGCTATCTGCCTGGCAAGTTCGCGGCTAATGTATCCGACTTGTTGTCCGTTCAGACGATCAACTCGGATTGCGTTTGAGTCATGCACATTATTAGGTTCTCTGCGAAGCTGAAGTGATTCTCCTGGAACCAGCAAAGAAACCACCCGTTGTCGCCCCTCAAATGTGACACCTACAACCCGTGTGGTATATACCGACTGCTCAGACATCTTTCATCGTTTTCCAAGGTTCTTTGTAACACAACTAGCTAGATCTGACTGAAATCACTGCTCATCAATTCTGTGAATTTTGCGACAAAACCGCCGCCGGGCTTTTGACCACGGCTACCTGGGGCACGTTAGCATCAACGTAAGTCCGAAGATCCGCCAGCACAGGAGCGACGGGGGCTCCCAGCAACTTTCGCAGGATATACCGTGCGCCGAGCTTGCCATCTTGTCGGTGCTAAATGATCACCCGCTTGACTGGCTATGAACCCCGAACAGTGATCTGATCATCAATCAACTGCCATAGTCGCCTGAACTCGGATTCGTACGCCGCCGTGCGTGCGGCAACCTGGGTGTGTGACCCCTTCAGGTAATCTGCGGCATCTTGCCCCTTGATTCGTAGATCAGGATAAAGATTCAGGAGTCTCTGGGCCTCTGAGAAGCGGCCTGAAGCGCACAGGGCCTCAAACTCGAGCGATACTGGCGTTAGCCAATTGGGTGATGAATCTCTTCGTACGTCCTTCAGGATCACAATCAACATATCGATCCGGTGCAGCTTGTCCTTGTAGTCCAGCCACCTCCTTGTGGTCTCAACCAAGGTTGAACCCTCGATACGAAACCTCCTCAGCAGAGACCAAACCTGCATGTCCTCTCGCAGTGCTCCCCAATTGTCAAGACAGAGGGATACTACTCGAGGACCTCCTGAAACGAGTTTCCGATCTGTACTCAGTCTGTCCAGAATCTCGGCGATCGTTCGCTGATTGGAGCGGTCCTCCAGCAAGGCAGAGAACAGCGCACATACCACCCTCGGAGAGATGGTGTCGTTGCTCAAGCAAGTTCTCAGAAGCCCAGTTGCCAGTTCGGGATGCTGAGTTGCCAGCTGGCCTACCCAACCCACTGGCTCTTCCCCGTCAGACCGCGCCATCCGCTCCCTAACGGCGATCAGTAGACTGTCTTCAAGGGGAATTTGACGTGCCACAGATGTTTCGACCAGACGACGCAGCATTTCATCAGGGAATTCCTGAAAAGCCGCGGAAGGAAAGCGCTCCAACCATTCAGATGGCAGCTTATCCCCTCCACAGACTTGCCACAGTCTAACCAGCAGTCCAGTTGCCTTCTTTCGCTTCTTCAACAGCCTCCGACACCAATCAACATCCAAAATCGCCAGGCTAGTTGCTATGTCCTCGAATTGTGAGGGCGACAGGTCTGCGCCAGCACACCAGGCACGTAGTAAGTATTGTGCAGAAGCCGCCCTTCCTTCCGATTTCTGCACTACAGCATCTGCCAGAGCGAGAAGCAAATCTGAGGATCTGTCCAAACTGGGTGCTAGCCGCTCGCCTAGAGCCTGCAACGCATCAAGAGGCCAGTCAGACCAGATGTTGGAAGAGCTTACCAGCCAACTGATGGCAGCCTTCTGGTCCGCATTTGGCGTGGTCTCCAACCAAGCCAGCAACGCAGCCGACGGATGAAGGCTCTCAGCCGAGCGCAGTTCAGCTTCGACTTGACACCATTGCCATCCAGGCACAACAGCACTATAAGCAATCTGTGCCTCCTGCAATGGACCGCCTGGCATGCGTGCCAAGCGTAGCCCTATCTCTGCGGCCTGCTTTCTGTCTGGCAATGGGCCATCCGGTCGATGCAGCTGCAGCAGACGCTTGAGCGTCAAACGGAGCAGGCCAAACTGGGGGCTATCTTGCTTGACAGACCCCGTCGAATCCAGCACTTGACGCCACAGGTCCACCTCGGTCTTCCAATCTTCAAGACGGCCCATCAGGTGGGCCATTTGGACCGTTAAGGGCAGCCACAGGGAGCCATAGCGAGGGTCATGCCGATAACGCTCTATCGTTTTCCCTAGTTGGGCCAGGTTCTGTAGCTCTTTTGTCAGCCGTACCAAACGCTCAACCGCTGCAAGCAGATCCTGGAAAGACAGATTAAGCACTTCACGCTCATGGGCATATAGTCGTAACCAGAGTGCACTCTGATGCTCAGGATCGTCCTGAACCAGTCGCGCCAGCCAACTGTCCAGGTAGGCAGTCCCGGAACGCCCCTGAGCCTCCTCACGTGCAACGGCCTCCAACACATGATTCAACAAGGAAGTAGCAGGGGTTGTTCGATTACCAGCTTCAACTTGCTCCATGAGCGCTATCGTCCCTGGCATCAGGCGAGCAACAGCGTCTCGGCGAACGATCAGCGGGTAGCGGTCGAAATCCAGATCAGGTACACACACGCTACAGCCATAACAACTTCCCCCAATCACAACTTCGTTGGTTTTCAGATAACCTAGCACTAGCGAACGTAGACACTGGGAAGCATCGTCACCACTACCGACATAGCGGTCGAGTAAATAGGCAAAGTTATTCTCATCGTTGCTCCGACGCTCGTCGTGCAGGATCATAAGTGCCTCTAGGTAGGCAGGTTGGTCCGAATACTCAAAACCAATGTCAGATGTGACCTCCCAACCGAAAGGCAGATTCACAACACTCCAAGGGAAATAGTCGTCCAGCGTATTTCTTCCACTCGGTGGTTTGGCTCGACGGCATGCCCCAGCATGATTGCGCCAAGCCGCCAGGTCCTCATAGGCACTTGGAATACTCACCCATCGAGGAGCCTCTATCCACCAAAAGTCCAGCAGCGTGCCAATCCAATGGCTATTCTTGCCAGTGCGTCCCTCGCAGCATCGAATATCTTTCAACATCGAGGCTGTTTCTCGCAATGACAAGCTCAAGCGCAACGCCAACGGTGTCAAGTCGGTGAAGTCGCCATTGGGCAGAAGTTCACGGAGTTCCCGTGCATCGACGCCGGCTCGACGCAAACGATCTCCGAAGTACGCAGGTGACTCGATGATGCGCTCTGGATTATGTAGTCGGAACCGCCGCAACAGCGTGCCTGTCTCATGGACTGAGCGCACCACCGGCAATAGACGGCCACCGATCGTCGGGCGATTGTTGAACAATACGGCCAGAATCCGGCCGATGTGGGATCGCTTGCTTGTGTAGACATGGCCTCTATCGAGGATCTGCTGATGATCACGAGATTCATAGATGCCGCTCTTCCTTCTTGGTGGGAAAGACGGCCAAGTGTAGGGCTGACTTGAGCTGAGGGCAGACGGTTGTCTTTCGCACCGATCGAGGAAGTTCATAACCTGATCGTTCGTGAAGTACAACGCTCCATTGACACGCCGCGGCCCATCACTGTGAAGAAAGGCCAACATGGCCTCCACGTCCTGTCGCCGAACGTATCGCTGCTCAGTAAAATACTGCTGGATGTCTCTATCCGAGGGCAGGGAGGTGCGCCCGAGGTAGATATCAGGCAGCACCTTAGCAATTGCCGGTCGGTCATCACTTGCCAGCAACATCACAGTTGCGGATTTTCCGTCTCGCCCTGCACGGCCGGCCTCTTGGACGTAGGCCTCCAGGTTGGCCGGTGGCGAACGGTGAATGACAAGGCGAATATCGGGTTTATCCACGCCCATACCAAAACCTTTGGTCGCCACCATGATGCGCTTACGCCCAGCCATGAAATCGCGCTGCTCAGCCTGGCGTGTAACAACATGGGTGTCGGTGCCATCATCGTCGGTGTCATTCGTGTCTCCTTGGCTCGGTGACGACTCATCACCTAGTGCCCCGTGATACATGGCAACGGGTTGACCGATTTGTTGCGACAAGTAGCGAGCAAATGGCGTGACACCGGGGCTCACCATCCCCGCGTTTGCCGGCCTTGGATCGCTCACCGGCGCCCCCAGGTCGCGTGGCCTATCAGGCGTGCCACCCGTATGAGGCATGAATACAATGGCTGAACCCCGATCGAGCCTCTGCAAGTACTCAACAATGATACGCGCTTTCTGTTCCGTACTGCGTACTCGCTTCACAACGAGGTTTAGCTCAGGGCGATTCGACGAATCGATGAACACGTCTCCCCCACTGCTTAGGTCTCTCTCGTCCAAATGTAGCTCGCTGCAAACATCGTCACGCACTGGGGGACTGGCCGTGGCCGTCAGGGCTATACGGCAAGGTCTGAGCCCATAGTCCTGCAAGCGCTGGACAATATTGAGATAGCTTGGACGAAAGTCGTGCCCCCACTGGCTGATGCAGTGCGCCTCGTCCATGGCCAGATAGCGCAGCCCGACCTGCTGATCGGCCTGCCGCAAGGCGTCAAGCACATACCCCCGTTCGAGCTGTTCAGGCGTCATGTAGATCAGTTTGAAGTGACCCAAGACCGTTCGGCGCAGTCTGCCCTGACGCTCGTAGAAAGGGACATCGCCATCAATGAAGGTAGTCAGGTGATCTAGACCGTATCGGTCCCGTATTCGCTGCTCATACTGATCCAGAATAAGCGACTTGAGAGGGGCAACGACAACAGTGATGCCAGGAAGAAGCATCGATGGGAGTATGTAACACTCGCTCTTTCCACCCCCGGTGGCCGCGATAGCCAGTATGTCGTGGCCACACAGGGTCCGGGCGAGGATCGTATGCTGAAACTCGTACAGCGCCGAAAAACCAAACAGCCGGAAACTCGCTTCATCTACGGCAGCACGTACTATGGGAGTGTAGCTCTCCACAAACGTATCAGCAATGGCTAATCCTTCGAATGCATGAAATGCCGCTTCGTTCCGCACACGCAGAATATGGATATCTGGATGACCTTCATACGGTCGTTGGGGCTGCAAGTCAGCGACCTGAAGCCACTGCCCATAGCGCAGACGCGGGGTCTGCATGCCAGCCCGGCGCTCAATGGCAACTCTGGTAGCCCCACTGTGTCCCGGGCACACCTTCAGATATTCGCGCCATTTCTGATCGTTGGGATTGTCGCTTGCCTCGTCAGGATGCTCTACTGGTATGACTTGTTCCCTAACCGCCCCGACGTACCTTAGACAGACGTCGCCAGTAACTACCTGGGCTAACACGTCTGCCGAGATCAACAAATCAGGCAGGGGTTCAACAGGAGTTGTTCGCTTGGCCACGATCGCATAAGTCCACGCGGGCGTGATCTGCTCCTGGTCGAGATCCGTGTCGGGGCGGTGCGTTTTTTCACGCCGCCCATGAAAGCATGTCTCGCAAGCTTCCGGTAGCTCACGACCGTATTCCTGACCACATGGTCCCAGTGCAACCCAATCCCGACGACGTTGGAGCAGTTGACGGCGCCACTGGAAGACATTGCCTTCACTGCCTGAGGATTGCCAATCTATACCAGCGACGATGGCTCCTTCTGGCAATCTTTCCAGTAGGAAATCCAGCGCAGTAGTTTGCTCCCACGGCAGGGATACAAGAATCAGGTTGGGCGGCTTACGCATCGAGGCTGATGGTTCTCCGGCCCAACGGGCAACCAGGGACAGGTATTCCAGATCAGGCAGTGCTTCGACTCGGGCCTGCAAAGCATTACGAAAGGCACCCCAGAGCGCAGGTTTGTCTTCACTCTTACGGTCGACCACATAGACGCCAACTTGCTCAATGCCGGGGGAGATATCGTATATTGCACAAGCAGTACACCAGGCGAGCAGAACGTCGAGCGCCGCGAGACCTCCAATTCCCGCCAGTGAGCCCAGATCAAGTATGGAAAGGTCAGATGGCAAGTGATGCCCAGTCAGGAGGTCAAGGAGCACGGATTGGTAAACAGGGATGAGAAAAGCCTGTGCGGACATGCCGGCTGCTGAAAGCGCGGCATCCACATAGGGCGATAGGTGCCACTTTTTCCCCGGTGCAAGCAGGGTCTCACACGTCTCAGAGGCAGCACGGAGGCGAATAGCACGTTGCACGGTTATCACCTAGAATGTCTGGCTAATCCCGGCCCAGAGATTGGCCCAACTTGGAGGTATCGGCTCCTTCTCGTCTTTGTGGCATGGGATCATCAGTGAGGGATATTCCCGCTCGTACTCGAATGGCATCTCTGAGATACTGCTTCTGAGCTTCCTTATCTCTTCCATGCCCTCTTGCGGTTGAGTGCCTGACGAATAGTAGGTCAAGACGTAGTCTACGAGCATTCGATAGCCATCAAGCTGGGACAACGCTTTGGCCAACTCCGTGCGTTGTTCACCAATACGCTCGCTGTCTGCAGATAATGCTCTCTGGACAGCCTGCACAAGCGCTCTTGTTGGCTTAAGCTGGATTTCTTCCAAGAAACGCGAAGGGAGCGGATGCAAGGATTGGCTCTGCATACCTGCCTGGGGTGGTACACTGGTGCCAATGTACAGACCCTTAATGGCACGAGTGACCGCCACATAGAACAATCGGCGCTCGCTTTCCAGGGCAGGGGAGGCCGGAAGGTCTGGTACAATACCTTCAGTATCATACACGCCGACATCATCAACCAGGTGAACCGGCATATGACCCTCAACGCAATCCGGGATGAAGACATATTCGAACTCAAGCCCTTTGGTACGATGTACAGTGGTCATCGTGATGACATTGTCTATTTCAAGTCCCTGGGTCGTGTCAAGCGATCTGAGATATTCAATGAATGGCAATACAGCCTTCCGAGTTCTGGAGGCGAAATTGACAAAGTTGCATACTGACGCCATGCGTTCGATGGAAGCTGTTCCCTCACCGTGGTAGCGGGCGAAATGCGCCTCGTAGCCCGTATGATCGACGATCCAGTTGAGCATATCCCCGGCCTTGAGACCAGGCTCATTGGCCACGCGCTCGGCGATACGGCGCAGGAAATCGACCAATTCCTGCAAAGTTTCCCGTCGCTCCGCCAGAAGTGGGCTCTCACTGACATCGAGCAAGGCTTCCAATGACGCCCCCAAGGATACCCCTTGCCTACCGCCGCGCTCGATAGCTTGCTGTAACATGATGCGTGGCAGCATGCGTGATGGCGTGTTCGCAACAGCCAGCACGGTACGCACCGCTTCACTGTACGGGCCACGGCCACCTCGCAAACGATATCGGCGAGGTGAGCGACTCTGTGCAGATTCCTCATCATCTGCCTCCCGCTCCTCCCGCCACGGCCTTAACGCATTGGCAAGCTCATCCCAAGCCAGTGCCAATCGGATGTAGTCGATCAGAGTGCGATTCTCGTCGCGTTCGAAGAAAGGAGACATTCCGAGCACTCGAAAGGGGATCTTACGTTCAATGAAAACCGTCTGCAGTCCCTCCATCTGCACGAAGGTTCTTCCTAAGACAGCGATCTTCTTAGGAGGCACCTTCATCTTGGTTACCAGGGTGACTACCTCTTGGGCCATTTCAAACGCGACCTGGGTGGACTGTTCCGACTCGTCAGTGAGAATTGTGATCTCCGTCACCTGACATGCATCGTGGGCCACCAACGGTTTAGGTTCGCGTTTCTCATTGAACTTGATGGTGTTGTACGCAGCCTGAGCTACCAACGGCCCAAAGCGAAAAGAGTGTGAGAGTTGGTAATCGACCACGGGCTTGTTGGCGAAATCCTGCCTGAAACCCCGAAGGATGTAGTGGGGGCGAGCAGCTCTCCACTCATAGATGGTTTGGTCGTCATCACCGACTACCATCACGTCAGCCCGAGTGCCTGCCATCAGTCGGATCAACTGCTGCTGGCCGTAGTTGATGTCCTGGTACTCGTCCACGATCAGATGGTCCAAGCGGTTGATCCAGCGCTGTTTGAAGGTAGGATGGCTCTCCATCAGTTCCAGAGCCTTGGGCACAAAGTCATCGAACGTGAGTGCTCGCTTCTCCTCTCGGAACTCCTCGAAACGACGGTAGACAAGAGGAAGATCCGGATTGGTGCGATGGCCGGCATGTTCAGGTGGAATGAGAGATGCCTTCCAGAGCCCGATCGCATCCAGAGCCTCCTGGGGATCGACGTCATCCTCGACAATGCCTTCCTTCATCAGCGAATCAATGGCCCGATGCACACAGATCAGTGCTAGCTCTTCTTTGTCGCTCACCCACAACTCTGTATTGCGCGGAATCAGTCCGCGTTTTTCGGCATCGGACCGCATTTGGAAGGCAAGCGCGTGGAAAGTCAACACTTTGGGGCGTTTGCCAACCTCGAAAATGGCATCTGCGAGTTTCTTCCCAAATTCCTCGCGCGCCAGCCGATTAAACATGACCACTCGAATATGTCTGGGGTCCTGATTTAGGTCCATCACCAAGTAGCGTACGCGATAGACCATCGTTGTCGTTTTGCCTGACCCAGCGACAGCCAATACGCGGGCATGCCTGCCCAACGGATGATGGATGATGGCTTCCTGTTCCTCGGTGAGTCTATGCTCCACGTTGATTCCCCCGTAATCCCAGCTTCTGCACGGATTTCATCGTCCAGCGGGCCTCCTGGACGAAGCGCTTGAAAGCCACCTCGTCGGTCTGGGCGGTGATGGTCAGTTCCTTGATGGCAACGGGTCTATCCAGGAGTGCGTCGTGGGCCAGGTAGACGGTGCCAAAGGCACCCTGGCCCAGGACTCGTACGATGCGATATTCGAACAATCGTTGGTTAAGGACGAGGGACATCTCTCATCTCATAGTGCGATATGGCGTACTGAACCGAGTCACGTCACTATCATAGCACCATCCTGTCCACATAATGTCAAAGAAATGT
>Ga0315289_10014812_pt1 | contig 10861 bp, 5 predicted proteins | sample YL17G11_40_MG_FD_203452 | JGI IMG/M metagenome (GOLD analysis project Ga0315289, IMG submission 203452) | Sediment microbial communities from Yellowstone Lake, YNP, Wyoming, USA - YL17G11_40 | ecosystem: Environmental > Aquatic > Freshwater > Lake > Sediment | place: USA: Wyoming | collected...
CCGCCTGTGAGTGCGGCAGACATCACCTCACTTGCCGATGTCGGGTCACCCATCTCTGAAGTTCCGGACGACCCCGCAGCGGCAAAGGCGTTAGGCAGACGATCTTTGTCGATTGACGTGAAGGATGAGGGCACTAGCATCTACAGCCTGTGCATGCGAGATGTTGACTGCCTATATGCTGCCTTGAAGCCTCTGTACTCTGATCTGTCATGGATAGAGAGAGACAACCGGGTTGCGCGGGTCGACTGGCGTGATAAGGCGAAGGACCATTTTCAGAATCCCTACGTATTTACCTGTCTCGAAATCCCCGATGTGCTCTTCCGGCAGATTGAACCAACGGCAGGGCGCGATGTTGATTCGGCGCAGCGCCCTATGACGTTAGAGAGAGACTTGGAAACGCTCGTCTTCAGGCGGGTCGAACCGTTGAAGACGTCTCGCGACTATGTCAGGCTATACGCGGAGTCGGTTGACGATAGACTCGCCAATATGTCTGTCTCTTCACGGGTCTTCGTGAACGTACATATACGATCTACGGTCTTCATATCTGCTGACGTCGAGCAGTCCAGATATATCCGGGGCGCGCTTCTCCCCACAATCATCGACACCCTTGAATTGATGCGTATGCGATGGTATGCATATGTAATCCTCAATCGATACCTGGACATCCATGCCACGAATCTGTTGAGGGAGTATGGGTCACTGGAGGAGGATCTCAGTGGAGCCACAAAGCGGTTGGAGGATTGCCAGAACAGGATCATAACAACCAAGTCGGAACTCCTCAGGGCACTGGAAGTCCCCTTGTCGTATAGGCGAGCCTCGGCAACAGCGACAACGCTATATGACGTGAGTGAGCGGCTGTTTGATATGAAGGAACTCCAGGACATCATCGTAAAGAAGTCGGATTGTCTGGATCGTCTGTATCGGAACATAACTGATGCGAGACGGCGTGCGGAACTCAAGGCGATTGACCCCGTGTTCGAGAAGATCATCGGTGAAGCACGGCGCGAGGTCAGAGATGCTTGAGACAATGCACTATCCGAACCCTAGCAATATCGCCTGTGCATTGACCGTGCTCAACAGCTTGGTCAACAAACTGGCCATCAGCACGGAAGATGGTGTGCTTAAACGGTTATACCGAAGGAATCGCCAGGACATAGATGGCCTTCAGGAGTGCATCGCTGGCACATCGAGTAACGCCTTCGCTGATGACATAGACACGCGGATAGACGATGAGCTTGCAGCTTTGTGTGCAAAATTCAGCAGATATCATTTGAACGCAAGCCGGCGCGTTGCTGAAGCTGAGGGTATTGACTCACGCAATATCTTGGAGGCATTAAGAATGGCAAGCATGATACCAGGGGAAGTAGCAGAGGCCATCCGGAAAACACTACGCAAGGACATGGAACCGTTGAAGAGCGAGTTCAAGATTTGTCATATTTCAGACATCCACATTGGTGCGTTCTATTACAACCGTGATGACGTGGCAGACTCCAAAGGCCAATACAGGATTCTGGCACGCACCGCAGACTTTATCCGCACAAGCAAGCTAAAACCTAGGTTCCTATTCATTACAGGAGACATTGTTTCCAAGGCGCACCAAGAAAGACCTCTGTATGGGCAATTCAAAGAGTTCATAGAAAACCTGGACAAGCCGGACCCATACCAGGAGACACTTCATCAAGTCAGAAGTCGGGATGTAATCGTAGTCCCAGGCAATCATGATGTGGCTTGGCCGCCAGGGGAGGACGGCACACTCCATGCCTTCAGAGAAGAGTTTCAGAACTGGAATACGCCATTCTCACCGCCGGAAGACAGCTTCCGGTACCCGTTCCTCGATGAGGCCACGGGTTGTCAGGGGTGTGTGTACTGCTACCCCGATTGCGGGCTAATAGTCGCTGCATTGGATTCCTGCCAGTTCAGTGGAGGCAAGCGAGACGAGCTGAAGAAGTTGTGGGAGAGGGTGGCAAACCTGTCCGACGCGGCTAAGGCGGATCAAGGGGTATTGCAGAAGCTTCTCGAAGAGATTGTTCACGTTGACAATGGCTATCTCCCCATTAGTTACGCACGCAGAACTACGACGGTGCTCCGGTATGTACTGAAAGAGCATGGTGGCGAGCGGACCTCATGGTTCATCTGTGCGATGGTCCACCACAACCTGATAGGCGACTTTCCTTTGCGAAAGATCGTCGTGGATCAGGATGCCTGGGGCGCATACAAGATTCTTGGAGGCAATGGCGGCGAGGAAAATGACTCACTGGCGGTTGACTGCATCTTTCATGGACATGTGCATGTCAAGGGCAGTCCAACCAATGTCACGGGCACACCCAGCATAGTGTGTGCTCCGACACTCGGCGGCATAGACAGACCTGAGGCACTAGGGCTAAACGTCTTGGAGGTCGGACCAGCGTGGCGTGGAGAACACCGTACCAGGACGCTGAGGCGATATGAGCTTGGTGCGACCTCCTTTGTGGAGACCAAGGATTCGCCAGTGCCGCTGCCCGTAGCCTAGTCCATTTCCCAACGAAAGGTATCTCATGGGCATGGTGCGAAAAGCCGATGCAATCGGAACGGTGCCTCCGAGCATTGAGCCGTCTCGTGATCGTCTTGCATACGAGTTGGTGTATTGCTACCCGCCAGCCATGTCTCTACCGCAAACATCCGTCGAGGAAGTAATCGGTAATCTGGACGGATGGTCACAGCATCTCGCCAACGCGGCCGTGTATATCCATCTGCCATTCTGTACGGGTCGCTGTACCTACTGCCACTACGCCCGACGGACCAAGCGAGGCGGCGATCACGCGGCGGCCTCGGAGTACCTTGAGGTTCTGAAGCAAGAGGTACGCCTTCTGAAAGGTGTGCTTCCTCTGGATGGCAGTCCAACTAGAATCATCCACTTTGGGGGTGGAACGCCCACGTTCCTCTCTGCCGACCAAATTCAAGAAACTATGGACTTCGTGAGCGAGGAAGTCCCTTTACACTCGCAAGCAGAGATCACTTGGGAATCCAGCCCGGAGACGATACTTGAAAACGGTGGAGAGAAGATCGATGCTCTGCTCCAGACAGGTGTCAATCGGCTTAACATCGGCATCCAGTCGTTTGACGACAGGATGCTGAAGGTGATGGCTCGCCGATACAGATCGGCCGACGCGATCCGTGCGATTACCCTCTCTCGTGACAAAGGCTTCAAGAACGTCAACATCGACCTGATCTATGGCCTGCCAGACCAGACAACGACTATATGGGAGCATACGTTAGCCAAGGTAGGTGAACTTCGCCCCGAGTCCGTAACGGTGTATCAGTTGCGGGTCAAGCCCGGCACGCCGATCTCTCGCATCCCCCACACCAGATTTCCCGACGAACAGACTTGCTTTGACATGAGTCAGACGACGCTCGATTGGCTCGGAACGTTGGGCTACCAGGCCTGGCAGCCCAACCAGTTCGTCCTGGGGAAAGAGTACGTGCACAGGTATCTCAAATCCAAGTGGGAAGGCCAAAGTGAAGTAATCGGCATTGGGGTGTCCGCCTATTCCTTTGTCAATAACTGCATGTACGTCAATCACAGGATACTTCCGGAATACTATGAGAGTATCCGTGGCGGACGGCTGCCTATCTGGGTCGGAAAGAAGCTCTCCTGGGAACAGCAGGTGGCGAAGGCCATCGTGCTTGGGATCAAACTCCTCCCCAACGGGGTCGATAAGGAGGTATTCGCCGAACGATTTGGCATCCGCCCGGAAGATCATTATGCCGACGCAATTCGCACATTGACCGAAGCCGGCCTTGTCGAATCAGGCCCTCGTTATCTGCGATTGACCGAGAAAGGCATCCTTCTGGCTGACGAAGTGTGCACGGAGTTCTACGCCGAAGAAGACAAAGAAGCCCTTCGGAAGATGGGGGCCACGCGCTACGGCTCCTACTTCGACCCTCTGAAGTAAGGGAATCGAGGGTGTCCGGTACTTTTTCCGGGGCAAGCGAAAAGTGACAGGTGACAGGCGAAAAGCGAGAAGTGACAGGTGACAAGGCGGAATTCAGTGGGGCGAACCCGGCATACGGATTTCTCCGTGCTCTCGTCAGGCCTTCCGGGCTTGAAAAACGTCAAAAAACGGCCATTTCGGGCGTGGATCAGGGCTTCGTCCTTCACCACGGAGGCGCGGGGGACTCAGGCCGGGGGAAGGTCAGAGCCCCCGACTTTCTTCCGTTCTCACTTTCTCAGGGTTCCTAAACGCGAGAGAATGCGTTTGGGGACCCTCACCTTCTGCCGCTCCGTCCGGCACGACGATCGAGAACGTGCTGCCTTGGCCCCTGGTGGTCTTGATCTTCATGCGGCCGCCGAGCAGCTCGACACGCTCGCGGATGCTCAGCAAGCCGAACCCGGCGGTCTGGCGGAGCTCCTGCGGGTCGAACCCGCGCCCCCGATCGGAGACGTGCAGGCCCACGTCCCGCCCCTGACGCCGCACACGGAGGGCGGCCTCCTTGACCCCCGCCTGCTGGACCACATTGGACAGCATTTCCTGGGCGGCCCGGAACAGGAACATCGTCAGCGCCTCCGAATGCAGCGTCGCCGCGCTCGCGACGTCGACCCGGACGGTCAGGCCCTGCTGGGCCCGCACGCGGTGGGCCAGCCATTGCAGGACCTCCCGGAGGTCGTTCATGTGCAGCACGGCGGGACTGAGATCGTGCGACAGGCGGCGGGACTTCTCGATGGCCTCTTTCAGCATCTCATCGACCCGGTCGACAATCGCCTGTTGCGGCGGATCGTGTCGGGCCCGGTTCTTGGCCAGATTCAGATGGAACTTGGCCCCGGCAATCTGCTGCTGCAAGTCCTCGTGCAGGAGCAAGGCGATCCCCCGGCGCTCGCGCTCTTGCGCCTGGGACAATTCCAGCGTCAGCTTCTGGAGTTGCTGGGCCCGATGCTCCAACTCCGCTGTCCGCTGCGTGACTTTGCTCTCCCGCGTCGCATTCAACTCGCGCAAGGAGTCCAACGTGCGGCTGTTCCGCAGGGCGACGGCGACCAGTTCGCCGAAGGTGGTAGCCAGAGTGGCATCGGGGTCTGTGAACCCGCCCGGCCTGTTTCCCAGTCCGAGCAGGCCCATGGTGCGCCCGTCAATCACCAGGGGGGCAAACAAGACATTCTCCAGCCGCACATGCCCGGGCGGGAGTAATCCGACCCAGGGACTATGGGCGAAGTCGTTCTCATACACAGCGCGTCCCTTGTGGTAAGCCTCGGCTCGGAATCCGCGCACCGGCATCGGCAGCGAGGGGTCCACCGTGCAAGACAGCCCGCCGGCGCTCCGTGATGTCCTGGAGGGTGCCCTCCATCGTCACCGGATGTCCCTCTGGGTCGAAGGTGGTCTGGCCTTCGCTGTGAACGTACCGTTCTTCGCCCCCCTGGCGGACGATGCGAAAGTCGAACTGGCAAGGTCCGTGTGCGAGCGCCTCCTGCACGGCCTTCTCCACGCGCTGCCGGTCCTCGGGATGGATGAAGCCCAGAAAGTCTCTGGGAGGAGGCACCAATTCCCCCGGTTGCAGTCCGAATAGCCGGTAGGTCTCGTCCGACCAGTACAGATGATCCGCCACGATATCCCAGGACCAACTCCCCAGGTGGGCCATCTGCTGCGCCCGCGCCAGGTGAAATTCGTTTTCCCGTAGGGCCTCCTCCGCTCGCTGGCGGTCGGTGATATCGTGGGAGATGCCCAGGAGGCCGATGACGTTACCGGCCGCGTCGCGGTACGGTGCCTTCGTCGAGAGGTAGGTCCGGCCCTTCGATCCGAGCTCTTCGATGGTTTCCGTCTGTCCGGACTCCATGATATGCCGGTCGTTCTCCAGGATGGCACGTCCCACCTCGGGGTCGTTGCGGTGGAACTCGCGCGCGCTTTTGCCGATCACCTCCTTGGCCGGCCGGCCCAGGGCCTCACAGGCCGCCGGATTGGCCATGAGGATGCGCCCGTCGCGATCCTTCACATAAATGAGGTCCGGACTTCCATCCATCACCGCGTGCACCAGGGCCTGGTTCTCTCGCAGCGCCTCTTCGGCCTGCTTACGCTCGGTGACATCCTGTACGTGCGTGACGCAGTAAAGCGGCCGGCCCGCGGCGTCCGGCACCGACGCCGTGCTCATGTCGGCCCAGAGGACGGCGCCGTCCTTTCGGATACAGCGTTTTTCCATGCGGAAGGAGGCGATCGCGCCGCAGGCCAGCCGCTGCGTCCCGACGAGGTTCGCGGCGCGGTCGTCGGGATGGGTGATCTCGGTGAACGATCTCCCGACGAGTTCCGACTCGTTGAACCCCAGCATCCGGCAGAAGGAGGCATTGACCTTCAACAGCGTCGAGTCCAGCGCGGTCAAAGCCATGGCCACCGGGCCTTTCTCGAAGGTGGTGCGGAAACGCTCCTCACTTTCGCGCAGGGCCTTTTGTGCCTGCGAACGCTCGATCAGATCGGCCGTCTGCCGCGCCAGTACGTCCAGCACGCGCAAGTCATGCTCCGTGGGCTGGTGCGGCTGCCGCCAGTGGGTGGAAATCATGCCCACTACACGGCCGCAGCGCGAGACCAGTGGCGTGGTCTGCACGGCCTGAATGCCGGTCTGGAGATAGGTTTCCTGGTCGTCGCTGCCAGCCATGAATTCGCACGTCCGCACATCCGGGGCGATGACTCGTTGCCCGGTTTGCAGCGCGATGCCGCAGGTGCTTTTGGAAGCGGGACGCACCCATTCCCAGAATTTGGCCGCCTCCGGGGTGAATCCGCGCTGGCCCAGGAGCCGAAGCTCCCCTCCGGGTCCGCGCTCGGGGTGAAGCATCTGGATGCTCGCGAAATCCGAGCGCAGGATGGCCATCGCGGCGTCGAGGATTTTGTCATACAGGGTCTCGACGTTTTCTTCCTCGATCAATTGCGTGCTGACTTCCTGGAGCCGCCGGGTGGCAGCCAGTTCCAGGGCCAGTTGCTCCGTGCTCTGGCGCAGCGCCGCCTCGGCCCGCTTGCGCTCGGTGATGTCCGTCAGGATGCCGAGCATGCGGGTGCACTGGCCATCGAACTCGTATTGAAAGACGCCTCGGTCGGCAACCCAGTGCACACTGCCGTCGGGCCAGACGACCCGATACTGTGCTTCGTAGGGCGCTCGTTCGGTCCGGCAGCGGCGCAACTCGGCTTCCACGCGCGGCAGATCCTCGGGGTGGACACACTGTGCCCAGTCCTGGTAATGGTAAGGTTGGGAGATTGTTGTTGTTGTCGTGCGCAAGCCCAGGAGTTGGGCGACTTGCTCGGTCCAAAGGGTCGCGCCCGTGGTGACGTTCCACTCATACATGCCGATCCGTGTCCCACTGGCGGCCAGGGCCAGACGCTCCTGGCTGGCCTGCAGGGCCTCGGCATGCCGCCGCAGGTCCTGTTCTTGCATCTGGAGGTTGTCATTCGCCTGCTCCAGCTCGTGCCGCTTGGCTTGGAGCAGGTCGTTGGCCGTCAGCAATTGCTCCGCCTGCGCCTGGAGATCCTCGTACGCGTTGTGCAGCGCCTCCTCGGCCTTCTTGCGCTCGGTGATATCGTGGCCGACGACCGTGGCGCCAAGCGGCCTTCCGTCGGCGTCCGTGGTGAACGTGACCTCCAGCAGCACATCGAGGGTCCGGCCCTCTTTGGTTTTTACCCGGTATTCGACGTTCCGATCCGGCTCTTCCCCGCTGCGCCACTTGTTGATTCGGGTCCGGAAACGGACCTGACCGTCCTCATCGAGGAGGTCGAGCGGATTCATCGCGAGCAGCTCTTCCCGGCTGTAGCCGCTCAACTGGCACATGGCGTCATTGACCGAGGTGACCCTCCGGCGGCGGAAATCAATTTCATAGATACCCGCCGGCGCACAGCGGAGGAGTTCCCGGTAGCGGTGTTCACTCTCTTCCAAGGCCTGCTGGTGCTCGCGGAGAACGCGAACCGAGTGGGCGGAGGCCTCCAATTCCGTCAGGTCGGAGGCCACGAGGCAGATGCTCGGATGGTCGCCGACCTCCAGCGGACTGGCAGCCAATTGAACCGGCACGGGTGTGCCGTCGGCGGCCCGCAACAGCAGGTGCCGCTGGACGGGACCCCGGTGGGCTTCGGCCAGCAGCTTCCGCAACGAGTATTGCTGAGGCGGGGCGGCGAAGGCGGTCACTTTGTGGCCCATCGCCCCTTGGATCGAGGTCTTCATCAGGTCGCAGAAGCGCCGGTTGCAGAACAGGATCGTCCCATTCGGGTCCACCGTCAGGGCGGCCTCGTTCATCGTCTCGACGATGACGCGGTAGACGTGCTCAGCTCCGGCGAGCGAGTAGACCTGTTCGCCTTGGGACCCGGCGACCACCAAGCCATCGACCTCGCCGTGGTGAATCGCCTCGAGAGTCTGCTCGGCTTCTGCGAGCCGCCGGCAGAGTTCCTCATGCCGCTTCCCTGAGGGGGTTTTGGTGCGACGGTCTTTGTGGTTGCTGCTCACGATCCCGCCCCCTCGGACTCGTTGGTCCACCAGTCCACGGCCGGCCGCGCGGCCATCGCCATACCCGTCATGGGAACGGGCAGCCACACCAGCCGGTTGGGGCCAAGCCGGAACACACCCTCATCCCTCCTGAAATGTGGGTCCTTGCCCATCGTTTGCCCCGCCCGGGGGCCTCCATTAACACAGAAGCGGCCTGGCAAATTCGCCAGAGCCGCCCGCCTCATTGTAGCTTCACTGAGTATACGAGGGCTTTTCCTTGGAAATAGCTAAGCAAATTCCTCAATCGGTGCCGGTCTGCTCTTTGCTGTGGCAGGGCGGAGGAGGGGCGTGGACGAGGTGGATGCGTGGACGCTGCGCGGGCCCTGGTCCGCCCAGTGAGTGCATGTCGTCCACCCGTCCACAGCGTCATTGAAATCGCCTTTTCGGGCTGCCAGGGCCCCGCAAGAGTGTGAAAAGCGGCCTAAAGAAGAACCAAACCGTGCGGGTGGTCGTATAATATGGTGCCGGAGAGGGCGGCCGGACATGATTCTAGTGTCCGGCGGCTGGGAAAGCCAGACGAGACCATTGGCGCTGTCCCATCCGTTCTTTATCATTTGAGAATGGTTCTTGGCCGGCAGGGCGGTTGGTTGGGACCGACCTCTTGCATGCCGGCGCGGGTAGGAAAAAAAATTTTGATTTTTTCCTTTTCCTCGCTTGACGACACCTGAACATCGTCTACAATACAGAACTCACGGTGAACGGGTAACGTATCGCATGAGCCTGTTCGCCGGTTTTGTTGGTGAGCGAAACAAGCTCTTTGACAAGTTAACAGTTAAGCCATATGAGCAGCGAAAGTGCGGTCGCGGCGATGGGATACGCCCCTCGCAGCGACGACCCAAATGTATGAGTACATTCAGCACTTTCGGTGCGCTATACTAAAAGTGTTGAGCCTACGACGTTCCGCCTAACGGCGGAAACGCCAAGTCAAACTGAAGGGTTTGATCCTGGCTCAGAACGAACGCTGGCGGCGTGGCTAAGACATGCAAGTCGAACGGACTCGTTAATTTATTAGCGAGTTAGTGGCGAAAGGGTGAGTAATGGATAGGTAACGTACCCCGAGCTCTGGGATAGCCATCCGAAAGGATGGGTAATACCGGATAACATCACGAGTCGATGGGCTCGTGATCAAAGATTCATCGGCGCGGGAGCGGCCTATCTCCTATCAGCTAGTTGGTGAGGTAACGGCCCACCAAGGCGAAGACGGGTAGCGGGACTGAGAGGTTGGCCCGCCACATCGGAACTGAGACACTGTCCGGACCCCCACGGGGGGCTGCAGTAACGAATCTTGGGCAATGGGCGAAAGCCTGACCCAGCGACGCCGCGTGCGGGAGGAAGTCCTTCGGGATGTAAACCGCTGTCAGGGACGTGAAAGTCCACTTCGGTGGATTGATCTAACCCAAAGGAAGTCACGGCTAACTCTGTGCCAGCAGCCGCGGTAAGACAGAGGTGGCAAGCGTTGTTCGGTATCACTGGGCTTAAAGCGTGTGTAGGCGGGAGCGTAAGCATTTTGTGAAATCCCTCGGCTCAACCGGGGCATTGCTTGATGTACTGCGTTCCTTGAGGCAAGTAGGGGTGCGAGGAACTCTTGGTGGAGCGGTGGAATGCGTAGATATCAAGAGGAACGCCGGCGGTGAAGACGTCGCACTAGGCTTGTCCTGACGCTGAGACACGAAAGCGTGGGGAGCGAACGGGATTAGATACCCCGGTAGTCCACGCCGTAAACGATGCCTACTAGATTGTGGCGGTTCTGACGCCGGCACAGTCGAAGCCAAAGTGTTAAGTAGGCCGCCTGGGGAGTACGGTCGCAAGGCTAAAACTCAAAGGAATTGACGGGGGCTCACACAAGCGGTGGAGCATGTGGATTAATTCGAAGCAACGCGCAGAACCTTACCTGGGTTTGACATGCTTGGATGCCGCCCTGGAAACAGAGTAGGCTACCCTTCGGGGTGAAACTTGCACAGGTGCTGCATGGCTGTCGTCAGCTCGTGTCGTGAGATGTCGGGTTAAGTCCCTTAACGAGCGAAACCCTTACCGTTAGTTGCCAGCGGGTCATGCCGGGGACTCTAGCGGGACTGCCGGTGTTAAACCGGAGGAAGGCGGGGATGACGTCAAGTCATCATGGCCTTTATGCCCAGGGCCTCACACGTGCTACAATGGCCGGTACAAAGTGACGCGAGACCGCAAGGTGGAGCCAATCGCAAAAAACCGGCCCCAGTTCGGATTGCAGGCTGGCAACTCGCCTGCATGAAGTTGGAATCGCTAGTAATCGTGGATCAGCTATGCCACGGTGAATGTGTTCCTGAGCCTTGTACACACCGCCCGTCAAGTGATGGGAGTTGGAAGTACCCGAAGTCGGTTTGCTAACCCGCAAGGGAGGCGACTG
>Ga0315289_10014815_pt1 | contig 10860 bp, 8 predicted proteins | sample YL17G11_40_MG_FD_203452 | JGI IMG/M metagenome (GOLD analysis project Ga0315289, IMG submission 203452) | Sediment microbial communities from Yellowstone Lake, YNP, Wyoming, USA - YL17G11_40 | ecosystem: Environmental > Aquatic > Freshwater > Lake > Sediment | place: USA: Wyoming | collected...
CCGGAAACAAGGCTCACTGCTTCGATGGCAGAGGGTGATAGGTTGAATCCGTATCCGCTTCGGGTAAAAGGATCGTTAATGGAAAGCTCGTCTATCAAAAAGAGATTTTCATACGATCTTCCCCCTCGAATATGAAGTTGGTTTTTGTCCTGGATAACTCCTACCTGTTGGGAGAGTATATCTTTTAAGTCGGTGAGAGGAACGAGTTGGAGCTCCCTGGGGGTAAGCTCCCTGGTGGTGGCAGGAAGTTTCACATCCAAAATCGGTCTTTCCCCCACCACCAAAATCCCCTTCTCTAAAATTAAAGGAGAGGATCTGAGTTTGAAAAGAAGATGAGTGGTTTGTTCCGGTTTTACTTCCACTTTAGATCGTTTGCTTTTTAGATACCCTATCAGAGATGCTTCCACCTCGTAAGTTTCGGCTGGAATATTTTTCAGGATGAATTCGCCATTTTGGTCAGTGAAGGTCTTGATATCGGTTCCAATTATAGTTATGTTTGCTCCGGAAAGCGGCTCTTCGGTTTCATAGCTTGTAACCTTCCCGGAGAGATGACCTCTGGGTTGATCTTTTGTTTGAGCGGAAAGTCCCAAAGCAGAAATAAGGAAGATAACAACAGACAATTGCAAAATCTTATTCACGGAATGAAAATTAAATAAAGAAAAATGGATTTGTCAAGAGAAAGATTTGCCCTCCTTGAAGCAGAGCGGCTACTCAAATCAGAATTTTCAGAATACTTGGAACCACCCCAAAAGAACGTAGCGCGGTGACTTTGGAAAGTTAACTTATGGCAGGTTTTATTTTTCCTCGTATTTCTGGATCAGCTCATCTAAGGTATGGGTTAGTTCCTCTCCCCTTAAGACTATGGAGCCATCTTCATCTTTTTCCACCCGGCTTATGCCCGGATGTTCTCTTTCTAATTCCTGCAAAATTTGACCCTGTTTTTTTACGGTTCTGACCAAGGTTCTATTTTCCTTCCACAGTTGATGGTAATCCAGGGCTTGCCGGATGGTCATCTTCAGCTCTTCATCATCCCAAGGCTTGAGTAGGAAGCGATATACCTCTCCTTGATCTACGGCCTCGAGGACGCTTTTCAAATCCGCATGTCCGGTGAGCATGATGCGCAAAGGAACAGAATTCTTCTCCTTAGCTTTTTTTAAAAATTCAATCCCATTCATCTCCGGCATCTTAAGGTCGGAGACGATCAGATCGACCTGGTGGTCGTCCAATATTTTTAAACCTTCCTCTCCATTTATGGCAGTAAGAATCTCGTAAGGTTCCTTGCGAAACAACCGTTTCAACGAATTCAAAATGTTCTCCTCGTCATCCACTATCAGTATTTTTGGGTTTGTCATAATTTTCCTCCATTAGAGAAATTGTTTTTTTATGGATTTAAAGATTTTCCTTTTTGGGTCCTAATTTGTCCGCACCATCTTTTCCTCCCTTATATGACAAGATGTCTCTGAATTGATACCGGAACGAGCGCAGGGGAGAATAACCCGAAAGGTGGTCCCTTTATTTACCTCACTTTCTACCTCGATTTTGCCATTATGTTTTTGAACTATTCCATATGCTACGCTCAAGCCCAACCCCGTTCCTTTGCCCACTTCTTTGGTGGTAAAGAAGGGTTCGAATATTCGAGCAATATTGTCTTTGGGTATTCCTATTCCGGTATCGCTTATTTCTATAATTATATTTTTGCTTTCTCGATAAGTTTTTATTTTAATCTGTCCATGCGTGGTGATAGCTTGAGCCGCATTGAGCAAAAGATTCATAAAGACCTGGTTCAGCTGTTGGGGTAAACATTCTATCTGTGGAATATCACCGTATTCCTTGATCACCTCGGCTTTATATTTTAGCTCATTCCATACGATGTTTAAAGTGCTTTCGATACCTTGGTTAATATCAGCGAACTTGAATTCCCCTTTGTCCACATGCGAAAAATCTCTCAAATTCTGAACGATGGACTTCACCCTTTGGGTTCCATCTTGAGATTCGGAGATGATTTTATCTAAGTCCCCCAGGACGAAATCCAAAGTGATTTGCTCTTTCAACTCATCAATTTCCTGGGATAGCTTTTCTTTTGATTTGTTCTCCCCACCTTCGGTGGTTCGACTTCGCTCACCACCCTGAGCCTGTCGAAGGGCGGGATTTTCAACTTTCATAATTCTTTCCATTTTTTCATATTTTTCTAAAAGCTTTTTGATTTCCTTGACATATTCGGCCAGGGTTCCCAAATTGCTGTTCACAAAGCTAATGGGGTTATTCAATTCATGAGCTACCCCGGCCGCTAATTGCCCTAAGGAAGCCAGCTTTTCCGATTGCACAAGCTGACTTTGCATCTGGTTTAACTTCACATAGGCTTCCTTCAGCCTCTTTTTCTCTTTCTCCAGCTCAAAAGTCCTTTTTTCCAATTCTAAATTTTTTTCCAAAAGCTCTCTTCTGGTTTTATTTAGACTTTTGTTTATGGCGGACTCATTTTCATGTAATATCCGCAAGGTTTCAGCTTTTTCCTTTTCAATTCTTATCATCTCTTCTTGGTATCTTTTTCTTTGGGTTACGTCTCGCTGGAACCAGACTAAAGCGATGAAGTCTCCATTTTTGTCGACCATCTTAGAAACAAAGGTGGATGTGTAGAACACCTTTCCATCTTTGCGGCGATTCAGAAGTTCTCCCTGCCAAACTTCCCCGCACAGAGCGGCTTCGTATATCTCCTTTTGTATTCTCTCCCGGTATAGCTCGGCGTTGATAATCTCCAGCTCTTTGCCGACCAACTCCTCTTTTGTGTATTCATATATCTTCTCTGTCGCGGGATTAGCATAAATGATTTTTCCGTTTTGGTCTGTGGCGATGACCGACTCTGAGGCATGATCCACGATTCCGGCTAAAAATGTAATCTTTTCCTGAACTTTCTTTTTTTCGGTTATGTCCCTAACCACCTCCAGAGCGTCCACGCTTCCATCCGGATTTTTCAAAGGAGCAAAGAACAGCTCGTAGTATCTTCCATCCTTTCCTTTTTGTTCCACGCTTTCGGTGGAATTATTTTCAATGGTGCTTTTTACGGGACAACCTTCACAAGGATTTTGCGAGTCCATAAATCCTTGGTAGCATTTAGTCGCGATTAAATCACCAAATCGGTCGGAGAGGAATTTATTTTGGTATTTGACCGTGTAGTCTGACTTCACGATGTTAACCCCTTCTCCAATGTTTGCCAATACGGTAGCTAATTTATTTCTCTCCTCAGTGATTTTCTCCTCTGCTTTCTTATATCCGCTGATGTCTCTGAATATGCCCAGAATCACTTCTCTTCCTTTAGACTTCAACAAATTTACGCTGATGTAAACCGGCACAATTCTCCCATCCTCTGCCAAAACCTCGCCTTCAAAGCCGGTAGCTTCTCGCTTTTGAGTATGGAGACGGAATTTCTCTTCATAATATTCAGCTTTTACAGGAGGATATAGGCGAGTTCGGTGCATTCCAATAAGCTCCTCTTTGGAGCGTCCAGTCAACGCTTCAGCTTCCTTGTTGGCATCCAGAAGCTGACCAGATCTAATATCCATGATGAAAATTGCGTCGTTTGCGTTTTCGAAGAAATTTCTATATATCTCCCCCGCCTCCGGCGGGATTTTCAACTCTGATTCTCTCAAGGATTCCTCGGCCTTTTTATAACTGGTAAAAAATACAAAACTTAATATTGGGAACGGGAAATTTGGGGACGGGACTTGATTCTAAACGAAGCTATCTAAGTGCTCGTGAGTAGCCTTTCAATCTCTCAGGAAAACTCTATAAAGACTTTATGTTGTTAGCTACCAGTTGCACAAAAAAATCGGGTTGTGGTTCTCGATAAGTTGCGGCCGCATGGGCACCTACCAATTTAAAACCTTATTCTCGGCAGGTTTCACATAGTAATATCGACATAACCAAAAACAACATTATCTTTGAAAAATAAAAAAGGCGATTAAATCGGAAACGAGTCTTCACCTTCCCGAAACCATGTGATAAATTTCACTTGACAAGCTTAGTTAATTTTTATATATACTGGGTGCTTTTTGAGGACGGTGCTTGAGTTTTGCCTATATTATAAAGCATTCCCAAAATAAAGGTTAGATTCTGAATGCGAATCTTTTAAGTAAACCGTTCGGAGAATTCACCGTGAACAGATGAAAAAAATTAAACGGAAGCAAAGGAATGTCAATTCGTCTTAATTTTGTTAAAAAAGTGAGGATAAAATGGTAGGCATAGTCGGTTACGGAGCGTATATTCCCAGAAACCGTATCAAATTGGAAGAGATCGCCAAAGTATGGGGAGCAGATGCTCCCAGCTATAAAAAGGGACTTTTGTTGTATGAAAAATCTGTTCCCAGCCCAGATCAGGATACCATCACCATGTCGGTGGAAGCGACCAAATACGCACTCAAAAGGGCAAACGTTAATCCCCAAGAGATCGGAGCAGTTTATGTAGGTTCAGAATCTCACCCCTATGCGGTCAAACCGAGTGGAACGGTCCTGGCAGAGGCGATTGGTGCTACCCCAGAAGTGCACTGCGCAAGCTATGAATTCGCTTGCAAGGCGGGAACCGAGGCCATGTTTGTTTGCATCGGGTTGGTCGAATCCGGCTCCATAAAATACGGTTTAGCCGTTGGTGCGGATACCTCCCAAGGAGCACCGGGAGATGCCCTGGAATATTCAGCCGCGGCAGGGGCAGCCGCCTTTATCTTCGGAAAGGATAATTTGATAGCCAAAGCGCACGAGACATATTCTTATATGACTGACACGCCTGATTTCTGGAGGCGAGAGCATCAATTCTATCCACGGCACGCTGGCCGATTCACCGGAGAGCCGGCATATTTCAAACATACTATCGGTGCGGCAAAGGGGATAATGGAAAAAGCCAAGATGAAACCTGAGGATTTCAATTACGTCATATTCCATCAACCTAATGGAAAATTCCCTCAGCGGGTAGGGAAGATGCTGGGATTCAAAAAGGAACAGATAGAGCCGGGATGGCTTTCTCCCACTTTAGGCAACACCTACTCCGGCTCCTCTCCCATGGGTCTTACCGCCACCTTAGACATTTCTAAACCCGGCGATAAAATCTTGCTGGTCTCTTATGGCTCCGGTGCGGGAAGCGACGCTTTCATCTTCGAGGTGACCGAAAGAATCAATGAGATAAGAGATAAAGCACCCAAGACCCGATATATGCTGGACAATAACAAGAATTACATAGATTATGGCACTTATGCCAAATTCAGAGGGAAGATCAGAATGGGAACTTAAAACACTCGAAGCTCGGTTAGCGTTGGCGAAGCTCGTATCGGGGCTGAATGTTCGAGGCTCGAAGCTGGATACAAATCAAAGTATTATAGTGGGCGGAGAAAATAAATCGATATACCCCTCACCCTTACCCTCTCCCACAGGGGGAGAGGGAACATCCTCACTTACTTCCCCTCCCTTGATGGGAGGGGATAAAGGGGAGGGCGAATTTATGCCAAAAAGTGGAGAAATTTCCAAAGGAGATGACATTTTCGAGCATCGAGCATCGTAATATCGAGCTTCGATACGAGCATCGACACCGACCTCCGAGCATGAATCTTACTAAAAAGGAGAAAAAATATGCGAGATGTTGCCATCATAGGAGTAGGAATGAACAAATGGGGGGAATTGTGGGAAAAATCATTAAGAGATATATTCGTTGAGGCGGCACTTTTAACTATTGAAGATGCAGGCGTGGATCATATAGATTCGATGTATGTCGGCTGTATGTCCTCCGGGCTTTTTGTAGGGCAGGAACACCTCGCCTCCCTTTTAACAGATTATTTAGGTGTTAACTCTATTCCCTGTGCCCGGGTCGAATCAGCCTGTGCCTCAGGTGGATTAGCAGTTAAGATGGGTTTTTTAGATGTGGCATCCGGAATGTCTGATATCGTTTTGGTTGGAGGCGTGGAGAAGATGACCGATGTGAGCGGTGATGGCGCCACCTATGCTCTATCCACCGCCGCAGATCAGGAATATGAGGTTTACAATGGTGTCACCTTCCCCGGACTTTATGCCCTTATGGCAAGAAGCCACATGCATCAATACGGCACCACCAGAGAGCAGTTGGCACAAGTAGCAGTCAAGAATCATCAACATGGGTCTTTGAATCCTTTAGCTCAATTTCCGCAAAAGATCACCATCGAGGATGTAATGTGCTCCATTTTAGTAGCAGATCCTTTGAGGATTCTCGACTGTTCACCCATAACCGATGGAGCCGCCTGTGCCATTCTGTGTCCCTTAGATTTAGCCAAGAAAATTTCCAAAAAACCTATTGTAAAGATAAAAGGTATAGGGCATGCCACAGATACAATTGCGCTTCATTCCCGAAAGGATTTCACCACCTTGAATGCCACGGTGAAAGCGGCTGAGAGAGCTTATAAAATGGCAAATGTGAAGCCCGAAGATATAGATTTAGTAGAGGTGCATGATTGCTTTACCATTGCTGAGATCATTGTGATTGAAGATTTGGGATTTGTCAAAAAGGGAGAAGGAGGCAAAGCCACCCAAAGTGGAATGACCGCTTTAGGGGGAAAAATCCCGGTGAACACCAGCGGTGGACTCAAATCTAAAGGGCATCCAGTGGGTGCTACCGGCGTAGCCCAGGTGGTGGAGATGGTTCATCAGCTTAGAGGAGAAGCTGGACCAAGACAGGTTAAAGATGCAAAAATCGGCTTGACCCAGAATATGGGAGGAAGCGGCGGAAGCACTTTGGTGCATATAATGGAGAGAATGTAGCATATTTGGAGTAGCGACACTTGTGTCGCGTAAAGGGAGAAGATGTTGCTGGAGTGTCAAGCTTTAGCTTGACCCGAAACTTCTTGCAACGCTAAGAGTTTTGATATGGTTCGCCTAAAGGCGAACACTCCAAACTCCCCCTTTTCAGATAGTCTTTTAGAGATGCCCAAAGAAAGATGACTGTTCTCGAGTCTCGAGCTTCGACAGACGAGCCTCGATACGAGTTTCGACAACGTCAAACGTAGAACGAGTCTTTATACGGAGGTAACAAAGATGTTCCCAGCCAGATACTGGAGAGAGATACCCCAAAGATACAGATTAGAAGCGAGCAAATGCAAAAAATGTGGAAAGACGTATTTTCCTCCCAGGCTCATTTGTGCAGACTGCAAGTCCCGGGATTTTGAAATGCTTAAACTAAAGGATGAAGGAAAGCTTCTAACTTACACAGTGATAAGGGTTGCGCCCAGCCAGTTTGTAGATCAATCCCCTTATGCTATGGGCATAGTAGAGCTGGATGGAGGGACAAGAATATTGACCCAAATTGCCGACTGTGAGCCAGACAAACTTCAAATTGGGATGAGGGTCAAAGTCGAATTCAGAAAAATTCAGCAGGACGGCGAGGCGGGAATCCTGTGCTATGGATATAAATGCGTACCAGCATAAGGAATGATTTTTTGGGGCTTGTTTAGATGAACTCATTATGGATAATTGTAGGTTTTACTCTTGCCGTTATCGGACTGCTAACAGTTCTTATTTCGCGTAAGGTTAGACTAAAAAGAGAGATCAAAACTCGTCGTTGGGTAACAAGTAAAGAGAGAAAAGAGAGGTCTCTTCGTGTTTGCACATACATAGGTACAATTGTTGGTACTTTGGGGCTTGTTATCGCTGTTTTAAGTGAACTACACGTTCTTGGAATTCGGAAAGAAGTTAAGGAGGTCAATGAAAACATAAAGCTGATAGAAAGGCGTCTTGGTGTCCCGATTTATGTAGATGGCTTACTTTCTGTAGACTCAGCAGTATTTGACCCATTTGCTAAAGGTCTAAAACTAATGAAAGAATATAAATGGAATAAGGCAATTGCTGAGTTCAAAGAGGCGATGAAGGAAGCAAGGGACAGTCAGTTGGTTGCGCTTTACAATATCACCGGTGGCTGTTACTATACACCGGGCAAACTTGATTTGGCTTTTGAGAATTGGAATAAATCTCTAAGCCTGGCTAAAGAATTTAACGACGAGAAAGGAGAAGCAGCGGCTTTAGGCAACCTTGGTATAATTTATCAAACCAAAGGAGATTTGGACACAGCCTTAAAACGCATCGAAGAAGCATTGAAGATTAGTAGAGAGATTGGCGACAAAAAAAGAGAAGCCGCGGCTCTTAATAACCTTGGTCCAATTTATAAAACCAGAGGGCAATTGGACCGGGCTTTAAAATACTATGAAGATGCTTTGGGGATTTTTATGGAAATAGGCAATAAAGACGGGGAGGCGATGGTTCTTAACAACATTGGTATAATCTTTAAGACAAGGGGAGAGTTGGAAAATGCTTTAAAATATTATAAAGATGCTTTTAAGATTGTCAGCGAAAACGCTAATAAAGAGGGTTTAGCAGTAGTCCTAGGAAACATTGGTACAATCTTTGATATTAAAGGAGATTTGGACTCAGCTTTAAAATACAACGGAGACGCTTTGGAGATTAGCAAAGAGATAGATTACAAAGAAGGCGAAGCTCGATATTTGAATAATATTGGTTTAATATATCTGCGTAAAAATGAATCAGACGTAGCCAGGAAAAACTATGAAGATGCATTGAAGATTGATAAAGAGATTGAAAATCGCAAAGATGAAGCAGCGGTTCTTGGCAACATGGGTACACTATTTGGCGCCATAGGAGATTTAGACTCTGCCTTTAAATACCACGAAGAAGCTTTGAAGATTGAAAGAGAAATTGGGAATCGACAAGACGAAGCAATAATTCTTGCTAGCCTCGGCCAAGTCTATCTGAAGAGGGGACATTTTCACTTAGCTTTAAAATATCATGAGGATGCCTTAAAGATTGATAGAGAAATTGGAAACAAAGAAGCGGAGGGACTTCATCTTTATGACCTTGGTTTAATCTTTGATGCCATGGGGGAAAACAAAAACGCTTTGGAAAATTTTAAAGATGCTTTGACAATCTTTACTCAAATCGGAATGCAAAGAGAAATCGAAATGGTCAAGGAAAATATTGAATTATTAAAAGGTGAATGAACTGATAGTGTAAAAGATATACGCCCGACACGATGGTCGGGCGCTACGAGGGTATGGACTACAGCCATACGAGTGTTACGGAAAACGTAGCGTCCGACGTTTCTGTCGGACGTTGAAAAGAATAAACAGGGATTCTAAAAAACCACAAAGGTAAAAAATGTTCCGCATAGAATCTAAAGTCGATACTAAATCCTTAGATTATAAAGAAAATCTGGAGGCGATGAAGAGGGTGGTGGAGGAGTATAAGGGAGTTTTGTCCAAAGTCAAGGAAGGGGGCACGGCTAAGGATAAAGAGAGGCATAAAGCCAGAGGAAAGCTTTTGCCCAGAGAAAGATTGGAGCTCCTCTTCGATAAAAATACCCCTTTCTTAGAGTTTTCCCACTTAGCCGGTCATAAAATGTATGAGGAAGAGCCTCCGGGTGCGGGGATAATCACGGGCGTGGGTGTGGTGCATGGAAGAGAGGTTTTGATTGTGGCTAATGATGCTACGGTCAAGGGTGGCACATACTTCCCCATGACTATAAAAAAGCATGTGAGAGCACAAGAGATCGCCATGGAGAACCGGCTTCCATGTATATACTTGGTGGATTCAGGTGGTATCTTTCTTCCTTATCAGTCCGGAACTTTTCCGGATAAAGATCATTTTGGAAAAATTTTTTATAATCAAGCCAGATTGTCCGCCATGGGAATTCCTCAGATTTCAATAGTTTTAGGCTCCTGCACCGCTGGAGGAGCTTATGTTCCAGCCATGAGCGATGAGGCAGTTATCGTTCGAAAACAGGGAACTATCTTTATCGGTGGACCACCTCTGGTCAAGGCGGCAACAGGTGAGGAGGTCACGGACGAGGAGTTAGGTGGAGCAGATGTTCACTGCAGAATCTCCGGAGTGGCTGACCATTATGCTTTAAACGACCAGCATGCTTTGGAGATTGCCAGAAACATCGTGCAATCTCTCGACCCTCCTAAAAAATTTGAATTGGATATGACAGAGCCAGAGGATCCTTATTATGATCCAGAGGAGATTTATGGAGTCGTCCCTCGGGATTTGAGAAGACAATATGATATTCGGGAAGTGATTGCTCGCATAGTGGATGAGAGCAGATTCCAGGAGTTCAAGGAGCTATACGGGATTACCATTGTTTGTGGTTTTGCCAGAATTATGGGTTATCCGGTAGGAATTCTGGGTAATAATGGCGTGTTATTCTCAGAAAGCTCTCTCAAAGCCACTCATTTCATCAATCTCTGCACCATGAGAAAGATTCCTTTGATATTTTTGCAGAACATAACTGGTTTCATAGTCGGAAAACAATACGAACACGGTGGGATCGCCAAAGACGGTGCGAAGATGGTGCATGCCGTAGCAAATGCAGACGTTCCCAAGTTCACCGTAATTGTGGGTGGCTCTTACGGGGCAGGAAATTATGGCATGTGCGGGAGGGCTTACGATCCCCGTTTGTTATGGATGTGGCCCAATTCCAAGATATGTGTGATGGGAGGGGAACAAGCGGCTAACGTGCTTTTGACCGTAAAACTGAAAGCCTTAGAAAAAGCGGGCAAGACCATGACCAAAGAGGAGCAGGAGAAATTCATGGAGCCGACCATTAAGAAATATGAAGAGGAATCCAGCCCTTACTTCAGTTCGGCTCGCATCTGGGATGATGGTATCTTGGATCCCCTGGAGACCAGAACCGCACTGGCTTTAGGAATTTCTATGGCACTTAATGCTCCTATACCGGATCAAAGATTCGGAGTCTTTAGGATGTGAGGATACTTACAAGCTAAAAAGGTTGTTTTTTGGAAATACAACTAAAATTGGTTGTATTAACACGAACCTAATTATTTCTGAT
>Ga0315289_10014816_pt1 | contig 10860 bp, 7 predicted proteins | sample YL17G11_40_MG_FD_203452 | JGI IMG/M metagenome (GOLD analysis project Ga0315289, IMG submission 203452) | Sediment microbial communities from Yellowstone Lake, YNP, Wyoming, USA - YL17G11_40 | ecosystem: Environmental > Aquatic > Freshwater > Lake > Sediment | place: USA: Wyoming | collected...
TCCCCGACAATATCGCGCCGGAACGGAGTCTCCATGATACTGTAGGCCAGGTCGCACTCCTCGATGCGCGGACCGCCAGCCGCAGCCCAGTTGACCCGCCGCTTCACCCGCGTCTTGGTGTCCCACAGCGAGAAGCCGTCATGGTGCTTGGTGGTGAAGGCGAAGCACTTCAGCCCGCACCGTTCGAAGAGCTGCATCCACTCCTCGGCATCGAACTGCGAGGGATTGAAACGCTGGTAGGAGTCGAAGTACGCTTGCTTCTTCTCGCGGGACATCTGGAGCACGGGCCAGGAGGCTTCGCAGCCGTACTGGCTGTAGACACCCCAGTGGATCCGGAGGCCGTACTTCAAGTCGCGCCAGCGTTCGTACGCCACTGGCGAGGCATGCTTGTAGCTCGGATCCAGGTTCTCCGGGCTGTCGGGCCGATCCGCCGCCGCGAGCAAAGCGGGAAAGAGAAAAAGGAGGAATACGATGGCTCGTGTCAACATGATGGTTCTCGTTTGGCCTCAAGGGATCAGCAAACGGGCAATTCAGCCCAACGGTCGTCTGTGAAGCTCTTCAGCGCCGCAAGTGGCCCATGGCTCATCGTTGGTCGGAGTAGGGACACGGGTCGCCCCGTGCCCCCTCCCCAGATCCCGGCGAGCGGAGCTACCGCACCGGGCTCTTGCCATAGATCCTGACGCGCAGGCGCTGGTCAGGGTGCGGATGGTAAACACCCTTTTTCGCAGCCTGCCGTATCCTCTCCGGCTCGTTTGGCCAGTCAGGAGCGGCTCTGTGTCCGATAGACTGGTTTTGCCGGAGAAGATTCTCCTTGGCCAGGCCCCTTCCCTCGATCCCCTCCGCCGGCGATGGCGCACCATCGCCCTTGTTCGGGGGCTTCGGCGGTACTACGGGCCTGTCCGACTTCCCGTGTCCGTTCATCGCCTTGGCCGCGTCGGCCATGCCCTTCTTGACGGGCTGGAAGAACGCCGCGTCCTTGCAGCAAGTGATGAAGATCAGTCGCAGGGGGCGCACTTCGGGCGGCGCGGCCGAGCCAATCGAAGCGAACGCCAGGACATAAACTGAAGCCGCCGCCAGGTAGTCGTGCATCTTCATCTTCGGCCTCCATTGTTCTTGCATCAAGCGTTTCACTTGCCTCGATGTGTCACAGTCAAAGTCTGCCCTGCCTTGAGTGTCAGGGGTTTCTCGAACTGAAGCTGGACCCTCCTTTCCTTGAGAACGCTTGTGCATGGGACGGCCCGGCCGTCGAGCGTGACACTGACATTGCCGGGTTGGCCCACGCGACTTCCGACGTTCAGCCTGGACAAGACGAGTTGACCGCTTCGCGTTTCCAGCCTAACCTTCTGAGTTGCCGCATCCACATTCTGCCGCAACACACCATAGCCGGTGGGCGTAATCCAGGGGCCGTGGCATTTTTCGGGAGTGAGGATCGGGTCAATCGTCAGTTCCTGATTGGGGGCCGCATAGATCCAGCCGTTCAGGAGTTTCATCGCCCCCCAGATGCCGCCGTTCATCACATAATTTCCAAAGCAGTTGGGAAGGTACTTTCCATCGGCGCCAATGCAGTCGGCCATGTTCCAAAGGCCGCCGTTATTGGCTCGGGAGAACAGGCCGGAGATGCCGTGCAGCAACTCCATGCCTCGGTCCACGTCGCCATAGGCGATCATCGCCAGTACCACGGGAAGCGTGCGGCAGGAGAGAATCTGCACCCGGCGATCTGCGGGCACGAATACCTTGCCGTTCCGGTCGGCCATGATGACGATGCCGAAGTTGGTCGGCGGTGCGTTGTATTTGGCGATGGCCCGCAACGCCGACTTCATTCGCTCCGCCGGCAGCACCGAGCCAAGCCCGAGCATGATGGTGAAGCCCTCGCCCACCTGGGCGCTCATGCAGAGCGGATTTCGCCTGCCGTTCTGGTCGGCGGTCATGTCGTAATACTCGCCGTTCCACAGTTCTCTCTCCATGACGGCCTTGCCCTTTTCGATGTTCTCGCCGAGCTGTCGGGCATATTCCACGTCGCCGGCCAACACCGCCAATTCCTGGGCCGCGCGCTGCCCCGCCAGCCATTGGGCGTTGACGTAGCTGGGCATGTATCCCAGGTCGGCCAGATCCCATGCATGGCGGGAGAAACCGTTGAGATGGTCCAGCAACCCGTCGCCGTCGGAGTCGTAGGTCTTGTGGGTGTACCCAATGGCCCGCTTCACGACCGGATACGTCTCCGCAAGGAACTCCTTGTCGCCGGTGGCCTGGTATCGCCGATAGATCTCCATCGCGTAGATCGAGGGAATGTCCACGAGGTCGCGGGAGCCAATTGGATCGGGAAAAGTGATCGAGGGCATGCGGTATTGTTCGGGCAGGCGACCGTTGGGAAACGAATCCTTCGCCCAGCGGCGAAGGTGGTTGAGGTCCAACGCAGCGAAGCAGTCCAGCACCGACCACATGCCCATGTCGATCAGCAGGATCGGCCCCGTGTTGGGACAGTGGAAGGACTCGTACATGATGAACCGGCCGTCCCGAACCCACCACGAGCTCTTGACGTTGTTGCTCTGGGAGTTGACCAGCCAGTCGAGCAGCCAGCGAGGCCAAGAGGAATCCGTCAGGGTGTCGCGCCACGCCGACGAGGCAGCCCGCAGTTGTTCATAACTGCCGGCCAGCAACTCGACGGAGGCCGCCGGCGAGTCGGTCCGCTGTTGATAGCGGTGCCCGACCAGGGGGCCGGCACCGTTCTCGGAATGTCTCGGGAAATACCAGCCGGTGACGAACCGCTGACGCACGGTCTGCCCCGGAGCAATCGTGATGTTCACGATTTGCGCGATGCGCTGACCGTGGCCGGTGGATTGATCCGGCCAGACCACCGGGCCGGCAAACTGGGACCAGAACGTCTTGAGCGTCTCGGCAGTGTCGGCGCCGCCCGGGACGTTGACGGGTTTAGCATCGAGACTGGCGATGGCCAGCCCGCTCTCCTTGTCGCCGCAGACGGCAACGGTCCGCGAACCCTTTTCTTGAACCTCGCATTGCAGCCCCCAGGGGTTGACCACCGAATAGGCCAAGCTCACTTCCATTGGTTTGTCGGTGGGGTTTTTCAGTGAATACGTCAGTCCAAAGGCCGGAATGCCGGAGTCTTCCGCCCGGTGAGGAATATACGAGGAAAATGCCTCCAACGACAATTCCAGCGGCACGCCGTCGGGCAAGGTGTAGCGAAGGTTGGCGAAGGGGAACTCTCCTCGATAGTCGATTGCCTTGACGCCCGGCAGGCCGCCGACGGTTCGCGTTTCCAGCACGAACGCCTTGCCATCGACCTTGACGGCCGCGAAAGCGTTGAGCAGATCGTAGGAGGGGTGATACCTCCAGATGCCCACGCTCGACGCTCCGCCCCAGTTGTTGAAAACCTCCCACATGCGGAAGGAACCGTCCTGACGAATCTCGACGGTTCCGGCCCCAAGACCGCCCAGCGGCACGCCGCCTAGCGATCCCACGTACCGCCGGAAGTCCTTGAAGCGAGAATCGTCGTTGTCCCGCCTGGTGGGGGCGATGTCGGCGGCCCGAGCGTCAGGACACAAACACGCGAAGAACAGAACGACCAGAGAAGTGAAAAGTGCATGTCGACGAAAATGCAGGCCGCTGGAAAACATGATAAGTTCCTTGAAGTTGGAAAAACGTCTTCACAATCCCGCGTGTGGAACGATTTCGGCGAGAGCGTCCCGAGCGGCGCAGTTCGTGGATGGATAGCGTCGCGAACGCGAGTGCTAGTCTTTCTGGCGGCGGGGGAAATGTCAAGTAGTTTGGGGTGCTCCCCATTGTCAAGACCAAAAAGCGCTCGGGTTAAGATAGTCTCACAGTCCGACGGTTGCTGGAACGGAAGGAGCCCGTAGGGCGACTGGAGTTCCAGCAACCGTCCGCGCCGCCGCGCGGTCCCGTTCGCCTCCTGCCCGCCCCTCGTACACCTCCGCCGGTGTACGGTAGTCCAGCGCCTGATGTGGCCGCTGCTCGTTGTAGAACCGGAAGTACGCCCGAAGTCCCTCGCGCGCCTCGCGGGGGTCGGCGTAGTCCTTCAGATAGACCTCCTCGTACTTCACCGTCCGCCACAGTCGCTCCGAGAAGATGTTGTCGAACACCCGCCCGCGCCTCGTTGGCATGCGACGCCAACCGGCCGTCGCCGGCCTCCTGGCCCGAGAGCGCCCCCAGCAACCGCCCCAACGCCGCGGCGCCAAAGCGGCGCCCGAGGGCGACCCGCCAGCCCCCCGGCAGCACCAGCGTCATCGCCTCCTCGCTCGCGCCCACGAGGCCCGTCAGGATCGCCGCCGGCGCCTCGCCCACCGCCGCAAACGCCGGTGAACCGATCCCGGCTGCGCGACGCCGCCCGTTCGGCCGGGCAGGGCGGCCGCCGGCGCCCCCGGCACGCGGCCGCAGGCCCAGTCGGACCAGATGCCGCTTCCACCGGCAGAACTGCTCCTGCGTGATGCCTCGCCGCCGGCAGAACTCCGCCTGGGTCATGCCGCTGGAGGCCCACGCGCCGATGACCCCTCGCCACCGCTCCCGCCGCGCCTTTACCTGCGCGGCCCCGCCGCCCCGCTTCCGCTTCCCGCTCTTCTCGGTCTCGGCCTTGTCTCCCTGAATCATGATCACATCGTGCCATCTCATCAAGCCGCCGCAAAGGTGGGTTTACCGGACGGATACGGCCGTGTTACACCCTTGGGGCAACCACAAAGATGGACCGCACCGGCTCGAGGCGCAGCCGAATTCTCGTGACATCCTGACCGCCTGGAGTCACGTACGAGTATTCCGCCGGCGCGGTCCGGCCCGTGTGGGGGTCCCAGAGCTGCGGCTTGAGCTTGCCGCGCAGTCGGACGTGCGTGACCAGATCGTTATCGGAGGAATTCGCGATGAAGTAGACATCGCGGCCCTCGACCTCTTTGTGGATGTAAGAAAGACTGCCTTTCTTGAGAGCCGGGGCGTCCTCGAATTCCACGTCACAGACGGCCAAGGCATCGTCGAGCATGGCCTTGAGCACCGCGGCGGTGGGCTGCGCCGCGAAGTAGGCCTTTCCGCCTCTGGCGCCGGCGTGGACGCGGAAGCCCCCAGGCTTGGCGGCCAGGTTGCGCCCCTGCCCATCGTAGACCTCGAACTCAACGATCGAAACGCTGTCCGAGGCAATGGCGTCGATCATGAGTCTGACCCGCGAAGCAGTCACGGGCCCGAACGTGTCGGTCTTCTGCGATCGGATCCGGTCTCCTTTCACGCCGTCCACCCACTTGGCGCCGTCCCAATACTGGACCCGGTAGGACGTGGCCCGGTCGAACGCCTCCCGGATGACCGTCTTGGCGAAGGTCTTGTCGGCCCCGAAGTCTACTTCGAGCCATTGCCCTCCCTTGGTCCCGTCCGCGGCGTTCCAGCGGGTGCCGAGGTCGCCATCCACGGCATTGCTCGGCTCATAGCCGCCGGCCTGCCACTGGCTGGACGCGCTCGCCTTCGGATAGCCGTTCTCCTCTCGCGCCGTCGGACCGAAGATCTCCAGGACAGCCTGACGGACCTCGGCGTCCTTGCCCAACTCCGCGGAGCTCTCGGGCAGTCGCGTCGTCGCAATGATCTTTCCGCCCTCGTCATAGAACTGCTTGAGCTTGCGCAGGCTGCTCCAGTGGATCGTCCGGGAGCCGGGAACTACGAAGACCTTGTACCGCTCGCGGTTGATCTTGTTGTCGAGCCGGATCTCCGCGCCTTCGACCGTGCACTTCTCCTCCAGGACCTCCGGGTGCACAAAGGTGAAGTCGCGCCGGACCTGCAAGGCGAGCCGCTCGCCGATGTCCATGTAATCGGCTTCCCGGGGGATGACGCCGCCCTGGTAGGGCTCCCCGACGCCGAAGTGGTACCCCGCCTGCAAAGTCGCGATCGGATACAGGACACCGATGTCGGCGACGTGCCGGCCGCCTTGGAGCAGGCGCTGCAGCCGCCCCACGTACCGGTTGTACTCCGGCAGGTGCGGACCGTAGGTTGCATTCCTCCCGGAGAGCTCCGGCGGAAACGCGGGGCGCGAAGGATCATACCAGACCGCATGCGGCACCATCAGGTTGATCCCCTTGGCGAACTGGTCCATCGCCTCCCTGTACAGGTTCGCCACCGGCAGGTTGTCCATGGCCCCGTAGCACTCCGTCATCACCAGCGGACGATCGTAGTTGCAGGCGGCCGAGCTGACGACTTTGTAGGCCTTCGACGCGCGGCCGTACGCAAAGACCTGGTCAATGCCGGGGATCGCCTGGTGCTTGAAGGCCTTCATGAGGTCCCCGCACAGGCCCACCGGATTGACGATCTCCTCCTGGTCGACGTGGCCGGTCAGCTTGATCTTGTGCTCGGCGCACCAGTCATCCAGCACTTTCGGGAAGCCCGTGGCGTACAGCTCCGCCCGCAGGCCGAACAAGGCGTTCCTGGCGGCCGGGGTCTCCGGACCTATATCGAACCAGAGCGCGGGGTAGTAGATCGCCGGATCGAAGCCGTACTTCGCCCGGAACCGTTCATTGAAGGCCGGCGTCCACGCCCGGCCTCCCTGGACCCAGTGGAACGTCGGCTCGTCGTAAAACGCGCTGTCGATCGTCGTGCCGAAATGGTCGGAGAGCTTGTCGTAGTACTTCTGGTACGTCAGCTCCACGAATCGCTTGACCGCTTCGGGGTCGAGGTAGTCCACCAGCCCCCGGGCGCCGTCGCGCACGCACGTGAACAGCATGACCTTCCAGGAGCCGTCGGGCACGTCCCAGACGACCTTGCCTTCACGCACGTGGGCGCTCAAGTCCCTGCGGTCCTTGCCATCCGGACGCATCGCCACGGCACCCATGAACGTGCCGCCAGGCACGTCGCGGGTGAGCCTGGTCGGGCCGGCGACGTCGATGGCCGTCATGTCCAGGCGCTTGCCGAGCGCCTCGGGATACTTCCTGGCCAACTCGCCCCCGGCGGAACCGCTTGGAAACCAGAACTCGTCGTACAGGCAGCACTTCATCCCCAGCTCGGCCGCCTTGTCCACGGCTTCCTTGTACCGGTCAAGGTACGCGGGCGACATGAACGCGGGCGACATGTCGGGCGTCGGCAGAACCCCCACCCCGCCGTAGCCGCTCGCCCTGCAACCTTCCAGAATGCTCCGGGTCTTCTCGGCGCTCAGCGGCCCGTTCCAGAACCAGAGCGGCCGGGACTTGCACCGCAGCGGAGGATCCGTGAAGTCGCGCTGGATATCCGCCCACGCACCCGGTTCCTCTGCCCGGGCTGCTCCCGCCAGCCCGAGCGCCGCCAGGATGAGGATCAACGCCGAGCCTCGAATGGTCTCTCTCATACCTGTCCTTGGAGCACTGGTTCCGCAGGACCCTGGCAACGGCCTCAGAATTTCGCCGACGCCGTTTCGGCCGCCACGATCTGCACGGGGCCGAGCAGGCCGGAGAACCGCTGCGTTTGTGTGTTCTCCTTCAGGCGTCGGTCTTCTCGTGTCATCCATGTCTTACTCGGTTTGCCAGCAGAGTGAACGGTGTAGGTGTCTGATCCGACGGCATACACCCTGCCCGTTAGGCCCGCGGAACTGCGGCCAATTCGCCTGGCCCAGACACCGGCCGACAAGAAGCAGCACCAATCCGGTCGCAATGAACGTCTTTCGCATCGGCGGGGACTCCCTGGGCACGTCCTGTTTCTTCGGAGTATTCCGTCCGCCTTATTCTACAAGCACTTACGTCCCTTGTCTGCCCCGCGGTCTGCGCCAATCCGCCATGAAGAAATAAAGGCCAAGCGTCGACACTCTCATCACCTCGCTGCGATTGGCCTTCGCGCCCGAATCCGTCAGCCTTCTACCGGAGATCAAGGTTGCCGACCCCTGTCACTCGCATCGCAGATCCCGGCCGGGATTCTCGGGACGCACAGGTGACGATGGAGATGGCGTACTTCATTCCCTGACTCTTGGCAACAGCGGCGGGGTGAAGGCGGCGCCTTTCCACTCCGCCAGGATCTTCAGGTAAGAGTAAGGGTCCGTCCACGAAGATGACGGCTCGACCACGGTCGTCTCCGGCCATTCGTTGAAACTGGTGAGCAGGACAACATCGGCGCCGGCGTCGGTAGCAGCGCGGAGGTAGCCGCGCAAGGTCGCGCCGTCTTCGCGCGGGATGATGAAGAAATCGTCGGGCCGAAAACCGCTGTTGTCGTGGCCGGGATGGACGGGCAGAAACACTTTCTTGCCAGAAGCGTGGGCCTGGTCCGCAAGGCGGGCGTAGTCCGGAGCAATATCGGTGTATTTCCATACGCGCTTGATGCTGAACGTGCCGTAGAACCCGATCATCGGGATTTCCGGGATCTTCAGCCACTCGTCCGGAAAGGTCAGCCCGCGCGCGTTCGGGTTGGCGATCTTGTCCATCATCCAGTACACGGCGCCGACCTCGGTCTCGACGCCGCGGCGCAGTTCGGCAAGAGTCGCCGGCGTCAGCTTCGGCGCGAACGGTACTTGGTAGAGGTAGACGAGCGGCTTGCCCTCCACGCGCAGGTAGGCCGGGCTGTCCTTGTTTCGGCGCAGCACGTCGGCCATCTGCCGGGTAAGCAGCTTCACATCCTGGTGGAACTGCGCCAGTTCGCTGCACATCGCCACCTTGAAACCTTCTTCGGCTGCGACCGGCAAGAGGACTTTCTCGAACGCCGCGCCGCTGAGGTTGGCACCGCCCCACCACGAGACCAGGAACGCGTCGATGCCTGCCGCTTTCGCCAGCCGGATGTGCCACCGCACGACGGCCGGATCGTCGCTGTCGTAACACCCGATGAGCGGCTGCGCCTTCGATTTCGGAAGGGGCTTTCCCGCGGGCTTCTTGTCATCCATCCAATGGCTCCACCGGCCGTGTGGCCCGGTGGCCGTCTCATACCATGCGTAATAGACCGCCCACAGAGAGGGCTTGCCCTCGGTGGCTTGGGGTGCGCCCAGCGGGGCCAGGGGCAACACGACGAGCAAGAGCATGGTACGGACGGTGGCCATAGTGCCGTGATCATAGCGGCGCCGGTGGGGTCCTGCAACAGAGCCACTACGCCGACCGGCTGCGGAACGGGCAAAGGCCCACTCTTGTCCTTCGTGTTCACGATCCGCCGGGCCGTCACGGCCCAGCCCACGATGTCCCTTGTCTAACGCCGGCTGTCACCGTTGGCTGCCTTGTCCCGCGCCTCCGCTTTCGCGCGTATCTCGGCCTTGGCCTGACTCAATCGCTCCGGCCACACAAACGTTGGCGCCGCCGCCGGGTCGTAGCCGGCCAGGTGACCTGTGAGGCGGGTGGATGGCTTGGTGTACTTGTCGAACCCCGGTATCAGGACTGCGTCGCCCAAGACCTCGCGACAGATCGCCGCCAGCCCGGGATCGTATTCGAGCAGTTGCGAGCGCAAATGCACATGATTGTGGTCAAAGTCATTGAAGCGGTTGTGCCCATACCATGCCGCCGCGCCGACGGCAAAGTACTCGTGGTGGTTCACGGACGCGTATTTGCCCTTCCAGAGTCCGGCCTTCATCGCAGCGTCGTAGGTAGCCTTGAGCCACGTGTCGAACGTCGGGTCCACATTCACCATGCCGCGGAGGTGGATATTGTGCGCTAACTCGTGGACGAGGATGCACTCCTCGTGAAAGGGGTCGCCTGGGTAACCGAGCAGGTTCTCCTCTCCGACCGAGCAATAAGGGTCGGTCTCGCTGCCGCCTTGGCCGCGGGCTCGCGCGTCCCAGTAGTCCTTCGCCGACACACCTGTGAATCCCGGCACCTTGTCCTCGCTCAGGCGGACGAACTCCGGCAGGTCGGTGGTGTACTCGTTGTAGGCCATGATGCAGAGCCGCGCACCGCTCTTGATCATTGCCGCGCGCACCTCCGGGCGTTTCGCGAGCATCCTGTTCACGATGAAAGCGGCCTCTTTGAGGGCGTAAGGATTCACTTTGGCGGAGGCAACGATGGGAAAGCCGTTCGCGCTGACGGATTGCGTATAGAACGACGGCACGCCATCCTGGCCTCGCGGGTCGAAGCGAAACCCCTGCACGGGCACCTCGCTGGTCACCGTGGCTGTCGTCTTGTCGTCACGACCCACGACCTCGAAACGATGCCCGAGAGTCGTGGTAATGAGGGTATCTTTTCCAGGGGCAACGGAACCGTTCGGCACGCGTTCGGTGGCAGACTTAAGCCAGAGAATGTCGATGGTCTGGCTGCTTCCGTTGATGATTTGCAGCTTGGGGCGCGGCGGTGTGGGCGCGTCAGCGGCGTCTGAGACGGCCAGCGGAGCCAGCAGCAGGGCGGTGAGTGCATGGAGCCATAGTGAGCTTATCGTCATGGTGAGCACCCTTTGTCCGATTGTCGGTGGCCGGTTCCTGCAGGTTCGATTGTACGCGGGAATACTGTAACAGGTAGCAGCCACACAGAGTAGATTCGGCTATCGCCGGGCCTGCAACCGAGCGACCTCCTGCGGGTCGCCAATACGGCCTTGGGTTGACACTCCCCAGCAACAGAAAGGCCCGTGCCTGCATCGATCGCAAGCACGGGTCTTGTCTGCGACAATGCTCCCCCAGGCTCTTCCGGGACACGCTCAGGGTTTCTCGGCTTCAGGGCGGGTCCGGTGTTCTCCGCAGACCACACCTGGGTCAGGACCGCGAGCAATCCGAGGGGAACTGCAACGACCATCGGCGTCCGCATTCTGCGTTCCCTTCTTTTTCTACCCGCGCTGGAGGTACCGCAGCCAGCCCGGGCCCTGTGCTTAAACCCACGTCTCAAGGCTGGGTTCCTGTACCGAGAAGGAGGGTGGGATGAACCTGACGGGCGCTGCGCCGAAGGGGCTGGGAGGCTTCGGCTTCGACTCCGCGGGCTTCCGCCATGGCCCTCTGCAGGTAATGCC
>Ga0315289_10014817_pt1 | contig 10859 bp, 9 predicted proteins | sample YL17G11_40_MG_FD_203452 | JGI IMG/M metagenome (GOLD analysis project Ga0315289, IMG submission 203452) | Sediment microbial communities from Yellowstone Lake, YNP, Wyoming, USA - YL17G11_40 | ecosystem: Environmental > Aquatic > Freshwater > Lake > Sediment | place: USA: Wyoming | collected...
GAGGGAGAGAGACGGACATGGAAAAGGAGCGAGGTCTGGCTAGATTCACTTCTTCCTTCTCCGCGTGTCCCGCGCCCTGCACGCACTCCTCTCTGAAGCACACACCGACACACGCTATACCATGCTCTCCGCCCTCTCCTCTGCCTCAGCCATGGCCTCCGCCCCCCGCCCCTGCGGCCGGCCTACCGCTCGCGTCAACGGCAGCGCAGCCGCTGCCACCACCTCCGTTCCGTCCGCCCGCTGCCCGGACGCGTCACCCGTCCGCCACCGTGGCGGCCTCGTCAAGGTGCGTCAGCGCGTGCGTGCGTGTGCGTGTGTGTGTGTGTGTGTGTGAGAGGGAGCGAGCCGCGCCGCGTGCGCGTGTGTGGTCCTCCGCCACCCAATTCACACACCCCTTCTCCTCATCCAGGCCTCCGCCGCGCCCGCCGCCGCCACGGACCTCCCGCCCGAGCTGGCCAAGATTGTGGCGGGGTTTCAAATGGTGAGCAGAGTTAGAGAGAGAGATAGAGGAGAAAGAAAACGAAGAACAAGAGTACACGGACAGCAAGCGTGCTTCTCAACTCTCCATCATCTCATCCTCGACCCCCTCTCCCCATTTTCACATTCACACACCAGGTCCCCGACCCCAAAATCAAGTACGCCCAGCTCCTGGCGTACGGCAAGAAGCTGGCCCCCCTCCCGCCTGCCGAACACACGGACGCCCGCAAAGTCCGGGGCTGCGTCTCCCAGGTCTGGTTGGTGCCGGAGGTCAGGACAGACGGCACCCTGCACTGGGCAGCCGACTCGGATTCCGCCCTCACGAAGGGCCTTGCCGCGCTCCTGGTCTTGGGCCTCTCCGGCTGCCCGCCTGCCACGGTCGCCCGCCTGCCGCCCGATTGGATCACAGACTTGGGCCTGGCCCAATCCCTGACGCCCTCCCGCAACAATGGCTTCCTCAACATGTTCCGCCTCATGCAGCAGCAAGCGCTGGCGGCCCTGGTGGAGGAGACGACGGGCGGTGGTGGTGGTGGTGGTGGTAGTGCGGCGCCTGCTGCTGCGCCCTCCTCCTCTGCCCCCGCCGCGACTGACAAGCCGGTGCGGGCGGCGATCGAGGCCAAGCTGGCTGCCGCCCTCGCCCCCTGCGCCTCCCTGGACGTGATCGACGAGTCGGGCCAGCACGCGGGCCACGCGGGCGCCAGGGGCGTGGCCTCCCCATCCGGCGAGACGCACTTCCGAGTGGTCGCCGTCTCGCCCGCCTTCAGCGGCCTGGGCCTCGTCGCCCGCCACCGCCTGGTGTACGGGGCCCTGGCGGAGGAGATAGCGGGCCCCGTCCACGCCCTGACGCTGGTCACCAAGACGCCGGAGGAGGTTGGCGGGGGAGGAAAGTGAGAAAAGGTGTGTGTGTGTGTGTGTGGATTCTTTGTGACTTTTCTTCTGTTTTCGCACACACTTGTGTCTTGCTTCAAGAGGGGAGGGGGGGGGGGCGAGCGCGCGCGCGTGGGAGGCCCCAGCCCCATTTTCCATTCACAGGCGCCCTGCCAGCCCGCCACTCCCTCGCCCGCGCGCGCGCTCAACCTTGATGCACCGGTCCGCGACGACCGGTACGCCACCCGCCAGCAGGTCTGCCTCCCAGGCCGGCGCCCGGATGCCACTCTGCAGCCAGGCGACGGGCGGGGCCCCACTCCCGCCGTTGGCTCTCAGGGCGGCCAGCACCTGGTCCGCTGGCGGCAGCTCGGCCGGCTTGCGAAAAAAAACGACGCAGTCGACGGGCGGGACGCGGGCGAGGTCGGCTAGGGAAGCCAAAGGAGCGGCTCCAAAATAGGCATCTGCTTCTGGGGTCGACATGGTAGGTATCGGAATGATGGCCACGCCGTCGGCGTGCAGCGCGGCGGGAACAAACGCGGCCGGGCGGGTTGCTAAGCGGTCAATCATCGGGCGAATACCGACGACAGCCACGCGGCGGACGGCCGCCGCGATGGACGAGGCACGGCCCTGGTCGGTGATGTCCTGCGTGGCCGCCATATAGATGACTCGTTGAGGGCGCGGGGCGCGGGCTGGTGCCAGGGAGCGCAGGGCGGCGAGCATGCGTGGCCGGGTTGAGAGAGTGAGCAATGCACTGCTCATTTTTTTTCCCCAGTCAGGTGGGACAGCATCGGAAAAAATGCTGCGCCGTGCCGCCCGCCCCCTCCTGGGCCGCACCCGGGCATACGCGTCACGTGTCGACCCGACTGATGAGGTGCTGGTCTACGTGCGGACCAGCCAGGTGAGGAAAGCAAGACAGAAACTTCGCACAACACACCCCAGCGCACTTTTTTTCTTTTCTTCTCCCCCCTCTCAACCTTTCAACCCGTTTCTCTCTTCCAGGGCGTGTCCCCAGACACCGCGGTCGACGTCCTCACCTCCAGCCTGTCCAAGACCACGTCTTCCCTCGCGTCCGCCCGCCTCTCCCTGGCCTTGGCGGAAGTGGAGGCACGGCGCGGGTCCTGGCGGGCGGCGGCGGACGCGGCGGGCGTGGCAGCCGAGGCGGCGGGCCGGGACCTCGGCGCGCTCCCAGCCCCGTCCGTCCTAGCGGCCGCCTGGGACGCCAGGGTCCGGGCCTGCCTGATTGCTGGGTGGGATGAAGAAGCCGTGGCCTTCATGTCCAGCGTCGACGCCGCCGCCGCGGTGGGCGGCGACCCGCCCTCCATAATCAAAACCGCGGCCGCCGGCTTGGGCGCCCTGGTCGCTCACGTGGGGGGCGACCAGGCCCGCGCGTCCGGCGCGGCGGCCGCCCTGGGCGGCCTGGACGAAGCCACCCGCGCATCCCTGGCTCAGGAAGACTACCAATTGCACGACCCGGACATTGCTTTAGCCGCGTCTTGGGCGGCCGTCCGGGCGGGCGCCGTCTGGGCGTCCTGCGGCGGCACCTCCTCCTCCTCCCCCTGGTTTCCCATCGCGGCTCGCACCGCCGCCGCCTCGACCGCGGCGGCGGATCTGTCCACCTGCCCGACCGGCCCGCTCGCCCGGGCGGACCTGGCCGCCTCCGTCGGCGCGGGGCTGGCCCAGCTGGCCTTGCGCGCTGGGGACTGCCCGGGCGCGGAAGACGAGGCGGCCGCGAGCCTGGGGGCGGCGGATGGCGCGGGGTCCCCCGCCGCGGCGGCGGCCGCCCCGCTCCTGTTGCTGGGCGACACCTTTGCCCGGCGCGCTCAGCTGACGGTCGCGGAGGGGCTGTACAAGCGGGCCGCCCAGGGCGCGGGCCTGGTCGAACCGACGGGGGGGACCGGCGGGAAGCTGTGGGCGGCGCCTGGGGGGCGCGCGCCGGCCGTCCACCCGTCCCTGGCCTCCGCGGTCGCCTGGCGCCTGGCACAACTGCTGACCCTGGCGCCGCGCCGGAGCACCGAGGCCGACCAATGGGCTGGCGTCGCGGTGCGGGCTGGCGGGCTGGGGCCGGACGCGGCCGCCCTGACCGCCGCGCTCGGCCCACTACACGGGTTGAAGGGAGGCCTGGTCGCCAGCATGGGGGCGCCCTGGGTGGACGTTGCGACCCGGCGGGTCCTGCCGCGCCTGGAGTGAAGGTGTGGGGGCGGGGCCTCCATCACGCGGAACGGGTATGGTTGCAGTTGGCGGGGGTGTAGGGTTGCGGGCGGAGGGAGGGGATGAAGTGAAGTGTATTGTGTTCGAAGAGAGATAGGGCAGAAGTGCAAATTGGCCACATCTCCTGTCGTGCGCGGGGAAGTGCGCGGCGCCCCGGGGAAGTGCACGGCGCCCCCGCACACACCCCGCGCGATGACTACCGCCACTGCTCCCCAGATCATCGGGCGTGCAGAGGGCGACAGGAGCGCTCGTCCCGCCGGCCGCGCTCCCCTTCTTCCTCCAGCCGCCGTCCCCGCCTCCACCACCCCGCCTGCCCCGCCCGCCGCCGCCCGCCGCCCGCCGCCCTACACCCGGTTCATCGCCCTCCAAGTCTTCTACCTGGGGTGGGAGTACACTGGTTTCACCTCCCAGGGCCGGCCCGATGACGGCACCGCGGAGGCGGCCTTGTTGGGTGCGTTGCGGCGGACCGGCCTCATCCCCCCGCGCCTGGAGGAAGGAGGAGAGGAAGGACACGGCGGTGGAGGAGGCGCCTCCACCACCTCCTCCTTTTTTCCGCCCGAATTCACGCGGTGTGGGCGGACGGACAAAGGTGTGAGCGGGGTGGGCCAGGTCGTCGCGTTGCGGGTGCGCAGCCGGCTAGGGCCGGAGGGGGTCAAGGTTGAGGATGGTGGAGAAGTGGGCGCACAACCTCCTCCACCTGCTTCCTCCGCCGCGCCCGCCGCACCACCCGATGACGCCGCGACCACCACCACCGCTCCCGCTCCCTCCTCCACATCCGACCCGGACGACCACGAAATCGATTACGTCCGCACACTCAACGGTTCCCTGCCCCCGACCATCCGCGTGACCGCCTGGGCGCCCGCCCCGCCCGGCTTTTCCGCCCGCTTCTCCGCGGCCTGGCGGCGGTACCGCTACTTCCTGGTCGAGGAGACCGGGGGCGGGAGCAGTGGGAGCACCAAAAGCAGCGCGTCCGGGTCCACGTCCGGGCGCCTGGACGTGGGCGCGATGCGGCGGGCCGCGGCCCACCTGCTGGGGTCGCACGACTTTCGCAACTTCTGCCGGGCGGACATTCCGGCCGTCACCAACTTCCGGCGCACCATCAAATCCCTGACGGTGGACCGCATAGGCGAAGAGGGGGGAGGCGGAGGAGCGGCGGGCGCCATCCCCACGTCCCTCCCGGACGCCCCGCCCGTGCCGCCCCTGCGCCTGCCGGGCGGTCTGATCCTGCCCGGCCAGGACGGGGTCGTCATCGCCCTGACCGGCGCGGCCTTCCTGTGGCACCAGGTCCGGTGCATCGTGTCCGTCCTGGCCATGGTGGGCCGGGGCCTTGAGCAGCCGGGGATCGTGAAATCCATGCTGGACACCGGCCCGGGCGGCGCCTTCCCGGCCAAGCCCCAGTACGTGATGGCACCCGACCGCCCGCTCCTGTTTTGTGGGGCGGGCTTTTGTGGGGGGGACCTGGGGTGGCGGCGCTCCCGCGGCGGATCGGCGGGTAGCGCCCTGGCGGGAGTACGGGAGCTATTGCGGGAGCAGGTGGCGGGGACGCTGCTGCTGGCGGCGGTGGCGGCCCAACTGGAGGCGGAGGAGGAGGAGGAGCGCGACCCGACCGCGGCGCCCGCCCCAAAGCGGCAGGCCCGCCATAGGCCGCTCGCGACCCGGCCGTGCGACCCGCCGCTGGAGGTCCGGCTGGCCGCCAAAGGGCTGGCCATTGTGGATGGGGACCCGACGCGGCCGGCGGCGGCAGGGGCGGACGGGATGGAGATCGTGGAGCCCGGGCGGCGGGGTTAGAGAGAATGAAAATAGGGAGAGAGAAATGATGCGGAACCAGGCGCGATTTTTTCACGTCTCCATCCCACCTCCACCCCCACCCCTCCCTTCCTCCTCCGGCGCAGCCCGCATGTAGAGGACATTGTTGCACCGGATGAAGACCTCCCCTAGCTCGCCGGTCAGCTTGCCGTCGACGAACTCCTCGGTGGAGGCCAACTGTGAAAAAAACAGGAGAGTAATGAGGAGAGAACGGGACGCGGGACGCACCCGCAGCACAGCCTCCTCCCTCCTCACCACACCGCTCTCCTCACCTGCAAATTCATGTACGCGTCAACAGAGACCAGGTAACCTAAACGCGAAGAGAGAGATAGAGAGAGTGGAGCGCGTGTAAGAGAGCAAGCGCCGGCGGCGGGTCCCGTCGATCTCCTGTCTCTCCCCTCTCCAATAGAACTCACCCTTGTACTCCATGCCCCACTTCAGCTTGACCACGACGGGCTTGCCCGTCAATTCGTTCAGGAAGGGCTTCGGGTTGACGGGGATGGTCTGTGGGTGGGAGGGAAGGGAAGAGAGAAGGGGTTTGAGGCGACGGCGACGGCGCGAACGGATGTTGATTGTTGCTAAGATTGAGCGCGCGGCGCGCTTGCACGCCGTCACCACGCACCGCCATGTCCGGAGAGAGAGGGCGCCGCGCACCAGCAGCAGTAAGGGGTAAAAATTGACAGTGCGTGTGTGTGAGGCAAGGAACACGCGCGTCTCTATTATTCGGCGCCGACGCGTCTTCTCTCTCAACCTTGCTCTGGAACTTCTCACAGCGACCCGACTGCCAAATCCCCGCCGACCGTCTCCTCCACTAATTCATCTCCCTCGCCCACCTCGGCCCCCGGCCCCACCCGGGCATCCCGCACGACCGCCCGGCTCCCGACCCGTCCGCCCGCGCAGATGACCGAGTTCTGGATGGCCGCGTTCTCGCCCACCACGGCGCCCGCCCCCAACACGCAGTTGGCGACCTTTGCGCCCTTGCCGACTGTCACCCCGCTCCCCAGCACACTCTTTTTCACGGAGCACCGGTCGCCCAGCACGCAGTCGGGGCCAACGATGGAGGCCAGCGACACGGCGGCCTTGGCGCCCAGGGAGGTGGAAGGGTGGATGGAGGCGGGCGGCGGGGCCGAGGCCGAGGGAGGGCCACCGGCGGGCGCGGGGCCGTCCGCACCAGCAGCGCTCGCGCCGCCTCCCCTCCCTCCCCCCTCACGCAGCCCCGCATCCGCCGCCGCGACGTCCCTGTTCAGTTCCAGGTAGGCCTGGACGGTGGACGCCCGCCCGCACACCCGGCTGCGAGGGGCGAGGTGGGCCTGGCAGACGGGGCGAGGGGGCGGGGCGGCGGCGGAGGAGGCGGGCGCGGTGGTGGAGGTCATGGTGGTGGTGGCGGCGTCGGCGGGGGGCGCCGCCACGGCCGCCTTGGCAGCCTCGTCGGGCCCGCCCGCACCACCACCACCCTCCTCGCTGGCACTGGGGTCTCGGGGCGTGAACTGGCGGCGCAGGAGGTAGGGAACGAGGTCCCGGCCGACAGAGCCGCGGCCCGCCCCCCCCCCCCCTCCAGCGGCCCGAGCGGCCAGGGTCGCGAGGCCGCCCGCCGCCGCGCCCGCGTCCAGGACGTACAAGCCCGACGCCGCCAGGTCGGACCGCAGGGTCAGGGCGGCCGTGCCGGCCCCACCGGCGGAGGCCGATGCGGCCGCCGCGGCGGCCAGGGCGGCCAGCGGGATCGAGACCTCCCGCCCCGGCGGAGCGCCTGGGTCGGCCGGCGGCAACGCCAGGTGCAGCAGGGTCGGCTCCGCCTCCGCCAGGGTCGCCGCCCCGTCGTCGCCAGCGCCGGCCTGCCTGGACCCGCCCCCAGCCAGGGCGACGTAGGTGACACCCCGGGGCGCCCGGCCGGGCTTGGTCTCGGTGGCTGGTGAGGCGCGGCGGTGGGCGAGCAGGGCCGTCAGCGTGGCGCCCGCCTTGAAGTGGGACAGGAACGCCCGGCCGAGGGGCTCGCCCTCCGTCACCAGGTCGGCGGGCGCAATGGTGAGTGGGGAGCCGGGCGGCAGGTCCAGGGCGGCCAGGGCGGACGCGAGGGCCCCGCCAGACCCCGACCCTGGCGGCGCGGTGCGGACGGACAGGGCGAGGCGGGAGGTGGGGGGCCAGTGCTTGGCCGCCCAGGCGCCTACTTTGGAGGCGACCTGGTCGGTGGCGCACATCTGTGTGTACGTGCGTGTGTGTGTGTGTGTGTGTGTGTGTGCGTGAAGAGAGAGAGACGGTGGCGTGCGTGAGTGTGAGGAGGATGGATGATGGAACGGGGATGGGATGGGTCGGACGCCGGAACGCATGCGCTTGCTCCCTTCGTGTCACGAGCCGGCCTCCATCACTGTCTACGCCCCTCACCCCGCGGGCATACAATCCGTACATCGGTGCTTGCATCGCGGCAACATTGAGTAGCGCGCGAAGCCCCCCCGCCTCCCCCCTTACACAAAATGCGAGCGAGAGACTTACAAGGATCGCCGACCGCGTGCCCGCAGCCTCCAGCGCCCGCAGCAAATACCCGACCGCCGGCTCATTTCCGATGTGCAACAGGGCCGGTGGGCCCGGGAGCGGGTGCAGCGCCGGCGCGCCCTGGGGCCCGCACAGGACGACGGCGTGCGGGACTAGGGAGAGGCGAGATGGCATGATGACGATAAGAAATGGACCTCAACCATATTTCTGCCTGGGGCACACGGGGATGCAGAGAGAGTCAAACGCACGCCCGAGACGCAGGCCCAGAAATCACGCACGCACACACACACACACAACTACACACTACCAAAAACCAAATTATAAGAGGAAAAAAATGCTGGCAAAAGCGCCGCACCCCCCTCTCCCCTTCACCCACCAGGCGGCGCCCACGCCCGCCCGGGCAGCGGGTCCACGGGCTCGTTCAGCCCCGTCCCCGCATTCGCCTCAAACCGGACCGCCGACATGTCGGGCATATCCGCGGCCAGTCCTGTCAGGTAGCCCGTCCGTTCCAGCTGGCCTTTCCGTCCCGCGCGCAGGGCGTTGCCGCCCCCCCGCTCAGTTGTGAAGAGGCCGCCCCGGAGGGCGTAGGTGTCGCCCGGGCACAGCGCGGCGGGGGCGCACTCGTCCGCGCCCACCAGCTGGAGCGTGACGGAGCCCGTCCCGTCGGACACGCGGGCGGTGGACATGGGGACGTCCTTGATGGCCCCGCCCTCGGGCTTGCGGATGGTGGTGGTCTCGCCTGGTGAATGGGATGGAAATGGAATGAGGGCGTCTGTGTGGCCTCTCCCTCTCATTCTCAGCCACCGCGTCGTCCGCTGCACATCCTCTCCATGCATTACCCCGCTCCAAGACAATGAAGTGCACGTTGACGGGCTGCAGGGAAGGCCGCAGGTCGACGATGCGGGTGAGGGCGGGTGGTTGCATGATGAGGTGGTGGAAAAGGGGTTTAGTTTCCTGCTCTCTCTTTATCAGAATCGCGGCCCGGTCACGCTGCTCGTGCGTGTCCGCGTGCACTGTCCTGCGAGCGGCCCGCGCGTGTGTGCGCTGCGTGAAATTCAGCGTCGCGAAGGTGGAGAGAGAAAACGGAAGAATGGAGTCTTGCATCACTCTGCACTTTCCCGATTCCTTGTGCGCGGGCTTCGCGGCCGCGCCCAGGAAAACAATGGCCTCCCAGGAAGCCTGCGTCGCCTTGGACCGCCTGGTTTTTCGCTACCTGTCCCTGCGCCATTTCAACGGGGCGGCCGCGGCAATGAGCGCGGAGGCGGCGCCGTCCCTGGGTGGCGCGGGTGCCGGCCCGCCGCCGCCCGACGCGGCGCTAGGCGCCCTGCCCGGCAACTTGCTGCTCCAGCTGGACGCGCACGGCGATGCCCGTGCGTACGGGCCTGCCTTTGATGGCTTAGCCGCGTGGGTGGATGGCAGCCTGGACTTGTACAGGGTGAGTGGGTGGAGGTGAGAGAGGTGGAGAAAAAAAAACGCTCGCGCTCCCCGACCCTCATCTCTCATCATTTATCTCTCCTCCAGCCCGAACTCGCCCGCCTGCTCTACCCTTTATTCGTCCACACCTACCTGGAACTGGTGTCCCGGGGCCACCCGGGCGAGGGTGCCGCCCTTCTGGCCCGCCACCAGGCCCGCTTCGGCGGGGACGCCAGCCGGGGCGGGGGTGGCGCCGGCGCCTCGCGCGCGCGCGCGGCAGAACTGGCGGCCCTGCAAGCCGTCACCACCCCCGACGCTGTCGGCACGGACCGGGTCGCCGCCGCCGCCCGGTCCGCCCGCCACCCGCTCACCCTGTGCGGTCACTCCTTTGACCTGGTCATGGCCTACCTGCGGCGGGCGGGCGGGGGCGGGGCGGGCGGGGGTGGGGCGGGGCCCGGTGGACTGATGCTGTCCCTCATCAACGACCGCCTGGCCCTGCACGTCGTGGATGGCCAGCCCCTGTCCGCTGCCGCCGCGGCGGCGTCTGAGAAGCCCGCCCTGGCGGCGGGCGCCCTGGCCACCGACGCGGCGGCCGTGAACGCGGGGGCGCTGTCCCTGAACCGGTTGGCCGACCCGGCCGTCGAGCGGGTGGTCGCCGAACGCATCGCGGGGTCGGCCGTCGGCGACATGCTGGCCGCCGGCGAGGGCGCTGCCTTGCCCGATACGGACGCGGAAGGGCGCCCCCTGACCAAGAAGGCGAAGGCCCAGCTCTTGCGGGACGTGGCGGCCGAGCGGGCGCGGCGCGCGCGCGTGGCCGCCAACTGCCTCTCCCCCTCCATCCCCTTGCCGCCCCTGGACGAGGCGTCCCTGGCGGACGAGGTGGACGCCCTGCGCGCCCGGGCGCCCGTCTCGCCGACACACCTCCCCTCCGCCGCCGCCTTCACCTTTGTCAACACGCACCGGGCGCTGTGCTGCGCGGCGATCGCGGACGACGCCTCCTTCGTCCTGGGCGGCTTCGCCGACGCGTCCGTGCGGCTGTACGACGTGGCCGCCGCCGCGGCCGCGGGGGCCCGGACCCGGGAGTGGGCGGCGACCGCGGCGGCGGCCCGCGCGGCGGGCGAGCCTGCCCAGCCCCCACCAGGCGGCGGCGAGGAAGGAGGAGGAGGAGGAGGCGGTGGTGGTGAGGGGGGCAACCCTCCCCTCCCCCCACCCGTCACCATCCTGCGCGGCCACGCCGGCCCCGTCTACGGCGTCGACTTCCTGGGCGCCCCTCCAGGCGCGCCCATCGCCCTGTCCGCCTCCGGCGACGGCACCCTGCGCGCCTGGAGCACGGACGCCCGCGCGGCGCTGGCTGTCTACCGCGAGCACGCCTGGCCGGTCTGGGGCGTAGCTGCCTGCCCGCGCGGCCTGTACTTCGCCTCCGCCTCCGCCGACCGCACCGCCCGGGTCTGGTCCACGGAGCGGTCGTCCGCCCTGCGCGTCCTAGCGGGCCACACCTCGGACGTCATCGCCGTCGCCTGGCACCCAAACTGCCACTACCTGGCGACAGGGTCGGACGATGCGACCGCCCGGCTGTGGGATGTGCGGGAGGGCGTCGCTTC
>Ga0315289_10014819_pt1 | contig 10859 bp, 9 predicted proteins | sample YL17G11_40_MG_FD_203452 | JGI IMG/M metagenome (GOLD analysis project Ga0315289, IMG submission 203452) | Sediment microbial communities from Yellowstone Lake, YNP, Wyoming, USA - YL17G11_40 | ecosystem: Environmental > Aquatic > Freshwater > Lake > Sediment | place: USA: Wyoming | collected...
TGCCGTCCTTTAAAACCAGGGTGTCGTTATGAACTTCGGCGATCTTTAACGCTTCTTGGGTGCTGCCGATTGGTTGTTTTGGACCGAAAAAAGCCAATGTCCCTCCTTCTCCCCGCCAGCGGCGGGGAAATTCTAAATTCGAAGCACGAAATCCGAAACAAATTTTAAATAATAAATCTTAAATCTCAAAATGACAATGTAAAATTTAAAATGATATAAAGCATTTTGCATTTTTAACTTTAATTTTGCATTTTGACTTTTGCATTTTGCATTTGACCTCGGGTATCCAGGGCATACGCCAGTTTTTCTAATTCGGATTTTTCGATTTTTCTTTTGGGTGGCGGGGGCGCTTTAAGAATTTTTTTGGGCGGATTGACGAGCACCGTGGGGGCCAGTCCCTGCCGCCTCCAAAGACGGATTTTTGGCCGGGAAAGATAGATGAGCCCCGCCTTGATAAAATATGACAGGGGTTGGTCTTGGATTTTTAAAAACGCCAGCGCCAAGGCGACAAGCGCGATTGGCAGGCCAATAACCCAAAATATAAAAGAAGTTTTAAAGCTTAAAAAAAGGAGATAATCAACCACGCCGCCAGCGATTAAATACAAAAACTGAATCAGCGTGAGGGGTCCGACAATTTTATCTTCCAGGTCAAGGCCTTGGGGCACTTGAAACTGCAAAAAACCTCCTTTTGGGTAAATTCGAAATTCTAAATTCGAAACACGAAACAAATTCGAAATTATAATATTTAATGTTTAAAACATTGGAATTTTAATCATTAGATATTGTTTCGGATTTCCGCCGAAGGCGGACAGCCTCTGGCTGGCGTGCTTCGGATTTCGGATTTTGCCTAATTTCCAATTAGGCATTTCTATTATATCACGGCTGGTGATTTCGAGCACCCTTTTACTGGGTGATAAAAGTGGGCTTGACAAGGTAAGTTTAGCAAGTTTAAATAAAGATACTTGTCAAACTTTAAACGAAAGGAAAATATGACGGCCCGAAAACTTTTTACTTCGGAATCGGTGACTGAAGGTCACCCGGACAAATTGGCTGACCAGATTTCTGACGCGATTTTGGATGCGATTATCGCCGGCGACCCCCGAGCCCGGGTGGCTTGCGAAACCCTACTGACCAATGGCATTTGTTTTGTCGCCGGCGAAATTACCACCAAAACTTATGTCGATATTCCCAAAATTGCCCGGGAAGTGATTAAAGATGTCGGCTATTTAAATGTCGAATGCGGTTTTTGTTGGGAAACTTCGGGGGTAACCGTTTCGGTCAAGGAGCAGTCATCAGACATTGCCCGGGGAGTTGATGCCTACAAGGAAAAAAATCAAAGCGGGGAAATTGTTGCCGAAGATTTGGCCAATTTGGGCGCTGGCGATCAGGGCTTGATGTTTGGTTATGCTTGCCGGGAGACCAAAGAATTAATGCCTTTGCCGATTGTTTTAGCCCATCGTCTCTGTCAGCGGCTGGCCGAAGTTCGAAAGAAAAAGATTATCAAAGGGCTTCGGCCTGACGGCAAATCTCAAGTGACGGTGGAGTACGAAGAAGACCAACCAGTTAGGGTGCACTCAGTCTTAATCGCGGCCCAACATGAGCCCGAGATTTCCCTTCCCAAGCTTAAAAAAGAAATTACTCAAAAAGTCATTAAAAAAGTTATTCCGAAAAAGTTCCTGGACTTGAAAACCAAATATTTTATCAATACGACCGGCCGATTCTGTATCGGCGGACCGCAGGGCGACACCGGGCTCACCGGTCGAAAGATTATTGTTGATACTTACGGCGGCATGAGTCGTCACGGCGGCGGCTCTTTTTCCGGCAAAGATCCGACCAAAGTTGATCGTTCCGGCTCTTACGCCGCCCGCTGGGTGGCGAAAAATATTGTTGCCGCCGACCTGGCAAAAAAATGCGAAGTCCAAATTGCTTATGCCATTGGTCGGCCCGAGCCGCTGTCGGTGCGGGTGGATACTTTTGGCACCGTCCTTAACTTATCTGACGGCCGTCAACTTAGTGACGAAAAAATCGCCGTTGCCATCACCAAGGTTTTTGATCTTCGGCCGGGGAAAATTATTCAAGAACTAAATTTAAGACGGCCCCTATATCGGCAATTAGCCGCTTATGGCCATTTTGGCCGACCGGAACTTGATTTACCCTGGGAGAGAACGAATAGGGTTGAGGCATTGAAAAAGGAAATTAGTTAGAAGAAAAAGGAAATTGGTATGGAAAACGGAAAATGGAAATCTGTTTTCTTCTCTCCAATTTCTATACCGTTTTCCGATTTCCTAAAACTGATTTCTATTTTCGCCGTACCCTAATCAGTCCACCGCAAGGAATAATTTTGATACCCTGCCTGCCGGCAGGCAGGTTTTTTTCGGCGAGTTTGTCCAAGAACAAATTCATTCCCAAAGAGTCTGAGGAAATATGGCCGGCAATGACGACATTGAGATGATGTTTAATTGCTTCTTCGCGGTTTTCTTCTTTCATATGCATGCCGATAATCGTCCCCACGCCGGCGCGGGCAAGTTCGGGATATATTTCTTTGGCGCCTTCGGTGCCGCCGGTAATATCAAAACAGACAATTTTGCCGGCCTGGTTTTCCGGCGTCCCGACAAAAATCCGCGGTCCGGCTGAATTTCTCGCGGCGATTTTATATTCGGGAATTTTTCTTAAGATTTCTAAAATTTCGCCAATTGTTTCCGGTTTTTTGCGGTCCAGAAGTTTCTGCAAGTACTCAAAGACCAAATTATCCGTTGGCGTGTGGAGATTAAGAATCGGAATTTTGGCCAGGCGCGCCGCATCAACAACCTTCATGTGATTGGCGGCCGAGAGCGAGCGGCCGACTTGCTGAATTTTTTCCCGCATCACCCCTTCGGCAATATTGATGGGCACGCCATAAGCGGCCATTAAATCCGCCTGCAGATACATCACTTCGTCCAAAGCAGCCAGGGCTTTGCCGATCGGATGGTGGGTGATGATGAGATCGGGTTTTAGGCGAGGTTGATTTTGTGATAGACTGGTAATGAGAGCAATTTCCGGGGCTTCGATTTCAATCCCCGCCAGAATTGTGGATACTTTTTTAGTCTCATCACCAAAATGGAAACGGCTATCAGCGTAAGGATTAGTCAGTCGCTCGCGGTCGAAAAGCTCGCGTTCGTCTTTGGCAAGCTTCTGGTATTTCTTTTTCTGCTGTTCGAGCCATTTTTGAACGCCTTTTTTCCCGCGCGGATCAGCGGCGATACCCATTTCCAGAGCCAAATTGTAGATTTGCTTGATGGTCATAAGGGGTTAATATAACAGAATAAATATTTTTTGTCAATCAAAAACCCGACTCGAGTGAGCCGGGTATTTACGGTTAGATGTTAATGATAGTGCCGTTTGCTTCGACGAGCACGATTCTCTCGTCCGTTAAGTGAAAGACGGAACTTGAGAGAGCGATTTCCGCCGCCTGAACGGCTTCCTTTCTGCCGCAGTGATAGGGCAGGATATACTTTGGTTCCGTCGCCTCAATCACTGCCTTTATATCATGGGCGCTGCCGTGTCCGGAAACATGGACTGCTTCCCGGCTAATGTTTGGTCCGTATATTCCTTCAGGATATCCATTGTCGACGATTACGTGCGCTCCGCAGGCGCGAAACCCTTTGATCATCGCCGAAACAGCTGCTCCCCGTCCCGGAATGGGCAGAGCGGAAATTACGATCGTATCGCCGGTAACAATCCGGATGCCCTCGACTTGATCGCCTTGGGATAACCGCCAGGCCGTTGAAGTTTCATTGGCTTGACAGCCGGCAATGGCGATGATCTGAGCCCCTTCCGGGTTTCTCTGAAAAGAAATTGTTACCCCGGTTGCGTCTAATGCATCCAGAGGGCCTTCGAAACTTTGGCCGAGTAGGGATAGTCTCTTGCGCGTCAGATTAGAAAGGGCGGCTAATCTCCGGATGCGGTTGATATGGGTCGAAAACAGGGAGACAAAGACCCTGCCCGGCGCTGCCATAATGGCATTGAGGAAGCCACCCTCGACGCTGGCTTCCAGCTCTGTCAGTCCCTCCCGCGTGGCGTTCGTGCAGTCGCACAACAACAACTTGACCGGACCGATGCCCCCTAAGACAGCAATTGTGTCGAAGAGATCGCTGACGGATTCCAGAGAGCATTTCATGTCGCCGGTAAAGACGATTGCTCTTTCGTCTTCGGCGCCTTTGAGCCAAACGGCAAAACCCAGGCTGCCCGGAACAGAGTGAAATACCGGCAAGGCCTTTACCTTGAATGGGCCGACTTCAACCGTCTGGTTTTCTTGCAGAACCGGTAACGAGACAGAGTGTCTTGGAATATCATTTTCATTCAGGTGATGAGCGATTATCTCGGTAGTAAATCGCCCACTATAGATAGGAGGATGGGGAGCAAGGCTGTCGCGCGAAAGATACTCGGGAAGGCCACCGTAGTGGTCCAGGTGAGCATGGGTCACAAAGATCGCCGCGATATTCAGCCCAGATTGTTTGATTAGGTCGAATTCGGGATATATTCCCGGCAAAACTTCGCCCGTTCCCTCGAATTCATCTTTATCAGTGTCATGCTCTAATAGAGCGACGGTTACGCCGCAATCAATCATAATGGCGGAGTCTCCATGGGCAAGGACGATGCAGGTGGCGCTACCGGCCGAGCCTAAACCACCTAAGAACAGAAGCTGAATCCCGGAATTTCCGATCGTGACAGACTGGCTCCGGAACTGGCTTTCGAAATTAGAGACGGTCGTCTCTGGCTCACGGTGAGCTTTATAGAAATGGGTTTCTCTGGCATCTTTGCGTCTTGAACAAGGTTCCAGAACAACTCGGTATCTAGTTTCATGGTCGGCAACGATTTCACGATCGAAGCCTCCACAGCAGCTAGTGTCGTCGCACGGCACGACAGTCAGTCTATGGAAGGTGGCAACAGATCTGGCTGAACCGGCTGGATGGCCAGGTCGGAAATAGAGATAAGCGCGAATCGGCTCTACCGTACGCATATCCTTCAAGTTTTGTCCTCCTTCTGTTCACCTATTCAGTTGTAATGTGCAACAAAGATGGATTACATCGCTTGTTTAAAAAATTGTATCATTTTAACGATGCCTTGTCAAGGGACACCTGACTTTTTAAGTATGAAAAAAGCGTGGGGGAGGACCCCCACGCTTGCTGCACTCTTGGTGCATGTTACTCGCTCTTTTTTGCCCTCTTCTTGGGGCAGGTCAGCTCGCGCTTGAGGTCAGCCAGCTTGGCGGCTGCCGCGGGGTTGACATCAGCGAGACTCATCTTGCTGTGGTTCTTCGGCGGCGGCGCCAGCTTGCCCTTCGGTTCCTTCGGTTTCGAGGTTGAGGTTCCCACCTTCGGCGAGGCCTTGGTTTTCGGCTCCGCCGGTTTGGCCACCGGCTTGGGCGCCGGTTTGGCGGATATCCGCGGCTTGAAGAGCATCCGTTCCAGCTCTCCCTTAGACTTCTCCATGAGGATGCCGCGGTTGGCCCGATGGGATTGGAGCGGCTCGGGGAGCTTGATTCTACTAATTGGCAAGCCGGAGAGCTTTCGCTCATTGAGCTCGTCAATCATGTGGCGCGTCCAATCCTTGAACCAGGCCTCCATTCTTCGCAACTCGTTGCGAGTCTCCTCGGCCATGGTCAGGGCCATGGCCAGGATGTTCGCCTCGGTCTTGGCCGCAAACCTGCCCGAAAGCGCGTCGGGATGCAGGAGAGGCAGAAGTGTTCTGACGGCCCAACGTTCAAGCTCCTTCGTCCGCTTTTCGGCCTGCGTCTGGATGTCCATCAGGGTGAAGGAATCGGCCTCGAACAGGCCGACAAACGGGTTGCCGATTGCCTCAAAGGCGGTATACCACCTTCCGAAAAGACGGAACAGGGGGGCGTAGGTGAAGTCCGGTTTCTCACCATTCTGATAGAAATCAAGTTCATGGTGAGAGACCTTGGCCAAGGTCCCCGGCGCGCCGGCGATCCAGAATGAGCGTGTACAGGTCGGCCGGAGCTCGAGCGCGCCGGCTGGCAAGGTAACGCTCGTCTCATCTTCCTTTGCCGGGAGCTCGTATTCCCGGTGAGGGAGGATGAACTGGCCGGTCTTGGGATGACGGGCTGCCCAGCGGCCGGACTCGCCGCTCTTCTCGAAAGTGAGCGGGAAGTCGGTCAGGACAACGCCGTCCTGCCACTCGCGGCCGGCCAGAGCCTTGTAGTTGGCAGGCACAACCTCGGCAATTCGGGCGCCCTCTCTCTGCCGCACTCGGCAGAGATACTCCTTACCCGGCTTAGGGCGGAAGGTCGCCACCGGAAAGAGGGGGACGTCTTCCCTCTGGCCGGAATCGAAACGGGTGGCTTCGGGGTAGTCTTTGTTCCGGGTGTAGGATTTGACACACCGAAGCGTCTCCGGCTCACCGAAGTTTTCCTGGATGAGCTCGTCAAGGGATTTCTTCTTTGCTGTCCTCATCTGAATTTCCTCCTAAATCGGATAAAGAAGTCCCTACCGAGGGTCGGTATCCAAGGTAGGGATATTTCGCAGGTTCGCTAACCCCTCTTCTTGAGGGCGGGACCGATGTCCTCCTCCTCTTTCTCGAGGCGCTCGCGAACAATCTCTTTTGAGGCCGTCAGGCCCTCCAGGACCAATTTCCTGGCGTAGCCGGCAACCAGTGCTGGGTCGGTCTTGGCCTTGACGAGGGAAGAGATAACCTCGGTGATTACCTTTTCTTGCTCCTCAAGCCACTTGGCCACGAGGCCGGGGTATTTGTCCCACCGCTGGCGGTAGACGATGCCTTGCTCCTTGATTTGGGCGACAAGGCGTTCCACCGTCACGGCTGGAAGCTCAACCTCCGGGTCTCGCTCCTTGTAGAAAGCGACGATGCTCTCGGAGAGGGCCTCTATCCGTTCCCCCTCGTACTTCGTCTGGGCCTCCTTCTGACATTTCTCCAGCGCCTGCCAGAGAGTCTGGCAGGCGCTGGGATTCTTGGCTATCCCTTCGGCGATTGCCGTTAGGGTCGCCGGATCCCGGATAAGCTGGTCAACGACCGTCCCGATACTAGCCGAAAGACCGTTGGTGGCTGCCTCGACGGCGACCGCGACTTCTTGACTGAGTCTGTCGGTCAGCTTGGGGGCGCTTGAGATGGCGTCCCGGATGACAGTTACTACCTTAGAAAAGAGATTTCCGGGAAAAATTCTTCCCAGGTGCCTCTTTTCCTCCTCTGTGAAACTAACACTATCTATCATTTCCGTGCCTCCTTTTGCATTGGGTTCTTTCATATGTCATCTGCCGAAGCAGTGAAAAGAAGAAAAGCAATATTCAATTGTCAAACTTACAACAATTGTCTTATCAATTGTAACTTGATAAGTTTAGCACAAAGTTTGACTTTTGTCAAGATTATTTCATAATAAAAGCAAGGAGGCTTAAAATGGCTAATTTAATTGATGAGCAAAAGTTACCAGAACTCTTAGACAAAGACACTTTAGAACTTATTGGCGGGCAGGATCTTCCGCCGGAGAAAAAACAGGAACTTTACCTTAAAATTGCCCAAACTATCCATAATCGGGCGATTTCACGAATTTATAAGCAACTTTCCGAAAGCGAAGGCCAAGAATTAGATAAATTATTAGAAACCGATGATTCGGTTAAAGTTCAAGATTATTTGCGCAGTAAGGGCTTAGATTTACCAGCGATCTTAACTCAAGAAGCCCTTGCCTACAAACTGGAAATCTACGAATTATTTAAAAATGTCCAAAATAGACCAAAGCAGGAGTAAATATGGCTGAAGGAGCACCCAATCCAGCTGAAACCGAGGCCGCCGCTCAAGAAACGGCTAAAGAGCCGGAATCTGAAGCGGTTACTGAACAAGTTTCCGAACAGCCACCGGTGGCGCCGGTTGTGCCAACCCCTCCAAAACCCCCGCGTTGGCAGTTTTGGCGACGCGAATCAAAACCAATATCTTCGGCCGAAGAAGAACGGCGCGATTTTGAACAAGAAAACCAACAGCTCACCTCTAATTGGCAAGAACGTCTCAAAACGCTTGACAACAATCCGGAGAGTCTTATTCATTTTTTAAGCCTAATGAATGCCAAGGAATATCAAGAATATCGGATCCAAGAAAAACACGGCAAAACTTTAAGTAAATTTCAAAAAGTCACAAGGGGCGATCTGACTTTCGAACTCACCAAAGAAGGTCAAGTCCGGTACAATGTTTTTCGCGAACTGGCTAATCGCGCGGCTAAAGTATTTGATAGAGAAACATTGACGGCGCTGGGGCTTTATGGTGTAGTTGGCCTCACCATGGGCGGATTTGGCATTCCGGGATTAGCGGCTTTGGCTGGAAAAATCGGTGGTCGTGCCGGCGTTGAAGTAGCCGCTGCCATTTCGGGGCACGAACGAGAAGCCCAACGTAGCCAAGCCGAATTAATGGCGACCGAATGGGCTGAATTAACCGCTTTAGCCGGCCGATACCAACAAGAGAAAGTCAATTTATCGTTAGAACAAAAAGCCGAAATCCAGACCGAAATCATTAATCGTTTTTATAATAAGTCCGAGGATATGGCGCGGGCCGAAGGGCAGCTGGCGGAGCGGGAAGAAGTCTGGCAGGGTCGGCGTGATAAAATGGGGAAAATATTATCTCTTGTTGGCGGGGCGACCGGTTTAGTTACCGGTTTGACGGGTTTAACGAATATGATCCATTGGGCTAATATGGATGGTGATAAGGTTCATCATGCGGTTCGGATAGTTGACGGCACTTGGCAATTCGCTTATAACGCCGGCGAAAATGTTGTTGAGCTAAGCAAAAATATTTATCATGTGATGGGACCAAATGACGGCTGGAAAATTATGGGCAATGTGGCGGCTGGTTTGGCCGGAGTTTTTGGTGGCTTTAAGTTGGGCGAGCTCTTAAACCGGAGCGCCCAAAAAGATGAAGAAATGTTGGCGCGTCAGGAAGCAGAAAACCGCACCGCCCAACGCGAGGCGATGCTCGGCGCCGTGCCGCAACCTGAACCAACGCCGGAACCAAGCGCTCCAGGCGGCGCGGCGGCGGAGGTAGAACTGGCTATTCCGGAGCATTATCAAGAGTTAGCCAAAGCAGAAGAATCAAGTCTGCCCCAAGTCGGCAAAATTTGGATTTATCGCGATGTCGGCGGTTTAGGCATGCTTAAAATTATTAATCTTGACTTCCAGAATAATTTGGCAGTGGTGGAAATTCTAAATCAAAATTTTGAGAAAGTTGAAGACGGAAGTTATAGGATTGACGATTTAATCAAAAAGGGTAACGAAAAATCGGCCTTTGTCAATGATTGGCTTTTGTCGGTTCCGGAGGGCGGGAAGGTGCGGATTGGCTCTGAACAGAAAATTTTGGATCGTTTGGATCCAAAAGGCGAAAAGACCGTGCCAGCCGAAGATTATGTTTTACGAAGAATTAAAGAAAAACCTAGTCAGGCCGAATTGGTTAAAGAAGGGCAAGAAAAACAAAGAGTCAATATCTTTGATTTGGCTTTTTGGGGCGCAAGGCCTTTAGAGCCGGAGAAAAAAACCGCCGAAAAAGTCAAAGCACCAAAAGTGAAAGATATTTGGGCAAAAAGACCGGATGTGGGCGAGCTGCCCGAAGTTTTTGCGGGAATGGAGAAACAACAGATTGTTATTAGCGACGTTGAAGACGGCGTTATTTATTTTCGGGGCGGCGACCGGGCGATTGAAGACATTAATTTGTTTGTTAAATATTTTAGAAAAGTTGGCGCAGAAGGTGGTGGCGGAGGCGGTGGTGGTGGTGAGCGACGTGGTGGCAGAAGATAAAATTTTAAAAGATAAGAAAAAGGACGGATCCTCACGGATCCGTCCTTTCGAGAATGGTTCGGTTCAGGCGGCGGCGCCGGCCGTCGCCTGTGCGTTCGGGTCAATCGGCTCAGCCGTTGCGGCTGCCGTTGCGGCTGGCCGACTTACTGCCGCGGCTGCCTGGCCCGGCTGGGCCAGCGGCGGTCTCAAGCCGTAGGGCCGGTTATCAGCGCGGGCGGTAAAAACCCCCACGCCGTCGATTTGGGCCCCGGTCTCAACAAGACCGGCAGGGGAATTATCCGGGGCGAATTTCCCCTGGTTGACGACGGCCTGACGGACCAGGGCGAGTTTCTCTCGCTCGAGCGCGTCTTTGCGTTCCCGCTCGGCGGCCTCGCGCTCTTCGCGGCGCTCGGCCGCAGCATTGATGCGCGCTGTCTCTGCCGCGATGCGGAGCTGCTCTGTCTGATGCACTCTGTACATGCCACCGTATACGGTGGCACAGATCACGGCCACGACAATTATCCACGCAAGGGTTGTTTGTTCCATGCCCTTTTTCCTTTCTCCCGCGATAGCGGGTGACGGTGCCGGCTGGGCCGGCTGCCCCACCTGCCCCGCCAAAGGCGGGGGCGGAGTAACGAAGTTGAATGTGTTCTTGTTGTAACTGTTGCTGATATTCCGACTTACCTTTTCAGCGAATCGGTGAGTCTGTCCCTTGGGGGCATACTCCGGATGGGAGTGCCCTCGAAGGGCAAAATTCCCTCGAAGCACCTGTCGGGTCGCCTCCTCGCAGCCGTCCCGAGTTTGATGTCGGGGAGCGGGTGGAGGCGTCGTCGAAGTCGAAAAGGTAGGCGGTGGCGGTGTAACCGCCTGCCCGTCGGGAGGTGCCGTGACTTCCCCGACCGTCCCGATTGCCTGCCCATCGTACTGGGCAGGCGCACCTGTGGCGATCACCAGGACCGCCAGAGTAACCAGAAATACTACTTTCACGGATTTTTCCTCCTTTTGACCGAATTTGAACCCACCTCGTAGGTGGGATTAAATAGGTTAGATTGTCAATATTCCAAGATTCTTTCTCAACTTTCAGAACACGCCATTATA
>Ga0315289_10014820_pt1 | contig 10858 bp, 8 predicted proteins | sample YL17G11_40_MG_FD_203452 | JGI IMG/M metagenome (GOLD analysis project Ga0315289, IMG submission 203452) | Sediment microbial communities from Yellowstone Lake, YNP, Wyoming, USA - YL17G11_40 | ecosystem: Environmental > Aquatic > Freshwater > Lake > Sediment | place: USA: Wyoming | collected...
ATATTGCAGAAATGGCGGACCTTAAGGGGGCGATAAAACAGGCGACCGAATTTATCGGAGGGAAAACAAAATTTGTTCCCCAGATTGGGATCATCCTCGGAACCGGATTGGGTTCGTTGGCTGAGGGAATCAAGATAGAGGCAAAAATCTCTTATAAGGAGATACCCTTTTTCCCCATATCAACGGTGGAAAGCCATGCCGGATGGTTGATCTTTGGGGAACTCTCTGGGAAAAAAGTGGTTGCTATGCAAGGAAGGTTCCATTATTATGAAGGATATAACTTAAAGCAGGTTACCTTCCCCGTGAGGGTGATGAAAGCTTTAGGGGCGAAAGTTTTGGTGGTCTCCAATGCCTGCGGAGGATTGAATCCATTATTTAAAGCCGGAGACATAATGGTCATCACCGATCATATAAATTTGTTGGGTTCGAATCCTTTGTTTGGTCCAAACGATGATAGCCTGGGTCCCAGGTTTCCGGATATGTGCCGCTGTTACGATCCGGAGTTGGTCACCTTAGCGGAGGATGTAGCATTAAATATGGGAATCAGATTGCAAAAAGGAGTATACGTGGCTGTGCCAGGTCCGAATTTAGAGACCGCCGCAGAGTATAGGTTTTTACGATCTATCGGAGCGGATGTGGTGGGTATGTCCACCGTGCCAGAGGTTATCGTGGCAAGGCATCAGGGGACGAGGGTATTAGGTTTTTCCTTAGTTACGGATATGGGCTTGCCGGATGCGTTAAAACCGACCAACATGACGGAGATTCTGGCCACAGCCGCTAAATCGGAGCCGCTTCTGAAAAAAATCATGACCCGGGTGATAGAGGAGATGAAGGTGTAGTCGCAACCTTTAGGTTGCGGAAGATTTTCGGATTTCGCAGGCTAAAGCCTGCGGCTACCTCGGAGGTCAAATTGAACAAATATGAAGTAATTATCTACTGGAGCGATGAGGATGGGGCATTCGTTGCAGAAGTGCCGGAACTAGCTGGTTGCATGGCAGATGGGGCAACATATCAAGAAGCTGTGGCTAACGCAGAAATAGCGATCCAAGAATGGATCGAGACTGCTAAAGAGTTGGGGCGTCCGATTCCTGAACCGAAGGGACGCCGTTTAGTCTTTGCCTAATATGTTGGCAACTCTATGATCCGCCTGCATTAGTCTCAAGATTCGGCCAAAGGTGGGGAAATGCTGAAACCATATAGAATGTTTAAATTGTTCAAAAAATGTTCAAAGAGATAAAAGAAGATTTCAATTATCCGGAGATGGAGACAAGGATTCTCCAATTTTGGGACAAAGAGAATATTTTCCATAAAAGCATCCAGATAAGAAAGGATGCCCCCAATTTCATCTTTTTCGAAGGACCCCCAACGGCTAATGGTAGGCCAGGGATTCATCATGTGATTGCTCGTACTATCAAGGATCTGGTCTGTCGATATAAGACCATGCAGGGATTTAAGGTGGAAAGGAAAGGGGGCTGGGACACCCATGGGCTTCCGGTGGAGATAGAGGTGGAAAAGGAATTGGGGCTGGAGTGCAAAGGAGGCATCGAGGAATATGGCGTTGAGAAGTTTAATTTCAAGTGTAACGAAAGTGTCTTTCGATATAAGAAGGAATGGGACGATCTGACCAAAAGAATCGGCTACTGGCTGGATTTAGATAAAGCTTATATTACCTGCTCCAATGATTATATCGAGTCAGTATGGTGGATTTTGTCTCAATTCTGGGAGAAGGGGTTGATCTATCAAGGACACAAGATCGTTCCTTATTGCCCCAGATGCGGAACCCCTCTCTCCAGCCATGAGGTGGCACAAGGATATGAAGAGGTATCGGATCCGTCAGTTTATGTAAAAATGAGGGTGCTGGATCAATCGAACACTTATTTTTTAGTATGGACCACCACTCCCTGGACTTTGATCTCCAATGTGGCTTTGGCAGTGGGAAAAGATATCGATTATGTCAAAGTGGAACACCAGGGTCAGAATTTGATTTTAGCAGAAGCCCTTTGTGAGCAGGCTTTGGACGGAGAATATAAGATAAAAGAGCGGTTCAAAGGGAAAGAATTAGAAAAACTCAAATATGAGCCGCTTTATAGTTTTGTGAAAATCGAAGAAGGAAAAGCGTTTTACGTGATTTTGGGAGATTTTGTCAGCGTGGAGGAAGGAACCGGCATTGTCCATATTGCTCCCGCTTTTGGAGCAGACGACTATGAAGTGGGACGAAAATACGGACTCCCGGTAGTTCAGCCAGTGGATACGAAAGGAGAGTTTACTTCCGAGGTGACTTTATGGAAGGGACTATTTGTAAAGGATGCGGATGAAAGCATCATGGAAGATTTGAAGAACAGAGGCCTATTATACAAAAGAGGAGAATATCTCCATACTTATCCCTTCTGTTGGCGATGTGAGTCTCCTTTGATCTATTATGCGCGTAAATCCTGGTATATTAAGACCACTGCTTATAAGGATAAGCTTTTGGAGAATAATAAGAAAATCCATTGGTATCCCCTGGAGATCGGCACAGGACGTTTTGGAGAGTGGTTGGAGAACAATGTGGATTGGGCACTCTCCAGAGAAAGATTCTGGGGGACACCTTTGAACATCTGGATTTGCGATAAGTGTGGAGAGAAAAAATCCGTCTCCAGCATCGAAGAATTATTCCGTTCGGCAATCCCAGATGAGTTTTTGTCTTCATTTAAGAAAGATGTAAATCTCCACAAGCCGATGATCGATACCATTACCTTGAAATGCTCCCGATGCGAAGGGATCATGCATCGCACCCCGGAGGTGATCGACTGCTGGTTTGACTCAGGCGCTATGCCCTATGCCCAGTGGCATTATCCTTTTGAACATAAGGACGACTTTAAGGAGAAGTTTCCAGCCGAGTTCATCTCCGAAGCCATAGATCAAACCCGAGGGTGGTTTTATAGCCTTTTAGCCATATCCTCTTTCATCTCCGGTGAGCCGGCTTATAAGAACGTTATCGTGATCGAATTGATACAGGATAAAGATGGCTTTAAGATGAGCAAATCCAAGGGGAATGTGGTAGACCCCTGGGAGGTGCTGAACGTCCAGGGAGCGGATGCATTAAGATGGTATCTCCTCTCCGTCAGCCATCCCTGGCTTCCCACCCGTATCGACAAGGACGCCATCACCGAGGTGGAAAAGAAATTCTTAAGCACCTTAAGAAATACGTATTCCTTTTTTGCACTGTATGCAAACATTGACAAATTCAATCCACTTCAGCATAAAGTTGACTTAAAGGATAGACCAGATCTGGACAGATGGACCATTTCAAAACTCAATTCCCTAATCAAAAAGGTTACTCAGGGCCTAGATAACTACGATCTCACCCGATCGGCAAGGCAGATTCAGGAATTTGTGATCGAGGATTTAAGTAACTGGTATGTGAGGAGGAGCAGACGGAGATTTTGGCAATCCGCTCAAACTCAGGATAAGATTTCAGCATATTTGACTCTATGGGAAAGTCTGGTCACAGTCTGTAAGCTGATTGCTCCTTATACGCCTTTCATCGCGGAAAAACTATATCAGGAGCTTTCAGCCAAGGTCGATCCCGATTCACCCCAAAGCGTTCACTTGGCTTCTTTTCCTAAAGTTGACGAAAAATATATCGATAAGAAATTAGAAGAAAAAATGGAGGTTTTGCGAAAGATCGCCTCTTTGACCAGAGCCGCCAGAAATAGGGTGGGTATTAAAATCAGACAACCTTTAGCAGAGATATGGGCAAAAGTCCCCAAGGGAATTGAAAAGAAAGAATTGGAATCTCTGTCCAAATTGATCCTCGAGGAGGTTAATGTAAAGAAGGTTTCTTTCGTAGACGATGATATTTCCATGACTGAGCTTGTGGCTAAGCCCAATTTCGGACGCCTGGGTCCCAAGTTCGGAAAAAATGCAAACCAAGTAGCTCAAAAGATAAGATCTTTGAGTGAGGAAAAGCTCAAAAGATTTAAGGAAGAAAAAAGGCTTGAGTTGGAATTAGAGGGAAAAATCGTAGAGCTGGGAGAAGAGGATTTGGAGATAGGTGAAAAGGAAAAAGAGGGTTTTATTGTCGAATCTGAAAATGAATATAAGGTGGCGCTTTCCACGATTCTGACAGAGGGGCTAAAGGATGAAGGCTTTGCCCGCGAATTGGTGAACAAAATTCAAAATATGCGGAAGAGTGCAGGCTTTGAGGTGATGAATCGCATAAAGGTGGACATAAAAACCACTCCCAGACTTTACAGAGCCATAGAGGTTTTTGATGAATATATTAAGAGCGAGACTTTAGCCGAAGAGATCACCAACTCCGGAGAAAAAGGGGAGTTTTCCCAAGAATGGGACATAAACGGGGAGAAGGCACAGATCTCGGTAGCTAGAGTGAAAAGATAGTGGAGGAGGAAGATGAAGAAGAAGGACCTGGAAAAATATGAAGCCTTGCTTCTGGCAAAAAGGAAGGAATTAGTCGGGGAGATGGAGCTTCTGAAGAAATCTACTTTGGATAGCACCATCAAGGAGGCCTCAGGAGAGCTATCCTCCTACTCTACCCACATGGCAGATCAGGGCACCGATGCAGATGAAAGAGAGAAAGCTTTTCTGTTCGCCTCTAAAAGTGGCCGACTGCTTTATCACGTGGATGAGGCTTTGCGCCGGATCAAAGATAAAACTTATGGGAAATGCCAGGAGTGTGGACAGGAGATAAGCGTCGCCCGGTTAGAAGCAGTGCCCCATGCCAGACTTTGTATCGCCTGCAAGGAAAAAGAAGAAAAGAAGAAGGCTTTAGGACAATAGATGAAAAAAACTTGGATGAGTTGATCAAAAAATTTAGGCTTTTGATAATCAGCTTATTGGTTATCCTTTCGGATCAATTGTCCAAAACGGCGGTGGTTCATTATTTCCAGATCGGTGAGTCCACGCCGGTTTTGGGCAATTTTTTTAAACTTACCTATATCTTAAATCCAGGGGGAGTATTTGGGAGCAAATTAGGTAGCCAAAACTTTTATACCATTATCTCAGTTTTGGCACTCATTGTAACTTCCTGGTTCTTCTTTAAAACCAAAAGCACAGAAACTTGGTTTAGGACAGGTTTATGTATGGTTTTAGGAGGAGCGGTCGGAAACTTACTCGACCGCCTACGCTTCGGAGAGGTGGTTGATTTTTTGGATTTTGATTTTTTCAACATAAACCTTCCTTCCTCAAAAATATTATTTTTCAACTTCCCTGGTTTCTATCTTGATCGTTGGCCCGTATTCAACCTGGCGGATAGTTTTGTCCTGATTGGAATAATTTTTATCATTGCCCATCTGCTGAAATCCCCCAGAAATACATCTCAGAATTTAGGAATTTAGCACAATTGACAATGGAGAAGAATTTTGTAAAAAAGTTAGAGTTTGAAGCTCCCGAAGAATCTTCTGGAACGAGAATAGATTTGTTTTTAGCGAATAAAAATATAGACCTTTCTCGTTCTCGTATACAAAAATTGATTTCCGAACAAAATATCTTGGTCGATGGCAGACCCACAAAGCCTTCCTATAAAATAAAGGGAAACGAAAAGATCACCATAAGAGTCCCTCCTTTGGAAAAATTATCTTTGGAACCTGAGGACATACCTTTAGACATTCTGTATGAGGATTCAGACCTTTTGGTGGTAAACAAAAAGGCAGGCATGGTGGTTCATCCAGCTTTAGGAAATTACTCTCATACCTTGGTAAATGCCCTTCTTTTTCATTGCAAGGATCTATCCGGGATAAACGGGGTGTTGCGTCCCGGCATTGTCCACAGATTGGACAAGAACACCTCTGGTCTTTTAGTGGTGGCAAAAAATGATTTTGCTCACCTGAGTTTGGCAGAGCAAATTAAAAACAGAACCCTTCTGCGTGAATATGTCGCTCTTGTCTGGGGACACATGTCTTTTGATAAAGGAATTATCGAAGCGCCCATCGGAAGATCAACAAAAGACAGAAAAAGAATGGCGGTGAGTCGATTCAAGGGTAGGGAATCATCAACTGAATATTGGATTCAAGAAAGATTTGATCTCTGCGATCTTTTGTCCATAAGATTGAAGACCGGAAGGACTCATCAAATAAGGGTGCATTTATCTTATCTTAATCATCCGGTTTTAGGCGATCCCGAATACGGTGGCAGACAGAAATGGATAAAGGGTGTCCATGATCAATATCGCCTCTTAGCCCAAAGACTTTTAAGCTTAATCGACCGCCAAGCTCTCCATGCCCAAAAGTTAGGCTTCACCCACCCCCGAACCAAAGAATACAAGGAATTCGAATCCTTCATGCCCAAAGACATGGAGAATGTTTTGAATTCTCTTCGTAAATTAGGTCTCCCATAATCTTGCTCGTAAAACAGGAACACGATTTGTCATGTTGAGCGAAGTGAAATCCCGCAATGGCGGGGCTGAGCGAAGCGAAGCATCTCTTTTGCAAAATGAAAAATTTAGAGACCATCAAAAAACGCTATCTTCAAGATGACTTACCAACTCGATTAGGTGGAATAGCGGCTAACATAGCACGGATAGCCTCTTGGTCTTCCGATCCTGTCGACTGGGAAGCGGTGCAAAGCATGTTGGAGGAAAGCGAGTTTTTTATTGAATGGACTGCACCTGAAGCTCCCTTGAATGTGCAAGCCCTTTTAGTCGAGCTACAAATTCAATTAGCATTGTGGCATCGTATATGGCCACAGGTTTACACCGACCCCCAAGAACGTGAGAAACTAAGCCAACTTGCCCGCACCTGGTCTCAAAATGTTTTGATGCTTCGAGAGTAATACGCGATTCCCCCTCACCCTAACCCTCTCCCCACGGGGGAGATTGAGCGAAGTGAAACCCATAGGGTTGAGCGAAGCAAAATGCATAGTAGGGTCAGGGTGAGGGGGGGCAGTCCAACCCTCGAATTTCCATCTTTCACCTTTAACCTATCACCTTCCACCTTTAACCTGCTTTCAACACCCCGGCGGTGGTCCTCCTACAAACAGATAGTTGATTAGATAAACCACATCATTGATGTTAACTACTCCATCGGAATTGGCGTCTCCCGCCTGCAATGGTTGAGGAGCAGGTCCACCTATGAAAAGATAATTTATCAAAAACACAACGTCATTTATATTGATCACCCCGTCTCCGTTAGCATCGCCCCTGACCAGATGTTTTCTCCACTGGGCAATAGCTGCCGACACCTTACCCCCGGCGGTGGTAAACCCTCCCCCCGCAATCAGATTGCTATCATAGACCGCCAAGGCATAGACATAGTAATTCATCCCCGCCCCTAAGCGGGACCAGGAGGAACCGTCCCAGGAGGCAATATAATTAGCACTCCCGCCTCCGGCAGTGTTAAAAGCTCCCCCCGCAATCAGCTGGTTGTCATAGACCGCCAGGGCTGAGACATAGCTATTCATCCCCGACCCTAAGCGGGACCAGGAGGAACCGTCCCAGGAGGCAATACGATTAGCACTCACGCCCCCGGCGGTGGTAAACCATCCCCCCGCAATCAGCTTGTTGTCATAGACCGCCAGCGGCCAGACATAGCTATTCATCCCCGACCCCAAGGAAGACCAGGAGGAACCATCCCAGGAGGCAATATAATTAGCACTCACGCCCCCGGCGGTGGTAAACTCTCCCCCGGCAATCAGCTTGCTATCATAGACCGCCAGGGTAAAGACATAAGGATAGAGTCCTCCCATCCCCGACCCCAAGGTGTCCCAGGAGAAACCGTCCCAGGAGGCAATATAATTAGCACTCACGCCCCCGGCGGTGGTAAACCATCCCCCCGCAATCAGATTGCTATCATAGACCGCCAGGGCACGGGCAGCGCCATTCATCCCCGATCCCAGGGGGGACCAGGAGGAACCGTCCCAGGAGGCTATATAATTAGCACTCACGCCCCCGGCGGTGGTAAAATATCCCTCCGCAATCAGCTTGTTGTCATAGACCGCCAGGGCTAAGACAATGTCATTCATCCCCGACCCCAAGGAAGACCAGGAGGAACCGTCCCAGGAGGCAATATAATTAGCACTCACGCCCCCAGCAGTGATAAACCTCCCCCCAGCGATCAGCTTGTTGTCATACACCGCCAGGGCAAAGACACCACTATTCATCCCCGACCCCAAGGAAGACCAGGAGGAACCGTCCCAAGAGGCAATATAACTAGCACCAACGCCCCCGGCGGTGGTAAACGATCCCCCGGCAATCAGCTTGTTGTCATAGACCGCCAGGGCATAGACATATGGATACAGTCCTCCCATTCCCGACCCCAAGGATGACCAGGAGGAACCGTCCCAGGAGGTTATATAATTGGCACCAACGCCCCCAGCGGTGGTAAATTCTCCCCCTGCAATCAGCTTGTTGTCATAGACCGCCAGGGCCCAGACATAGTAATTCATCCCCGATCCCAAGGTGTCCCAGGAGGAACCGTCCCAGGAGGCTATATAATTGGCGCTCACGTCCCCGGCGGTGGTAAACTCTCCCCCCGCCATCAGCTTGTTGTCATAGACCGCCAGGGCATGGACAGCGCTATTCATCCCCGATCCCAAGGGGGACCAGGAGGAACCGTCCCAGGAGGCAATACGATTGGCGCTCCCGCCCCCGGCGGTGGTAAACCATCCCCCCGCCATCAGATTGTTGTCATAGACCGCCAGTGCCCACACCTCGCCATTCATCCCCGACCCCAAGGGGGACCAGGAGAAACCGTCCCAGGAAGCTATACGATTAGCACCAACGCCCCCGGCGGTGGTAAAAGCTCCCCCCGCAATCAGCTTGTTGTCGTAGACCGCCAGGGCATAGACGTAGCTATTCATCCCCGACCCCAAGGGGGACCAGGAGGAACCGTCCCAGGAGGCAATACGATTGGCGCTCACGCCCCCGGCGGTGGTAAACCATCCCCCCGCCATCAGCTTGTTGTCATAGACCGTAAGGGCATAGACATCGCCACTCATCCCTGATCCCAAGGGGGACCAGGAGGAACCGTCCCAGGAGGCAATTCTTGTCGCCAAGGTGCAATTAGCTACCTCGAAAGAGCCTCCGGCGATCAGCTTGCCTTCATACACGCAGAGAGCGCGGCAATAACCTCCTAAACCTGCCACGCATGAAAACTTATCGGTCCAGAATGTGTCGTCCGGGTCGCCGGATATCCTGGCATTTGCAATTGGCGACACAATCGGCTCGCCGGTATGAGGTTCAATTCCCACACCCAATCCCTTTAAATCAAGTGGACCTTGGTATCCAGACGCCCGAATAGCTTCAAGGTCAAACCGTCCGTCAGGCGTCAGGAAATCTTTAGCGCTTCGCCCCTTTGGATTCTCCACAGGGAGAGGCAGTCCTTCCTTCGCATCTTTTGTGCCCACCGTGCCGCCAGTATGGTGGTCAACGGGGGAAGCAACCCCCTCCGCCCGTGGCGTCGATTGGTCAATGCCCCAGGCCATCACCGCCGCCAAAACCAGAAAAATTTTTAGAGCGTGTTTCATTTAACACCTCCGCGTTATTTGGTTAATGGTTCGTGGTTCATAGTTCGTAGTAAAATCAGAAAAAGACAATGAGGTTATTTCGCCAAGTTTCTACAAGCATCTTTATACATTTCGAGCAAGGTTTTTCTCGTATAGATAATATAACTTTTTCCTAAGAATTGTCAAGATGTAATTTGGAAATTTGTGGGAATTTTTCGGTAAAGAGTTAATCCAAAGAGGCTTGTTTGTTGGTCGAAGGTGCCCTCGACCTTCAACCGTGTGGCAGGGTAAGGGTACCCTGCCACAACGGGTTGCGTGGTTTTAAACCTTTATTCCTCTTTCGATAAACAGATGACGCTTGATCTTCTTAGTCGTAGTCTTTGGGAATTCTTCTTCCCGAATTTCAAATCGAGTGATTTTTTTATAAACAGGAAGATTTTCGTTACATTTCTTTATTTCATCCTTGTAGATTAATTGAATATTCGGTTCGGTTAACGTGATCCCTTTGGAGATACTATACTGTTCAAGTAGCTCATAATGGGGATAGATAATGGCGCAAATCTCCTCTTTTTTGGTTTGAGGGTTAATCCTTGGTACGATTAAAATCTCTTCTATCCATTCGCTTTTTATGAGCTTTTCCTCAAGTTCTTCGGGATAAATATTCTTTCCTGTTTGGGTCACAATTATGCTCTTCATTCTCCCTGTGATATATAAATAACCGTTTTTATCAATGCGACCTAAATCTCCAGTATAGAGCCAGCCACCTTTTAGGACTTCATCGGTTGCTTGTTGATTCTTATAATAACCGAGCATCACATTGGGACCACGCGCCACAATTTCACCTATGCCGCTTGTATCGGGATCATTAATTTTGACTTCGACGTCTGGGAGGGGTAGGCCTACAGAATCATTTTTCGGATTTTTTAATGGACTAACCGAGATTACGGGTGAGGACTCGGTCAAGCCATAACCCTGCAAAATAGGTATGCCAAAAAGCTCTAACCCTTGGGCAACTTTTGCCGGAAGCGCTGCTCCGCCAGCTATTGCAATCCTGATGTGCTCCAGACCCATTTCTCTCCTCACTCTGGCAAAGAGCGGTTTACGCGAGAATTTAAAGACTGAACCAATTCCGCTTACGGTGTTGAACAAAAGTTTTGTCGGCATCGATGATCGGGTCACTTTTCTATGAACCGCATGTAAGAATTTTTCAAATAAGAGTGGAACGGCAATCAAACATGTTACCCTGGCAGATTTCATCGTCGCCTGAAGGTCGTTCGGCTTTAAGCTTGATGGGTAATAAATTGCTGCTCCACAATATAATGGATAGAGGAAGCCACATGTCGCTTCAAATGTATGATGCATCGGAATAATTGAAACCATCGTGTCATTTTCGTCTAATCTTATTGCACTTTGCAGC
>Ga0315289_10014821_pt1 | contig 10855 bp, 17 predicted proteins | sample YL17G11_40_MG_FD_203452 | JGI IMG/M metagenome (GOLD analysis project Ga0315289, IMG submission 203452) | Sediment microbial communities from Yellowstone Lake, YNP, Wyoming, USA - YL17G11_40 | ecosystem: Environmental > Aquatic > Freshwater > Lake > Sediment | place: USA: Wyoming | collected...
CAAGTGTCATGCTCTCAAGCCTTTTTTCACCACAATGCTTCATAGTTATTGCACCAAAGGCATAATCGCCCACATCATATCCTTCTCCTTTAAGAGTCTTAAAAGCTTCGCTTGCCACAAAGCCAGAGAGTTGAACCAATTCTTTTGGCGGAGTATCCCGTGGGATATATTTCTCGCCAAACTCAAAACATTTTGCGTCCTTATTAGTCTCTACATTTGAAACAATATATCCTGACATTATTTTAGCTTCTAAAGCCTCTCCTGTCTTAACTGCTGCCTCTCTTGGGTTTTTACCCACATACTCTACCATCTCCTTTAGCCTTTTATTGCTTTCGTCCTTAGTCACTACGGTAAATGTATCCTTATCAAAGTGAACTTCAATAAAAGCATCAGGCAATGGCGGTTTGCTTAAAGTTATCTTTTTGAGCAACATACCTCCCCTCCTTTTATCTATCCTCTATCAGGTCTTCTACTATCCTTGGCATGAACTCGCCGTTATTACATTCTTCCTTTGTCCCGCAACAGGTGCAACTACGGTTATCTTTTCTGCAATATTCTGTAGTTTCGTTATGGTCTCCGTATTCTATCTCCGACCAGTATTCGCAGATTAAATCATCTTCATTCACCATAAGCTAATAGCACCATCCTTTCTAATTCATCTTTGACTTCTCGCTTCAATGGTATAACCGTATTATACCACTTACCATCTTTGCCTTCTTCTCTTGGCATAGAAACAAATAACCCTTTTGTTCCTTCTACTATCTGTAACCCTTTAATAACAAAGGCATCTTCAATTGTTATATCAACAAATGCCCTTACGCTACCACTGCCATCCAGCTTGTGCATCCTGCACACTTCCATTTTAATCATTGTCCCCTCCATTAGAAATGGAGAGAAGAAATCATTTGACTATCTCCTCTCCATTCTGTTAGCACTCATCTCTTTCTATGCGGGATTTCTCCGCAATTGCATAGACACCTCCTTATTTTAACCCCATAAACAGCGGTCTAAACTACGATATGATATACTCTCCGAGATATGATGAGCTTCTATAATAGCCTTGCCATCCATTTTGGCTATTGTAGTAGCTACCCTAATTACTTTATCGTAGCACTTGGCTGATAAACCTAACTCCAATATTGCAAGCTTCAGTAATTCATTTGCTTCCTTATCAAACAAGAACTCTTTTTTGCTACTTAAAAAGAACCTCGCTTTATCCGCTCTTGCCTTAATATCCTTTGACGGTTCTCCTTTCCGCTTATCAGTTAACACCTTTTGATTTAATACAGGAACTTCGATATGAATGTCTATTACATCCAATATTTCTTGTGGGAATTGCGAGAGATGTTTTTGTATCTGGGTGGGCGTGCAATGGCACTCCTTTTTTGGATTGGTAAAATTACCGCATGGGCAAGCTGTCATAGAGTAAGTGGCGATAAGATTCTCCTTATCTGCTATTGTGTGAATCCTCGTCACAAATCTATTAACCTCTTTCATTGATGGTGAAATCAGGAGAACATTATGCCCTCCTGTTACTGCTACTTCTAAAGCTCTTTTGACATGCTCTTGACCTTTAATATCTTGAAAGTCTAATTTACTCATTTCTCCACTCCTTTAAGATAACTTCTTTTTTCTTGCCATACTTGATATCTATACTTACTTTTTGGTCAGTAACGATTGGTCGTCCTCTCTTTTTCTTTGTTAAATCTATTGTCCTAATAATATGCTTACCCATATATCCCCCTACCACACACAACTTCGTTGATTCTTATCAGGTCTGCATCTTTTGTATTGTGGATGACGATATCTGAAGTAGGGAGTCTTTTCCTGTGCGGCAAATTCTACAACCCATTGCTCTCCCCTTTTAATCCTATTCCAAAACTCTGCCCTTTGGGCATCAGTCATACCACTTATTGTAGCGACTTCTTGTAGCTTATCATTTACATATTGTCCTATTATCAATGCTCCCAGATTACCTCTGTATTTACCATTTCCTTCTTTACCACCAATTACAATTCCGTCAAAAGTGTCCACTCGCTTTACTTTTAACCAGTTACGCTTAGGTCGTGAGTCTTCAATGTAAGTCCCAGCTAAGTTCTTCAAAACCACTCCCTCTCCACCTTCTTTGATTATCTTGTGATAGTATTCTTCCTTCTTCTCTATCACTTGGGGAGTGAGCCTTATATTGCCCCAACTTCCTATTCTAAATATCCTTTCCAACAACTCTCGCCTCAAGGAGAAAGGCATCTTTCTTACATCCTCGCCCTTATACTCAAGGATATCGAACACGAAGTAATCAACCAGACCATTTTCCTCTTGATACTCAATAGCTGTTTCTGGGGAAGCACCCATTACTGACATTACAGATATAAGGTTCTTTTTTGGAGAAACTATCTCTCCGTCCAATATAGTTCCTATATAATCCTTCAAAATAGGTAACTTTTGAAAGCTTGTAATATGGGGAACATTCGCCGACTTCTCACACATACCTCCGCCTTTAAGACTTACTCTGCGTGAGGTTAGATATATGTCTTTATCAGCTATTTGCATTACATAGCGAGCCCCATCATACTTTGGCTCTGCTATATAGTCTTCGCTATTGAAGTAGTATTCTAAGTCCTCAAGAGAGGCTCTATCCGCACACATCGGCTTTATCTGTTTCATCACTTTATTCTCCTTGCCATGCTCTTGATACCCTTATCCCATTCATTATCGTTGCAGTAAACATCTCCTGTCTCTCCTTCTGGGACTATGGGAGTTACGACATCACATAGCCATCTGGCGTATGGATTATTTGCTTCATTTTTAGGAGACTGATATTTTTTTCTCACGAACCAAGTCCAGGAACCATCATGTGTTTGCCATATTTCATAAGCCTTATTTCTATCTACCGTTTTTGAGCAACTATTTACCTCTCGCATTTTTTCCTCACTTTCCAAGACTTATTAACAACATCATCTATTTTAGCATGACACTTTCTACATAATCCACGATAATCAGATTTATCTCTTTTGTATTTGCCACTTATGTTTGCCCATTCTACTTTCTCTTTTGAACCACATTCTTCGCACTTCTTTGGGTTACCAAACTTTGCAACAAGCCACTTATGTATCCTTGAGTAGCTAACATTCTCCCCAAGCCAACATTTGCTTCTTTTGCCCTTAAACCATTTTCTATGTTTATAGAAACACTTATGCGAACAAAATTGACTTTTCTTAGAAGCATAATCGTAAAAGATTTTTTTGCACTTTTTACACTCATACTTTTTTCTCTTAATCTTCGGTCTTCCTGAACCCTCCCTCGCACCGCCTCTTCCCATAATTACCTCCAAGTGCCATCATATGACTGCCAGACCTCGTATGCGTTAGCCCTCTTTACCATTTTGCCACAAGGTATCTTAGCCATTACAACTCCCTTCACTCGTTGACCGCTTTTTTGAACTATAAAACAAATAGGGAGATAGCTTTTACAGCCACCTCCCTATTCGCTTTCCCTATTTGCTATGCTACTTTCAACAGGTCTTTCCTCCCTACCTTGTAGGAATCGTTAACATCCTCTACGACAAAGGATGACCCATTCGCCTTCTTAATAGTCGCAGGATACCACTTCTTATCCTTTGACCATAAGAATTTGACCTTCTCTCCAGCCTTGGGAACCCAAGACTTCTGGGACTCCTGAAGTTTCTTATCCTCTATTGCCTTTTTCTCTTTGATTTTGACCCATATCAGCTTGAACATCTGACTTGAAATAATGGGCTTTTTGCCAAAGAGCTCTTCAAGAGTTGTCTTGTCTCCTGCAAACGACACGACTACTCCAAACCCTTTCTTCTTAGCCACTTAAATCACCTCCCTCTATTTTGATTTTAATTACGCTGGAACAAGAATTACCCGCAATCCATTTTTGCCGTGAACAAATTTGGCTACGGTCCTTGTCCCAGCATTTCCTTTTCCTTTTTGCGTTACCTTCTGCTCTTCTTTTAAATACCCTGCTTTCCTTAGCGACTCCACATGCTTACACTTACCACGATGAAAGCCAAATCCAGGACAAGAGCAATGCCCTGCTTGGTTTACATCATAGTAAGCCTTACAGCTTGAACTAAGCACTTTGAAAGTGCCGTTCTTATTTACCAGTATCTTCTTCATCTTGACTCCTACTCACTTCCTATCTTACCCTTGCACTCGAAGCATTTTCCGTTACTCTTCTCGTAACGAGTTGCAGGGCTACCGCACTTGGAACAGAACACACCTGACATAATCTCTAACCCTTTCAGGATTGCCTGCCCTCCAAAGTCAGATGCCGAGTGTTCTGAACCATACTCGAATCTATGTGCCCATTCCGTAGCGTATCCTGTAGCTACTTGGATGCCTTCTTCTGGCTTCCAACGCAGGGTCATATACATCACGAAACGCTTCAGGATTGTCCCACACAATCCTTCTTGCTCACCAGCATCCATATAGGATTTTGGCTCATTCTTATCTTCCTTCTTTGCTATCTTCTTCTTCGCTTTAGTTACCATTTTTCTCTCCTCCTTTCATAGCCGATATATCTACCTCGGCATATTTGAATATCTTCTCTACTAACTTTCTGCTACTTGGCAACTTCAACTTCCCTTTGAGATACCTATTTACAAGCCTCTTGCCAAGCACTACACTCGTCAACTCCCCTTCATCTACAAGCTCGTGAATTGCGACATCTATCCTATTGAATACACCCATTTACTGTCTCCCTTCACTTTGACTCGTTGACCTTCGCACGAAACCCAATTCCTACCACTTCCAGTTAAGGAATTGTTCTGCGGTCGTCATTATCTTCTTCTTATCTTTCTTGGGAGAGATATGATACCATACCTCCACCTGACACCAATCTGGCTTATTCCGCATAAACTCCGCATATTCCTTTCGCTCTTTTGGAGTGAAATAGCCATTCCTCTTACAGGAGATTACTCGCAGTTTTTCGTGCTGTAATCCCCATACATCAAACAGACCTTTACTGCCTGACGAAATCACTCTGGCAAGGCAACAACCGTGATTTATCTTGTTCCAGACATTTATCTCGTAGCGTCTTCCATTGAGCTGATTCCGTTTCCCTACTATTTGCTTCAGAGTCATTTTGCCCTCCTCAGTTTGATAATCCAATGACCGAGCCTGATTACCATCCCTCTCTTAAACCACTTACTGTCCTTCCTCCAACCTACCGAATAAACACGCACTTTACACCTCCTTGGTTTTGCTCTATTTCCCATTCTTCGGCTTACCTCATCAGTGGTGAAATAGCCAATTTCACCAAACTGCCCTCCTTTGCAAGGGAGAGCAGTTTCGGCTTTGGACCGAAAAACTGAATTTGTCTTCCACAACCGCTATTGTCAGTATAAGACTGGCGAACCAGTCCCTATCGTTGCCTATACACCACTCTCTTTTTTTGGCTCGAAGCCATATGCCCCTAAGGGCGTTTTTAGTGGGTATCGTTGTTTCTTACAAACTGCCTACATCATTACCGCTTCCATCGGTTCTGGGAAACAAGGCTATTCACCTCTAAGGGTTAATCAAGAGCTCTCACCAATAGGACCGTAGACTACGAGCAATATGTTCAGTATTGCTTCGCAGTTGGTATCCTATACATTGAGCCGTTGACCACCGCACAAATTAGCTTCCCGCACCGCTTTAGGGCATCGTAATGTGACTAAAGGACTTTATTGTATTGGGTCATTTTCAGCGACCATCCTTCTGTCTATCGTTTTCCAAGGGGCGGAAACTTGCCGTATTTCAGACATCGATTTTCCGCTCCAACGAATCGACCATGGGAGTTTGGGTTTTGGCGGGATTTTCAGAACTGCCTATCTTGCTTTACGCTCAATTGGCTTTTAATCTCGAGCTTGGTTTGCTAATCTAAGTAGCCTCTCAAATCGAGCAGTTTCCTTACGAGTCGGACTTGAATCAGGTTAAAAGCCCAATTTAGTATCCTATCGCTTCAAAGGCTCATCTCGCTTTCCTTGCCTTTCACTCCACTTTATTAAAGAACAATAGCATAGCTTATACTATACTATATTATACCTGATTATATCATTTTATATAATATTCTGTCAAGACCTTTTTCGTCCTTTCGCAGTAAGCCAATTTAGCTCCATTTTTGAGTAAATCACCGTCGGGAAGCCAATTTAGTCCAAAATCACCGCCCTGCACGCTTGTTTTAGAGAGTTTCTCACCACCGCCCTGAAAAGTCCGTTTTTGAGCTCATTTTAGGTCATTTCAGGGTAATTACAAAAGGTAGCTTTTCAGGAAGGGTAATTTCGGGTTTAAAGGGCTTTACAGGCTCTTAATCCGCAAATACAGGCAAGGGTACGAAAAAGCCGTTTTCAGGGCAAATAACCCTAAATACGGCTTCTTGGCAAGGCTCTGGTATGGTATTATAGACCTATTTTAAGGCTTGATGCGTTGACCGCTATTCGCAGCCTACAACTCAACTTATCTAATTAGCTTGTTTTAACGCTCCAACTAACGCTTTGCTATCAGAATCCATCTCTTTTGAGAAGGAGTCCATCATGGTCTTTTTAGCCGTTGTTAAGGCTAAGACGATATTGTTAATATTCGCCTTCCTTATGGCATCAGTTTCTGTGCTTACCTGCAGAGTATATGAAGCAACTACAGCATCATACGCTTTTAACCCTGCATCTATGGCTTGGACTATATCGGCTGCTTGGCTATGCAATAGGTCATGCTTACCTTGCTCTTCATCCAAAGCATCCTGTTTAGCCTGTAAATCTGTTTTCAATTTGGCAAATTGAGGTCTGACATATATGTTCCATGCAAGCTTTCCTATTGGAGTTGAAAAGACTATCGTAAGCAGAATTATTATAACAACAGCCATTATCCCCAAATGCCAGAACTTCTCCCATAGAGTTTCAGGAGGTTTTTCGGCAACTATGTTAAGGGTTTTTAGCCTCTTATCGTAATCACCTACTTTTACAAAATTACCCTTATCATCAATACGACCCATAGTATATCTCTCTGAAGAATCTAAGGTCTGCTTGCTCGTGTTTCTATCACTCCCTTTAACAGCCTTTACTATATTGGAGCCTTGGAAGATTACTACCGCTCCAATGGTCAGTGCCACAATAGCCCACAACACAAACACGCCTTCTATTACAAAGCCTTTCCTATTCATCTTCATCTTAATTCTCCTTTCAAAGTATGGTGAGGGAAGCATTATGTTATCCATTTTTCCCCCACCACACTTATCTGACTATTTCTTCTTTGGAAGAATAGACCTAATTTTCAACATAATTAAGGCTCTCTTCCTATAAACATAGATAACCGCTACTACGATTACCAACAGTATAATCCACTTCATCTGACCTCCTATTCATCCGATTAGAACTTTATAATCGGTATTATCTGGTGAATCAGCTCACCAGTCTTGACCGCCACTCCAGCAACATACACTCCAACTGGTGAAGCAACAACTGCATTATATACTCCACCTATCGCATTTAATACTGCATCCATTTATATCACCCCTTTCCCCTTAAATTATGGCAGCATCCAATGCTCTTTTGGATGAGCCACAACGCCTGGTCTCTTCTTTACTGGACCAATTTTAATCTTATTTAGTTTTATCTCAAAAGTAGTTGTAAGACTTGAATACACATATCCTTCAACAACATGTTCAGGCATATCTATAGCTCTATTCCAAATATCAATCCCAAGATAGATAAACTCTTCATCCTTGTTCATGCCTTCAGGAAATAACACCTTATACATTCCAGCTAAATCCAAATAGATATCCTCAGTTAAGTCTGGATAAGGCAAATCGTAATAAACTGCTGGATGAGCGTCATGGTCCCAATAAAAAAACTCATTTTGAAATTGTAATTCCTGTTCTACTGAAAGATAAAGATAAATACGCCTATAAGTATTTCTTTCTACGGAATAAAAAGTTAAGTAAAAATTATATTCTACGATAACATATGGAGAAGCTGGCGGAACTTTCTGCGCTGGAGTATAAATAGCTGGAAGATTCAATGACAATTTTAACTTTGAATTAACCTGATAATCGTATGCTCCAGACAGCTGATAAAACATAAAAGTAAAGTAATTATCAGCTGCACACTGAGTACCCTCCCAACCTCTGGAAGACAAATTTGCAGCCGTTTTTATATTAAAATCATGCACTGTAATCATTTCCTCTTCCACATCTTCCTCTCGTTGCTCTACTTGGACCAGAATATTACCCGCAACAGAATAACTAAGAGGGATAAATGACACCTTATATTGATAAGTTACATCAAGATGAGTAGGAAGAATCCATTGAAATGGCGGATATGGTTTTTTTGGCACCCACTGATAATAAGGATACCCAGAATTTTGAGTCCTATAGTTAGTAGGTCTAAAATACCAATAGAATGGACCTATTGTGTATTGAAGACGAGTGACCTGACCAGAGCTTATAAAACCATAATTTGAAGTGTGTTCCTTACCAATTAAATTTCCTTCCTCTGGATATTGAGCAGAAGCAGCATATGTTATTCTATAAGGACTACCTACACCCCATTGAGGAAGACCAGTCATAATACAAACACTGTTCCATGACAGCAACTCACCAGTATCAGGGTCATACATTGGCGTATTTGTAACAGGAAAACGGACTGTCTTTGTACGAATCATATATGGTGAAGGTGTCATTCCTTCATTGAAATATGTCATCACATATCCTGGATTACCTACTGGATAACCTGGATTTAGCACTCCCTCGTAAGGAGATGCATGACAATCAGCAGTATCAGGAGTCCAACTACATGCCCAATTCTTTTTCTTAGTATCATTATCTGGAAGAGTAAACAATTTGTATATACCTGCACTTGGTGCCTTTATATCACAATTTTGTAGAGGGTCTGGATTATACGGCACATATGCTTCATTCAGATATTCTTCTGGAAGCGTAACCCAAAACTTCTCCAAAAGATAGAGGTCAAGCTTTTTTCTTATCTCCTCTATATTCATACCTCTAACTAATTGCTTCTTAAGTCTATGACCGCCTAACCAATCTTCTTTATATGGAGATTGTGGAGCCCCGTCTTCATCTTGACTAAGAAAATCTCTTAACTCTGTGCCTGAATAACCAACGACAGGAACAAGAACCCCTGACACTCCACTATAACCACTATATCCAATAGCATTTTCAATAGCTTCTCTACATTCATTTATATTACTGCATCTAACAACATTTCTTACATCTGCTTTTGACCACTGCGTTGCACCTGAAACTCCTACATAATCAGTCTCACCTGAATAACCTGATATACCAGACCGAGGTCCTACTTCACTTTCATTTATGTAATACTGAATCTCTTTTATATGCCTTGCTCTTATAAAAGTATAACCACGATAACCAGATATAAAATGATGTGAAATTCGTATAGGGTCATCAGAATATGTCTGGTCTCCAGATACCCCTTCTGTCTTTAATTTATTAAAACATATTGGACATTTGTCTTGTTCAAGTTCTGGCATTTAGTCACCATAAATTGCAAACGGAGATTTAGGCATTGCATCTCCAGTTTTCTTCACCTTCTGGTCTATTGAAACCATTTGATTAGGTCTATTCGTTTTAGATTGTAACTGAGTTATTATTTCAGATAATTTATTAGTTTTTCTCTCACTGTCTATTCTATTACGCTCTTGAATATAAGTAGGTAGATTAATTCTAAACTTTTCATTTGTAAGCTCAATCTCCGTAGTATAGCCATTCGTAAAATCATGAGTTACTCTGATAACATCATACGCATTACCTCTAACTGATACTATAGTTTTTAAGTTAAAAGTCTCATCTCCTAATATTTTCACCCTACCAGTTATGATAGGATACCGATTCTTAGCAAGCTCTCCATGCGCTCTATTATTTATAGCAGCATATACTTCACTATTATTATCCCAACCTTCTAATCGATTATAAATAATTTTATACTGTGAATCTGTTATAGTTCTACTTGGAGACCCTCCGCCAACAGTAACACTTATTGGAGATTCGCTTTCATAAGAATAGGATACTCTTAATGGCGAAAATTCTTCTATATTCGGCAACGCATAACTAACACAACCGAAATCCACATCTTCTTCTTTAACTCTACCTTCCCTAACAGCCTTTGCTGAAAGAATACGACACCTAATAATTTTAGGTCTACTCGTAAGAATTATTGTTGCCATTATAGGATAGGACTCACTGCCAATTGTTGTATATTTATAGTCAACTGTCGCACCAGCACTTCCCCACTCTGTCGGGGGATTTGAATAACTAACAACCTTATATTTTGGCTCTATAGTGCCGTCCTCAAACACTTCAGCCTTTGGCGTGCCCGCTGGTCTAAAAGGGTCAATAAAAATAAGTTTAGGCAAGACATAAGTAGGTATAGTATTTTTGTTTGCAATTCTGCCATATGCAATATCATCAGGAACTATGGCTACTTCTGGGTCATATATTATAGTTGGCTCCCCAACACTCGCAAGAGCTTCTACCTGAACATCGGCTATATTAAAACCAGTTATGGTAAGTGTGTGAACATATTCTACATTAACTTGCTCACCAGGATTCGCATAGCTTGTTATAACCTGAGTAGAAAAATCAGCCCCAAAGAAGTTCACAATAGTTTTTGTCCTACCACCAATTACTTTTATAGAATTTATCAGTTGAGACCTATTCTCTGATAGACTCCAATCTATTACATTTTTATCAAAAATAACATTCCTACTCCAATAGCCTGAGCCAAGAGCATAAATGCTAAGAGAGCCAACATTCATGTCGTAATACAAACGATAGTTCCCTTGATAATTAGCATTTATGCTCTTGGCTCAGGCTATTGGAG
>Ga0315289_10014822_pt1 | contig 10855 bp, 4 predicted proteins | sample YL17G11_40_MG_FD_203452 | JGI IMG/M metagenome (GOLD analysis project Ga0315289, IMG submission 203452) | Sediment microbial communities from Yellowstone Lake, YNP, Wyoming, USA - YL17G11_40 | ecosystem: Environmental > Aquatic > Freshwater > Lake > Sediment | place: USA: Wyoming | collected...
GGCGCAAGGTGCTGGTCACTGTAGAATGGGACGACATCTGAAGTTCGCGGGACAACGAGAAGAACCGTGGGAGCGGAAGACCGTAGCGCCGTCTTCAGTTGCCGGTGCGGACCTACTACCCAGCGCTTGCCATCCTTGTGGATCAATCCGTCCCCATGAAGAAGCCGCATCGCCCCCGCGATGGTTTGGTAGGCAACCCGGCGCGTCTGCACGAAGTAGTCGCCTTTGGGTAATGGTTGACCAACGCGATAGGTGCCGTCTTTGATCGCGTCTCGGATCTGGCCCGCGAGCCTGCTGCCGGGAGTCGTCCTGAGCGCAGGTTCGCAAACCGGTAGCCGGATCCTCCTGCCGCGATGGCTTTCGATGATATCCTGTTGTGCCAGAACGGCAACGGCTTTCTGCATAGTGGCATAGCAGACATTCCATTGACCGGCCAATTCGCCGATACTGCCCAACCCCATCGATGGATCGGCCTTGATCTGCTGGACGAGTTTCCGGGCGATGTCGGCGAATAGCGGTTTTTTCATGGATTGCTCCGGATAGGCATAAGGGCAGCGTATCTCCATAAACATATATCTTAGTGAAGTAATACAGCAATATCTTTTGCGCACACGGCTCGCGCCTGCTACATTACCGGGTGTTCACCCATCTCCAGAAAGGGAGGTATAATGCGCACCAACCACGGTTCTTCAGTTAGCAATGTAACCGCGAAAACGGCGGCCCGATTCGCGTTTGCCGCCGGCATATCACTGCTCCTTTCCCGCGCCATATTCGCCGGAGCCGTCTTTCATGGCGCCAATGTGCCGCAGGGGACGATCATGGTCCATTCGTTCGATGATAATGGCCATTTCGCCTATTCGGTCTGGATCCTCAGCGGCGCGGATATGGGGAACATGGGCAACGATCTTTCCGTCAATTTCCTCCCCGCAACTTCAAACCAGGGCGCTCTATCGCAGAACCTGTCCGTTCCCGGCTATCATCACGTCAAGTATGCGGGGTTGGAGACCGAAATCGCCGCCACCTGCCGCACCGCGCATTGCCGGTTCACCATTTCTTCCGGTTCGTCATTCAGCGTTTCCCTTCGGCCAAGCAACGCTTCATTTACTCAGCCGGACCAATTCACCGTTCGTTGCACGACCTCGTTCGCCGGAGGCCATCCGGTATGCCTGATTTACAAATTCAAACAGGCCATCCAATCCAGGTCCGGATCCACGGTCCAGATACAAACCTCGGGCCAGACCTCCATTGAAATGAAGGTTTCCGAATCGCTCTTTGATTTCCCCCACGCGGAGCAGAGCCTTGCGGCGGAAGATCCGGGATGGGACTTCGATCTCATCCGTACCGGCGCGCAGAACCAATGGAATGCCGCATTTGGCCGCCTGGCCGTTGAAGGGACCGATGCCGTCAAGAATGAATTCTACGCCAACCTTTTTCTCGTATTGGCGCATGAGAACGTGATGAGCGAAACTGACGGATCATACAAATACAGTCCAAGCGGCACGTGGGATAAGACGCAATGGGTGAACGGCACTGCCGCGGGATATACGCATTACGGCAATGTTTCCGGATGGGACATCTGGCGGTCGTGGAACCAGCTTATGGGATTTGTATACACGGACCGCGCCAATGATATGGCCCAATCGCTGGTGGTTGACGGCACGCATCAGGCCGACCATAGATTGCCCATCTGGACCGTATGGACGAGAGAGACTTCCGTGATGGCTTCGTGCGGACTGGCCGGTCCGAATATGGTGGCCAATTTCCATGCTTTCGGCGCCACCGGTTTCGCCGGCAAATCGCAGGCGTTTGCGTTGATGCTCAGGGACACCACGGAATACCTGAATCGTTATGGCGGCGGTTCCGCCAACGGATCCAATGTGGTTGAGAGCGCCGCATCCCTCTTCTGCATCGCACAGTATGCCGCGCGCACGGGCGACACTGCCGTCTATCGCCGCGTGATGAAAATGGCGGGAAGGTGGGAGAATTATTACAACGCAAGCGGGATTGCCGGGGGCGGCGGCTGCGAAGACCCCCTCAGCATCTACTCATGGATGATCCCCTGGAACATGGCCGGGCTGATCCAGAAGATGGGCGGCGCAACAGCAGCGGAAGCGTCGATGGATGCGGTGCAGGAGACATCGATGGGCAACGAACCGGAAATGCATTTGCCATTCGTGTACAACTGGATCGGCAAACCGTGGAAGACGCAGAAGGCGGTGCACGACATGCACCTCGACGGCTCCGATGACCTCGGGGCCTTGTCAAGCTGGAAGGTCTGGTGCATGATGGGCATCTATCCGGCGATCTATGCAATTCCGGGATTCACTATCCACGCTCCTGCGGTCACCAAGGCAACCATTACCTTTGGCAAAGGCGCGGGCCGCAAGCTCTGCATCATCGGCCAGAACGCGTCCACCGCCAACTATTACGTGCAATCGGTGACACTCAACGGGAGTCCATGGACCAGCACCTGGCTTCCCATTTCAGCACTCACTCTCGACTCCAACACGCTGGCGATCAATTGCGGTAGTCAACCAAGCACGTGGGGCAGCCGCCCCCAGGATGCGCCGCCGTCGTTTGATGAGAATTCGGCGCCGACAGCGCTGGTGATGGCGGTTCCCCAAAAGCAATCAATCGCGCGCATGGCGCTGAATGTCCGCGCAGGGCATTCGCTCGATATCGCAATTGCCAACGCGGGACCGCACGAGATCCGCATGTATGGCGCGAATGGTTCAATGGTGTGGTCGATGCGCGGCGTTGGCGAACGGCGATATTCCATCAGCCGGTCGTTCCTGTCCGCGGATTTCTATATCGTGAAGGCCGTAACCGGACAGGGAAGAATGGCCCGGGTGATAGCAATGCCGCGATAATGATTCTGCATAGCGCGCGGTGGATGATTTTGTAAATCGGCATTGCCGTCCCATATCCCACTGCCGCCATTAATTTCCAGCGCGAAATCCACAGGAAAACGGGCTACTAGATCCATTATACAAGACTTAAGAACCACATATATTATCCGATCTGTTCTCCCTATGGTAGATTACGAACATTGATCTGTGGTCGAATATGCCGAATTACCTTAAAACTGAGGGGGGAATATGAGGTTTTTTTTCCGCGCATGTCTGGCTGTATCTCTGCTGATGGCAGGGGACGCCATGGCAGCCAACGGCAAAGCGGTCTGCATTTCGTGGCGATATGGAGCGACGCCGGAGAATCCCATAAACGGATTCTTCAGCTGGTGGGGAAAGCTTATTCGCTTCGATATCACCAACAACAAAGTGATCGGCAACGATACTCTATTCAAGCAAACGCTGGCCATGTCGCCTGCAGTAAATATATCCGGGACCAAGGTCGCTTTCGCACGGTGGGCATGCCGCGTTTCGGGCAATTCCGTTGTGGGCCCGCGCGATTCCGCGTATCTCTCCGTAATGGATATCACTGGCGGAACTCCTGTCGACCTGCTTGCGTTCAAGGCAAAATGGGCATTGGATGGATCCGGAGGTCTGGCGGACGACGGCGCCCTGATAGATTGGCCCGCCGGCGATTGGATTTATTATGAGAAGCCGTGCAAAACCGCCGAAATATGGAAAGTTAAGTTCAACGATCCATCGACGAACCAGCTCGTGTGCAAATATGCCAGCCCTGCGTGCGATAGAGGGGGCCAGATGCTGTATTATTTCCGTCGATGGTCCCTGAGCCTTGATTGTAAATATGCAGCCAGCCAAAGCTGCAGCGGGAATCTGCTGCACGCAGCTTTCCCCGCGAACGGCACTATCAGCTCGGTCATGCCGACTGACGGAGGAAGGCCGGGCTGCAATATCCAGATTTCTCCAAGCGGCAATTACTCGGGTCGATACGGCGGTGGATGGCATACGGAGATCAATATCGAAGAATGGAATCATTCTACCAATGCCGTTATTCAGCACTATGCCGATGGGCTCCAGTGGAACCCAACCTTGGCGCAGGCCCAAGCGTACCTGGGCCGTCCAATCGGCGCAGGAGCGGCTGAATTGCACTGGTCGGCGAATTCCGATAAATGGATTTGCCAGACCATCGGCTGGTATGGTCACGAAAGCGCTCTTTCGCTGGGCGGCGATCAACTCTTGACAAATTGGAAGGACAATCAGGCGATCCTCACCACCAATAATCCCAAGCAACCGGTCCACACGCCCGAGAATTGGCCGCTGGATGGCGTGATCTACTATTGCGGCAATGTAGGGGATTTCTGGGTCGAACCGCCCGCGGGGATCGCGAATTCGTATGAGGACGTCAATGGGACCTGGCGTTCTGTCGGCACGACTGGAGAAAACGGACGCGACGTCCGGACTCTGCCGCGCGATATTGCCATTAGAAAAGACGCCGGGGGGATTATCATCCACGCTCCCGGCGCATTCGATGTGCGCGTGAGCGACCTTGCGGGACGGCTGGTTCTCTCCCGCCGCGCAACGGATTCGGCAATCATCGGATCGGCACATCTTCCGGCGGGCGTATGCGTGGTACGCGTGATTGCCGGAAGCGCTCAAACGATGAAAGTCTTATAGCCGCGAATCAGCTGCTGGACAGTGTGGGAACAATGGTGTTTGAGCGATAAAATGGTGCGGCAGACAAGAGCGATTTCAAATGGGCAAAGGCCAAAATATAAAAAAGGGGCAAATGATATGCAAACCCATGGTCGAAAGCTGATCGCTCTGGTGAAATGTCTGCTGATTGGAACATCCTTTTGTTTCGCAGGGAATCCCACCATCTGGTGGGAAGGCAGTGCCGACAACTCGGTGCACGTATTCAATGGCATTGCCTATCTGTACCCGTCGCATGACTATGCAGAAAACGAATCATCTGACTGGATCATGTATGATTGGAAATGCTACTACTCAACCGATCTGGTAAACTGGACCGATGGTGGTGTTGTTGCCACTCCCGGCGGCGCCGCTAAGCACTGCTGGGCGCCCGATTGTAACTTTTGGAATGGATATTACTGGTTCATGGGTGAGGACGGGGTGGAACCGCTTGATCTTTACAAGAGCGCTTCCCCGATCGGACCATTCACTTCGGTCACGGAAAATCTGGGCGGCTTATACGATCCGTGTTTTTTCGTTGACGACGACAACAGGGCATATGTGACCTTCAGCGGTTCCCCATATTCAATGGGAGAATTGAATAGCACCATGAGTTCGTGGAAAGTTAATCCGACTCACGTTAATATTGTCAATATGCAGGGCGGAGGCGAAGGATCGTTTCTGTTCAAAAGAAACGGTAATTACTATCTGCTCTGGGGAACTACCTCAAATGGAGTTCTAAACTATTCATTATCCACTTCAGGAATCAGAGGATCCTACAATGATAAAGGATTGCTTTTACGTGGATACAAATACTGCCCGGGAACGGGCCATGGAAGCGTTTTTTCCATGAATGGCCAGTGGTACGCGGCATCGCATATGTGTATTACCAGTTCGCAATATCGCAAGGCAGGAATCTGGTACCTGCATTTCAAGGATAATGGAGATATCGACCCGGTCACCCAGCCAGACACGTGGGGCGTTGGCAGGTACAAGGCGTTCGACCAGATTGAAGCAGAGAACTTTTTCGATAAGAGCGGTCCTGTACAGAAAGAGTGTTCGGAGGGCGGCTACCAGATGAGCGGTATCACCAATGGCTCCTGGCTGAAATTCCCGAAGACTAACTTTCTGACCTGTACAAACGGACTTGCGTTTAACGCACGGGTGGCATCGGAAAACGGAGGTTCGATTGAGATTCGCAAAGACAGCCCTGCCGGAACACTGCTTGGTACCTGTGCCGTTGGGAACTCGGGCGGGACTTTCTGGCAAACGGTATCCTGTAATCTCACTCAGTCTCCTGGTACCTACGAGAGTGATATTATTCTTGTATTCAAGGGAAGCGGCAGCGAATTGTTCCGGCTGAATTGGTTCAAGTTTATGACGAGCGACACGAAGCCGCGAAATGCTTTTGACGAACTGCAGGCTGAAAGTTTTGATTTCTCAAGCGGTGTGACCACCAGCCCCGATGGTGTCCAATGGGGTCTAAGCAGCGGAAGCGTGATAAACCTCAGAGACGGTAACTATGTCGGATTCAAGAATGTGTATTTTGGCACCGGCGGCGGCGGTATTGACATAAGGTACTTTCAGAATACCAATCCCGGTTCGACGGTTGAGGTGCGAACCGGAAGTCCCACTGGCACCAGGGTGGGAACCGCTACGTTGACTGCTGTGAACAAGGCGTGGCAGCAAGCTGTGGCGTATCTTGATTCCAAGGTAACGGGCATGCAGGATATTTACCTTGTATTCAAAGGGGCAGCCGGAATTAACCTCTGCAATATTGATATGTTCAGGTTTATCGAGAGCACCAATTGTCATGCTCCTCCGCCGGTAGAAGTGACATCACATCCCTTAGGTGCCAAAAGCATCGATTTACCGCAAAGAATTCTCTTTTACCCGGATGCTTCAGGTATAGTATTTCGCATTGCCTCTTGCAATAAGTATGCAGTGGAAATTTATGACCTATCGGGGGCGATGTTGCAGCGTCTGGAAGGGCGAAGCCAGGGAGATACAAGGCTTCATCTTGGATCTTCTATAAACCGATGCTGTATTGTTCGTGGCATTCTCGATGGAAAGATTGCTTCTCAGGTGTTAACGGCAACGCAATGAATTCTAAGAGCCTATCCGAAAGACCTCAGGCGCCACTCTCTCCCTCCCCCTCAATCAGGGTGCCGCCTCCCCTGTTCTTTCTCAAATGGAAGAACAGAGGGCGAGGTCTTTACATTGGACAATTTCTTTCCGCCGTCATAGTACTAAATTACTACCACACTACAAGACTTCAAGACCTCAATTGCTTTCCAACCTGATTTTTTTCTCCTACATTTAGAATCATCCTGCCGATTTCATTTGAGATCTCGAAAACAGGAGGGTCTATGAATTCCATTCCAAAGCGATTAATCAACGCGCTTGCATTGACTGCGCTCGCGGTATTTTCTTCAGCCGCCCAAAATCCCGTTCCCCTTTCCCAATGCATACAGGCCGAGGATTTCTCCGCAAAGATAGGAGGCACGTTCGATGCGCCGGTCGACCGCGAGCCGCGGCTGGGCGTGGGGAACTGCGGCCAGGGCGACTGGATCCGGTTCGATTCGATCAACTTTCTTGGCGGCGAATATGATTCCATTTATCTCAATTGCTGGACGGTATGGGAGATCCCGGGCGCCGGGGTCCGCCACTGGTTTACCAATGGAAGTTCGGTGACCGTACACGTTGATGCGGCAAACGGACCGGTGCTGGCGACCGTTCCCCTCGCGTCCACGCCGCTGTTCGGCTACGAACCGTCAACGCGTTTCAAAACCGCGATCGCGCGCACAACCGGCGTCCATTCCGTATTTCTGACCTTCGCGGGCGCGGACACGGTTTGTCAGGTCGATAAGTTCTGCCTTCGCGGACACGCGACGGTCAATTCCGCGGATGCGCACGCGTATTATGTCTCCGCGTCCACGGGCAGCGACGCCAACGACGGATTGTCGCTCGACCGGCCGTTCCGCACCATCCAGAAGGCCGCGTCGATCATGAAGCCCGGCGCCACCTGCTTTATCCGCCAGGGGATCTACCGCGAAACTGTGCGGCCGGTTTTCACCGGCCTTCCCGGAGCGCCATTGACATTCCGCAATTACGGCAACGAGGACGTCTTCATCAGCGGCGCGGACTCCATCAAGGGCTGGACCGTTTATACGGGGAATGTCTGGAAAGCTCCCATGAAATGGAGTATGGGCGCCTATAGCGACCAGCTGCTGATCGACGGAAAAATGGCCGTGACCGCGCGCATGCCCAACATCGACCAGAAATGGTCCCCATGGCCGGACTGGGTCTTTCTGTATCCGTCGGGAGTCTGCGATTGGACCCCTTGGCGCGACAGCATAGACCAGATGCTCATCCCTACGCGCATTCCCCTTGACAATAATGGTACGCAATGGCCCGCCGGCGCCCATACCGCGGCAACGGACATAGGCATCAGTCCGTCTTTTGCCCCACACCTCCTGCCCTCAGAGCTTTTTAGCAAGCCCGCGGATTTCTATAAAGGCGCAATGGTCAAGCTGCATAACGACTGGTGGGCAAGCGATGCGGCCATCAATTCATCCTCCTCCGATGCAAGCCGCACGATTCTCAAGTGCACGGCAATGTCCTCCATGCGCGTCAATTGGGGCGGACAAGGGTGGATCTGGGGATCGCTGAATCTTTTGGACGCGCCCAACGAATGGCTGCATGTCGACAGCACCGCGTATTGGTACCCCCCCGGCGGCGCGTCCCCGTCCGGCCATTTGATCGAGGCCAAACGTCGCGCCGTCGGTTTCGACGCAACTGGCAGGCAGTATGTCAACCTGACCGGCATAAAATTCATCGCCACCTCCGCGCGTTTCGAGGACTCGTGGCACTGCACTATTGACCGATGCGAATTCAAGTACATCAGCCATTACGATGCGCACGAGTGGTGGGACAATGCGGCGGGGTATTGGGGCACTCCGCTCGATCCGTCGACGGGCGACCGGGGGGTATACGTATCAGGCGGCTATAACACCGTTGCAAACAGTCTGTTCGCCGTTTCCGCGGCCAACGGCATTGTGCTGGAAGGTCAGCACCATACGGTGACCAACTGCCGCATCCGCGATGTCGATTACGACGTCACCTATTATGCCGGCATTTTCATCAATAAACGGGACGCCTCCGACAAAAACGATGCCATCGGCATGGCCGTGACCCATAATACGATTTACAATTGCGGACGCTCGACCATCAACTTTCACGCGTCCGGCGACAATGATGTTCCCGCGAACCGCCACATAATCCGGTACAACGATCTGGGCCGCATGGGCTGGGAGTGCGCGGAGGTGACATCCATCGGCGCGGACGGCGCCCTGTGGAACCTGGACGTATCGTATAACTGGTTCCATGACGTGTGCGGGTTCACGACCGCGTATGTGGGCATCGATCCGGGCTGGGGCGACCATACCTGGTTTGTCCATCACAACGTCTTCTGGCAGGGCAATCCCATCAATAAAGGCACTGCCGCCGGGTTTACAGGAGCAAACCTGATGCTCGATTGGCGCGATACCGGCCGGAGCGGCACGCTCTCGTTCCAGAACACGATCATCGACACCATTCTGCCGCCCCACCGCGATGTGGTTGATACCGCCTGGCCGGGAATCGCGCTCAATAACCTGTGGGCAAAGAGCGATACCGTGCCGTGGAAATTCACCGATGCGAAAAACCGGGACTACTCGCTGCGCGCCGGATCGCCGGCAATTGACAAAGGGGTTGTTCTGCCCGGCTGGCTCGCAACGACCGTGGGCATCTCGCCAACCTATACCGGAACGGCGCCGGACCTTGGCGCCTACGAATTCGGCCAGCCGCGCTGGACCGCCGGCGCCGACTGGCAGGAAAAGCCATGGCACTATCCGCCGGCCCTGCTGGTTGCGAATAGCGGCGGCAGCGGCGCGAATTCCAGCATGGCGAGATCGGCGCTGTTCCGCTCAATGCCCGGAAGGCTGCTGATTGCCATTCCCGCTGGCATGGACGGCCGCGTGACCGCGCATGATGCGCAGGGCAGGATGATTGCAGACATACGCCTTGCGCGCGGCGGGCAGGCAGAACTGCCCACGGCCGGATTTTCTTCCGGCATTTACGCCATGCGCATTACGTGGGGAAATCGGAACATGGTGCGGAAGATAGGTATCTGGAGGTAAGAGAGGACAATATCCGGTATCCAACAAGGAATGTCCGATATTCAACTTCAAACAGGATGGAAGAAGGGGGGATCCATGTATCGCACGCTTTTTTGCCTTTGCATCATGATCGCTTCATTCGCCGCGAATACCCGTGCTGTCAACGGCGTGGCCGTCTCCGTTGCCTGGCGATACGCCGACTACAACTGGGGGGCGTTCTATTCCGCATGCCCGGACCAGAACATGTATGACTTCACCGAGCGCGGCAGCATCGTCCGGTTCAACATCTCCGGCGTCTCGACAACATGCGACACCATTCACAGCCGCGCCAACGGGTTCGCGCAGTGTCCGGCGATGGATTTCAAGGGCACGAAAGTCGCGTTTTACCGCTATGGTCGGCGTGTGGGCAAAAGCCCGACCTCGGGAAAAGACACATTGCTCGATCAATCCGCGCACTCCCATATCTCCATTATCAACATCAACGGTACCGGGCTTGCGGATCTGTGCCAGATCCGCGCAACGCCGGGATGGTACTGCTCGATCGACTGGCCGGCCGGCGATTGGATCTATTATCTGAACCCCCGCACCGGCGACCACAATTCAAACGACATCGGCCGCGTCAATGCCGTGACCGGCGCCAATGAGCCGGCCTGCATCTCGCTGAACGATGGGGAGAACCCGATGCCCGCGAATTCCTATGTCGGCCGGTTCAACCTGAGCCTGAAAGCCGACCGCACCGGCATTACCTGCTATAATTACGCGAACAAGCAGAGCGGGGTTTTCATATTCCCCATGACAAACGGCAATGTTACCTGCTCAGGATGCTTCGTGGGCTATATCGGCGCCTGCAACCCGGCGGTGTCGGCCAGCGGAAGCTATACGTCAGGCTATGGCGGCGGCTGGCACGAAACCGTGTCAATCGGCAAGCTGCCGGGCGGGATCGGTCCTACCCCCGACTACAGCGGACTCGCCTCTCAATGGGGAATATCGATTTCCGATGTCGCTACATGGACCAACGCCTTTGGGGGCACCAATCCTCTGGGCGCCGATCTCATACGCTGGGCGGTCAATTCGGACAAATGGGTATTGCAGCAGTACGGCTGGCATGGAGAAGCGGACGACCTGCGCAATGGGACGAAC
>Ga0315289_10014823_pt1 | contig 10854 bp, 5 predicted proteins | sample YL17G11_40_MG_FD_203452 | JGI IMG/M metagenome (GOLD analysis project Ga0315289, IMG submission 203452) | Sediment microbial communities from Yellowstone Lake, YNP, Wyoming, USA - YL17G11_40 | ecosystem: Environmental > Aquatic > Freshwater > Lake > Sediment | place: USA: Wyoming | collected...
GCTCGACCGCGTCGGCATCAAGCGTAAAGCCCGCCGCGCTGGTCCGGCTTAACTGGATGCGGTGCTGTTGGGCCTGGACCGCCAGGTGCTGGTCGCCCGGCGCGCGGGCGTCCACCCGCAGCCGATCCATGCCGGCCCCGCCGTCCACCATGTCGTCGCCATCGCCCTCGTTCCAGACGATCAGGTCCGCTCCCGTATCGCCCAGGACCGTGTCCTCATCCTGGCCGCCGACCAGCACGTCCCCGCCGCCGGCCCCGCGGAGCAGGTCGTTGCCGCCCAGACCATACAGGCGGTTGGCCCGGCGGTTGCCCACCAGCGTGTCGTCATACGCCGACCCGCTGATGTCCTCGATGCCCGACAGCACGTCCGTCCCGCCGGAGCTGTCCGCAGCCGTGGCGGCCAGCAGGTACACGCTGACGCCGCCCGGCTCGGCCGAATAGTCGGCCGTGTCGCGCCCCGGCCCGCCGCGGAGCCGGTCGTCGCCTGCGTCGCCCGCCAGCACGTCGTTGCCGTCCGAGCCGCTCAGCAGGTCGTCGCCGTCGCCACCGTGCAACTCGTCATGGCCTGCGTTGCCGCTCAGACGGTCATCGCCGCCGTCGCCAAGGAGCACGTCATCGCCGCCCCCGCCGCGCAGGTCATCGTTGCCGCCGCCACCCTCAAGCCGGTCGCTGCCGGCTTGGCCCTTGAGCCAGTCGTCGCCCTCCCCGCCTCGTAGCAGGTCGTCGCCCGCCTGCCCCATCAGCAGGTCGTTGCCCTCGCCGCCGCTGAGCTCATCGTCGCCTTGATGCCCGTCGAGACGATCATTGCCCTCGTCCCCCGCCAGGTAGTCGTTGCCGCGGTCCCCGCGGAGCCAGTCGTCCCCAGCCCCGCCGTAGATCGCGTCGTCGCCGTCAAAGCCGTCCAGCACGTCATTGCCGCCCAGGCCCCGAATGACGTTGGCGGATCGGTTGCCGATGATCCGGTCGTCGAACTCGCTGCCGGTGACGTTCTCGATCACGCCGGTGATCGCGATGGTGTCGTCATCGCTGTCCACCCGCTGCCGCTGGCCGGCGTCCAGCCGAAGGTCAACGCGGATGCCGCCGCCAGCCCCGGAGAAGTCCAGCTCGTCGATGCCGTCTGAGTCGAAAAACGCGTCGTGGCTACCAGGGGTTTGAATGTAGACATCGTCGTCGGCCCCTCCGTCCAGCATGTCGTCGCCGCTTCCCCCCTCCAGCGTGTCGTCCCCGCCCAGGCCGATCAGCGTGTCGTCGCCCAACCCACCGGCCAGCAGGTTCGGCCCGTCGTCGCCGATGAGTGTATCATCGCCGCTGCCGCCGATGGCCTGTTCGAAGTTCAGCACGCCGCCCGCCTGCCCGCCGTACACCCGGCCGCAAAGCTGCTGGCTCAGGTCGATCGTCACGCCCTGCGTCTCCGCCGAGAAGTCCAGCGTGTCGGTGCCCGGACCGCCGTCGAGGATCATGTTCACATTGGCGCCGTCGGGGAAGACAAACCGGTCGTCGGCCGCCCCGCAGACTAGCCGCTCGACAAACTCGCCTTCGTGCGTCATCCGGTTGCCCGCGTCGTCCCGGACCAGCAGGCTGCCGAACACCACGGTCAACTGGGCCGTGACGGCCGAGAAGTCCACCGTGTCCGTACCTCCCGAGGCCGACTCACGGACTTCGTCCTCCCCGAACCCGTCGGCGAAGAAGTACGCATCGTTGCCCGTGCCGCCCAGCAGGATGTTGTTGCCCGCGTCGCCGTAGAGCCGGTCGTCGCCGGCCATCTCGCCGGCCAAGGGGAGAATCTGGGTGATGTTGTCGTTGGCGTCCAGGACGATCATCCCGTTGTCCCCAAACAGCACGTCGTCGCCGGTCCCGCCATGGACCGCGTCGGAGCCTTGGGTGGGCGTGAACGACAACGTCCAGATCGTGCCGGGGTCGGCGGGGATGGGCTCGCCGTTCTCGTCCAGGATCAGCCGGCCGTTCTCGTCCACCTTGTAGAGCAGTTCGAACTCGAACTGCTCGTTGTTGACCGCACCGCTGTCGCCGAAGACGTAGTCGTCGCCGGCGTCGCCGAACAGCTCGTCATCGTCGGCGTTGCCGAAGATCGTGTCCTGGTCGTCCTGGCCGCGAAGCAAGTCGTTGCCCGAATCGCCGAGGATCTCGTCCTTGCCGGGCCCGCCTTCCAGGAGGTCGGCGCCGCTGCCCCCGTAGAGCCGGTCGTCGCCGGCCCCGCCATAGAGCAGATCCTCGCCGGCGTGGCCCTTGAGCAGGTCCTTGCCGTCCTGGCCGTAGATCTCGTCGTCGCCGCGCCCGCCCTGGAGGTGGTCGTCGCCGGCGCCGCCGTAGATCAGGTCGATGCCGTCGCCGCCGTCAATGAAGTCCTTGCCGTCGTCGCCTTCGATCCGGTCGTTCCCAGCCTTGCCGTAGATGCTGTCGTCGCCGGGACCGCCGTAGAGGTAGTCATCGCCCGCGCCGCCGTTGAGTCGGTCGTCGCCCGGGCCGCCGTAGAATGTCACCGGCCCGTACGTCGCGTAGAGCTTGTCGTCGTAGGAGTCGAACTGCGCAGCCCCGCCGGGGCCGTAGCCGCCGAACCCGCGGGCGGGGTCAAAGTCGCCGTAGAACACCACGTCCGCGCCCAGCGGCGCCTCTTCGCTGTCCAAGACGCGCAGCGTGTCGTTGCCCCCGCCGCCCTCAGCCCGGACGTAACTGATCGTGGCGGCGTCGAACTCCTGCTCGAAGCCGTAGGCGGCCAGCACGATCTTGTCGGTCCCATTGACCGTGCGGCGCTTGACGGTGAAGCTCTCGTTGCCGTCGCTGGTGGAGCCATAGACGCGGTTGCCGGCCAGCGGCCCCATGTGGAGGTACAGCGTTTCGCCCACCTGCGTGCCCAGCACCGGCGGGTCGATATCCTCGGCGATGCCCCAGTTGAAGTCGAGGATGGTGCCGGAGGCGATGGTCCAGGAGTCTTCATAGATGGTGATCGTGAACAGCCACAGGTCCAGGCCCACCCACACGTAGGCCTCGAAGAACCCGTCCAGCGAGCCGTACGCGTCAAACATGCGGAACGGGTTGCCGCTGCCCAACTGCCGCCGCAGCTCCGAGATGCGGATCCGCCCGTCCTGGTCCGGGTCGTGGAAGTCCAGGACGATCTCGCCCCGGATGCCCCCGCGCACGCCTCCTTCCACCAGCCCGGGCACGCCCGCGAACGCCGAACCGGTGATCCCCGCCCTCAGCCAGGCCTCCGGCAGATCGGGCATGCCCATCTCGTGGTGGTCGCTGATGTAGAATCCCTCCCCTAGCAGCGCCGGGTCATGGTTGGGGTCCTCGGCCATCATCCGGATGCCGGCCGTGTCATAGCCGAACCCGAACCGGATGCCGAAGTCGAAGTACCCGCCCAGCCCCACGTTCAGGAACGGCGGGAAGATCGGGAACTTGGCGCCCCAGCTGAAGTTCAGGCCCACCTCGGGCAGGTTTAACTCGATCAGGCGTGCGTCGCCTCCCAGCAGCAGGCTGACGATCTCGGTGGGATTGGTCAGGATCGGGAACGACAGCCCCGGCTGGCCCGCGCCGACCTGGTTGGCCAGAAAGCCGAACTTGCCGGTGTCCAATCCCAGCTCCGTTCCCAGCACGTCGCTGGTGAGCGATCGCAGGTTGCTCAGGATGTTCGAGCGGGCCTCCTGGAGCTTGTTGTACTCCCGGAGGTCCCCCATCAACGTGAAGTTGCCGTAGTTCAGCCCAATGTCGGAACTGAGGGCGTTGCAGTTCTCCACGGCCATGTCGAGCTGGTAGAGCATCTGGATCAGCTGGCCGTACTTGGGGATCAGCCCGGCCAGCTCGATGAGGGTGATGTCCTGGTCGGCGACGTCGGAGACGATCGGGAGGCGCTGGCCCAGGAAGTCCCGCAGCGGCTTGGTGGGCAGCATGATGAGCTGGTAGCCCTTGAGCACCGGCCCGGCGAACGTGGAGATGAACTCGCCCAGGTGCAGCGTGATGTTGTTGAACTCCACCACCGGGATCTTGTCCAGCGGGTCGGACAGGCCGATGCTGTCGGTGGTGCGGTCGGACAGGAACCAGGCGAACCGGAAGTCCGCCGACCAGTGCGGCAGCTTCATCTCGCCCGAGCTGCTGGAGCCGAACAGCAGCTCCTCGATGACCCCAAAGCCGCTGTAGTCCAGATGGACATTGATATCGACCAGGCAGTCGTCGGCTACGGTGGCGTAGCCGTCGATGTCGCGATGCAGGTCGCCGCTGACGCGGGCGGTGACCAAATTGGCGAAACCGTGGGCATACATTTCCGGCAGAATCAGCACTCCGTCCCCGCTCGGCTCGACCAAGTCTATTGCGAAGGCGGCTCCCAGGGCTGAAGGCAGAAACCCATCCTTGTCCAGATCGTTGTCCATCACCCCGTCGTGGTCCAGGTCCACCTCGGCGTTGTTATAGGGGTTCTCGTCGGCGTCCTCGTCGGTGAGCGTGCCGGTCATCGGGCCGAAGCTCATCTCCGCTTGAAAGTCGGGGATCGAGGCGTGGACGCTCACCTTCAGCTCATCCGCCAGCACCGTGTTCACGTAGAAGGTCTGCGCCGGGGAGGTCTTGAGCGCGCCGAAAGTGAAGTAGAAATCCACGCCCACCGTGAAGTTGACGGTCCCCTCGGCTGAGAACTGAAGGACGGGCAAACCGCTGTCAAAGCCGACGTCGAACTCGTCCTCATACGCGAAGGCCGTGGTGTAAAGATGCACGGCGAATTGGGCGAAATCCGGCGTCTCGAGCACGGGTACGTCCCGCCAGTCCAGCAGGGAGTCGCTGTTGAGGTCGCTGAGGACCAGGAGGTTCAGGTCGGTCTTGAAGGCCTTGTACACCGCCATCTGAACGTGGGCGTTGCCCTCGAGCGGGGGGTCGGTCTGGTAGGACTCGAACGCGTCGTCAAGCTTGTCGCGCATGTCGGCCAGGAAGTTGGCGCCGTTTTGGAGCCCCGTGCCGACGATGGGGATGGAGATGCCGAAGACCTTGGTGTCCATGGCGCCCACGGCTGCGTCCAGGAATTCGAAGCACCCGTTGCGGACGACCGACGCGTCGGCCGACAGCAGCAGCCGTGGTTCCAACATCTCCAGTAAGGCTTCAGGAACGCCCGAGGGCCTCAACCGCCGATGGACACTTTTACGCCGCAAGCGCCTGGACATAACCGATCTCCTTTCCTCACAGCCTCGGCGGGGCCTACGCGAGCACTCGTCGGGCCGGTATGTGTTGCGGTCGAACCGCTGTGCAGCCGATGATGGCCTTGGAGTTGGGTCCTGGCGCAACGCCCTGGCAGGTCGGGGCTGGTGAGGCACTACCAGTCGCCCAAGACCTGCGCGCCAAGTCCCTGCTTTCTTTAGGTCCGATTGTAACACAGAAACACAAGTTGACAAGTCTGTAACTGTCCCACAAATTGAGGAAGTTTCTTTCGCCGGCGCCTGGGTACCGATGCGTAACCGCCTTTTTTAGGAGCGAGTTACGGACTATGCGTTCTGGCTATCTTTGGCTTCCCGGCAAATCGCTCGAGAGAATGCCCCATTACTCTCTTGCTGCGCTATAGTTACATCTATAGCTGCGCCCAAGACACCACACACTTTGGGACGGTTACCATACGGCCAGCCGTGGGTTGGGGCATATACTAAGAATAAGTCTCACTTGTTGGCGGTCTTATCGCAGGCGACATCTTCGAACACACAGTTAAGGAGCGGCCTCTATGGGACTTTTCCGAGTTGACGAGGTGCTTCAGATCGCAATGCAGGCCGAAGAGATGGCCAGGCTGCTTTACGAAGCAGTCGCGGCCCAGACCACCAACCGCGACGTGCGGGCCCTTTGCCGGCAGTTAGCGGCGCAGGAGAAGGGCCACTACGAGACCTTCCGCGCGATGAAAGACGGGATGGCCCGCCAGGTTGACTCCCGCCGGCTATCGCTGGAAGAGATGGGGTTTGTCCAAGCCCTGGTCCAGGGAAAGGTGGTGCCCAACGAGGCCCAGGCCCGGCGGCTGGCTCGGGAGAACAGCCTCCAGGGGGTGCTGGACATGGCCATCCAGGCTGAGAAGGACAGCCAGGAGTTCTACCGGCAGATCCTCCCTGGCGTCGACGGCGCCGACGCGCAGGCGGTTCAAAGAATCATCGACGAGGAAAAGCTCCATCAGCAAAGGCTGGAGCAGGTGCGCAGCCGGTTGACCGCCTGAGGCCTCCGCCGGCTGGTACGAGTGCGGCGCCCTGCCGCCCGGAAAAGCATCCTTAGCGGCTTGTGGGGGAAAAGGCCGTCTTTCGTGGCACGGGCGTCCGGCCCGTGGGTCGCGGGGGCGTCTCGCCCCTGCGAACACCAGCTTTTTGCACGGCCGTACGACGCATGGGCCAGCCCAACGGGCCGCCCGTGAGGGATCTTGCGATCCGGCGGGGGTGCCCGCCCGGGGTCTTGACACCAGTTCTACCGTTCCAGGCGGAACTTCACGTGCCCGGCGACGATGGTGGCCACCGGCCGGGCGGTGAGTTCCCAGCCGTCGTAGGGGCAGTTGCGGCTGCGCGAGCGGAAGCTCCCCACATCCACCTTCCATCGCCGGCGCGGGTCGATGATCGTCACGTCGGCGGCGCGGCCGACCGCCAGGCTGCCCAGCGGCCGGCGGATCACGGAGGCTGGGCGGGTGGACAGGCGGGCGATCAGGCAGGGCCAGTCGCACAGGCCCGTCTCGATCAGCGCCTTGGCGTACAGGCCCACCGCGGCTTCCAGGCCGATGACCCCGAAGGGCGCCAGCCCGAACTCCAGATCCTTTTCCTCTTGGGCGTGGGGGGCGTGGTCGGTGGCCAGCACGTCGATCGTCCCGTCGGCCACGCCGGCCCGCAGGGCCGCCACGTCCTCGGCGCTCCGCAGCGGGGGATTCATCTTGTAGTTGGAGTCATAGGTCATGCAGGCCGCCTCGGTCAGCAGCAGGTGATGGGGCGTGGCCTCGGCGCTGACGGCCAGGCCGGCGGCCTTGGCTTGGCGGATCAGCTCCACGCTCCCGGCGCAACTGACGTGCTGGACGTGGTAAGGGGCTCTCACGTGGGCCGCCAGCTCCAAGTCGCGCCGCAGCATGATCTGCTCGCCCGTGACGGAAATGCCGCCGAGTCCCAGCCGCACGGCCGCCGCGCCGGAGTTCATCGCCCCGCCCGCCAGGTCCGGATCCTGGCAGTGCTGCATGATCGGCACGTTGAGCATGCCGGCGTACTGTAGCGCCCGGTGCATGACGGAGGAGCTGGCGATGCCGTCCCCATCGTCGGTGAAGGCCACCGCCCCGGCAGCGGCCATCAGGCCCATCTCGGCCAGCTCCTTGCCCTCGCGGCCCTTGGTGACGCATCCGGCCGGAAGGACCCGCGCCAAACCGGCGGCTCGCCCGCGCTCCAGGACGTACTGCACGGCCGTATCGTCGTCGGTGGGCGGGTGCGTGTTGGGCATGGCCACGATGGTGCTAAACCCGCCGGCCACCGCGGCCGCCGCAGCCGTGGCGATGGTCTCCTCCTCCTCGTGTCCCGGCTCGCGGCAGTGGACGTGAATGTCGATGAGCCCGGGGCAGACGATCATCCCCTTGGCGTCGATGACCTCCCGCGCGGCCGCGCGCACCTTGCCCACCCGCGCGATCCGTCCCTTGGCGATGGCTACGTCGGCCACCTGGTCCATCTTGCCGGCGGGGTCGATGACCCGTCCGTTTTGGATGAGAAGGTCGTTCATGCGCGCCCCTGGCTGACCAGGTACAGGACGGCCATGCGGATCGCCAGGCCGTTGGTCACCTGCTGGAGGATGCAACTGTTGGGCCCGTCGGCCACGTCGCTGGTGAGCTCCAGGCCGCGGTTGATCGGGCCCGGATGCATCACCAGCACGTCCTTTCGGCAGCGCCGCAGGCGCTCGGCGTTGAGCCCGTAGAGCTGGCCGTACTCCCGCACCGAGGGGAAGAGATTGCTGGAGAACCGCTCGAACTGCACGCGGAGCATGTTGATCACGTCCGCCTGGCCCAGTACATCGTCAAGGCTGTGGCTGATCTGGCAGCCCATGGCCGTGATGGCCGAGGGCACCAGCGTGGGCGGGCCGACCACCACCACCTCGGCCCCCAGCTTGCGCAGGCCCAGGATGTTGCTGCGGGCCACGCGGGAGTGGGCGATGTCGCCGACGATCGCCACCTTCAGGCCCTCGACCTTCCCGAGGCGCTGGCGGATGGTGTAGATGTCCAGCAGGGCCTGCGTGGGGTGCTCGTGTTGGCCGTCGCCGGCGTTGATGACCGAAGCCTTCAGCCGCCGGGCCAGTTGGTGCGTCGCGCCGGACTGGCCGTGGCGGACGACGAAGATGTCCACTCCCATGGCCTCGATGTTGCGCGCGGTGTCCAGCGTGCTCTCGCCCTTGGACAGGCTGGAGCCGGTGGCGGTGAACAGCAGCGTGTCGGCGCTGAGCCGGCTGGCGGCCAGCTCAAAGCTCATCCGCGTGCGGGTGGAGGCCTCGAAGAACAGCAGCGCCACCACCTTGCCGCGCAGCGCGGGCACCTTCTTGATCGAACGCGTCGAGACCTCCTCGAAGCTGCGGGCCGTGTCGAGAATGTGGATGATCTCCTGGACCGACAACTCATCCAGGCCCAGCAGGTCCTTGCGCGCCCAGACGAACTCGCCCGGACCTTCAGCCCTTGGGGGTGATGAAGACGCCTTCTTGGCCATCGTTTTCCTTGAGCCTCAATTGGACCCGCATCGCGTCGGGGGCCTGGAGCTTTTTGCCCACGAAGTCGGCGGCGATGGGCAGCTCCCGTCCGCCGCGGTCGAGCAGCACCGCCAGGCGGATGACCCGGGGCCGGCCGAAGTCCGTCAGCGCGTCCAGCGCCGCCCGCACGCTCCGCCCGGTCTGGAGCACGTCGTCCACGAGCAGCACCCACGCGTCGTCTAGATTGAAGCTGATCTCCGTCGCCCGCACCCGCGGGACGCCCCCGCGCGACAGGTCGTCGCGGTAGAAGGTGATGTCCAGCACGCCGGCGTCAACGGGCAGCCCCGGACGATCCCGGCGCAGGCGCCCCGCCAGGCGCTGGGCCAGCACCTGGCCGCGCGTGCGGATGCCGATGATGGCGATTCGCCCCTCGGCGGGGCAGTTGGCGAGGATGCGGCGGTACAATGAGTTCAGCGCCTGCGCGACCTGCTTATCGGTGAGCACCTGTTTCATGGTTGTCCCGCGGGGCTGAACGATTTTGAGGAACTATAGCCGCCCAAGGCGCCCCTGGCAAGCCCTTGGCATCCTGGCAACTGTCTCAGCGATTGTGGAGGTTTCTTTGGCGGCGGAGGGCGCCGGCGGCAGAAGAAGGGCAGGGGCCTTGTGGTTTGTGCCAGGGGTTGCTTCCGTCCGGGCGCGGCTGGCCCACAAGCGGCGGGGATAACATGTGCGGTTGCATTCGCCGTTGCGGGGGATGACAATATCCCGGCGGTTGTGCCCGGCGCGACGCTTGGCCGGCGCCAAGCGGGTTGCGTGTGCACGCGAAAGACGCGCCTGCACACGCTACCGGCTGGCAATCGTGGCAATCGTAGGGCGGACAGCTCTGTTGCTCGTGCAACAGAGAGAATCGCGGCTGCCAAGCAGGCGTCGGCCGGGCATACTTGCCCGACATCGGCCGCTTGACACAGCACGCAAAGGGAAGAGAAACGCACATGGCAGACCAGGCAAAGCAGGGGCCCGAGAAGCCCAAGATCATCGTGGACGACGACTGGAAGGCCCAGGCCCAGGCCGAAAAGCAGAAGCTGGAGCAACAGGCCGAGCAGGCCGCCGCGCAGGAGCTGCCCGCCGCCAGCTTTGCCACGCTGGTCAGTTCGCTGGTGGCGCAGGCCTTCATGGCCATGGGCGGCTACGAGGACCCCAAGACCAAGCGCCGCTACGTGGACCTGGCGCTGGCCAAGCACCACATCGACACGCTGGTGGTGCTGGAGGACAAGACCAAGGGCAACCTGTCGGCCGAGGAAAAGAAGCTCCTGGACAACGCCCTCTACGAGGTCCGCATGCAGTACGTCCAGCTTGCCCAAAGGCTGGGGTAAGGGCGCGAGACCAGTGCCTTGACTATAGTGAGGCCATTCTGGGAATCGGAGACGGCGGGACGGCTGCCTCTGAACGGCAACAACAGCTAAAATGAACATCGCTGAAGATAATATCGTTTCTGCCGTAAGCAAGGAGGGTATCGTGCGCCCACGGGAACTCGCAGAGCTTCTGGGGAGGCTGGCCGAAGCGTATTTACAGGAATTCAGTACCACGGCAGGGATCCTTCTGTTCGGTGGTATCACCCTCGGGGAGTTTCAGCCGTCCTTCAGCGATATCGATCTAGCCGTCGTCTTCGACGGCGACAGGACGCCCGACTTGAACCCCAACAGAGCGGACTTGCCTTTCCCAGTACGGCGAGCGGTCGCTAGCCTGCCCTTGGCGCGTGAGGTTCCTGTCTCCGCCAAACACGTGTGCGCCGATACCATGCGCGCGATGCAACGTACCTCTTGGCACGAGTGGGTGGCACAGACCGCCGGGGTCGTGCGGCGGCTCGATTTGTATCCGATTACTCTCTGTGACACGTATCAGATACACCGCTACGGCGTGGTCATCGGCGGATCGAACGTGGTAGGGACCTTTCCCTTCACTGATGCCCCTCCGACCTGCCCAGAGACCGAACTGACACGACTGCAACAGTTTGCGGAGCGATTTAGCTTGCCAGCGCCTTTCGGTGGGCTCGAGGGATCGGAACTCATCGCCGAGGTCATCTACTACGCAACCGACTTTACTCGATCCATCTACACACTCACGACGGGGAAAGTGACGGGACGCGTGAGCAGCACACAGTGGTACCGTGACACCTGGGGCGGGGAAGCCGGTGAAATGG
>Ga0315289_10014824_pt1 | contig 10854 bp, 10 predicted proteins | sample YL17G11_40_MG_FD_203452 | JGI IMG/M metagenome (GOLD analysis project Ga0315289, IMG submission 203452) | Sediment microbial communities from Yellowstone Lake, YNP, Wyoming, USA - YL17G11_40 | ecosystem: Environmental > Aquatic > Freshwater > Lake > Sediment | place: USA: Wyoming | collected...
ATCGATGCCGAGGAGGTCGTGGTCGCGGACTGGGTCAGGTTCAAGTGCGGCTGGGGCTGCAAGGGCTACGGGAAGCATCTCTCCTGTCCTCCCTACGCACCCTCGCCAGAGGAGACGAGGCGCATGCTGAAGGACTACCGCACCGTCCTGCTGCTTCGCTTCGAGGGCGTGCCGGACATGAGGAGCGTGGACCCAGAGCAGATACCTGAGGACTTCCACCCGATGTACAAGAAACTCATCCTCTGGGTGCATGATACGCTGTACAAGCTGGAGAAGACGGCCTTCTACGACGGCTATTACAAGGCGTTCGGGTTCGGCGCCTACCCCTGCATATACTGCGAGCACTGCGTGGCGGAGGAGAGCTCGGGCCCGGTGGATCGGAGCATGAAGAGGCTATGCAGGCACATGGACAAGGTGCGCCCGAGCATGGAGTCCGCGGGCATGGACGTCTTCGCGACGGCCAGGAAGGCTGGCTGGGACATCTCTACCATACCCTGCAAGGACATGGAGTATGGCAAGATCGTGCATGCCAACATCGTCTCCTTCGCTCTAGTGCTCATCGATTAGGCGCTTCCTCCGCGTAAAACCCTAGGATCGAGGAGCTGCGGGCGAGATACAGCCTGACCCAGGAGGATTCTCGCCAAGATGGCGGGGGTGCGCAGGGAGACCGTCCTCTTCATCGAGAAGGGCGAGCACAAACCCCCCTTGAACCTAGCTTATGCCATAGCCAAGGCGCTCAAGACGTCCATCGACGAGCTCTTCCTTTTCGATGATCGACCGGGTAAGGGCGGGCACGCTCACTTTCGGGCATCTCTCCCGTTCAGCTCTTTATAACGTGCGCACCGAACCACTGCACGTGATGTAGAGATGGGCCGCACCGTTCCCACATACCGCATGACCCTCGAGTCCATAATCCAGAGCTGGGCCGATTATCGCAGAGCGTTGCCAAAGGACGACCGCGAGGTGTTCGATGAGATGGTGAGCCGAGCGAGGATGCACGCCTCCGCCTCCACCTACGCCGCCTTCTCCGATCCGGTGGAGGGAGCGTTGCTCTCCATCCTCCTGGAGCAGGAGAAAGAGCTTCGCAGGCTGAGGAAGAGCGAAGTCCGATGAAAGGCTGGATCATCGACTGCTACCCGGACTACGAGCACGGATGCATGGTCATCTGGCTCAAGACGGAGCGGGGCATCGAGCGCCTGGTGGACCGGCATTTCGTTCCTTCGTTCTACGTACGAGCTCCCACGGAAAAGCTGAGGGGGCTGGAGGAGCAGCTGCGCATGATCGACGTCCCCGACACCTCGCTGGAGATGCGCACCACGTTGATGGACGAGGTCCAGCGACCGTTCCTCAAGATCGCTCTGGATGATTACGGCTCCCTGTCGCAGGTGGCGAAGATGGTGGACGCCTGGGGCCACTACCGCGACTACGAGCTTTACAACGTCGACCTGCGCTTCGATCAGCGCTACTTCCTTGAGCGAGGGGTGTTCCCGAACGGCCTGGTGCAGGTCGACACCAAGTTCCGCATGCTCGATGCGCAGGAGAGGATCGATTACCCGTTGCCGCCGCTGAGCGCCCTCAAGCTGGAGGTGCAGGTGGATGCCGCTCGAGGCATTCCCACGCTGGACGATGCGATCCATCGGGTCAAAGTGGACGATATCGTCCTGGACGGAACAGAGGAGAACGTGCTGCGCGACCTCCGGGCGCTTGTCGAAGAGAGGGACCCGGATATCATCTACACTGAGGGCGGGGATGAGTTCTACATGGAGTATCTGGGAAAGCGCGCCGAGCTCCATGGTATGCCGTTCGACCTCGGTCGGGAGGCGGGCTTCCGCAAGGCCAAGGGCAAGAGCTACTTCACCTACGGCCGCATCGTGTACAAGCCGCCGGCGCATAAGTTGCGAGGACGCATCCATATCGACGCCGCCGCCTCCTACACCTACGCGAAGAGCGGCATCTATGGCCTGGTCGATCTCTCCCGGCTGTGCCTCATTCCGGTGCAGGACCTATCTCGTCTCTCACCGGGCAGCGCCATCAGCGCCATGCAGGTCAACCAGGCCATACGTGATGGCCACCTGGTATTGTGGAAGAAGAACCTGCCCGAGGGGTTCAAGACCGCCGGGGAGCTGCTCGTCTCCGACCGGGGGGGATTCATCTACGAACCAGTGGTCGGCATCCATGAAAGAGTGGCGGAGGTCGATTTCACCTCCCTCTACCCGAGCATAATGGTGCGGCACAACATCTCCCCGGAGACGGTGGACTGCCCCTGCTGCCCTGCCTCGGAGAAGCTCGTTCCCGAGCTAGGTTACCGCATCTGCCAGAGGCAGTTAGGATTGGTGCCCCGGGTCCTCCGTCCCATCATCCAAAGGAGGATGGAGTTCAAGCGTTTGGTCAAAGCGAACGCCCCGCACAGGGAGGTGTTCGACCAGAGGCAGGCGCTGCTGAAGTGGGTGCTGGTGACCTGTTTCGGCTACACTGGCTACCGCAACGCCCGCTTCGGACGCATCGAGTGCCATGAGAGCATCAACGCCTACGGACGCAACATCCTGCTGCGAACCTCGGAGATGGCTGAGGAAAGGGGCTTCCACATCCTGCACGGGATCGTGGACTCGCTCTGGCTGCAGGGGGAAGGAGATCCGGTCGAGTTCTGCTCCTCGGTCAGCGAGGAGATCGGCATACCGCTGCAGCTGGAAGGCGTGTACAGATGGATCGTCTTCCTGCCGGCCAGCACCACGGGCGTCGGAGCCCTCAATCGCTACTACGGCCTCTTCGAGAACGGCGAGCTGAAGCTGCGCGGCATCGCCCTGCGCAAGAGCGACACCATAACGTTGGCAAGGGAGCTGCAGAACGATATGCTGGCGGTGCTCTCACGCGCTTCGGGCATAGAGGAGTTCCAAGGGCTGATATCGAACGCCCTGGAAGTGATGGATTCATATCTGGCGAAGCTACGCGAACGTGGCGTTCCGTTGGACAAGCTGGTGCTGCGCAAACGCGTTTCCAAGGCTTTCGAGGAGTACACCCAGTTCACACATTCCTACGCCGCGCTCAAGCAGATGGAGGAGATGGGCTTTCCCGTGCCACCGGGACGTTCGGTGGAGTACGTCATCTGCGATGGCGAGAGCCGCAACCCCTGGGAGCGGGTGAAGGCCGCCTCCTTCATCGATGGCGGCGAGGAGTACGATGTCCGCGAGTACGAAGATCTGCTGCTTCGCTCCGCCGCGGACCTCCTGGTCCCGTTCGGCTGGAGCTTCGAGGCGCTCAGAAGAAGGGCAGATGAGGAAGACCGCTGAGCAGGTCGGCCAAAGATCCGTCGAGACCGAAGAGCGCCAGAGTGATGGGCAGCAGCAGGCAACCCGTAAGCTGCACCCGGCCTAGGCCGAGCTTGGGCGGCAGCAGGCCCAGAAGCGTCGCCGCTCCCAGGACCAGCAGACCCGGAACCCCGGTGAACGCCATCACCAGGATGACCAGAACGAAGAGCAGGAAGCGATTGAGCAGCCCGAGGCGCATCCCGCTCAGACGGGGAGCGAGCTTCGATGCCAGAAGAATGGTGAGGCGATAGCCGAGGGCAGAGGACACGAGAACGGAGAGGAGGAAGAGGGGCAGGAAGAGCGCCAGCAAGTCAGTGCCATTTCCGATCAGCTGTTGGACGGCCATCATGGCGCCGCTGCGCACCTTGCCCAGGAGGGCGAAGGCCAGTATGCTGAAGACCGCCGAGGCCGTGCCCACCGCAGACACGCTCACGATGAAGCGCTTGGCGCTGGCGGCGGCAGCCCTCCTTCCGCCAGGGGCAAGCGGGGCGAAGACCACCGTGGCGGCCGTGGAGGTGATGCCTGGTAGCCAACCGGCCAAGAACCCGCCCAGAGTGCCCAGGACCGCCGGCCCCACGGGAACCGGCTCCTGCTCTCCATCGACCTGTTCGGGGATGGAACCGGAGCGCGCGGAAAGGAGCAATGTTGGGAAACCGAAGAGGCCGGTCAGGAGGGGCAGGAGCATGCTTTGTCCTAGGCCCGGAAAGACGTCGCCGCCGGGGACCCGGCCATTCATGACCGCGAAGCCCAGCGCCCCGGAAAGGAGGAAGAGCGTCCCAGCGATGGCGATGGTAGGTGCGTAGCGCTTGCGCACGAGCCATCTGCCTTCCAGCCTCACACGGCCTTCTGGCAAGGAGGCTCTGGTCCGCAAAGGGAACTCGCCGTGAGCTGTGCGCAGGTATCGTTTGCCGATCGCGCCCCGACGAACGATCATCCCTACGATGGTGACATCTTCACCGTCGATGGGGACCGGGGCAACGATGGAGATGAGCCCTGGCACCGCCGTGCATCGCCCTTTCCGACTGTCCAAGCAAGCCACCGAACCCCCTCTTCCACCCTCCGAGAGCACCAATGCCACCGATACTGCCAGCAACAGGAACGGCACTCCGGGTTTGATGAGCGAATCGACCTGGAATGGCGGCAGCATGAGCGTCTGCAACGGAAGCACCAGGATGACCGCTATCAGCGCCCCGACGAGACTGCCCGTCGCCGCGCAGCGGACCGCTTCCAAGCCCCTTCCCGCCAGCACGAGCCTATGCCCGGGGAGAATGGACAGGACCGTTCCTTCCTCCGGCACGCCCAGGAACACGGAGGGAACGAAATCGACGAAGGAATGAGTGACGGCGGCAGAGACGATGAAGCAGGCGACCAAAAGCGGGGCGAGGACGGGATCGACCAAGCAGCTGGAGCACAGGCCAGCGACCGATGGCTCAAGCAACGGATAAGAGGAGACGAGGAGAAGCGAGAGGGTGTTCACGTGCAGTCCTGGCGTCATACCGCTGCAGGCGCCGAGGACGCTGCCGCTGACCGAGAACGAGAGAGCGAGCACCATCAGTCCGAGGTCCACGAATAACTTAGAAGGGCGATGGTCGAATTCGCCCACGTCTACTCTAAGCTTACCAGAAGAGGTTTATTACCGATGCTCGGTGTTCAGGGGCGAGATGAACGACGTCATCGTGGCCCAGAAGCTCACGAAGCGCTTCGAGGACCTGGTGGCCGTCAATGCCATCAGCTTCGCCATCAAGGAGGGCGAGTGCTTCGGCTTCCTCGGACCGAACGGGGCGGGCAAGACCACTGCCATCCGTATGATCCAGTGCGTGTCGCCATTGACGTCAGGCATCCTGCAAGTGCAAGGCATGGACGTGACCAAGGAGCAACGCAGGATCAAGTCGCTGATCGGCGTCGCCCCGCAAGAGGATAACCTGGACCCGGACTTCTCGGTCCTCAAGAACCTCATCGTCTATGCGCGCTACTTCGGTATCGACAAGGACGTCGCCAAGAAGCGAGCTGATGAACTGCTGGCCTTCATGCAACTGACTGAAAAAGAAGACACTCCGATCGACAAGATATCTGGCGGCATGAAGCGCCGGCTGGTGATCGCCCGCGCCCTCATAAACGATCCCAAGATCCTCATCCTAGATGAGCCGACCACCGGACTGGACCCTCAAGCTAGGCATGTCATCTGGGATAAGTTGCGCGAACTGAAGAAACGCAACGTGACCGTGGTCGTTACCACGCACTACATGGAGGAAGCGCAGCAGCTCTGCGACCGCCTGGTGATCATGGAAAGGGGCAAGATCCTAGTAGAGGGCACGCCCAGGCAGCTCATCTTGGACAAGGTGGGAAACGGGGTGGTGGAGGTGCTGAATCCCGATCCACAGGTGGAGATCTTCGTCCGCTCCATCGGTTGGACGCAGGAGCGCGCCGGGGACCGTCTCTATATCTATACCAATGAGAACCAGGAAGCCCGTCGCCAGCTATTGGACCGGTTCCCGCAGGCCAACATCATCATCCGCGACGCCACCCTGGAGGATGTCTTCCTCAAGCTCACTGGCAGGGGGCTGAAGGAATGAGCCTGCTGGAGAACGTCAGCCTGCGCGCCTGGACCGTCTGGCAGCGCAACCGGGATGTCTTCTTCGTCACCTGGAAGACGAACTTCCTTCCCCCATTCCTGGAACCGGTCCTCTATCTCTTGGCCATGGGCTTCGGGTTCGGAATATTGGTGACGTTGCCTGATCCATACAAGAACGTCTCCTACGCTCAGTTCCTTGCCCCCGGCCTGGTGGCCATCTCCGCCATGTACGGGGCGTTCTTCGAATGCACCTACGGCTCGTTCGTGCGCATGCACTACCAGAAGACGTACGATGCGATGGTCGCCACCCCTCTGACCATCGAGGACGTGATCACGGGCGAGATACTCTGGGGCGCCACGAAAAGCCTCATCAACGGCACCATCGTCATGCTGGTCATCGCGATGTTCGGACTGGCCAGCTTCCCTGGTCTCCTTCTCATACCTTTCATCGCTCTTCTGGCAGGCTTGGCGTTCGGCTCGATAGCCATGATCTTCACCGCCCTGGTGCCGAACATCGACTCGTTCAACTATCCGTTCTTCCTGTTCATCACCCCGATGTTCCTGTTCAGCGGGACGTTCTTCCCTCTGGATGTGCTGCCAGGATGGGTGCGGGACGTCGCTTTGGGATTCCCGCTGACGCACGTGGCCTCGATGATGCGCGATCTCAGCCTGGGAATGCTCAGTTGGTCGGCGCTGTACAGCCTGGTCTATCTGCTGGTCATCACTTTGGTGGCGTTCTACGGAGCGGTGTGGCTGATGCGCAGGCGCCTGGTCAGCTAAGGACCACCAGACGTCCTTCGCGCACTTCCACCTTGACCAGGGTCTTGATCCTCAAGCCCAGCTCGTTCTCTAGCTTCGACTTGTTCCTGCCCTTTTCCACCACCACGATCACGTCAACCAGCTCCACGCCCATCTTCTGAAGCGCTTGCACCACCGCTCGCAACGTACCGCCGGTGCTCAGAACATCGTCCACCAGCACCACCCGGTCCCCCGCCTTGATCCCGTTGATGAAGAGCTCCTTCTCCGAATAGCCAGTGATCTGATGAACCTGCACTTCGCCGGGGAGCGAGTAGCGACGCTTGCGGATGATGTTGTAGGGGATGCCCAGGCGCAAGGACAATGGCACAGCTAAAGGAATGCCCATGGCCTCCGGAGCGGTGATGATATCGCAGCTGAAGTCGCCCACCTCCACCATGGCGTCCAATACTTCCTTCAGCAGTTCAGGAGGCATGCTGGGGATACCATCAGTGATGGGGTGCACGAAGTAATCGTAGCTGCCCAACCGCACGATGGGGGCCGCTTCCAGACTGTGCTTGAGTAGGTCCAGCTTCATCGCTCCGCCGTTCCGCTTGCGAGCAGATAAAGGTTGCCGACGAACCTGGTTGGCGATGTCACATCAACCCGCTCTCATCCATATCCTGCCGACACGACGCACTTTGCCCTCCCCTTCCAGATCCTTGAGGGTGGAGCGGACCAGGCCCTCATCAACATCGATCTGGAACTGCTCCTTGAAAGCTCTGGAGACATCTCCCTCGGTCTTGCCCTCGTCCAGCGTCTTCGGTAGCAGAGTGCGCAGGTCCTCGTGTAGGTTCCATGGGAACACGAACCAGGTCCACTCCTCCTCCGGGACCCGAACGGAGTAGAAGTCGGGCTCGAACTTGGAATGGGTGATGTGCAGCAATGTGACGGTGCGGAGCGTCTTCGGATGCATCTCCTGCAGATGGGCGATGGCCAGCTTCAGGCTCTCCCCGGTGTCCGTGATATCATCCACCACCAGCACGTCCTCGTTCTCTATGGGAGCGTTCAGCTCCTGGGTCAACAGCGCCTTTCCATCTTGGTTCGCCGTTACGCCCCAATGCTCGGTCTTGACCGCGTAGAGCTTCTTGACATGCAGATGATCACACAGCAGTCTGGCCGGAACCCAACCCCCTCTGGTCAAACCGATGATCACCGTCGGCTTGCAGCGGCAATCCTGGATCTGCCGCGCCACGTCCAAAGTCCAACGCGAGATCTCGTCGTACGTGACCAACTTGCACTTGAAGCTCTCCACCTTAGCCATCGAATCGCCTCCTGAATCCTCGACCTCGACCGGCTTGGAGGGAAAAAGACTTTTCTGCCCCCAGAACAAAGTTCGGTCAGACTACCGCGTCCACGAACCGGAAGCGGACCGAATCGAACAGCCCCTTGTCGCTCAGTTTCAACTCTGGCTCCACCAACAGACTCTGGAAAGACAAGGTCATGAAGGGAGCCGGCAGCGTGCAACTGAGGGCGCGCACGAAGCTCATCATGCGCTCCTCGCCTGCTGCCACCGCAGCGCAAGGCTCGGAACTCATCAACCCTGCCACTCTAAGAGGTAGAGCTACGCTTTCCTGCCCATCGGTGGCGAAGTATCCGCCGCTTTCGGCCACGCCCATCACCGCCAAGGCCAGACTCGCGACGTCGACGCCCACGGCGATGATGTTGTGAGAATCATGCGCCACCGTGGACGCGATAGCTCCCTTCTTCAGCCCGAGCCCCCGCGCGAACGCCAAAGCAGGGGGTGCGATGGCATAGCGATTGACGACGGCCATGAGCAGCACGTCTTGTCCGGGGTCGCTCTTGATCTGACCATCTACGATCGGCAGTACCGCCTCTTCCGCCTTGCTGATGTCCTGATCGCCCAGCATGCCGATGACCCTTACCTTTGCACGGCCAGTTTGGCTCCGAGCGTGAATCACGAATGCCTCTGTCTCTTTGCCGGGGGGGCGGATGCCGGTGCGTAACACCTGGGGATGTGCTTGGAACTTGGGCAGGCCGTCCTCCGCCACCAGATCGCCGCCGATGTACACTTGCAGCACCTGGAAGTTCTTCAGGTCCCGCAGCACCACCAGGTCCGCGACCTCCCCTTCTGAGAGATGCCCTCCAGGAAGGCGATAATGGGCGGCAGGCCACATTGTCACAGCTCGAAGCGCGTGCACCGGTTCCATGCCCAGGGCCACCGCCTTGCGCAGGAGCAGGTCCAGGTGCCCCTTCTGCAGGTCCGTCGCCTGCAAGTCGTCGGAAATCAGGCAGCACGAATGTGCCTTGGCGAAGGGCATGAGCGCCGCCAGGTTCTTGGAGGACGAACCCTCCCGCACAAGTATGAGCATGCCCTTGCGGTGCTTCTCCTCCGCCTCTTTCGCGGAGATGCATTCGTGGTCCGTGCTAATGCCAGCGGATATGTAACGGTCCAGTCTATCGCCGATCACCTCGGGGCAATGACCGTCCACCGGTTTGCCCATCTGCTGGGCGACCTCGATCTTGGCCATGACCTCTGGGTCGGCCGCCAATACCCCGGGAACGTTCATGACCTCGCCTAGGGCCACGAACTCCTTCATCCTCAGCAGCTCTCGCACTTCCCTCCAGCCGAGCTTCGCTCCCGATGTCTCCCAGGATGTCGCTGGAACGCAGGAGGGGGCGGTGTAGCGGATGCGCAGGGGCACGCCCTCTGCATCTTTGACCATGTAGCGGACTCCCTCCGTACCTAGGACGTTGGCGATTTCGTGAGGGTCCGAGACCGTGGCAGTAGTCCCATGAGGCACCGCCGCCTCCGCGAATCTGGAAGGAGTGAGCAAGGAGGATTCGATATGGATGTGCGCATCGATGAAACCGGGTACCAGGTAGCGATCATAGCTGGCGTTCGATCGTTCCACAGACCATATCTTGCCGTCGATCATGGTAACCTGGGCCGGGAAGACCATCCCTCCCACGACGTCCACCAGGTTCCCCTTGACGACGGTATGCTTCATGATGATGACAGCCACGGAAGGCAAAAAGAATTTGTCGGTCGTAATGCGCTATGATGCCATGTGACCTATCCGCGGGAGATCCTGAATCGACTGAAGTGGACGGAAGGAGAGGATCTGGCCGAAGCGATCATCATCTACCTCCACCGAGGCGCTCCCGGCGATGTCATGACCGTGCTGGGCAAGGACATAGTGGCGCTGGAGCGTTCCTTCTTCGTCACGAAAGAGGCGAAAATACCATTTCACCGCATCAGACGAATCGAGTATCGAGGGCGATCGCTCTTTCAGGTAGAGGAAGGGAAGGGGAGAAGGGAAGAATAGAAGGAAGGCGTTTCAGCGCGGTTCGTTGCAGTTCGGACAGGTGCGCATGAACGCCGGATACTGCACCCCGCACTTCTTGCACTTCACCATCTCAGCGTGCTTCTGCTGTGACGCTGGCTGAGGTTGAGGTGGAGGTACCGGGGCTGGCTGCGGTGCTTGCGGTGCTGGTTGTGACGCAGGTTGCGGCGCTGGTTGCGGAGGCTGCGGTTGACCCTGGGGCGCTGCCTGGTATTGTCCCGCCGGGTAGGGTTGATAGTTCGGCTGGAAAACCTCGTTCATCTTGAGGTATGCCAGGAGAAGGAATATGCCCCCGAGCAATCCGAAGATGATGGTCAGTATGGCCCAGATGAGCATCTTGTCATTGGCCTCGCGGAACCTACCCTGATCGATGGCATCGAAGACGGTCTTCTTCAACATGAACACGGTCACGATGTTCACTGCGGCGCCAACGATGCCGTACCATCCAAGTCCAAGCCCGAACCTAGACCATAGGATCAAATCAATTATACCATAGACCAGCCAAATGATGCCGAAGAGAAGGCAGATCCATTGTGCCCAATAGGCGAGCTTTCTCGCTTCCGCGGCGCTCGCAGGCAACCATGGTGGGCCCGGCTCTTTGGCCATGAACGACAAACCGACAGAATCCAACTGTTCCATATCCCATCCTCCTATCTGCTAGTCAGCGGACCGAACCGCCAACGTGAATTGAACGCCCTTACCAGTATTTAACCATGTTGCAGACTTGGGCATCCTGGCCAAGCAATAAGGGGGAGCGAAAAGGGAATGGAGGTAAGAACGCGAAAAGGAGCGAGATCGAAGCATGACGGGAGGCGTTTCTGACATCGCTCCTCGGAGACTGGACCGATCACAGGTTGCGATAGGTTCAAATAAC